>Ga0210408_10000052_pt1 | contig 173853 bp, 136 predicted proteins | sample IncBWH4MmetaG_FD_155471 | JGI IMG/M metagenome (GOLD analysis project Ga0210408, IMG submission 155471) | Forest soil microbial communities from Barre Woods Harvard Forest LTER site, Petersham, Massachusetts, United States - Inc-BW-H-4-M | ecosystem: Environmental > Terrestrial > Soil >... | reverse complement strand
ATGACGCGGAGGCCAGTCGTTATCGGAAGGGTTTGCAGCAACGACATCCACTCGCCTTGTTCGGGTGACTGCGGGTAATCGCCAGATCCCTGGAGATCGCTAATCAGATGGCAGCGCCCAACCAGCCAGGCCCCGTCACGTTGTGATGGGGCCTGGTTTGAGATCGAACCCCAACGTGCACCGGGCCCCCATGTGGCTCCTTGAGAGTGCGGATAGAAGCCGGGTGGGAGTGGTGGTCGCAAGCAAGACCTTGAGAAACGCATGGCTACGAAGCGCCGATCAACTTACTTCTGGAAACGATCGAAGTAGATGAAAAACCGAACCCACTAAGGAACGAAGCTCAACTGAACTGCGTTTCGCTTCGTTCCCAGCTCAAGCATGAAGTGACGTGGGGAGCTGTCAAGGGTCAAGATGAACGCCCCCTGTTCGCGGGCGCCCTTGACAGCTCCCCACGTCACCACCGGAGGGTCATGCAGATGGAAAGCAATTAATTAAGGAAGGCCGCCACGTCGGCCTTGACTTTTATGACCTTCTCATAGAAGGCCATTACAACTCAGAACCGGGTCGAGAGTTCCCGAGCCGATGAATGGACTCAAACGGACCCAAGTTCGCCTGGATGTTGTTGGAATTAAACGAACGGAGATTGGTCCCGAAACAGGCGCTCAGGCATAGCCCCGCTCTCCACCCTAAATACTATCCATACGAAAAAACATACTGAAGCAATAGATCGACTGAAGCAATGGATCAACTGATGAATTGATGAAAAATGATCGATTAACAAGAACTGAGCCTTAGCGAATGCGTCCCAGGTCACGGCGGCACGAATGATCCTCGATGGACTGCAGAAACAACATTATGATCTATGCGAGTCTCGACAGCACAATAGAGAAGACCAGCGGCGATTACGAATGAGGTGACGTTTTGCAGTCAATCGACTTTCTGCCGCCCAGACCCCGGACGCAGTCGCCTTGGCTTCACGATACGGTTCAATCAAGAAACCAGGGTTTGCGATGGATTTCAGTTTTAGACGTCGGACGATGTTGCTCAACTGAAGAAGATGAAACAGTGGTCGCGTACGCGCAGGTTTACATCGGTTTGGTGTGATTCCCCCCATAAACCCCTAGCCCCGGCCGTTACGTTCCATCCTAGACGGTCCTTGACCCCGTACCGACGCGATTTAAACGGCCGGCTGACGCCTTGATTTCATCAGTTTCTAGCGGGTAGCAAGGGAGCTGCTCACTCATGGATTTCCGAGGGCATGTCGAGCCTTGGAATAGTCGCCAGTTCGGCTAGTCCAATTACTTGCCAACGTCCCGACCGCCCAGAACAGCGCGAACGGAAAAAGCCATTTGCTCCCCGGGACACCCGAGCGCCAGGCCCAGAGTGCGCCCAAGGTTGGCATGACGGCGGAAGATGTCACTCCCGCAGACCACATAATCGCTCTGGCAATCGGGGTGGCCTTTTCCATAGAGGCCTTCTCCGTGTGCACTCCAAAGAAAGGAAGATGTTCGAACAACCAACGGAGCCCAGTAGGCCAGCCTTCTGGATTCCCGGTGCCGCCGACCGTGTAGTAGGCGAAGCGAATGCCAAGCAATCGTCCAACCACCCAGTGAGCAATTGCATGACAGCAAAAATAGAGGAGAACCCATCCCACGATCATGGCGAAGACAGCAGCCAAGGGTAAACGCGCAGTTCGCGCCGCAGCGAGAACAAGATAAGCTGCTACGAGCCCAAAAATCTGCACCGAATTCCCGACCACGATCGAAAGCCGGCCAAAGATTTTGCGCTTCGGAACGAAGTGTGACCCATTCATATATGCAATCCGCGATTATAGAAACGGAATCATGATTCACCACGTACCCGGTCCGCCAAAACAGGGTTGCTCACACGTGTACGAGTTGGCGATTTTACGCGGGAACCACTCCGAGCTGCGGTAACAGAAATAGGATGTTAAAGGAATTTTCTGCCGTTCAGGGCTCGGCCGATGACACGCCGGATTTTTCAAAGAATGAGTGGGAATTGGCGCGGTTCAAGTGCGGATTGCTTCTTCCCCTTCTAGTCGAGCAGATGGCAGAAGTATGGGTACCCCTAAAGAAAAAGATCCTCGAAGCCGAGGCGCAGTAAGGGCTGACCACGTGCCATCAGATTGACGTCCCATAGGGGAAGCTTTTTTAATACGCCCGTCTCGCCGACAAAATTCGTAGATAGAACGGCAACTCTAAATTGAGATGGGAACTCTTTACAAACGTCGACGCAGTCCAAACTGGATGATGGCAGTGATGATCGGGGGACGGCAACACTGCAAGAGCACTCACACGTCCAACAAGCGCATCGCACGGCAACTTCTCGCCCGATGGGAAACTGAGGTATTTTGAGTACACGGGAGGGTTCTGCTCCATTATGAAAATTTTCTACTCTACTTGATTCATCAACCAGTTACAAGAAATGCGTTCTGATCCGTACTGACGGGATTTGAACGGTTCTGAGCATGGAACTACTACAATTTTACTACAGCGCCGAGCGGTCTCCAGACTTGTGATCCGAGGAGGGCTGCGAGGCATCCCTCGCTGTGAATGTCCAATCGGATGTTTGCGAATAGCGCCATATACACATTCGATAGCCAGACTAGCGCAAACCAGGAGATCAGGTACCCGCGCCAGTCCGGATATAGCAGCTTAAAACGCGTGATCACCAGGAAGATTGCCGCGACATAATGACTGAAGCAGTATTCACACGTAAACAGGTAGAAGAACTTCCGCTGCAAGAGTCCATTTGCAGATTCACTCATGTTTTTGCAGTAATCTCGCGGTTCCCGGAATACATCTTCATGAGTGATGGTCCAGGCGACCGACGCCACCGGGAACCCCAGAATCAGGAGCCACAAAAGCTGAGTACTAACGGAATACACGCGCCTTGGATGTGTCCGATTTAGGTAGGGTTGGCGCTAACCACTGCATTTAATATGCGTTCCACAGGTGCGTACTTCGAAGTGCTCAAATCTGCACCGTTTCACTATGCTGCGGAACCGCGTCAAGCGCGCAAAAATAACCTGATCTGCTCCTCTTCGCTGCACTGACGACCGATTTTCTTCCAACATATACGCAATCTACCTGAGACTCTGGAAGTCTGATTTATCGTAATTTTTCCGGTTAGTGACCACAGGCGACATCTGACGGAGGAATATGCAATGTCCACGATTCTACTGGTGATTTTGATTCTGCTGTTGATTGGCGCGTTACCGACGTGGCCTTACAGCAGGGGCTGGGGATATTACCCGAGCGGCGGATTAGGTCTCATCGTACTGATTCTTCTGGTGCTCGCGTTGAGCGGCCGCGTTTAGTGCACCGATGCGCCGCTAGCGCAGCGCCATAAGATTCCGGATTCGTGTGAGGGATATAGCAATCAGGTCTCTCCGAAAAATTCGCTTACCGCCTTTTCTGTACCGCATTTTTTCGCGGCAGCCTCCCAAAATTTCTCGTTGTGTCCGCGCATTCGTGCGGTAGCCACCATGGATACTTACGTTTGCAATGACGGCACAATGCGTGCACCAACGTATCGCTCGGAGGGAATCATGTTCAGCATCCATATCGAGAGTGTGGGGGACATGGCTGTCGTGCAATGTGAAGGGAGACTAGTGCAGAGCGAAGCCGCATTCCGCCTGCGCGACGCGATTCTCTCCCAAAGGAATTCTCGCGTGGTGGTAGTGGACTTGTCTGAAGTGCGCGCCATCGAAGGCGGTGGTCTCGGCATGCTGGCATACCTCCAACGCTGGGCGCACGATCACAACATCAAACTGAAGCTCTTTAATCCTTCCGGCATGGTACAGGACCGCCTGGATCACTCTTGGATGCCGTCCCTCGACGTTGCTACGACGGACGAGGTAATCGCCTTGTTGGATCGCGCTGACGGTGCAGCGACGGCCCGCTCCTAAATCAATCCTCCGACACTCGGGAATGCACGAACTCCGGGAATTCGGTTCCGTCCTCCTCCCAGTGTTCCGTCCGTTCGCGATCGGAATAAAGTGTCACCCCTCCGCATTATCGGGGCTCTACTGGATTCCGTGTGTTTCTGATACCGCCATAGACTCTTAGCCACATTCCCTCGGAGACTCTATGAAATCGAAATCGGCAAAGCTAGGTTTCCTGCTGAGCTGTGCTCTTGGCGTCAGCACTTTAGCGGTCGCACAGACCTCGTCGCCGAGTACGCCGGGCAGCCATTTGGCTCCTTGCGTACCTGTGAATAACGGTTCGGGAACTCGAGCTCAATATCGCCCCGGGACTCCGTCAAATCCTCCCAGTACTTTGCCGGGCACCACGGTTCCAGGAACCACCACGCCGTGTGTTGCACAAGATGGCACAGTCGTTACACCGAGCTCGTCTGGCACAACCGGAACTGCAATGCAGTCTGGATCGCAGGGATCATCCGGTTCTCAGTCCGGAAGCGCCCAACCGGGCTCCACCAGTGGAGGGCAATCCTCGGGCTCGGGTGCGCAATCGCCCTCGGGAAACTCACCGGGCACAAATCAGCAAAACTCGCCATCCTCTTCCAACGGCTCCAACTCCAATCTGGGATCGGCGGGCAACGCGAAGTCGCCCAACAGCAAAAATTCGCAGAACGCAAATTCCCCGAACAACCCGAATTCACCAAATCAGGATTCAAACAATCCAAATTCAACGAATCCAAATTCCACCAATTCGAAGCCGCCTGATTCGACTTCCCCGAATACGAATTCACCGAATTCCGGTTCACAGAACCCGAATTCACCGAACACGACCTCACCCAATACGAACTCTCCCAATACCACCACAAAACCGCAAAATCCGCCGCCGCCCAGTTCTGGAGGAAACCCACCTCCTCAGGGGTGCTGAAGGTGGAAATGCGTTCCCCATGCTCCCGTGTCCAGACATCTTGTTCTCAGCACAGGCAAGATCGTGTGGATGCGGGAGCCCTTCCTTTGCGCTCCCTGATGCCCTTTAGCAGGGCCACGTTTAATCGAATCCATGAGAAACGCACTCAAACACAAACGCGGTGCCTCGCGCATGCCGTCTCGCAATCGCTCCCCTGAGCCGCAGCAGGCACATGCTGCCGCGCTTCCGTGCCTCCGCCAGGCAGCCGCCTCGTGCAAAGCTTGCGACCTTTGGAAAGCAGCCACACAGACCGTTTTTGGGGAAGGACGTGCCGATGCCACCATCATGCTCGTGGGAGAGCAGCCCGGAGACCTCGAGGATCGAGCTGGGCGACCATTCGTAGGGCCCGCCGGAAAACTACTGGACCAGGCTCTCGTCGAAGCGGGAATCGATCGCTCCCATGTGTACGTCACCAATGTGGTAAAGCATTTCAAGTGGTCTCCCGCGGAACGCGGGAAGAGAAGGATTCATAAGAAACCGCGCGATTTAGAGATTCAAGCCTGCCGGCCCTGGCTCGACGCTGAGTTGGCCGTTGTGAAGCCTAAGATCTTGGTCTGCTTAGGAGCAACCGCGGCTCAATCACTGCTTGGTAAGGACTTTCGCGTTAGCCGCCAACGTGGACAGATTATCGAGTCTCCGTTAGCGCCTCACGTCGTCGCCACTGTGCATCCATCATCCATCCTGAGAGCACAGGACGACGAATCCCGACACTCGCAGATGCAAGCTTTTATTCAGGATCTCAAGCATGTCGCCCGATTCCTCAAGGGAGATAAAGCTGCCTAGTCGTCTTCGACATCCAACGCAAGACCGATGTGCATTTCAAGCGAATAGAATGCGCGGCTTTACCTGATTGCCTGACGCGATTTGGGGGTTCCAGCGCTCGGTTTGCGCAGGGCGCTTCGTTCCGCATTGAGTTCAGGAGCGATGCTTTCTGCTTGCTTTAAATGACTCTCCAGGGTCGGCAGCGACTTCTCTGCGAACTCTTTGATATCCATGTCCTGCGCAGAGTTACGTTCCCGCGAAAACGTAGCAAGGTCTTCCTTATGGTCCTTCAGCATCTCCGCCATATAGGCATTGTCGAACTGCTCGCCTGAAAATTTCGCAAGCCGGTCTTTCGTCGCTTTGTTCTTGGCGCTGAGGCCTTTTGGAAGATCTACGCATTTGCTGCTTCCGATTTTTTCCAACTGGTCTCTAGCTTTGCCGTTGTCTTTCACCATAGTTTGAGCAAAGCTCTTGACTTGCTGACTGGATGCCTTCTGAAGGGCTAGCCTCGCCATTTCCACTTCGGCCAAATTATCGTCGGCAGCTTTTTTGAGGAATTGTTGATCACTCGCAGTGGCGTTCGATGATCTTCGCGTCCCGGACCCTTGTCCCGCCGATACCCGGCTCCCCGATTCTGTTACTGCCACAGCTAAGAATAGGCCTGCCATCATCAATCCCACTCCGACCCTGCAGACGATCTTGTCGAAAGCATCCATCGCCCAATCCTCCTCAGAATTCACATCTTTAAACACTAAGTGCAGAGAGTCTGATCCACAATCGGGGATACCCCCCAAGCAGCGATCGCTCCCCACCTAACCCGGAAGTCAGGTCTCCCGAGATGGATGCATATTTCCGCAGGAAGGCGGCCCGTCCACGCCCGGAAAACTCCATCAGGGACGCTAGCAAACTACATAAAGCACTTGATGCAACAACTTGCCGCTCCTTCGTAGGCTTGAATCGGAGGGACATGTATGCCAGAAAAAGAGACCCTTGATCGTGCTCGAGAAGATGCTCGCGAAGGAAAATCATCCAGCACGCAGGCGGGCGAGTTTGTCCGTGAGGAAATGCACCATATCCGCGAAGGCAAGCACGGCGCCCGTTCCACCAAGCAGGCAATTGCGATCGGTCTGTCAAAGGCCAGGCGCGCGGGTGTAAAGCTGCAGCGGCCGCGCAAGGGCACAGCTTCGGCCCAAACAAGTTCAAAGGCCGGCGCCGATCTGCGCAGGGGGCGGACCCGCCGCAAACCATCACAGAAACGTTCCCGGGCAACGACCAGGGCACTCCAGCGTGAAGGTCGCTCCGCCGCTTCCAGACGATCGCTGTCGAGTCAAGCGCGGAAAACAGCACGCACACGCGGCTCTGCCGCTCGCAGGCGCGCTGCCATGAAAGCGGTTCGAACAAAGGGAAGTCGCGGGCGCTCGCAAGCCGCTCGCAAGGCCGCGAGAACCCGTGCCGCGTAGTTTCCGGCAATTAGTCCCCAGCGGAGGGAGCGCGTCTGAATCCCTACAGAGATGAGCGCGCTTATTCTTCTTCTAAGGGTCTTGGCCCGTGTGACTGCAACGTCGCCTGTATTGTCGGTGGCCAGCATCAAGGTTCTAATCTCGCCATGAGCGCCAAACCAAGTTGGTCAAACCCAAAACTCATCTTCGATGCCGCCCTGGCGGACCTGAATAGCGACAATTCCAGGTTGAGTGATGCCGATTCGATCGTCCTCGACCGTGCCCGGCCACTTCGAGCACAAAGGGAAAGTAACCGCCTCAGAAGAGAGCGAGCTCTGAACGAAGCCGCAGAGGCCTTAGCGAAGCTCTGGAAACGGTGAATCCGCACCCTTGCCGCCGAAGATGTAAATGACCCATCGGCCCCTGTTTCTGCAAACCTATGGGAACCGGAACCCCGGCTTCAATTCGCAGCGATACACCTTCGTTTGATCCGGATTGACGCGTGCATTACAACTTGCCCAGCTTAGAAACAAGTTTGGCCCAAGGGGAAAAACAATCCGCTCGCCATTGAGATCGGACTCTATGCAGATTCCCTCGGCATCTGCAGGTAACGTGAAATTCAGCGTCGGGCCAAAGATCACAGGATACGATTCGTGGACGATTGACGTTTCCATAGGATGGAATACTTCAGCCTCCATGAGAAAGGTCGCCGTATCGGACCAGTCGCGCGCAGAAACCGTAATAGTCTGGCCACCCTCCGCCAGCCCATCATCCTGAATTCTCGTAAAAGGACAAGGCCCTGCGATGCACGATACACGTGCATTCCGGAACTCGTTCCCGGGTCCGGCGTCAAGGCTTGCGGAGCTGATGGCCGCCTTCCATTTGCCGTCTGGCGAGCATGGATGTTGGCCACGACAGGGAACATTCCCGCGGTTCTCCACCTGGAACGTTTTTACTGCGCTTCCAACGCTGATCACCGTGAAGTTCTTGATCGAATACCTCACCTTGAGATTGCCGACCGTCGTTTCCGGTCCTCTGGCCCCAGTCATAGGCGGACGTGGACGCGGTGTCAGATGGGTGACATAGAGTTGATCTCCCACGAAGTCCCGTTGGTCCAAGGGAAGATAGTCGGGGTGGTGAAACTTCAAGGTGATCGAGTGCCCGCGACGAATTCGCCAGGGCAGTGTGATGCTGAAAAATCCTGAAGCATCCGTTTTCGTCGCGCTCACTGGAATGTCATTCGCGACCGAAACTTCCACATCCGCGACTGGGACTTCTTTGCGGGTATCGGTATTTTTCACGGTCACCGCTCCTCGCAAAACCAGCGGCTTGCGGTGCCGAATCTGAATGACAAGCACAGCAACCCCGCCCAAGAGCAAGGCCGCCGCAAACATCCAGGCTAGAGTTTTCTTGGTCCGAACGTTCATTACTTTCTTTTATTGAACGATACCGTAATTGACCGCTAAGGTTCTACTCTTTCGTTCATTCCCGAACAAATCTGACTACCCGCCGATTTTCTGAAGGTAGACCAATCGGTATGGTTTAGAATGATTTCTCCCGATCAGGATGCAACGTGTTCCGACCAAAGGACTCTCGCGCCGAAGGCTTCTGAAGGGGTTTCTTCAGGGCAGCCTCTGTCTTCCTCTCACTCCACTCCTGTCCGCAGTCGACGCCCCCGATCAGCAACATGCGAAGCCTGCAAATCCTCCGTCCTCCAGTACTCTGTCTGATGCTGATCGTGATTTCCTGTACGAGTTGGAATGCCTCACCTTCCGATACTTCTGGGAGCAGGCCAATCCCGAGACTGGCCTGGTGAAGGACCGTTGCAACGCCCGCACCGCGACCGATAATGGCGTAGTCGCCAGTATCGCCGCAACTGGTTTTGGCCTCACCTCCCTCTGCATTGCTGAGGAAGAAGGGTTCGTCCTGCGGAACCAGGCCATCGAGCGTGTGACCACCACCCTTCGCTCGCTCTGGAAGAAGCTTCCCAACCATCGAGGATTCTTTTACCACTGGGCCAACATCAATACCGGCGAACGCATTTGGGACTCGGAAATCTCTTCTGTGGATACGGCAATCCTCCTTTGTGGCGTCCTCACCTGTCGTGAGCATTTTCGCGATGCCGAGGTGACTCGCCTCGCCAGCGAGGTATTGAACCGCGTCGAGTGGACTTGGCTCTCGGAAGATACCACGCTGCTTTCGCACGGCTGGACTCCAGAATTCGGTTTTCTGCCCTCTCGCTGGGACTACTACAGCGAACTTATGATGATGTACCTCCTGGCCCTCGGCTCGAGTTCACATCCTCTCCGTCCTGAAACCTGGAATGCTTGGAAGCGCCTCACTTTCGAATATGACGGGCTGCGCTACATTGGTTCCTTCGCGCCGCTTTTTGTTCACCAGTACTCCCAGGCTTGGTTCGATTTTCGTGGAAAGCGCGACCGCTACGCGGATTATTTTCAAAACTCCGTCATCGCCACCGATGTCCACCGCCGATTTTGCATCGAGCTTGCCTCACAGTTCCCTACCTACAGTGACGACCTGTGGGGGATCACTGCTTCCGACTCAGACAAGGGATACGTCATCTGGGGAGGACCGCCCGCCGTCGGGCCCATTGATGGAACTGTCGTCCCGAGCGCATCCGCAGGTTCTTTGCCGTTCCTGCCTCAGCCGACGATGCGCGTCCTCCGCACAATTCAGACTCGTTACAAGCAGGCATGGTGTCAATACGGATTCGTGAACGCCTTTAACCCCCTCAAGAACTGGTACGACAATGACGTGGTCGGGATCGATACCGGCATCACCATGCTGATGGCCGAAAACGCCCGCACCGGTTTCGTTTGGAATACCTTCATGCGGACGCCTGAGGCGAAGCGCGGTATGGAAAGAGCCGGCTTCCGACCCTTAGCCTCCACGGAAACCGCCGAAACCTAACCATCCAACCGAGAGTGCTGAGTTTTCATCGAATTGCCCGGCACTTCCCAATGGTTCTCGACAAACCTGAAATGCTCGTACGAAGCGCCAGCTTCTGCTGATTCACTGGGCTCCTTCTCTGCGAGAAATAGGACTTTTGCGGTCGAGCGCACAGACGTAAACTATTGAGAATGAGTGTTCAGATGGCTCGGAGCCCGGGCCTTGTTGGCCTTAAAGCAACGAACGAAGTAAGGATCCGCAAGTCTTTGTTAAGATACGTGATTCTAGCTTTGGACATGGAGATCGCCGCTTGAGCGCAGAGACGAACGTGTCGGGAAGCTGGCGTGAACGTCTCGCGGCCCTTCGCAACATTCCTCCCGTTCTCGGGATCGTCTGGCGCTCCGGTCCACTCGTCGTCTCCATTGGATTGGTACTTCGTCTGGTCAGCTCCCTGCTACCCATCGCTCTCCTTTGGGTCGCAAAGCTAATCATCGATTCCATCGTTCATACGGTGGCGACCCACTCGCCAGTACAGCCGCGCTTGTGGTGGCTGGTGGCTGCAGAATTTGGCTTGGCGGTCTTTTCCGGCATTCTGTCCCGCTTCATGGACTACTTCGACTCGCTGCTCGCCGACAAGTACACCCGTCACGTGAGCATCGAAGTCATGAAACACGCCTCGCAACTCGATCTCATTGCCTACGAGGACCCTGTCTTCTACGATCGACTTGAGAGAGCGCGCGTCCAGGCAACCGACCGCCTGGGCATGATCCAGTCCATCGGTCGACTGGTTCAACTAGTCATCACTACCATCTCGCTCTCTGTCTCCATCCTTCTTTTCTCTCCCTGGTTGCTCCTGCTGTTGATAGTGGGTGTTATCCCAGCATTTCTAGGCGAGAGCCATTTCGCTCTCCTGGGCTATGCCAAGAACTTCCGGCAGACTCCGGTTCGTCGTCAGCTCGACTACCTGCGGGTTCTGGGAGGAAGCCGCGAGGCGGCCAAAGAACTTAAGCTCTTTGGGCTGCAAAAGTTCCTCATTGATCGGTTCACGCGCTTATCTGACCAGATTTACGATGAGAACGTCTCTCTCGCTCGCCGTCGATTAGTCGCTGGTGCTGGTCTGTCTCTAATTGGGACGGCTGGCTACTACTCCGCGTACGTGCTCGTAGTCTGGCGCACGGTTACCGGGCAATTGACCATCGGCAGTTTGACGTTTCTTTCTGGCGCAATCCTTCAGGCCAGCAGCAACATCCAGCAGATTTTTTCGACCCTCGCCGGCATTGCGGACCAGGCTCTCTTTCTTACCGACCTACTGGCATTCTTTGAGATGGAGCCGACTATCCGCTCCAAACCAAATGCCTTACCCGCACCCAGGCCGATCCGGCGTGGCTTCGAGTTTCGCAACGTGTCTTTCCGTTATCCCGGGGCTTCCCGCCTGGTCCTTGAAAACCTGAATCTTGAGTTGCGTCCTGCCGAACGCGTCGCCCTGATCGGGGAGAACGGCCAAGGTAAAACCACGATTGTCAAGCTTATGACACGCTTGTACGATCCAGTGGAAGGGCAAGTTTTGCTCGATGGCGTGGACCTTCGAGAATACGATCTCGAAGACCTTTATCGTGAGATTGGCGTCATTTTCCAGGATTTTATGCGGTATGAGATGACGGCCCGGGAGAACATCGCAGTCGGCAAGATTGATGCCGCCGACAATTCTTCTCTCCTCGAATCCGCAGCGCAAAAGGCAATGGCGGACGAGGTCATCCGCCGGCTGCCCGCCCAGTATAACCAGATGCTGGGCCGCCGTTTTGATGGAGGAGTCGACCTCTCCGGCGGAGAATGGCAGAAAGTTGCCCTCGCGCGAGCCTACCTCCGCGACGCGCAGGTTTTGATCCTGGACGAACCGACCGCCGCCCTCGACGCGCGCAGTGAATACGAAGTGTTCCGCCGGTTTGCGGAACTCACGGCAGGAAAGTTGGCCCTTTTCATCTCGCACCGCTTTTCTACCGTCCGTATGGCAGACCGCATCATCGTGCTTGACGACGGCAAGGTTGTGGAAGACGGCAACCACGAACAACTCTGCCGCCTCGGAGGGATTTACTCCGAGATGTTTGAGCTCCAGGCAGCGAGTTACCGTTAGGGACCATATATGGCTGAGAATGTGCCTTTAGAAATCGTTCGCGCCGAACCAGAACCACCTTCCTCCCCGCAAACTGCCACAGACGCGTTTGCAGAGATGGTTCAGAAAAAAGCCGATGAACTGAAGGCCACACTTCATTGGTTGCCCGGTACTCGCTCGTCTTCCGTATTTGCGGATCGCACCAGAGCACTGCGTGAATCCCTGACCCCTATTCTTGCCTCCGCGTCCGCAACACCGAAATTGCCCATTTCCGAGGACTACCGCTGGCTTTCCGACCATGTTCGGCTTCTCCATTCCGAGGTTCGGGGACTGCCATCCGCCAAGGTCCGAAAGCTTCCTCACGTTCGCGGTCTCGATGGCCAGGTTGTGCCACGTGTGATTCGCGTCGCTGAGGCTTATCTCGAAGCGGTCTCCTATCAATTCTCTGAGCCGAGTTTTTCTGCTTTCATCGAAGCCATCCAGACAGAGTCCGCCCTGAATCTCTACGAGTTGTGGGCGTTAGTGCCTGTCTTGAAGCTGATCCTCCTTGAGAGAGTCGCTCGCATAGCCCCTGCTTTGCTCGCATCTCCAATCTCCGATCTCCCAGAGTTAGGCGCTATCGTTCGCAGTATGTTGGCGATCAGCCACGGCTCCTGGAAAACTGTGCTTGAACCTCTGATCGTGTTCGATCGCGTCCTCCGCGAGGATCCGTCCGGCACATATCCGCGCATGGAGTTTGATAGCCGAGAACTTTATCGGATACGGCTGGCAAAAATGGCCGCCACCTCTGAAGCCACCGAAGTCGAAGTTGCTCGTGCTGCGGTAGCCCTCGCCAAACAAGCGCAACAGACCAATTACGATGATCCCCGGGTGTCGCTGCGGGAGTCTCACGTCGGCTTCTACTTGATCGATCGTGGAACCAAACTCCTCCAGCAGAAAATCGGATTCCGTCACTCGCTTGGAAGCAAAGTTCAGAGCTGGATGCGGGATCATGCCGACGAATTTTTCTTCCCCGGAATCGAGCTCCTGACCTTCCTGATTTTCTCTGTTACGGCGCTCCTGTTGACCCCGCCCTCATTCTCTCCCGTTCTTCTCTTGATCTCGTTTCTGGTGCTGCTGCTGCCGTGTTCCCAGAGTGCCGTCCAATTGATGAATTATTTTGTGACCTCGGTCTTGACCCCGTCGATCCTGCCTAAGTACGACTTCGTCGACGAAATTCCGAGCGACTGCGTCACCCTGGTTGCCGTACCCACCTTGCTCCTGAATGAAACCCAGGTACACACGTTGGCCGAAGATCTGGAAGTTCGCTTCCTGGGTAATCACGATCCAAACGTTCATTTTGCCCTGCTCACTGACTTGCCTGACTCTCGCGAACTGGCGAGGGAAGACAGTCCGCTCGTCGACCTTTGCGCGAAACTCGTTCGCGATCTGAATGAGAAATATGCCCCCGAAGGCTCCGGATCCTTTTTCATGCTTCACCGCCATCGGATTTACAACCCGCAGGAAAGAGTCTGGATGGGATGGGAACGCAAACGCGGCAAGCTGATGGATCTCAATCGCCTGCTCCGCGGTCAGTACGACAGTTTTCCCGTCAAGGTGGGCGATCTTTCCGTGCTCTCCGACGTGCGTTATGTCCTCACGCTCGATGCCGACACCGAATTGCCACGGGGAAGCGCCCGTCGCATGGTGGGTGCCATGGCGCATCCTCTCAATCAGGCCATCATTGATCCTGCCAAGAACATCGTGAGTTCCGGTTATGGAATCCTTCAGCCTCGGCTCGGCGTCAGCGTTCAAAGCACATCTCGTTCCCGTCTCGCTGCTTTGTATGCCGGCGAGACCGGTCTCGACATCTACACGCGCGCTGTTTCGGATGTTTACCAGGACCTATATGGCGAAGGCACATTCACAGGGAAGGGAATTTACGAAGTCGCAACCGTACACCAGGTTCTCGAGCGCCGCTTCCCTCGCAATGCCTTGTTGAGTCACGATCTGATCGAAGGCGCCTACGCGCGCGCAGGTCTCGTCAGCGACATCGAGATCATCGAAGACTATCCCTCGCATTACAGCGCCTACAACCGGAGGAAGCACCGTTGGCTCCGCGGCGACTGGCAGATCGCGAATTGGCTCTTCTCGCGTGTACCGGACGAGTCGGGAGCGCGTGTTGCAAATCCGATCTCGCTCGTCTCTCGCTGGAAAATTCTGGATAACTTGCGCCGCAGCCTGGTCGAGCCTGCCACCTTCTTGCTGTTGGTATACGGCTGGCTTCTGGGTGGATCCCCCGCCGCGTGGACATTCGCCACGCTGTGCATCCTCTTGCTTCCGTCATTTTTCGAATTCGTGTTCTCGTTGGTTCGTGCCGCCGTCACGCGCGAAGCATCTGTCGCTCGCCGGGCTCCAGCCGCGCTCCTCGCATCCGTGGCGAACGTAGTGTTACAACTAACCTTCCTCGCCCACCAGACCCTGCTTTCCTTGGATGCGGTCATCCGCGCATTTGTGCGACGGACAATCACCCGCCGCGGTCTGCTCGAATGGGAGACCGCCGCCGAGGCCGAGCACAAAACCACGAATAGAAAGACGCCGGTTGATTCTTACTTGAACTGGGTACCGCTATTGGCATTGGGAATCGGTGTTTTGGTTTGGGCGGACCGTCCTGCCGCCTTGGCTTCTGCCATACCCATTCTGCTCCTGTGGGCGTGTTGTAAACCGATGGCTTCATGGCTCAACCAGCCCTCGATTGCACCGGCTAACGAGGTGTCCACCAAAGACAAGTTATTTCTGCGGCAAGCTGCTCTGCGTACCTGGCGCTACTTCGAGGAGTTCAGCACCGCTGAGCATCACTGGCTTATCCCTGACAATGTTCAGGAAGACCCCCCAGATCTCGCTGCCCGCCTGTCCCCAACGAATCTTGGCTTGCTGCTCAATGCCCGCCAGGTGGCCTGCGAGTTTGGATACCTGACTGTTCCCGAATTCGCGCAGAAAACCCTGCAGACGCTTACTTCGATGCGTAAGCTGCGTCGCCATGCTAGCCACTTTGTGAACTGGTACGACACGCGCACCTTGCAGCCGCTCACCCCAGTCTTTGTGTCCTCTGTGGATAGTGGCAACTTGTTGGCCTCTTTGTGGACGCTCCGCCAGGGCTGTCTGGACCGTCTGCGACAGCCCGTGGTCCAGCCGTCGCTGGTGGATGGTTTACTGGATTGTCTCCGGATTCTCTGCGATGCCGGCGCAGTCTCCCGAAAGCGCATTGCCGCCTGTGAGCGGCTCCGAAAAACTGGCTACTGGCCAGATGCATTGACACGCCTGCCGCTCCCCGCATTAGACGAAGCAGAACGGACGATTGCCGGGTCCCATCCCGAGTCGAACTGGTTTGTAGACCAGACACGTCGGCGCGTGGAAATGTTTATTCATACTCTGCGCGCGTTTTGTCCCTGGTCCTTACCTGTATTCGCGGAGCTTCGCGATGATCCAGCGCTCAATCTTCGCTTGATGGATAACCTTGCCTTGGAACAATTGCCCGAGTTTATGGAAGCCCTCGGCCACAGGCTCCAGCGCGACATGGAACAAGCATCGCCATCAGCAAAGCCCCTTTACCAGTCTTTGGCAGAGGCCCTTCCGCGAGCCCAGGCAAACATCGCTGCTTTAATCGAGGACCTCCGCCGTGCCGCCAGAAAGGCCGGCGAGTTTGCGGACGAAATGGACTTTAGCTTGCTTTTGGATCCTCACCGTAAGCTGCTTTCCATCGGGCTCGACCTCGATGCCGGTCAACTCAGTTCCGCCTGCTACGACCTGCTTGCAACCGAGTCCCGAACCGCCTCTTTCGTCGCCATCGCCAAAGAGGACATTCCTCAGGAAAGCTGGTTTCTACTGGGCAGGGCTCACACTCTCGATCAGGGACATCCTGTCCTTCTGTCATGGACCGGGACCATGTTTGAGTACCTCATGCCCTCTTTGTGGATGCGCTCTCATCCCAATACTCTGCTTGAGCGCTCGCAGGCCGCAGTGGTGCAGTCACAACGGGCCTATGCGGAAAGCTTGGGAGTACCCTGGGGCATCTCGGAATCTTCGTATTCCGAGCTCAACGACTCCAATCATTACAAATACTATGCATTCGGAGTCCCCCATCTGGCCTTGCGCAAGCCCGATTTTAAGGCCCTGGTCATCGCGCCGTATGCCACTTTCCTGGCGTTGAACATCGACCCGCAGGATAGCCTGTTCAACCTGCACCGCATGGCAGATCTGGGTTGGCTAAGTGCGTACGGCTTCTATGAGGCCGCCGATTATACTTCCGTCCGCCGTCGCTTCGGACGCCGTCGTCCGAACCTCGCCCGTTGCTGGATGGCCCATCACCAAGGCATGAGCCTGCTCGCACTTGCGAATTTCCTCTACGACAATGTTGTGCAACGATGGTTCCACAAGGACGGACGAGTCCAGGCCACAGAACTTCTCCTGCATGAAAAGCCGGTCGCACACGTACCGCGCTCCGAATTTCCCGGTCGCAGGTTGGCAGCCTGAGAGACTTATCGCCGTCTTGTTGTAGTAATCGTTTGACCACGGTCGACCAATTTCTGCCAGACACTCAAATCGCCGGAAGAGTTCACGTCGCATGCCCGCACCCTTTCATGCCCCATGCATGCTCATCACAACGTGGCTTGATGCTGGCTCCAGATCTTGGCCATCTGCTTCTATGACTACAGTCACATCTCCTTCTGAATCAATGATGTAAAAGTTTGTAAATCTGCGCAATTTGTCGCACCCTACCGTAAACTAAGAGCGTCTGAAAGATAGGCTCGATCCTGACGCTTGTCTGTTTCGTCTCGTTCTTGCCTGCCAGTGGTCGTAGTTCGGGGACCCTGGAAGCTGGGATTGCCAGGCGCTCCTCATCAAGAAACTTATGAGAACCAAAGCTCGCCGTCATCCGTTCGTTATCTGTCTTCTTCTAGGTCTAACATTCTTGCTGCTCGCGTCATTTTGGGGTTGTGCGAGCGCCAACACCAAGTCGGCGCAAGCCAACACTGGCCCCCAGGTTGTCCAGGTCGCTGTTGCCACGGCTGAGCGACGGGATTTCCCGGTCTACCTTTCGGGACTCGGCAACGTTCAGGCTTGGAACACGGTAAGCCTGAAGAGTCGCGTCGATGGACAGATCGTCCAGATCGCCTTTAAGGAAGGCGAGTTCGTTAAGCAAGGTGAACTGCTGCTCGTGATCGACCCGCGGCCTTATCAGGTCGCCCTGGAGCAGGCCGAAGCGGCCCTGGCCCGCGACCAGGCTCAGCTGAAAAATGCCCAGCTTGACTACGACCGCTATCAGGGACTCTTCAAGGAAGGCGTGATTTCACAACAACAGTACAACGCCCAACAAGCGCTCGTGGGCCAGCTTGGAGGCACTATCAAGTCCGATCAAGCGGCCATCGACAACGCTAAACTCCAGCTTGTCTACACACGCGTTACATCTCCCGTTAACGGCCGCATCGGACTTCGCCTCGTGGATATCGGCAACATGGTACACGCCACTGACACGAATCCCTTGCTCGTCGTAACCCAGCTCCAACCCATTGCAGTTGTCTTCACGCTTCCCGAAGATTCTCTTCCGACTGTCGCTCAACACATGAGAAACACAACCCTCGCCGTCGACGCATACAGTCGGGACGATTCAACCAAGATCGCGAGCGGCAAACTTTTGACCATCGACAACCAAATCGATCAGACCACCGGCACGGGAAAGCTGAAGGCGATATTCGAGAACGTCGACAACGCCCTGATCCCGAATCAGTTTGTGAACGCGCGCTTGCTTCTCGAAACCCGCAAAGGCTCGACCGTTGTCCCCGCTGCTGCCCTTCAGCGTGGTCCACAGGGAAGCACCTTTACTTATGTGGTCAAGCCCGACAAGACCGTGGAAGTTCGCCCCGTGAAGGTCAGTCTGACCCAGGGAGATTCGAGCGTGATTACATCTGGCCTGGCCCCGGGGGACCAGGTAGTCACCGATGGACAAGACAAACTCCAGGCGGGTAGCCACGTCGAGCCGCACGCGGCTGGTACGTCGCCTGCCGGCAAGAACGCGCAGGCCTCAGGAATTGCGGGGCAATGAGTCCTTCCCGATTATTTATTCTTCGACCGGTTGCCACCACGCTGCTGATGATCGGTATCCTGCTGGTGGGTCTGGTCGCTTATAGTCAGCTCCCCGTTTCGGCATTGCCGGAAGTCGATTACCCCACGATTCAGGTTGTTACTTTTTATCCAGGCGCCGATCCCGAGGTGATGGCGTCCTCCGTAACTGCCCCGCTCGAGCGTCAGTTCGGCCAGGTCCCCGGTTTGAGTCAGATGACCTCGACCAGTTCCTTTGGAAGCTCTCTCGTCATTCTGCAATTCACTCTGGATCAGAATATCGATGTTGCCGAGCAGCAGGTGCAGGCCGCCATCAATGCGGCTACAACCTACCTTCCAAGGGACCTTCCCAATCCGCCGATCTATAGCAAGGTCAATCCTGCCGATGCTCCGATTCTCACCCTCGCTCTGACTTCCGATACTCTGCCGCTTACCAAGGTCGAAGACCTGGCCGATACGACTCTCGCGCAGAAAATCTCTCAGTTGCCCGGCGTCGGCCTCGTTTCGATCAGCGGAGGACAGAAGCCCGCCGTACGCATTCAGGCAAACCCCACTGCGCTCGCCTCCTATGGCCTCAGCTTGGAAGATTTGCGCACGGTTCTGGGACAGGCCAATGTCGACCAGGCAAAAGGCGTTCTGGATGGGCAGCGACAGTCTTACACCATCAATGCCAATGATCAGCTTTTCAGCAGCGACGAATATAAGAACGTCATCGTCGCCTCCAAGAATGGTGCCCCCGTTCGCCTCTCCGACGTTGCCAACGTGATCGACGGCGCCGAGAACGCCCGGCAGGCTGCCTGGATGGACCTGACCCCGGCCGTGATCGTAAATATTCAGCGTCAACCGGGCGCCAACATCATCAGCGTTGCCGACCGCATCAAGAAGTTGTTGCCGAGACTGCAGTCTTCACTGCCATCCTCAGTGAAACTCGCCATCCTGACCGATCGAACCCAGACCATTCGCGCCTCGGTCAACGACGTTCAGTTCGAGATGATGCTCACCATTGGCCTCGTCGTCATGGTCATCTTCCTGTTTCTCAGGAATCTTTCGGCGACCGTTATTCCCAGCGTGGCCGTGCCCCTTTCGCTGATCGGAACTTTCGGTGTGATGTATCTGCTCGGCTACAGCCTGAACAATCTCACGCTCATGGCCTTGACCATCTCGACCGGCTTCGTCGTTGATGACGCCATCGTGATGATCGAGAACATCGACCGCTACCTCGAAATGGGCGACAGCCCACTCGATGCGGCCCTGAAAGGCTCCGGTCAGATCGGCTTCACCATCGTCTCCTTAACCGTCTCCCTGATCGCCGTTCTCATTCCACTGCTGTTCATGGGAGATGTGGTCGGCCGCCTGTTTCGCGAATTTGCGATCACGCTCGCTGTGACCATCCTCGTCTCCGCCGTCGTGTCCCTCACGCTGACGCCCATGATGTGTGCGAAGCTTCTAAAGACGAAAGGGAGTTCGCGCCACAGCCGCTTCTACGAAGCCTCCGAGCGGCTCTATGAGCGAGTGATTGAACGTTACGGTTCAACGTTGCAGTGGGTTCTCAAGCATCAAACGGCCACCCTGATCGTTACCGTCGCGACCCTCGTCTTCACGATCCTGCTCTTTATCGTGGTGCCCAAAGGCTTCTTTCCGGTACAGGACACGGGTGTAATCCTGGGCATCTCAGACGCCCCCCAAACGGTTTCTTTCACTGCCATGGCGCAGCGCCAGCAAGCACTCGCTCAAGTCATTCTCAAAGATCCAGCGGTCGACAGCTTGTCTTCTTTTATCGGCATCGACGGCGTCAACACGACTCCCAACAGCGGCCGCATCCAGATCAATCTCAAACCCCGCAACCAGCGTAAGGAAACCGCCTCGGAAATCATTCGCCGCTTGCAGCTGCAGTTGGCTAACGTCGAAGGCATCACGCTCTACATGCAGCCGGTCCAGGACCTCACGGTCGAGGACCGCGTCAGCCGTACCCAATTCCAATATTCCCTTGAGGCAGCCGACGCCACCGACTTGAACACTTGGGTTCCGCGCCTCATGCAGAAACTGCAGGCGCTTCCACAGCTGCGCGACGTCGCCAATGACCAGCTCACCAGCGGATTAAAAGCGGATCTGGTAATCGATCGCGACACCGCCTCCCGGCTCGGCATTCTTCCCCAAGCCATCGACGACACGCTCTATGACGCCTTTGGCCAGCGCCAGGTCTCCACCATTTTCACTCAGCTCAACCAGTACCACGTTATTCTTGAGGCCAATCCGAGTTTTCAGCAGAGTCCCGACGACCTCAAGAACATCTACGTCCATTCTTCAAGTGGCACCCAGGTCCCGCTTTCAGCCTTTACTCATTTCCAGTCGACCAACGCTCTGCTCGCGATTAATCACCAGGGCCAATTTCCGGTTGTGACCATTTCTTTCAACTTGGCCCCGGGCGTGTCCCTCGGGCAAGCCACCAAGGCCATCGATCAGGCCGAGCACGATATCAATTTGCCTGCCAGCATCCACACCAGCTTTCAGGGAACTGCCGCCGCCTTCCAAAACTCGCTGTCGAGCGAGCCATATTTGATTCTTGCGGCCCTGGTGACCGTCTACATCGTGTTGGGTGTCCTCTACGAGAGCTACATCCATCCGATCACAATTCTCTCGACCCTGCCTTCCGCCGGTGTTGGCGCAATCTTGGCGCTCATCCTGACCCGCAACGACTTCAACGTCATCGCCCTGATAGGCATCATCCTGCTTATCGGCATCGTGAAGAAGAACGCCATCATGATGATCGACTTCGCCCTGGAAGCAGAACGTCAGGAAGGGAAGCCGCCCGAAGAAGCCATCTACCAGGCCTCTCTCCTGCGTTTTCGTCCAATCATGATGACGACGATGGCCGCTCTGCTCGGCGGCTTGCCCCTTGCCCTCACTTCCGGCACGGGAGCCGAATTGCGCAATCCGCTCGGCATCTCGATCGTCGGCGGCTTGATTCTCAGCCAATTGCTGACCCTCTACACCACGCCCGTCGTCTACTTGGCCTTTGACCGTTTGGGTCGGCGCTTCTCGCGGTTCAAAATCGGCAACCCCATCGAGGAAGTAGCCGCTACGGATTAGCGATGAATATCTCGGCTCCATTCATCCGGCGACCAATAGGAACTTCGCTCCTGACCGTTGCCCTGCTCTTGTCAGGCGTGCTCGCATTCCAGTTCCTTCCCGTAGCCCCTCTTCCGCAGGTCGAGTTTCCCGTAATCTCGGTGAACGCGAGCCTGCCCGGCGCCAGTCCGGAAACCATGGCCTCCTCCGTAGCTACCCCGCTGGAAAGACAGTTCGGCAGAATTTCCGGCGTGAACCAGATGACCTCCACCAGTCAACTGGGTTCCACCAACATCGTCTTGCAGTTCGATCTCAGCCGGAACATCGATGCCGCCGCCCGGGATGTCCAGGCCGCCATTAACGCCGCTCGTGGACAACTTCCCGCAAACTTGCCTAGCAATCCCGGCTATCGCAAGGTGAACCCCGCCGATGCGCCCATCCTGATTCTGTCGCTGACCTCCGACACCATTCGCTTGCCGGAAATCTACGACGCCGCCAACTCCATCCTGGCGCAGAAGCTTGCACAAGTCTCCGGGGTCGGACAAGTTTTCGTCGGGGGCGGCGCCAACCCTGCCGTCCGAGCGGAGCTCAATCCCATGCTCCTGAACAAACTGGGAGTGAGCACGCAACAGGTGGCCACTGCGCTTTCCGCTGCCAATGCCAACAAGCCCAAGGGTGAATTTACCGGACCTCTCAACGCTTGGACCATCGACGCCAATGATCAGCTTCTGAAGGCGAATCAGTATCGCTCCCTGATCGTGGCCTCGAACCAGAACGGCGTGGTGCGCCTCGGCGACGTCGGCGATGTCCAGGACTCGGTCGAGGACATGCGCAACGCCGGTATCTCCAACGGAAGGCGCGCGGTCCTGCTGGTCATCTTCCGTCAGCCCGGTGCGAATATCATTTCCACCGTCGACAATGTTCGCGCCCTGCTTCCGCAACTGCATGCTTCCATCTCTCCGGCAATTAACATGGATGTCGTGATGGATCGCACCTTGACCGTGCGAGCCTCGGTGCACGATATCGAGATCACTCTCATCATCTCTGTGATCCTCGTCGTCCTCGTCGTGTTTGTGTTCCTGCGGAACCCTCGTTCCACCATCATTCCAAGCGTCGCGGTGCCCCTCTCACTCGTAGGCACGTTCGCGATCATGTATTTGCTGGGCTATAGCCTCGACAATCTCTCTCTAATGGCCCTCGCCATTTCCACCGGCTTCGTCGTCGACGACGCCATCGTTGTGCTTGAAAACATCAACCGCCACCTGGAGCAAGGCGTCAAACCGGTGCCGGCCGCCTTCCTCGGTGCGAAGGAGATCGGGTTCACCGTCGTCTCCATGAGCACTTCGCTCGTCGCCGTATTCATTCCCATCCTGATGATGGGCGGCATTGTCGGCAGGCTATTCCGTGAGTTCGCGGTCACGCTCAGCGCTGCCATCGGCGTCTCCTTGCTGGTTTCATTGACCACTACGCCCATGATGTGCGCCAAGCTTCTACGTCCGCTCGACACCGAAAAGCACGGTCGCCTGTATCATCTGAGTGAAGGTGCCTTCGATCGACTGCTGAAGTCTTACGATTTTGCGTTGCGCTGGGTCTTGCGGCACCAGGCTTTTATCTTGATTGTCACCATAGCCACCGCCTGCCTTAGCGTGTACCTCTACATCCTCGTTCCGAAGGGGTTTTTCCCTCAGCAGGACACTGGACGGCTGGGCGGTTCGATTCAGGCCGAGCAGGACATCTCCTTTCAGGCGCTCCGCCAAAAGATGAATGACTATGTCGCGATCATCATGAAAGATCCCGCGGTTGCGACCGTAACTGCGTTTGTCGGCGGCGGCGGTACAGCCAACACGGGGCGCATGTTCATCATGTTGAAGCCGCTCGGAGAACGGAAGGCAAGTGCCGACCAGGTCATTTCGAGTTTGCGCGGAAAACTCGCCCACGTGCCTGGGGCAACGTTATACCTCCAATCGGCTCAGGACCTGCAGATCGGCGGCCGCATGGGGAATGCGCAGTATCAGTACACGCTACAGTCTGAGAGCCTCGCCGACCTGAATTTGTGGGCGCCGAAGGTTTTGGCAAAACTCCGGCAATTGCGCCAATTGAAGGACGTAAATACCGACCAGCAAAATCGAGGGCTTGAGGCCCGGCTGGTCATCGACCGCGACACCGCCGCCCGGCTAGGCATTCAACCGGCAGCCATCGACGCCGCTCTTTATCAGGCGTTCGGTCAGAGTCAAGTCTCCACCATTTACGAGCAGCTGAATCAGTACCACGTCGTGATGGAGGTTGACCCTCGCTACCAGCAGACGCCTGACGCGCTGCAGAGCATCTATGTTCCCTCAAAATCTGGCGCGATGGTTCCCCTGGCCACCTTCAGTCACTACGAGCCTTCCAATGCGCCGCTCGCCGTTAATCATCAGGCTCAATTTCCATCGGTCACCATTTCTTTCAACCTGGGGGAAGGTGTTTCGCTCGGAGAAGCCACCCAACTCATCGAAAGAGCCAATCGGGAAGTCAACCTGCCGGCTACAATTCACGCCAGCTTTCAGGGCACCGCGGCAGCTTTCCAAAGCTCTCTCTCGAGCGAGCCTATCCTGATTGCAGCCGCCCTGGCGGCTGTCTACATCGTGCTCGGAATTCTGTATGAAAGTTATATCCATCCCATAACGATTCTCTCTACGCTGCCCTCGGCTGGTGTAGGAGCTCTCCTCGCTCTCTTGCTCACGCACAACGACCTGAACGTCATCGCCCTGATCGGCGTCTTGTTGCTGATCGGCATCGTCAAGAAAAACGCCATCATGATGATTGACTTCGCGCTTGATGCGGAGCGCAAAGAAGACAAGTCTCCCGAAGACGCGATCTATCAAGCCTGCATCATGCGTTTCCGGCCCATTATGATGACGACCATGGCTGCGTTGCTCGCGGGATTGCCGCTTGCCCTCGGCACCGGAACCGGCTCGGAACTTCATCGTCCGCTCGGCATCACCATCGTCGGCGGATTGATTGTCAGCCAGATGCTTACGCTCTTCACCACTCCAGTGGTTTACTTGTACATGGATCGCATGCGTCTGCGCTTCCGGGGCGCCACGAGAAGGGCGAAGGGGCCGCTGGTACAACCTACGTAGGGGCAGACGCCTCGTCTGCCCAGCCGAGCGAAGCTCGGCTTGAATTATGGCGGCCCTGTCGCAGTCGACGAAAAAACAGAGAGCCAGCCGAAACGCGATTTTCCTGTCAACACCCACGCCGCCTACAGCCGGCAATCGGTCATCATCAACAAGAACAATACCGGCAGATACACAATTGTTGCCTGAAGCAGTTGCCGTGCCCGTAACTTGGAAACCGCACTCGTCAGAGGCATTCGCAGCGTTGCCAGCCGTGCTCCCATCCAGAGCAATCCGAAACCAAGCATCAGTGCGCCTGCAAGATATGCTCTTCCCGACATCCCGCTAAAACTCGGCAGCAGACTCACAGGCAAAAGGAGAATCGAATACAGAACGATCCGTACCGCCGTCGATCTCCCCTGTGGTTCGACGACCGGCAGCATCCGAACCCCACCCTGTGCGTAATCTTCCCGGTACAGCCATGCAATCGAAAAGAAATGCGGGAACTGCCAGAGGAACAAAATCCCGAACAAAATCAGAGTTCCCCATTCGAGTCGGCCCCGCGCCGCAGTCCATCCGAGAACCCCCGGCATTGCGCCGGGAAATGCCCCGACGAAGGTACAAACTGGCGAAAACCGCTTCAGAGGCGTATATGCGCCGAGATATACCACCGATGTCAAAAACGTAAGCCAGCCAGTCAGTGGATTTGCGAAAGCCCCGAGGTACAACGAACCGCTCACCGTCAGCAACACTCCGGCGAAAGCGGCGTGCAGCAAGCTCATTCGGCCCGTCGGCAGGGGTCGCGAAGCGGTTCGTCTCATGCGCGCGTCAACATCCCGCTCCATCACTTCGTTGAGTGCAGCCGTGCCGCTCGAGACGAGCCCAATTCCCAGCAATGCATGCACCAGTCCGAAGCTCAGCCAAGGCACCCCAGCCTTCCGTGATGCAAAAAAATATCCGCACCAGGCGGTCATTACGATGAGCGCGGTCACCCGGAGCTTGATGAGTTCGGCATAGTCGAGCAGCAGCGAAGTCATTCGGCTTCAGTGAATCGTTGGCAGTTGTGACGCTGTGCTCATGATTTAGTCGAGGCTCCCCAGTACGCTGTCTCCAGGCCGTTCTCTTCGCACGTGGCCGGCGGTCGCCATAAGCAGCTATGCACGCCCAGCCCTCTGCGCTCCCCATAACGCCACGGAAAAATAGTACGAATGTAAAGCAATGTCACTAAAAATTTTTACAAATAATTTGCAATTCATCTTGAGGCGATGTACTATGCGCGAATTCAAAGGGGTCTGTAACAAAATTTTTACGTCGAAAATCGTCTTAGAGCGGCCCAGTCGCGAACTATGCACTTCCTGTCAGTAGCGTTCTGGCTCTACTGTGCGTAAGCAAACACCTCAAATCACGTCAACGAAGGCGAAGCACGCCCAAACAGGAGATCGTATGCAAGTCCCTGATGTGAAATGCAGGCCGTCAACTTCCGTAATTCCGTTTCTCCGGTCATTCTTGGCCCTCGCCGTTCCCCTTTTGTCATTTGTCATCATGAGCAGCCAGCCCGGACATGCCATTCCCGCGTTTGCCCGGAAATACGGCCTGCCCTGCTCCGCCTGCCACATTGGCTGGCCCATCCTGAACGTGTTCGGACAGCAGTTCCGCGATAACGGCTACCAGATCGGCAACGAACGCGACTCGCCCATTTATCAGAATCCCTCGTACTGGCCAATCACCTTCCGCGTGACCCCGCAGTGGCACCTGGAAAGCCAGACGAAAGTGGCTGTAGATCCCACGTTGACGACTCCAGGCGGAGAGCAGACCATCACAACGCACGGCTTTGATCTCTCCGGCCTCGACATCTGGACCGCCGGCACCCTCTACAAAAACATCTCGTTCTCGGTGCTGCCGTCCATGGCCGAAGGCTCTAGCTTCCACTTTGAAAATGCCTGGGTGCGCTTCGATAACCTGCTGAACTCTCCCTGGCTCAATTTCAAGTTTGGCAAGTTTGAACTCGACACCCTGCTCTCCGAAAAGCGCTTCCTTACACTCTCGAGTGCTGGCGGCTCTTGGTACAACTATCACTTCCTTCCCCAGGGAGACGTGAATGGTTTTGGCGGTATCGGCGACAACCAGATCGGTATCGAGTTGATGGGCCATTCCAAAAATAGCTATGCCCGCTATTCCATCGCCATGCTGAGCAGTGTGGACGGCAATCCCGGGCTGACCAGCGCCGGCCAGGGTGGCACGGCCCGCACCTACGACGTCTACGCTAATCTCAATGAAGGCTTCCAGATTCCAAGCCTCGGCGTACAGCGGGTTGGCGTCTTCGGGTATTTCGGCCAATCGCCGACTTGGTTCCTCACGCAAACTGTTGGTGGGGTGACAACCCCGCTCCAAGCCAAGGGGAACAAGAGTTTCTCACGCGTCGGCGCCTACGGCTGGTGGTTCCTCAAGGCCCTCGATATCGAGACGCTCTACATGCACGGCCAGGACAGCGTCTACCTGGGCAATGGCGTAGCCGCGAACGATCCTGGATCGCTGCCCCCGGGCGCCGCCGGGCCCACCTGGAATGGCGGATTTGTGGAGGCACATTACACGGTGAACCCGCAGTTTATCTTCACGGGCCGCTACGAACTGGTACACATGTCACGTCAGGCGAACGCCGCTCTGGCCATGACCCCCAATCTCGGCAACGTGGATTCCTTCACCATCGGTTACCGCTGGTATCCCATTATGTTCAGCCGAGCCGGCCTGGCCTTCCACAACGAGTACGCGCAGGCCAAGACCGGTAACACCTCTATCCTGACAAGCAGCGATCAGACGGTCCGCAGTGTCTTGATCGGTTTTGATTTTGATTACTGATGGTGATTTTGATTTTGCTTACTAGGGTTTAAGCTATTTCGCATGCTTGAAGCTGTTTTAGAGGGGGTCTTCGCACGCGCTCGAAATTCAAAAGCCACGGGATTTCGGCTTGCGTGTGCCGCCTGCCTCTCAATTCTCTTTCTATGCAATCTGTGCTACTCGCGGTCTCGTGATACTGCCGGCGCCAGCTTTTCCATCGATCTGGATAAGCCATTCGCCGAAGTCCTGAGCGCAGTCAGCGATGTGGCTCATAGTGGCTCAATCAAGGGAACATTCGAATACCGCGACGAGGAGCAACTGAATGGCGCGCAATTCGAAGAAAAGTCTCAGTTATTCCCTGCGTGGTCCGGTTCTGGCAAGGTCCTATACAAGGTCCGCGCCAAGACGCTCTCGCCGTCGCATTTTCTGAACAGCAACGACGTCGGCACCGTTGCCGTCAGGTACGTGGTGCAGGAGCTTAGTCCGAACTCCACGCGCCTGTTCATCGACGCGGTGTTCATCGAAAACGCGCGCCATCATGGACACCCCTCTGACGGCTACGTCGAGACATGCGAGTTTGGCGAAATTGGCAAGCGGCTGAAGGATCGTGACCAACTCCAGACGCAAGTGGCCGCTGGAGAGCAATTCACTCCTGGGCATGAGAGTTCATCGCGATCCGATGCGGCGCCGCCGGAGAACGAGCCGCCCACGGTCAAGCCGGCTGCAGCTTCCGGATCTGCACGTGTAGAGGTGGTCGACTCTGCGAAGCTCGCCGATTTGCAGCGTGTCATTGGCGAACAAAGAACGCTGCTGGCTTCCGAGTCCGCCAATCTCGACCAGTTGGAAGCGCGGGCACGCCAGCTTCGCACTTCGGAATTTGTGCGGGTTAAGGCCGACCGCGCGGAACTCAAAAGTTTGCCGTACGCCCATGCCCGGGTTGTGGAGGCCTTGACGAAGGGGCAGGAAGTCACGGTCCTCGCCAAGAGCGCCTACTGGTACCAGGTGCGCTCCGAGGACGGCAAAGAAGGATGGATCTCGCATTCGTTTCTGGAGGTCCAGCCATGACGCGATCGTTTTCTCCTATTTCGGCTCGCGCCTTTGCCTTGTTCTTTGTGAGCTTCTTGCTGGTCGGTCAAGCTTGGGCGCAGGCCGACAACAGTCCGGCAGTTGAGCGTACGTTCCCCTGTTCTGTCGACGTTATGCAGAAAGCACTTCAGCAAATCGGTGGTTTCGGCGGCGGCAAGCTCCCTATCGTGGACGGGTTCGTAACTCCCACGCCGGCCCAACTCGATCGCCTCGAGCGGCCCTACTATCAATATCGGGTTCACCTCCGGCCGGTCGACCCGAACACGACTGCCATCAGCGTCGAAGCGATGATCAGCGCCTGGTATGCTGACCCCAATCCTGCCCGCTCCGAGTACCGGTCTCTTCCCTCGAATGGTCGCCTCGAATCCGATTTGCTTGATCGCCTGCAGCGAGCGCTCGGAGGATCCACGGCAACGTCCACAGTTGCCACTTCCGGTCCAACGTCGCATGCAAGCCCAACCACAGCGGCCAAGCTCCCAGACAGTCCATCCAAGCCCGCGCCAGCCTCACAAGAGCAATTGGATGCAATTCTGACGCAAAGGCAAGCAGTGCGGGAGAAGACGGCTACGCTGCAGGCCCAGATCGAGCAACTCAAAGCCTCTGACCGCAAACCGGCCAATGCCTCCAGACTGGCCTCCATAAAACATTCTGGCGTCGGTGTGATGTCCCGACAGAACTTTGGCGGCCCGGTGCTCTTTCGCGCACAGGCAGAAGACGAATTTGAAGTCATCGACCTCCAATCGGGCTGGGCCCAGGTTCGCCTCGCACCGGACACCACCGCCTACATCCAGGCTGATGAATTGGCGCTTCCTGATGGTCTCGTCGCGAAAGCACCCGATACTTCTCCAGGCAGTTCCCAAGCCGCCTCAACCAGCCCCCAGCGCGATCTGGGCTTCTCGGTGAGCCGCGAGGACGTCACAGTTTTCTCGGGCGACTGGGTTCGTCTGAAAGGGAAGAAGGTCCTGTTCGTCTACGCCCAACCCCGCGGCCTTCTCTCCGACATGGCGAGTCAAGACGCCAAGCTGGGTTACGCCAAGCGTATCTTCCAAAGTCGCTATCGCGCGGTTTCAGAGTCACAGACCGAAGTGGAAGGAGTCGTTGTCGTCTTCCTCGGTGCCCGGGGGGGTGTCGCGGCCGCCACGCTTTCTGACATCCGCCAATGGGTCGAGGGAGGTTTGCCCGATGAGGCGTTCGTGAACCGTTGCTCCCTGGATCCGGCGACCGAATTCCGCGCCATGCGTCTCAACTAACCGGTATGGCTCGGAGCTCCGAAAATAGCGGGAGACGATACTTTGTAAGAAATTTGTAAACTACTTGTAAAAATTGCATTGCATTTCCGCGCGTCCAGCGATAGTATCGGCAACCGTTTTGGGGTCGCTGCCAAACGCGCGGAACTCAGTCCGCCGTGGGCGTGGGGTTTAACGACAGATTTTCGCGATGCGTGAGTGCGCATAGCACCGGAAGTGTACTGGCAGGCATTCCTCCTGCCTCACAACGTTTTCGATGGGTGAACCCGTATGAAATCAGCCTCGAAGCGGTTAGCAGCGAGTTGTGCGCTGATGCTCACCATGGCAGTGTCCTGCCTCGCGCAGGAAGCCCACGTGGGAAACCTCACTGGCCATGCCACCGAAGGCAAAAAGCATTATCGCCGGTTCTGCGTCGGCTGCCACGGTCCTCTGGGCGACGGCAATGGCGAAAATGCCCAATGGATTGACCCCAAACCAAGGGACTTCACGGCCGCCACTTTCAAATGCCGCTCCACACCCACCGGCACTCTTCCCACCGATCAAGACCTCTACAACTCGGTTGGCCGCGGCTTCACCAATTCGAACATGCCGCATTGGGATGCGCTCACCGATCAGAACCGCATCGATCTGGTGGCTTTCATCAAGACATTCTCGCCTCGCTGGCAGGCTGAAAAAGCCGGCGATCCCATCAAGGTTCCTGCCGAGCCTCCGGTGACGATGGAGAGCATCACGCACGGCGCAGAGCTTTTCCAAAAGATGGAGTGCTGGAAATGTCACGGCCAGCAGGGAAGAGGCGACGGTCCTTCCGCCGCTACTCTTACCGATAGCAAAGACAATCCCATCCGCCCGTACAACTTCGCCGCGGGCGGGGATGATTCGCGCTTCAAGTGCGGAGTCACCAACCAGGACGTATATCGCATCTTTATGACCGGCGTGGATGGAACCCCGATGCCCTCCTTCGCCGACGTGATTCAGCCCAATGACGCCTGGGATCTTGTTCACTTTCTGCGCACACTTCAGACCAATCGCCACAGCAGGGAAAACGAAGTGTTGAAGGCGGCCGGGGGAAAAATTCCCACCAAGGCGCCTGACGCCAACCCGCCTGCCCAGCCGGAAAACAAGGGTTCGGGCAGCGGTAACTAGTTCTTCTGCGATTTGCAGTTCAGGAGGGAGAGAATCGGATGCGTACCAAGCTGGTATTTGTAGCTCTTCTTGCGTTTATGGTTTCCCCGGCACTCTTGTTTGGTGCTGGCACGGTAAGTGGAAAAATCACTTACACAGGAACGCCCGCCAAGCAGAAACCCATCGACATGTCCAAGGAGCCGAGCTGCGCCAAGCAACATACGACTCCTATTACGACTGAGACCGTCGTCACTGGTGCGAACAACACTCTCGCGAACGTAGTGGTCTACATCTCCGCCGGCGCTCCCGACGAGTCTTCCGCGCCTGCTCAACCCGTCACCTTCACTCAAAAGGGATGCCAATACATTCCGCACGTTCTTGCCATGCGCACGGGCCAGGAACTCAAGGTCGTCAACGCCGATCAGACCTCGCATAACATTCACCCGCTTGCCAAGGTCAATCGCGAATGGAATAAGTCCCAGCCCGCGGGAACTCCTCCGCTATCCGAAAAGTTCGATAAGGAAGAATTCGTTCCCGTGAAATGCAATGTCCATCCCTGGATGCACGGTTATTTCGCCGTCCTGAAGACGTCGCACTATGCGATCTCCGCGGACAATGGCACTTTCTCGTTGCCGAATCTGCCTCCGGGCAAGTACACCATCACCGCCTGGCAGGAGGACTACGGGACTCAGACGCAGGACGTGACCATCTCCGGCAGCGAAACCAAAAATGTGGACTTCACCTTCAAGGCGAAGCCGTACTAGCCGTGCGGTAGGCTCGAGGAGTGGCCGGCTTCACGCCGGCCTCCTCGCTGCACAAAACCGGGTTTTGGCCCGGACGATTGCGAGGCCGAATGGGCAAGCTATTCGCAGTGATCGTTTTCGTGATTGCGCTGTTATCGGCGATTCCCATCATCACCCATAGCTGGTTCGGCTCCGGCATCTCGTTCGCGCTGCCGGAGGACATCTCCACTCACGGCCATGCCATCGACGAGCAACTCTCCGAGACTATGGTCGAAGCTGGCCTCTCCTTCCTGGCCGCTCAGTTCGTGCTCGCGTTTTTCGTCTGGAAGTTTTCCAATCGCCAGGCCAACGCCGAAATCAAAACCTTCCCCGGAGGCGCAAAGGGCCTCGTGATCGCCGCCCTGGTGCTGGTCGGAACCGAAATGTTGGCGCTCGGCATCCTCGGTCAGAAAGCCTGGGCTGCCGTCTACTTCACACCTGCCAAGCCCGACGCCATCCAAGTTCAGGCCCAAGCCGGACAGTTCGCCTTCTATTTCCGCTACCCCGGCGCCGACGGAAAATTCGGCTCCCTCCATCCCGACAAGATCGATGAAGGCAATTCGAACTTCTTTGGACTCGATCCGGCCAACGACATCGATTCCCGAGACGATATCGTTACCGGCGAACTCGCCATTCCCATCAATCGCGAAGTGCACCTCATGATGCACGCCAAAGATGTGGGCCACTCGTTCTATGTCCGGGAATTGCGCATCCAGCAGGATTTCGTTCCCGGCCTCGACCTCTCCGTCCATTTCACTGCCACCAAGGTCGGCAAGTACGAAATCGTGTGTACGCAGCTGTGTGGTCTCGGTCACTACAACATGAAGGCGTATCTGAGCGTGTTGTCGCAGGAAGATTTCGACGCCTGGATGAAGCAGAAGGCTTCGGAACAATAGATCCCGTTCAACCCGCTCGCGCTGTGTTTGGGCGGTTTGTTACAAAGGGTGAACACATGTCAGACGGTGTAGTTCCGGCAGTCCCAACAACAGCCGACGTAGTCCATCACCACCAGCCTCCCCAAAGCTTCATCCGCAAGTATGTCTTTAGCCTCGACCACAAGGTGATCGGCAAGCAGTACTACGGGCTTGCCCTCGTCGCCGTGTTCATCGGCATGGTTCTCTCCTGGCTGATGCGCATTCACTTGGTCTGGCCGAATTGGCCGATCCCCGGCTTGGGATTGCTCTCGAAGGTCGGCGCTCCCGGCGGCGTCATGACCCCCGAGTACTACCTGTCCATTCTCACCATGCACGGCACGCTGATGGTCTTCTTCGTGCTGACCAATGCGCCCTTTGCAGCCTTCGGAAACTATTTCCTCCCCATCCAGATCGGCGCCGAAGACATGGCCTTCCCCCGTTTCAACATGATGTCGTTCTGGACCACCTTCCTCGCCTTCTGCATCCTGATCGCGGCCTTCTTCGTGGGCGATGGTCCTCCGATCGCTGGCTGGACTTCCTATGCTCCACTTAGCGCCGTCGGAGCAGATGCCGGTCCCGGCCAGGGTTTCGGTCAGACTCTCTGGGGACTTTCAATTTTCGTTTTCTGCATCGCCTCGCTGCTAGGTTCGCTGAATTTCATCGCCACCACACTCGACCTCCGAACCAGGGGCATGACGCTCTCGCGCATGCCCATCTGCACCTGGGCTTGGTTCATCACATCCTGCATCGCCCTTCTGGCCTTCGCCGTCCTGCTGCCTGCATGTCTGCTTCTCATCCTCGATCGCGTCGCCGGCACCAGTTTCTTCATCCCTGCCGGACTCGTTATTAGCGATCGTCTGCAGCCGCATTCCGGCGGATCGCCGCTTCTGTGGCAGCATCTGTTCTGGTTCTTCGGTCATCCCGAGGTCTACATCGCGATCTTGCCCGCCATGGGCATCGTCTCCCACATTCTGATCAATAGCATGCGTCGCCCCCTGCTGAGCCACAAGGTCATCATCTATTGCATGATGGGAATCGGATTCCTCAGCTACATGGTTTGGGGACACCACATGTTCGTCAGCGGAATGAATCCGTTCTCCTCCCTGATGTTCTCTTTCCCGACCCTGGTCATCACCATCCCGGCCACCATCATGACGTTGATCTGGCTCGGCAGCCTGTACGGTTCTCGCCTGCGCATCACCGCGGCATCGCTGTTCGCGCTCGGCTTCATTTCGATGTTCGTCAGCGGCGGCGTCAGCGGCTTCTTCCTCGCCCAGCCCTCCATCGACATCTACCTGCATGCCACATACTTCGTCGTCGGACACTTCCACATGGTGATGGGTGTGGCCGCCATCTTCGGCGTCTTCGCCGGCACCTACTTCTGGTTCCCGAAGATGACCGGCCACATGATGAACGAGTCCCTCGGCAAACTGCATTTCTGGCTGACCTTCATCGGGACCTACTGCATCTTCATGCCTTTTCACTATCTCGGACTCGCCGGCAACGTCCGCCGCTATTCCGCCTTCGTCGACGATTTCCTGGTGCCGCTCATTCCGGTGCACCGGTTTATCACGATTGCCGCGCTGTGTACCGGAGCCGCGCAGCTCATCTTCCTGTACAACCTGATCCACAGCCGTTTCCGAGGCGCTCCCGCTCCCGACAATCCCTGGGAATGCACCTCGCTGGAGTGGATCATGCCATCGCCGCCGCCGTTCGATAACTTCGGCGGCAAACATGTCGTCGTCTATCACGATCCCTACCAGTACGGCGTGAAGAGTTCAACCGGCGACTACCTCATGCAGAACTCGCCCGAGCAAGTGGAAGCGAGAACATAGTTTTACAGCAACGGAAGGGAAGGGATGTGAAGGGTCATGGCAACAACCATCCAGCCGCCTGAAACTGAATCAAAAGAACCGCGTCTGGATAACGGGAACTCCGGAGGTGGTGGTTTGCGCAACCTCGGTCCGACCAACGGCAGTCTCAAACTCGTCGAAGACTTTTCTCCCGAGCCGTCGCGAACCGGAGTCTGGGTTGGCCTCGCAGCCATCACGATGTCGTTTGCCGCGTTTACCAGCGCGCTCATCGTCCGCCAATCGACCGCCAACGACTGGCATCATCTGACGATTCCCTCCATCGTGTTCTTCAACACCGTCGTTCTTCTCGCCAGCAGTGTCACCTTGGAGATCGCACGCCGTCGCGTAGCCGAATTTGCCCGCGGCAGGACAGCGAATCGCAGTACGCCGCTCGTGTGGCTCTCTGCGACCTTGTTGCTGGGGTTCGTCTTCGTGGCCGGCCAATACATTGCCTGGCAGCAACTGCGCGGCGAAGGACTCTATCTCGCCTCCAACCCAAACAGTTCTTTTTTTTATGTCTTGACCGCAATTCATGCCCTGCATGTTCTCGGGGGACTGGCGGGACTCATGCGCGTGATCTACATCCTGCGGCGTCCGGTGCTTTCACTGAGGCGCAGCACCATGGATGCCACTTCGTATTACTGGCACTTCATGGGAGTCCTTTGGCTCTACGTGCTGCTCGTAATTTGGATCAAGCTGTAGTCAACTCTGCAGGAGGCTCTGTGAGCGAAGCGAATTTGCCGTTGGGAGCACACCCGCCGGGAATCCTCGAAGCTTCCCCGTTCGCGATTCCTTCCAAAAAGCTGGTGATGTGGCTCTTCATCATCTCCGACGCGGTCACCTTCGCCGCCATCCTGTTCGCCTACGGCTACATCAAGAATGCGAGCCCGAACTGGCCTGAGCCGTTCAAATTCTCGCCCAGTATCCTGAACGTCATGTTGATGACTTTCATCCTGGTGAGCAGCAGTCTCACCATGTTGATCGCCACCCGTGCGGCCAAAGCTGCTGACAAGGCCGGCGCGCTCCGCTGGACATTCATCACCGTCGCCGGCGGCATCCTCTTTGCCCTGCTCCACATTCGCGAATGGTTCGCACTCATTGGCGAAGGCGTCCGTCTCTTTCAGAACCCCTGGGGGTCGCCCTTGTTTGGCGCGACCTTCTTCGCAATCACCGGCCTGCACCTGACTCACGTGATCGGTGGCGTGATCGCCCTAACGGTCGTGGCTCTCGGCTACAAACGGGGTCGTTACAAGGCCGACGACATCGAAATCTGGTCCCTGTACTGGCACTTCGTCGACCTGGTCTGGATGTTTGTCGTCCCCATGATCTACCTGCTCAACGTTGCACGCTGAATGTAGCGCCGGCATCTTGCCGGCTGTCGCGAGGGCGTCCTCGCCCTCGCAAAAAGATGGAAAACATGGAGAGGCCCAAATGACCGCACCCACCCAATCCACCGACAGCCTGAAAACCGACATCGTCGTATATCTCTGCATCCTCGCCCTTTCGGGCGTGCAGGTCCTGCTCGCCTATCAGCATGCCGAAGGTGCGCAGTTGCTCGTTCGCATGCTGGCCGTAGCCTTGATTCAGGCCGGCCTCGCCGTCATGTTCTTCATGCACCTGCACGCTGAGCAGCGCAACCTGAAACTTGCGCTCATTCCCGGCACTATCTTCGTCGTGCTCATGATGAACATGATCTGGTCCGATAGCTTTCGGCTTCTCCACATGAGCCCGTTCGCCAAATAATGAAGGAGTAGAATTGTGCGAGTCTCGGTATTTCATCCCAGGATGCGCATCATGAAATCGCTTCTTTCGACTCTCGCGGTGCTCGCGCTCAGTTCGGTCTCTTACGCCCAAAACTGCGCTCTTTGCTACACCCAGGCCGCCTCGGCGGGATCCCGCGTGATTCAGGGTCTGCGGAGTGGAATCCTCGTGCTCATCATCCCCCCCATGTTCATGTCGGTCGGAATCACCGTACTCGCCTATCGCAAGCGAAATCAGTTCAGCCGCACCGAAGCGACCGCCCACGACCGCCACGACACGGATTGGTAGTGTTTACCCATCCCTCCCCCAGTCATCTATTCATCCGCTGACTCCCCTGGATTGACGCCCCGTCTCACTCCGCCATGTGCAAATTGTGTCATCGCCTTTGCCCCCCAAAACGGCTAGAATGAAGGCCGTTTCAAGGCTCCCGGAGGGCTATTGCGATGAATTTCTGTTTTGTGACTTCGCTTCAACGCAAAAGCGTGCAGATTGGTTTCGTGGCCATTCTGGTGTCCGGCCTCAGCGCGCAGGTGAGTGATCTACGTCCGCGAGTTGGTGTGCCGGAAGACTGGACTCATCATCGCATGAAGTTCAGCTCCGCATTCCTTCGCCAGCATCCGGAGATTGCCGCCAGAGAACCCAGGGCCGCTGCTCAACTTTATCGCGAGGCATTCCTCCAGGCGCAAGCCCAAATGGGTCGCGTATTACCGGCTGCCCAGACCGCCTCGAGTGACACACTCAGCCCCCATCGCGATTGGAGCGTCCCGCTTGGAAACGGCCGCCTGGGGTTTGGCCAGTTTCCTGCGAAGTGGAACAGCGATCCGACTGCGGCCCCAAGTTGCACCACGGACTTCGTTGTCTACACTCTGACTGCCCCCGGAGTAACCGGTGGCCAGCCTTCTATCGTGGGACTGAACAGTTTGTACGCCAATAGCACCGGAAGTGGGCTCTGCGCCTCCACCCAACCGCAGTTTCTATTCAGCTATAACACCAACAGTATCTCCAACGGCAGAATAACAACTTCCCCAGTGTTGTCGGTCGACGGGAAGAAAGTTGCCTTCGTCGAGACCACCCCGGCCTCGGGCACCAAAAGCGCCGTTTTTCACGTCCTCACTATCCCGGCGCCCATCCTCACCGGACAATTCACGGCAACTCCATCCTCTCTCCCACCCGCTGGCGCCCTGAAGAGCGTCACCATCGCAGCGATGTCGGACAGCCGCTCGTCTCCGTGGGTCGACTACACGTCTGACACTGCATACGTCGCGCTCGATAACGGGAAACTGTACAAAATTACCGGCGTATTCAACGGCACGCCCACGGTGGACATGACCCCTCCCTGGCCCATCACGATTAGTTTGAATGCGTTTCTGGCCAGTCCCGTGCTCGATTCCACCACCGGCAACATCTTCCTCGGCGCCGGCAACGGACGCCTGTACACCGTCAACGTCAATACCCCTGGGGCCGTCACCACGATCCAGGTTGGAAAAACTGGTTCCACTACTCCCGGCATTCTCGATTCCGTCATGTTTGACCGCACCGGCGCGACCGTGTTTGCGGTGACCGCCAACGACAACGTGCTGACCGGCGCTGCCGTCGTGCAGGTGAATGCAACTTCACCCTTTGCGGTTGTGACCCGTGTGGGAATCGGACGAGGCAGTTCTGCCGGCACTGGTGTCAGTCTCTACGACGGCGACTTCGACAACAACTACTTCACGAGTCCTGCCACTGGACATATGTTGATCTGCGGCACCGGCGCCGCGGACACGACCCCCTATCGTTATCTCCTCAATTTCGATGCGAGTGGAGTTCTACAGCCGGGTAGTTCGACCCAGATTTCCACCGACGCAACTGCCCGCTGCGGCCCCGTTACTGAGTACTTCAACCCGAATATATCCGGCGGAACAGATTTCTTTTTTTGGGGTGTTACCAAGAGTTGTCCGGGTAATGCCGCGGGTTGCGTCAATGCATTGACCAATGAAACGACGCTTACAACTGTCGGCGTCAGCGGTGGGACAAGCGGAATCATCATCGATAATGACTACGTCACTAAGCCGGGAGGATCCAGCATCCATTTCTCGTCGGAAGCTGGACCCAATATCGCCGTCAAGCTGACACAACAAGGACTCCAGTAGCGCGGTCCACCGCGACACCTGGAGTCCTTTTAATAAGCGGGATTAAAACGCTAAGAGCCGGATTAATAACCGGGAGCTGGTGCATGGACGATCGCGTAGAGCAACGCAAGCCATCAGCTCAGATAACGAGTTCCAGAAGAGCGCTGTTCTCTCCCTCAGCTACTCGGCGGCGGCGATCTGCCATCCCTTGTCGCCCCGCGCAAAGTACAGCGTCGCCTTCGTGGGATCGCCATGGTAGAACTTCACATTGAACTTATCGATCAGCGTTCCCCGGTCCCACGTATTAAAGCTCTTCACCAGCGCGCCGGAAGCATCGAGCATCTCGCCTACCTGGTTCGGCGCCCACGCCCACGTAAATTCCGCCTTTGCGCGACCCATGCCCATCATGGTGATCTGCGGCGTCCCTGAGAGCACTCGCTCCGCCACCGGAACGACATAGATGTCGGTCCCATCCTTGGCATCTTTGCTCTTGCTCACGCCGGGCAGATCCGCCATCAGCTTGCGGCCCTGGGCCGTCAGGGTCACTGGCGTCGCCCGTCCTTTATCTTTGCCGATGTTCAGCAACCCTGCTTTTTCCAGCAGCCGATAATTCGGACCATGCGGCCGCTCCGCCACACTCGCAATGACCATTCCCGTTCGAAACTGAATGGTCACAGGCCCACCTTCCTTCAGCGAGTTTGCAATCAGGTTGCTCGCTTCCGTCGCCGGCAGGACTTTTTGGTTCTGCACCACGTAATAGGCGGCCACGCCCACGAACGCGACGATCATGAGAATGATCAGCAGCAACGGCACGACCGATGATTGGCGCTGTTCCATTTCAATTTCTTGTTCAAACATGGGAGCGATCCTCCGTCAGACAGTGGCCGGGACAGATTCCGTGCCTGAAAAAATTCTCCTAGACATGCTCATAGAATGATGTGACTTGGCTCACCTGCCCCAGGGCCGGACGTCACAATATGGGGTTGTCGGGGAAGAAAACGGCCGCGAGAATTCAGCAGGCCGCGGAAGCTTTCGACAGGACGCGACGGCTACGCATGCGCCGGGACCGCTTGGCAATGCCCGCCAGATCCGCAAGAGTTGTGCTTTCCAGCGTTTGCTCGATCTGCACTCGCAGGCCCTTCCAGTGGGAATGCAATGGGCAAGGATCCTGATCGTCGCATTGTGCCAACCCCAAAATACACCGGCCCACATGATTGTCCTGGCTCGCAGTCAGAATTTCGCTCACGTAAATCGTTTCGGCAGGCCGCGCTAGTTGATAACCTCCGCGCACTCCCTTGAACGACCGAACCAGCTTCTTTTTCCCCAGTTTGCGCAGGATCTTCCACAGGAATGGCATCGGAATCTGCAGTGTTGTCGCCATCTCGCGCGCGCCCACCAGTTTGCCCGAGGGTTGACCCGCCAAATGCGTAAGTGCCTTAACCGCATACCCCGACGACCTTGCGAACATCGCCTTGCTCCCTTATCGCTAGTATTCGTTCTTACTCGCTGCCTTCGCAAGGACAGGCGCTTCACAATCGACACACCCGTGCCGATTTGGAACCACGGGCCCTGTAAACCCGTTAGGAACTGCAACACTTTTCCTTGAAATTTTGCCGGTTCCCCTCCTGCCCACTGTATGTCTCTGAAAATCCATCACCTACATGGATCCAGCCTGGCATTTGGATTGCCGTTAGTTCGCTAGTCGGCGTAGACTGTTCGCCGAGTTTGAGCACTCTGTTGGGTGAGATACATGTTTCCGCGCAAACTGCGGCCACTTTGCTTGACCCTCATCCTGGCGACGACCTCGATGGCTTCCAGCCTCCGGCCAGGCCTGCGCGTTTCCAGCACCGGGCACCTTGTCGCGCGCGAACAGCAGCTTTGGCGAGTTCCCGTTCATGTCTCCGAATTCGCCGATGTGCCGCACACCAGCGCACGTTCCAGATGCGAACGCACCCATCCTCCCGAAGCTCTGACCACTCCAAATCCGATTCTGGGACCCAGCGATCCCAGCGTAAAAGTTCGAGTGAGCTTTATTGTCGGTGCGGACGGACGCGTACACAGCCCGCTCATCCTTGAGAGTGCCGGCAGCATCGAGGATCACACCATCCTCGAAACCGTTCGCAGCTGGCGCTATCGTCCTGCGATGTGCAACGGAGTTCCTACCGAAACCGAGGCGAAAATCGAGTTTTCAAGTCGCTAGTTCGCGCCTTTGGTCTAGAATGAGCCCATCCGGACTCTATCGTGGATCCCAAGAAACCAACTCCCCGGCCACCCGCACCCTTGCCCAACGCTGGTTCTGGGGACGAGCTCGGCCAAAATCCACACGTGGATGAATTCTTTAATCGCCTGCAATCCGATATGCGCCGGCCGCATCCCAGCCAGGAGGCTATCTCGGAAGCGCTGCAGACCATGCAGCGCCTTGCGGCTGAATCCGCCGCGGGCGCCGACTCGGGCAAACCTGGCGTTGCTCGCTCGCTCCAGATCACCTGCGAGGCTTGCGGACATCGGAATCGCTCGGCCAGTCAGTTCTGCGAAATGTGCGGAGTGCCGGTTCCTCCTGGCACTCAGCCCCATCTCCCCGAGCCTCCGCCGTCAGCATCTGACAACGCTTCCCAGCAAACCGCGTTGCCACCCGGCGAGCACCACTATCACCACCACTATCACCATCATTATTTCGCGCCGGGCCACGACGTAGGAGCCGCGTCCGTTCCTCGCGCGGTCGCCAACGATCCCACCACCGCCAAGCTGCGCACTCCCGGCGGCGGTGCCCTCATGAGCCGCGTTGAGACAGCCGTCCGCCAAGTGACACTCGACTGGGCTCTTGCCTGCAATAGCCGCCACCTGGACGACCTCGTCAGCACCTACGCTCCTGATGCAATCGTCCTTCGTCCCAACCACCCGCCCGTACGCGGAACGGCCGCGATTCGCGAATTTTTCTTCGCCGCACTCGATGCAGGTTTTGGAGAGGTGGAACTCGATCCGCTTCGTGTGGACATCGTCGGCGACGTTGCTTACGAAGCGGGCCGCTGCAAAATGCTCGTTCCCTATGTAGTCGGCAAGCGCCGGGAGGAACGCGGCAAATATCTCATTGTCCTGGCAAGACAGCCCAACGGCGAATGGAGAATTGTCAGCGACTGCTGGTCGAGTGACCTTAGCTTGTCAGCAACTCCGGATCTCGAGCATCCCAAGCCCGCATCAACACCCGGTCCGGTTCAAAAACCTGCTCCTCCCCGCAAACCTCTCTAGCGTGGTGCCCCGAGATCGAAGCCTGTAATTTTGAATTTTGTCATTCCTCGCGCAGCGAGGAATCTGCAGCGCGCGGAACTGGGTCATTGGGATGCTGCGAACTGTCCCACCCCGAACGGCACCACCTGTGGAAGCGCTGCTGCCGTCAAGTCCCGGCAGGAAACTCCCGGCACAACACACTCGAACTATTCCACTCCCATGTTCGCCAAATCCCGTTGCAACTTCTCCACTCCTTCCATCTGAATCGTGCCCATGCCTAGTCGCTTGGCCATCTCAAGATTGAGAGCCCGATCGTCAATGAAGCAGCACTCCTCAGGTCTCTGTTGCGTCACATCCAGCGCCAGGCGATAAATGCCTTCCTCCGGCTTTCGCAAGCCGACATAACATGAGCTCACGAAAATTTTAAAAATCGCACGCATCCCGAATTTCTCGATCCGGTACTGGTTCAGTTCGCGCGATTCGTTATTGATCGTCCCCATCAGGTACTTGCCCGATCTCGCTAGCGTCCGCGCAAACGCCAGTGCTTCGTCATTTGGCAGAGATAGCGAGAACATCACTTGCTTGAACTCTTCCCGGCTGAATGTCCGTGGCCGGTAAAACACCGTCCGGTCCAGATACTCGTCCAGGCTGATCTTCCCGCGCTCAAACGACGACACCACCAGTTCGTGGCGCTCTGTGAATTCTTTGGGTTCCAGCCCAAAGTGTTCCAGAGCTTGCGCACGTTGCGTGTGATCCCACGCATTTGTCGCGAGCACGCCGCCCACGTCCCAGAAGAGCGCCTTTATTTCTGACAAAACATTCCTCCACGACTTCGCGAAATAGCCTTTCCAATCGAAATCGAGGTCATCATTCTACCTGCAACTTAGTTCCAGCCGACAAAGCGAAGCCCCGATCCTGAAGCGCAGGATCGGGGCTCGGGTTGGCTGTTGGTTGAGTGCTTATTGTGGTGTGAAGTTCTGGTGATAGCTCAAATTGTCGACGTCCTGGAACATTGGCGTCCCAGGCGGCAGGTTCTGCGGCTGCAGAAACAACTGGTCGAATTGGTAAGCACGCGTTGGCGGGCTATACACAGTCGTGCAGCACTTGAACACGCCGGTCGCATACTGTGAGCTGTACAGGCTCACCAGCGAGCCTTCATAGTTGAGCGTGCCTCCCCAACTTTCGAGGTAGCGCAGGAAGTTGTGCATGCCCCCGTCCGTCCCCATATCCTGACCACCCCACGAGGGTTGAGGGAATGCCAAGGTCTTACCCGCAGCCACCGCCATGCGATACCAGCTGCTGTTTCCTGCACGTCCGCCCAGATTGTTCGGGTTTTTCAGGCTGTTGGAGTCGCTCCAGTTGTTGGAAAGCACGGTCACCGTGTCTGCGATGATCGCGGCTGCAGCATGCGGATCGCCGAATCCAGCTCCTGTGCTCGCGTTGTAGTCCCCTTGCACATACACCGGGTTCTCCGAGGCGACCGTAAAGCCGCCCGGAGGCGTCGGATTGTCCAGGCGCGTCGGCAGATTGCCCAGTGTCCCGTCGACCAGCTTCAATACATGTCGAGCGCCGGTGACCCGGTTCGCTCTGCCAATCGTGGTGCAGTTCACCGGTTGGTAAGGATTGCGCGGATTCGTAAGCGATACGTCGATTCCGAATCCATCGCCCACATCATTGGCTCCCCAGGTATCAAGAATGTTGTTTCCATTCACGTCTTCTGGCGAACCCGGCACTGGATTTTCCAGGCCGCCATCTGGTACGCCTGCGGATGAGCCGGAGTTAACCACATCTTCAAATCCGTATTCACCCGTCGTGACCAGAGGATTCGTATTTGGACTGGGAACCATTCCCCGGCGATCCGAGAAATACAGCACGTATCCGTTTTGCTGCGCGAAATCCACCTGGTTCCCGGTACCCGCAATGACAGGAGCTGCGCCAATCGCATGACCCAGCCAGCGCCGCAAGTTGCCTACATCGATTTCTACGGCGTTCATAATTCCGTTCACATTGCAGTTTGTTGCCGTTGCCAGGTTGGTGTCCCGCGGATGCCCTTCCCGGTCATCGTAAAAATTGATGGGGTAGTAGTTGTAGGCTATCTGCTCCGAAGCGGCCGTCAACATTCCATCGGCGCCGTTGTGCGTGTCGTCTCCATTGCGGTCCGCCAATTCCTGCAAGATGAGAATGGCGTTCGGATGCACGAGATTCCCTCCCGCAGTTTTCGGCGGTTCAAAGTCGCGCGCGAATCCCAGTCCTAACCACTGCGTGGTCGCGCCGTTCCAGTTTCCCGCGGCATCCTTGTACTCCACCCGCAACCAGGTATGGTGCAGAGTTCCATTTACCGCATTCAGGTCTCCAAACAATGACCACTGTTTGGTGCCGGCCGGGTCATGGACGTTCCTTAGCCAATTGCCATCTTTGGTTGTGTCCGCCTGAGCGAACGGATAAATCGTTCCCCCCACATTGAAGCCGCCGCCGATCGGAAATGTAGCAGTTTGTTGCGCGAGCAGATCGACATCCTGCCCGTCATTGATCGGACCCCGTTCCGGATGCAGATCAGCCTGCGTGTCTGCCAGCAGCACACGGATCTGCGCCTTCGTGTACAGGCGCGACGCATTTAGAGTCGTTCCTGCGGCTTCGCCGGCGATCGGCTTGCGAATGATCTGGATCGGCGACACCCCCGCGCCCACGAAGGGCAGCGTCAGCTTGCGCACGCCGGTCACCGAGTTGGAAACGAAGTAGTTATAAGTGGAGGTCGAGGTCCCAAGCCAGCCTGGTGTTTGACTGCCGGCACCTGTAGGAATACCCCCACTCCAGCTCGCTGGATCCTTTGACGTTGACGCGAGGCAGTGCGTCGCCGGTTGGCTCACATCACACCCACCGCTGGCATTCGGAATGTAGATGGTACCCGTGTACCCCGAGGACGTGAGGTGGCCGTTTTCCAAACGGTCCGTGACGATATTGCCGAAAGCCGTCGCTTTATCGAATAAAGCCAACGTCGATCCGCTCGCCAGGTAGAGGTTGCCGTTCGTGTGCACACGTCCCTTGAACGTAAATGCCGGGCCGGCAAAGTAATCGATATCGCCTTCGGCGAAAATCCCGAATTGGAATACCGGAATCAACGCCACTTCCACGTTGCGCGTGATGTTCGCAGAAACGTTCGAACCCGGCTGCGTCGCATTCACATTCAGCGTGTACGGGATAATCAGCGCCTTCAAACCCTGGTTTGCGCCCGAACTGATCGTGTTCCAACTCGTCACAGGGGGGCTGGTGGGATCTGCCGGATTCGAGGGCGTCCAGGTGACGGTTTCGGTGAAATTCATGCTGCCCAGCGTTGTGGGCGGAAAGTTCGCTAGATTCGTAACCGAGTTGGTAGTGGGGGTCTGTGCCGATTCGTACAAACCGGCCAGATCCGCGGTCAATTTTTCCATGCCCGACTCGGCCGCGTAGTAGGCGATGTTGTAGTTCATGTCGCTGCCGCCCGCACGACTTTCGCCGTTGACCATATACATCAGCCCGACGGCTACGCCCGAGAGCAGCAGCAACAGCAGCAACGCTGCTACCAGCGTGAATCCCTTCGAACGACGTTGTGGCTTCCTGCCCATAGATGTTTCCCTGCCCTTCAGTACTCAGTACTCACTGATAACGATTCTTGAAACTCATGTTGCGTGCGCTGACCGAAGTGGCCAGCTGCATGCTTTGCATCTTCGCCCCATCCTGCGACAGACTTTGGGCTTGCACTGCGACATTGATTTTGCGGATCTGGTTCGGCGTTACGCCCGCCAGCGACAGCGGATCTCGTTGTTCGACATTGTTTGCACCGGTCGTGTCATTAAACAGGTCGTAGGACAGCGTCATGCCAATAATGTCGTCGGCCACCGGTACTGGTGTCAGACCGTTCACCTGCCGCATCAGCCGGGGAGATTGCAAGCCGGCCGGTACTTGCAGGAAATATGTGACCGCCTCTAAGCGGGTGGCGGTGCAGTTGCTCTGCCCCGCCGGCGGCGCCACGCTGCGGTTGAAAATGTACGCTAGATCCCCGATGATCGGATCTCCGCCAGTGTTATTCATGTTGAGCGGATCCGCATTGGCAAAGGTGATCGTGTTCGCGGTCACGTTAGTGACTTCCGCCACGATGGTTGCGATATTTCCTCCCACCACCATGACCAGATCGCCCGCTTGCAGCCCAACCCCCGGTGCATTGATCGGGGTCAGAGCCGGTACCGGCGCCGGCGCCGGCACCGTCATCGAGATGGTCGAGCCAGATGTCACCACACAAACGTATTGGTTCAGCGGAAACGCATAGTCCAGGTACGCCACCGTGATGCTGTCCGCGCCCTGACCCGTGGCCGGAATGTTCACCCCGTTCTGCACTCCATTGTTCGGTCCTGGGATGATCCCGTACATATAGTTCCCGGTGGGATACAGATGGTTCGGAATGTAGCAGTTCCCCAATTGGTCGCATGCGTAACGCGCCGTGGTGGACGCTCCGCCACTCGGCAATTGGATACCGCCCGGCGGCAATCCCGCTCCCGCCATGCTGACGTCTTTCGAAATGAAGTTAATGGCGGCTCGCGCGTTCTGCTGCAGTTCCGCGCGTTGCGAAATGAACGTGCTCGCTTCCACGCCGCTCTTGAACAGTTGCACGGTCGACGCCATGATGATTAGCGCCAGTGCGAACGAAATCATCAGCTCAATCAGCGTGAAGCCGGCAGCGTTTCTGGTTCTTTCCCGTTTCATATCCATCCTCGGCCCTTTTTAGCGGAACACTGACATCAAAGCATTGACCGTGTAAGTCCGAGGCACTCTCTGCCCTGGCCTTATGTATTGAACGTTCACTGTGACTTGCTTCAGGTTCGGATTGGGCGTGCCATCGGGATTCAACGTGTTGGCGATCACAATCGAGCGCTGAAAATTCGACAGCACCATGTAGGTGTCGTCTGCCGTCCCCAGAATGCCGTCCGGGCCCGGCAACTTGATACACTGCACACCCAACGGATTGATCGCGGCGGGACACCCCGTGGTGGCAGGGTTGAACGCGATGTCGTCTCCCGTTCCGGCAAGCCCGTCCGGTCCGGTATCCTGCAGATTGGTTAGCCCATCCACGAATATTCCTCCGCCCGATACGTTGGCAATCTGGGCGAAGCTGATCTGCTGCGTATCGCGTGCCGTAAAAATATTTTCCAGCGTGTCTTCCGCTGTCTGTTTCGCGATCTGATCTTCCTGAACGGTCTGCGTGGTGGCCAGCGCGTACGCAAACGTGGCCAGCATCGCCAGCAACCCCACCATCAGGATCACCGTCGCAAACAGAACCTCGATCAGCGAGAAACCCGCTGCTCTCTTCCCGCGCCCGCTCTGTACTTGTTTTCTTTTCATCATCGTTGAACCCAAGTAGCAATCCCGCCCTGATTGACGAGTTGCCATCCGCGCACCCGGCCCGTTGCTCCGAACACGCTCACCGCCCGCGAGCTATAAAGATTGCCCGTCAGCGCCACATACAACACGCCACTGTTCAGATTTCCGTTTGTGTCCTGGGCCGAGCCATCCGGCATGAACACCACGTAGTTCAGTCCGCCCAACCCGATCCCCTGTCCGAAATCAATCGCTCGCGCACCATTTCCGAAGTTATCCGGCGTGTTCGCCGTTGGCACTCCGGCCACAAGTTGAAAATTGATGTCTGTGGGCAACTGCTGGGTCGTAATCACCACCGGCGCCGGCGAGACTGGGAGGGCGAAATCCCAGCGCGATACCTGGACCGTGTTCGGCGCCGTAAACGTGACGATGTACCGCTTCCGCTCATCGATCGCCTGCTGCCGGTAGCGGCGCAACAGCATGAAACACTGGTTATAGGCGGAGGTAGCGCGCACCGACTTCAACGCCGGCTGCAGCATCACGAAGTTGAAGCTCAGCGCGATCAGCAGAATGGCCACAACGGCGATCGCTTCCAACATCGAAAAGCCACGTTCTTTCTGCGACACAATTCCGTCTTTTCTGGGGGAGTTTGAAGCTTGAGTGCCATGTACTTGAGAAGTCATTCCACTCTCCACTACCCATCCTTCATCGCCACTCAGGGTCGGAAATGACGAACTCATTGCAATGCGAAAAGGCCTGCCCCGCGCGCTCTGCGCCGCAGGTCGCCTCCACTCACTTCATCCTAGGGGCACCTCTCGGGAGCGTCAAAGCACCCAGGTACCGTGTTGTCGTGCTCTTCTGTAACGTAATTCCGGCACGGTTACGCTCGTGACCGTACGCGCGCCAGGCGGGGAACCGCGTCTTACGCCAAGGCTTGTCGCTCGTAATAGGGGAAACTGCCTATTTCTGAACAGGTAGACCAAAATCGGGACCGTATCCCCTAACTTTCCTGACAACCCCCCTCGCCATCCCAAGCCGGTTACCCGGGTAACTTGTCGCCAACCCGCCGTAACTTTAGGATGCGACCGTATGGCGCTGAAGAGTCTCGTAGTGTGCGCGGACGATGCCACCACCCCGGTCCTGCGCGGGATTCTGGAAGCACTCGGGGTCAAGGTGGAGCTGTGCACAACCGCGGCTGAGGCCTCGGCCAAACTCGCTGACACCCGGTACGATTCCGTCATCCTCGATTGCGAGAGCGAGTCGGTAGCCACTGAGATTCTCCGCCTCATGCGCTCTTCTTCCCGTAACTCCACTTCGCTGGCCATTGCCATCGCCGGCAGCCAGAACAATGTGCACAACATGTTTTCGCTTGGCATCAACTTCGTCCTCTACAAGCCGATCTCGGAAGATCGTGCCTGGAGTAGCCTCCGCGCCGCGCGCACTCTCATGCAGCGCGAGCGACGTCTCAGCCGCCGCGTTCCCGTCCATGCCAAGGTCTCTCTCGATTACTCCAATGTTGAAAACGCTACTGGAACTCTGATTGACCTCAGCGAGGAAGGCAGCGCTGTCCAGAGCGAGAAGAAACTACCGCCCGATTGCCGGGTGTATTTCCAGTTTGCCCTGCCCGGCCACACTTCCCTGATCCGACTCTCGGGCGAGATGGTTTGGCAGGATTCGACCGGCCGCGTAGGAATGCGGTTCGTCAACGTGCCGACATCGTCTCGCCGGGTCTTGCGCAATTGGCTCACCATCAACGCTCCCGCCACCGTGCCCGCAGCGCCCGTGGTCCCGCGCCCCGCTGAAAAAATTGTTAAGACCACTCCGGCTGCTGGCAGCCCGCCCAATAGTGCGCTCGCCCGCCTGCGCTCCTCCCCTGGCAATCGCCGAACCCAGTCCCGTCAAGCTTGCCGTCTCGGAGTCGACGTCTACCGCACGGGTGTGCCCGTTCCGAATCGTTGCAGCCTCACCGACATCAGTTCTGGTGGGTGCTACATCGAGACAACGTCACCATTTCCGTCCGGCACCCGTGTCGACATCCTAGTGCGCGCTCAGGATATGAAACTGCGCGTGCAGGGAGTCGTGCAGTCCGTGCATCCAGGTTTTGGCATGGGAGTACAACTCGCTCTGAAAACGCCACAAAACCACGAAGACCTGCAGTCGCTGATCCGCTTGCTGGCCGAGTCCAACCAAGGCACCGAGGTCAGTCCCTTCCACGATCCCTGGTCGCGCTGACTTCTCCGTAAGTACCACTCGATTCCGGTTACTCCATGCCACAACATCATCCGAGCGAAGCGAAGGACCTATAAACTCTCGGTCATGCACATGCCGCCTCGCGGACAGTTCGAGACGAGGATCGGCTGAGAAGATCGACTGAGTTGTGAATGCAAACAAAGGACGCGACTACTTCAGGTCGTTCACGAGATACAAGTCGGAGAGCGTGCGGCCGTACTCATAAACATAGTCGTTGCCGTCACTGGTAATGAGGATCGAACTGATATCGGTAACACCGGACACGTCCGGGGGGACCAATTGCTTCCATAGCTTCCGTTGCCCGGTGGCCAGGTCCAGTTTGTTGACGCTGGCCGGCACTTCGCCGAGACGATAGACAAACAGGGAGCGCCCGTCGCTTGTCCATGCGATTGGAGCCTCTCCTGCATGCAGGCCCGCAATCGGATGAATCTCTCCGCTCTCCACGGTTAGCATCGCTGGTTTCTGATCTGGTCCCACGAGCGCGACCTGCCTCCCGTCCGGCGAGATCGCGATCAGGCTGCCATTCACACCTTCGCCGGTGATGGCCTTCACTTGGCCGCTGTTCAGGTCCTGCACGTAAAGCCGTACACCTTTGCCTGGTTCATCGCCCGCGAACAGCACTCGCTTGCCATCGGGAAACCAACGCGCCCAAAGACGATTGATTTGATCATGCGTCAGCTCCTTCGATTCTCCAGCGCCAGTAGGGAGCAGGTTGAACTGAACTGGTGGCTTAGGAAGGCCCGATAAAACCCATTTTTCATCTGGGGACAAAGCAAAGCTGACTCCGTCCCCGAGCCGGACAGCAGGCGAGCCGTCCATGCCCCTCAGGTAGGTAGAATAGTTCTCCAATCCTGCTTCGCCGGACTCGGTGAACAAGAGCTTCTTACCGTCCACCGACAGATCCTTGGGCGCCGACCAGTCGAGCCAGGAAAGATCGCGTTCCTTCTTGTTCTCAGCGCTTGCACCGACCATTCCAACCCGCGGCACATCCCGGGTGATGAGAACGCGCCCGTCTCTGGCCACATCCTGCAGAGTCAGAGTGCCCGGTTCACGCGCCAAGAGCCGCTCCTTGCCGGACAGGTTCACCGCGGAAAGATAACGTCCGTAGCCGAGCCGCGTGCTGGAAAACCAGATCTCGTTGCCACTCGGAGACCAGCCCAACCCCCAAGCCGTTTCCCAACCGGTCGACAAGGTTTTCTCTTTCCCGGAAAGATCGACGACTGCGATTGATCCCGCATCATCCCGCCGAACTGGGTGCTCGATGAAAGCAACCACGTCGCCCTTCGGGCTGACCCGCGGATGGCTGAGCCATCCTCCGGTCTGATAGAGCACCTTTCCGATCGGATATTCGAGGCGGCTCAATCCACCGAACTCACGCACGACCGCGAAGTTCGTCCCATCCGGCGACCAGTCTGCCCACTGGACATTCTCAAGCACTTCGCGCGGAGCCCCGCCCCCAAGTGGAACCCGGGCCAGTGTGCCCACGTTAATGTAGGGATCAACGTTGTGGCTGTTCAGAAGAACCGCCATCTCGCCTTCCCGCGACATCGACAATACTTCGGCCTTCGACAACCCAAAGGGCCTTGACTCTGGACTGTCCGGCCGGGTAACAAACAGCTCCGTGGGATTTCCTTCCCATGCCGCGCTGTACACAATGTTTTTCCCGTCGGGTGCAAATCGCGCCATGCGGATCGTGCCACCACGAAACGTCAATTGATGGTAGGTGGGCGGCGAAATGCCCGAGGCTAGCCCTTCGCGTTTTCCCTCCAGGTAAGCCCCCGCCATAAGCGCCAGGACCGCGATCGCGGATACCAGCGGGACCAGTTTCCCGCGCGTGCTTTTACCGGCTTGCGGAGGCGGTAGCGGCTCCGATATTGCGTTCTCTACCGCAACCTTCCCGCTTGCGTGCGTGACAGACTCCCGGTTTAAACGTTGCAGGTCGACGCGGAAGTCAGAGGCGGTCTGGTAACGGAGTTTCAAATCTTTTTCCAGCGCCTTATTCAGAATTTCCTGCAGCCTCGCCGGGATTTGAGGATTCAACTGCAGCGGTGGAACTGGAGCACGGTTGAGAATCGCATCAAAAACTGCAGCACTGGTGAGACCGGGAAACGCCTGCCGCCCCGTGGCCATTTCATAGATAACGATCCCTAGGGAAAACAGATCGGTTCGCCGGTCCAACTCCTCGCCCATGGCCTGCTCTGGCGACATGTAAGCGACGGTTCCCACCGCCATGCCGGGACTGGTTAAGAGATGAGCGTCCCCGGCCGTCGGCATCGAGTCGGTCTTGCCCGCTTCGTTCGCTTGCGCTTCCGCTGTGTACTTTGCCAATCCAAAATCTAGGACCTTCGCCTGCCCGCTAGGAGTTATGAAAATATTTGCAGGTTTGATGTCCCGGTGAACGATGCCCCGGGAATGCGCGGCGTCGAGCGCGTCGGCGACCTGCACCGCGATTTCCAGCACCTCGCTCACTCGCATCGCTTTCCCTTCAATGCGGTGCTTCAGCGTCTTCCCCTCGATGTACTCCATGACGATGTAGGCAGATCCGCCTTCTTCTCCTACGTCATAGATCGTGCATATATTGGGGTGATTGAGGCCGGATGCAGTCTGCGCTTCGCGCCGAAAACGTTCCAGGGCGGCAGGATCTTTGGCCGAATCCTCCACCAGAAATTTCAATGCGACCGTGCGGTGTAGGCGCGTGTCCTCGGCTTTATACACCACGCCCATGCCGCCGCCGCCGAGCTTGCCCGTGATCTTGTAATGGGAAATTGTACGGCCGATCATTGAAGACGCAATCTTAGGCGGGGGTCAGGCAAGCCGTCAATCAGCATTCCATACGACGCTTCATCCTTGCCTAGCGCAGGCCGTGACTGTGGTTGGCCTTCAACTCTAAAGGGTAGCGCACATTATGTTCTCGAGCCTGCCTCCGCCGCCACCGCTTGCCGAAAATACTCCAATGAGATGCGCAGGCCCGTCTCCAAATCGATCTTCGGCTCCCACCCCAGTAACCGCCTCGCCTTGCTGATATCGGGCCGCCGCTGCTTCGGATCATCCTGCGGCAACGGCTCATATCGCAGCCGGCTCTTCGATCCCGTCACCGCCAGCACCCGCTGCGCGCACTCCAGAATTGTGAACTCGTTCGGATTCCCGATGTTCACCGGCTCATGCTCGTCCGACTTCGACAGCCGCACGATCCCGTCCACCTCATCGCTCACGTAGCAGAAGCTGCGCGTCTGGCTGCCGTCTCCGTAAATCGTCAGCCCGTCTCCCAGCATGGCCTGCCGCATGAAGTTCGGAATCACCCTGCCGTCGTTCACCTGCATGCGCGGGCCATAGGTGTTGAAGATCCGCACGATGTGCGTGTTGACGTTGTGATACCGCAAGTAGGCCATCGTGGCCGCTTCCGCAAAGCGTTTGGCTTCGTCGTACACCGATCTCGGCCCGATCGGATTGACGTGTCCCCAATAAGTTTCTTTCTGTGGATGCTCCAGCGGATCGCCATAACATTCCGAAGTCGAAGCCAGCAGAAATCCCGCGCCATATTTCCGCGCTACATCCAGCGAATGAAAGGTTCCGAGCGAGCCTACCTTGAGCGTCGGAATTCCGTGTGCGCTGTAATCGACGGGACTGGCCGGGCTGGCGAAGTGAAACACGTAGTCCACGGCGCCACAGTCAAATGGCTCCGATACATCGATCTCTTGAAATTCGAACCGGCTGTCGTTCCTTAAATGCTCCACATTGCTGAGGCGGCCCGTGAGGAGATTATCTGCGGCGATCACCGAGTATCCCTCGCCCAGAAGGGCGTCGCACAGATGAGACCCTACGAACCCAGCTCCACCGGTCACCAGCGCGCGATGTTTGCTCATATCTTCTGATTGCCCCGGCTGTCCCCGGTGGGCAAGCCTTCGGGAAGCGCGGGAGCGCGTCCAACGCTGTAGTACGTGAAGCCATGCGCCGCCATCATTTCCGGATTGTAGAGATTTCTTCCATCGATCACGATCGGATACCGCAGCTTGCTGTTGATTTGCGGAAGGTCCAGCGTCGCGAACTCTTCCCACTCCGTCAGGATCAGCAAAGCGTCTGCCCCGGCGGCCGCTTCATAAGGGCTGCCCACGAACTCCACGTTCGACCGCAGAACTTCGCGCGCCCGCTCCATTGCCGCCGGATCGTAGGCGGCTACAACGCAGCCTTCCTGCACCAGCGATTGCACCACCAGTACTGCTGGCGACTCCCGAATATCGTCGGTCCCACCCTTGAATGCCAGCCCCAGCACCCCCAGCCGTTTGCCTCGCAGCGTCCAAAGCGCATTGCGCACCTTGCGCAAGAACCGCTGCCGCTGCTCTTCATTGATTCGCATCACCTCGTCGAGCAGCCGAAAATCATATCCAACCTCCCGCGCAACCGAGCGAAATGCCATCAGATCCTTCGGGAAGCACGACCCTCCATATCCGATGCCGGGATTCAGAAAGCGCGGCCCAATGCGCGAGTCCGTGCCGATCCCCTGGCAGACTTGCTGTACATTCGCGCCCACCGACTCGCACATCGATGCCACCGCATTGATGAACGAAATCTTCATCGCCAGAAACGCGTTCGAAGCATGCTTGATCAATTCTGCGCTCTTCGTGCTGGTCACGATGACGGGCGGCGGAATTTGCGCCCGGTCCGGCCCCGGAATCGCATCGGCTTGTTTGTAATAGGAGCCATCGCTCAGCGGCGCATAGATTTCCTGCAAGACCGCGGCACATCGATCCGAATCCGCCCCCACGACAATCCGGTCCGGAAAAAGGAAATCGGTTACTGCCGTGCCTTCCCGCAGAAACTCCGGATTGGAAGCGACATCGAACGAGTCCGCCTGCGCCCCATTCCGCAGAATGATTTTCCGCACCCACTCGCTCGTGTACACCGGAACCGTGCTCTTTTCGACCACGATCTTGTATCCGTCGATCCCACCCGAAATCTCGCGCGCCACCGACTCCACATAGGACAGGTCCGCGTCCCCGCTGTTGGTTGGCGGCGTCCCCACCGCCACAAAGATGGCTGTGCTCGCTCTCGCTGCTTCATGCAGATTGTCCGTGAACTGCAGCTTTTTCCCGCGATGACGCTGCAGCAGTTCCGGCAAGAAGCGCTCATGAATGGGAACCTGTCCGCTCCGCAAGGCAGCCAGCTTCTGCTGGTCGTTGTCGACCAGGATCACCTCGTGGCCCATGTCCGCAAAACAAGCTCCCGCCACCAACCCCACGTAGCCTGAACCCACCACCGCAATTCGCATGCACACTCCCCGTGAAAATGTTACTCAGCGTCTCCGGCCATTGCTTCAAGAAGCCGGCGGACGGCAGTGCCATAAGCCGGCGTAAACACTTAATCTAGCAGGTTTTCGCGCTTTAGCAGACTCCGCCACACGGCCGGAAATTCCCGGCTTCACCGGAAATGGGAATGGGGCAATGGATCACTGCCACATGTGACCCTAGTCACCGTGCTCACGGTATGCGCGTTCGAGAATAGTCCAGAGGCACACTCCTATGCCGATACTGATGCTTGCTCTCATCGCCCTGGCCGCTTTCGGCCTCATCGGTTTCCTGCTGGCCGCCGCCGTAATCTGCGAATCCAGGACCGCCAGCCGCGCCGATGTCCAGCAGTCCGGCCACGGCCCTGTGAGCAAATCCGCCGCCTGATTCACTGCAACGCCTTCGGTGCGGCTAGATCCGTCGCCGCCTGCTTCACGAAACTCTTGCCTTTCTGCTCCGTCCCCAGCCCTACCACGGTTGCTAAAAGAAGGATGTTTACGATCTCAAACCCAGCCAGCGCCCACGCATACCCGAAGCGGTCCCGCAACGCATACTCGATATTGTTAGTTGGTGCTGCAATCAAAATGCCCAACTGGTAAGCCAACCCCGGCATCAGTCCGCGCACCGCGTCCGGCGAGAGTTCATTCAAGTGCGCCGGGATGATCCCCCACGCCCCTTGCACTCCGGCCTGCATCAGGCACGCTCCGAGCACGAGAGTGGTCAGCGAACCGCTAAACACCCAAGCCGGAATGGACATCATCGCGAGTGCCAGCGCCATGATGATCGCTCGCCGTCGGCCGTAGTGCTCCGACAGGTATCCAAATGCACACGCGCCGATCACTGCCGCCACGTTATATGCGATAGCCACGTAAGAGATCGTCGCCATCGACAATCGATGCACTTCCCGCAAGAAGTGCGGATAAAGATCCTGTGTTCCGTGCGACAAGAACATCATGAGCGTCATCAACAGGACCAGATAAGAAAATATCTTCCAATGCCCGCTCGCCGTTTTCAGGATTGAACCCACTGTGGGCGCGCGATGCTGCTTCCACGCCACTGATTCCTTCACCCGGAAGCGTATATAGAACGCGAGCAGTGCCGGAATGCCGCCCACCCAGAACATGGCGCGCCATCCCCAGTGCGGCAGCACAAAACGCGCAGCCACCGCCGCCAGCAGATATCCAATCGAATACCCGCTCTGCACCACTCCCGAAAGCACGCCTCGCCACCGCTTGGGCGCACTCTCCATCGCCAGCGACGCTCCCACACCCCACTCTCCGCCCATGCCAATGCCGTAAATGGCACGCAGCACGAAAAACACCGTGTAGTTCGGAGCGAATCCGCAAGCCAGCTCGAACAGCGAGAAGAACACCACATTCGCCATCAGCGGCCGCCGGCGGCCATAGCGGTCTGCCAGTAAACCGAACAGCAACGCACCCACCGGACGCATCGCCAGCGTCGCTGTCATCGTCAAGATGATTTTCGAGGGAGCCACTCGAAACTGCGCCGCCAGCGTGTCGACCAGAAACACCAGCACGAAAAAGTCAAAAGCATCCAGCGTCCATCCCAGGAAGCTGGCCGTCACGGCATGCCATTGGTCGGAGCGCGAAAGGGAATTAGCCTCGTCAGCTGTACCGGTCGGATTCATAGCAGTCGCTCGTAGCTCGTGGCTCGTCGCTCGAGGCCCTTCCTATATACCTGAATCCACCCCACTTCGCCATCCCGGGACCGGGGCGAAATCGTTGCTATGGCTAGTTTTAGCCATTGACAACCACCCCCTTTGAAGCGACACTTCCCGTAGAATTAAAACGTGAGTAAACCCCCGTGCTCACACAGGTTCAATGACCCATGTCGTGCCCGGACCCGCTCCGCCCATATAATCCCTTTGAAGATGTCCCTTCCCCGCAAAAGGACATCCACGGCGATCTGCCCTCCGACGCGGAAATCCGTGGCCTCACCAATACTCTGGCCGCCAACGGCGGAGGGGATGCTTCCGAGAATCTCGCCTTGGACTTGGTTCTAAATCAGATTGTGGAGCAGGCTTGCCTTGCAACCGGCGCCACCGGCTCCGCCATCGCTCTTACCCGCGACGGCGAAATGGTCTGCCGCGCCACCACCGGCCGCACCGCGCCCGACCTGGGCGTTCGTCTCGACAATGCCGGATTCTCCGCCGAGTGCTTGCGCGTTGGTACGCTGCAGCGCTGTGACGATACCGAAACCGATCCCCGCGTCGACGCCGCCGCCTGCCGCCTGCTCGGTGTTCGATCCATCCTCGTTGTTCCCCTCTGGTATTGGGGAGAGTTCATGGGGATTTTCGAGATTTTCTCGCCGCGGCCCAACGCTTTTGGCGAGCGCGATGAACAAACGCTGCAGGCTCTGGCCTACCGCATCGTTCGCCATACCAAGGAATCGTCCGGACGCCTCGCCGGGTTCACGGCTGCGAACGAGGAAGTTCCAGCCTTCGCCGTTCCGCCTGCGGACCGCCGCCCAGACTTCGCTCCGGAGCCAGTCCCCGAACCTCCGCGCCCCAACGTCGTCGAGCTCAGGCCCAAGCTCGTGATTTCGCAGCCATCCGATAGGTGGACAACTTTCCTGATGACGTGCGCCGCCTTCATTGCCGTGGTGATCGTCGGATTGATGGTCTGGCGCTTGCAATGGAATCGCGCCGTCGCTGCGGAAAAAGCCGCTCGTTCTACTGCCGCCGAACCGCAAATCCAGGAACTCGATCTCGGTCCACCAGCCGCGATTGCCGCGCCTCTGCAGGAGCAGGAAGCTCTCAAGCCTGTCGCTCCCGCGCCGAAACCAAAAAAGTCAGTGTCCGCCGACGATGTGGTCGTTTCCGCCGTAGAGAAAAAAGCGGTGGCGGTCCCGGCTCCTTCCTCTGATGACGTTGCTATCTATGACAAGGACGGCAAGCTGATTTACGGAAGCCCGGTTCCCGACCCGAATCAGCCCGCACCAACTAAGAAAGCCGGCTCAAAGCCGATCTCCTCTGCCGCAAAATCAGCCAGCCAGGTAACCATGCCGGCCGCCCTGCTTTCAAAATCGGGGCCTGCTGACGCGTCTGCTCCCGACCTGATCGACGGCCGCTTCGTGCGCCTGAAGCCCGAACTCGCCGAAGGTCTCCTCGCCGACCGCGTCGAGCCCGAGTACCCGGATGCCGCGCGCCGCGCCCATGTTCAAGGCTCAGTGACCCTGGAGACCCTCATCGGCGCCAACGGAAGAGTGCAGCAAGTAACCCCGGTCAGCGGAAATCCCCAACTAGCCGACGCCGCCGTCAACGCGGTTCGCCAATGGCGCTACAAGCCCTTCACCGTCGACGGCCACAAAGTCCCCATCCGAACCCAGGTCACCGTCACCTTCATGCTCGCCAATTAACAGTTTGCACTTGAAGCTGTTGCGAAGTCTCTGCGCTCGCTGCGGCCGTTCTCCGCGCCCTCTGCGGTTTAAGATTTTGCGACTCTCGTCGGTTCTTCCTCCAACATTCTAGGGTCATTCCAGCCGCTGGTCCCGCTCTCCGCTGTCATCCTGACCGAATTGAGGCGCCAGCCGAACGGAGTGGAAGGACCCCGAGTACCCTCGCGCCCGGCAAGAACGCCTCAGAATTTTTCTAGGAGGACCACGGCCGGCTGCCCCGAAACGTAGGATTCCCCGACTCTCTCCCGCATGCGCGCTTGTCAACGAGAGCGGCTACGCTCCCCTCTCCGCTGTCATCCTGACCGAAGTGAGGCGCCAGCCGAACGGAGTGGAAGGACCCCGAGTACCTTCACGCCCGGCAAGAACGCCTCAGAATTTTTCTAGGAGGACGGCGGGTGCCGGGTGCGAAACATGGGATTCCACGACTCTCTCCCGGGTGCGCTCTTGCCAACGACGGCGGCTACGCTCCCCTTCTCCGCTGTCATCCTGACCGAAGTGAGGCGCCAGCCGAACGGAGTGGAAGGACCCCGAGTACCTTCACGCCTGGCAAGAACGTCTCAGAATTTTTCTAGGAGGACCGCGGCTGCCGGGCGCCCGAAACATGGGATTCCACGACTCTCTCCCGCAGGCGCTCTTGCCAACGACGGCGACTACGCTCCCCTCTCCGCTGTCATCCTGACCGAAGTGAGGCGCCAGACGAACGGAGTGGAAGGACCCCGAGTACCTTCACGCCGGCAAGAACGTCTCAGAATTTTTCTAGGAGGACCGTTGCCGGGCGCGAAACGTGGGATTCCACGATTCTCTCCCGCGTGCGCTCTTGCCAGCGACTAGCCCGAATAAGCCAACTCCTTCGCCCGCTGCGCCGCTTTCACGACGGCCTTGATGAGAGTCACCCGCAGCTTCCCCTCCTCCAACTCTAGAATCCCATCAATCGTGCAACCCGCCGGAGTCGTGACCGCGTCCTTCAACAGCGCCGGATGATCTCCCGTCTCGAGCACCACTCCCGCCGCTCCCAGTGTTGTCTGTGCCGCCAGCAGCGTAGCCACGTCACGTGGTAACCCGACCTTTACCCCGGCCTCCGCCAATGACTCGAGAATGATGTAGATATACGCCGGTCCACTAGCCGAAAGCCCAGTCACCGCATCCATATGCTTCTCATCTACCACCACGGTCCGCCCAACCACCGCGAACAGCGCGCTCGCAATCTCCAACTCCCGCGTTCCCGCATGCTGGCCTTTGCACAGGGCCGTCATTCCTAAGCCAATCACACACGGAGTATTTGGCATGGCGCGTACCACCGGTACCTTGCTGCCGAGCGCATTTTCAATTTGGCTCGTCGGAACCGAAGCCGCCACCGAGATCACCAGTTGTTCAGGCCGGGCGCTCGACCGAATCTCCTCCGCCACTCCCGCCACAGCCTGCGGCTTGACGCAGATGAATACGATGTCTGCATCCTTCGCCGCCGCGGCATTGTCAGTTCCCACTGGAATGCCGAGTTTTTGTGAAAGCGCACTCGCGCGCTCTTCATGTTGAACCGTAGCGGTCGTCAGCGCCGGCGAAAGCAGTTTTTTCTCGAGGAATGCCTTCACCAGGATGCCGCCCATCTTCCCCGCGCCCAGCACCGCGACCCGTTTCTCCGCCAAGTTCATAACCATTTCGTCTCCAGGAATAGGCCCCCTGCGGGGCGAACACTCGTGCCCGCTGGCCGCGCCAACACTCTACCAGCTTCGTGAATTCTCCCCTACTCCCATCCCCACGACTTCGCCGCCATCTCGATCACAGCCCGCCCAATCGCAATCGATGCTGTCGCCGCCGGCGAGGGCACATTGTAGAAATGCAGCATGTTCTTGCTCTGCGAAAACTGAAAATCATCCACCAACGCCCCCGAGCGTGTGATCGCCTGCGCCCGCACTCCCGATCCACCCGGCACCAGGTCCTCCGCCTGAATCTCCGGCACCAGTCGCTGCAATCCCGTTACGAATGACGCCTTGCTCACCGCCCGGTGCATCTCATCCTTCCCGCTGCGCCAATGCTTCGCGGCCACGCGCCAGAAGCCCGGAAATGTCAACGACTCCACCGTATCCCGCAGATTGAAATCGCCCGCACGATACCCTTCGCGCTTGAACGCCAAAATTGCGTTCGGCCCCGCGTCCACGTTGCCGTAAATCCGCCGTGTGAAATGCACGCCCAAAAAAGGGAACCGCGGATCCGGCACCGGATAAATCAATGCCCGCACCAGCGCCGCGCGCTGCGGAACCAGATCGTAATACTCGCCCCGGAACGGAATGATCCGCACCTCCGGCGTCTCCCCCGCCATGCGGCTGATGCGATCGCTGAATAGTCCGGCGCAGTTAATGACGAACTGCGCATGCAACGTGCCTGCAGTCGTCTCCACCACCGTCGTCCCACTCGCATTGTGTCGAATCCCGCTGACTCCGGTGGAGGTTCGTACTTCGCCCCCTTGCGCCGCGATCAGTTCCGCATATTTCTCACACACCTTCGCGTAGTCCGTGACTCCCGTGCCCGGCACTTGCAGTGCCGCCACTCCCGTAGCATGAGGTTCGATCTCGCGCAGTTCCTCCGGACCGAGCAGCCGCAGCCTAGGCACGCCATTCGCTTGCCCACGCTCCAGCAGATTTTGTAAGCGTGGCAGTTCGTCCTCAGACGTCGCCACAATCACCTTTCCACAGATTTCATAAGGAACGCCATGCTCCCGGCAGAACTCCACCATTGCCGCCGCTCCGGCAACGCACATCCGCGCCTTCATCGAACCGGGCTTGTAATAAACGCCAGAATGAATGACGCCGCTATTGTGCCCGCTCTGGTGCGAGCCAACCTTGGTTTCCTTCTCAAGCACCACCACCCGCATCCGTGGAAACTGCCGGGTAGCCTCCCGCGCCACCGACAACCCCACCACCCCGCCACCAATTACCACGATGTCGTATCGATCACTCATTTAAGTGGAGCGGCGGGCGTCCCCGCCCGCCAACTGCCTCCATCCGCTCGTTCGGTGTTCGTGCATTAAAAGCCCAATTCTCTGACTCCTCCTGCCCTTGCCACAACAGAGTCCGACTCCTCAGCATAAGCGCAAAACAGAGTATTTCCGCAAGGACCTAAGAACAGCGGATCAACAAGGATAGAGAAACCGAAGAATGTGAATCCAACAATGGAGCGACGGGCGTTCCCGCCCGTCGATTTTGACGCTGGTTGCCCACATTCCGAGCTTTTTGCGAAACGTGGGATTCCCAAACTGTTTACCTGATGACCACAGAGCGACTAAATCCTAAATCCCAGAACCTAGATGTCCTGGTACATCACACCTAGAGCCAGAGCCTAGAGCCAGAGCCTAGAGCCAGAGCCTAGAGCCAGAGCCTAGAGCCCAGAGCCTAGAGCCTAGAGCCTTATTCCACCACCAGCACCGCCGTCGTGCTCTGCGTCAAGCTGCCCACGGTCGCCGTGATGGTAACCGTATAAGTCCCGGACAGCGTCGGCGCCTTGATTGTCACCATGGCCGTATCGCTCTTCATCACATCCGCTTGCGAAATTGCAGACACCGCGATCGGAAGATTTGGCGTGGGAACCACCGACGGCGCCGTATACAAACCGGTGCTGTCGACCGTGCCCACCGAAGGACTTCCACCCGTCGCCCCATTCACCTGCCAGGTCACTTGCGTGTTGCTGGTGCCACTCACCGAAGCCGTGAACTGCTGCTGCTCCGCCGGAAACTTGCTGGCACTATGCGGGCTGACGCTCACGACCACCGCACCGCCGCCTCCACCACCCCCTCCGCTGTTTCCGCCCCCGCCGCACGAAGTCGCAATCATCGCCAATGCAAATACCAGCGTGCTCGCCAGCACGGCACTCTTTTTTCTTTTCCTGGACGGCCCCCGCGCCAATCCGCCGATTACCATGCCCGCGGTTGGCAACCAGAGCCAGAAAGGCGACCCCAACCCCCGATTCAGCCCACTCGGTCGAATCAGTGCTGTCCCCATGCCCGCCGTGCTGATCGCCACCGTCACCGTCTGCACGCCACTCGTTCCCGCGGGAATCGTCGGATTGGAGCACGACGCCCCAGTCGGCAGCCCCGTGCATGCAAAACTTACCGCTGTCGCGAACGTAGCCGCACCCACCGGGCTCACAACCACGCTGTAATTGGCCGTCTGCCCTGCCTTCACGGTCTGCGTCCCGCTACTGAGTGCAAGAGTTATCGTGAATAGAGAATTGAAACTCACCGGAGCAGCGTGGGCCACGTGCGCCGCATCGGTGCTCACTCCATTGACGGCGAAGTTGTAACTCTGTGCCGCACCACTCATTACCGTGACTGTGAACGGCGTGCCAGCCACCGTGGGCGTTACCGATGCGGGCACAATCGTGCACGTCGGCGGTGCCCCTGGCCCGCAGCTCAGATTGACGGCGCTGCCGTAGCCGCTCAGTACCCGGAGCAATCCATTCAAGGTTGCTGTCTGATTCGCGGGTGCTGATTGCGGAGAGTTGCTGATGCTCAGCGTGTAATCCGGGGCAGGAACCGTCACGGTCAGGTTCACGGTTTGAGTCTTCGGAGCCGGCGCACCAGAAGTCACCGCGGAAATCGTGATTGCCGTCGTCGCCATCGGCGTGTTCGATGCAGCCGTAAACGTCAGCGTCACCGTTGCCGGTAACGTCGATACTGACGCCGAAGGCGAAAAGCTGCAACTTACCCGATCCGGCATTCCGCTCGTCGGACAGGCCAGCGTCACAGTCCCGCTGAACGCCCCTGCACCCGAAACCACGAATGCAACTCCGCCTGAGGTGCTGCCCTGCGCCATCGTCACACTTGCCGGCGACGGCGCGCTCAACGCGAAGTCCACCACGTGCAGTGTGACCGGCGCGTCATGCGTGATGGTCGCCGCATCCGCGCCCACGCCGTGTATGTTGAATAGATAGTCTTGCGCCGCTCCCCCTGCGCTAGCGCTAACTGTGAAGTTCCCCGGCTGAGGCAAGTTCACGGGCGGCCCGCAGCTAAGCGGTGGCGGAGTTACTCCCGCCGTGCAGCTCAATTCGACCGCGCTCGTGTAGCCGTTCATCACGCTCAAGGTGGCATTGAAAATAACGCTCTGTGACGGGAAGATCGTTAACGTCGGACTCGCAATCGCAATGTGGTAATCCGGGGTAGTAGCCGCCAGAAGATCAAACTGCCAGATCCCTCTCCCGTAGGTTGATGCCCGCAATAGCTTCTTACCCCCGCTCTGAAAAATCTGGAGCGCCGTCACCGGCACATTCGGCAGGTATCCCCAAATGTACTTACCCCCGACCCCACCCACTTCGCTCCAGCTCGGCGCGCTCGTGCTGCTCACGAAAACACCCACATCCGTGCCCACATAAACCATTCCCGCCGACGCATCCACTACCACCGCATCCGCGGGAGCGTCGGGAATGTTGTTAGGACTCGTCCCCGAAAAGTCCGTCCACGTCAACCCCGCGTTCGTAGTCTTGAAAACGTGCCCGACATGGAACCCCATGATCGTGACGTACGCCGTTTGTCCCGTGGCGTCCGAAGGATCGATCGCAATCGACGAAACCGGAAACTGTCCAGGATTGATCGTGCCCGTCCGATCCACCATCACCGACGTCCCCGCGTTGGTCGTAACAAACACTCGCCCGCCCGCCGGATTCGTGCCCGCTCCCGATCCATCCGTCCCTGCGTAGATTACCTTCGAGAATCCGTCGCCGTCTTTCGGGCCGCCCGCCGCCAGCGACCGCACCAGGTTGACTTCACTGCCATTGCACGTCCCGCCCGAGCCTCCCACGCCGGTATCGAAATTGTTGCTGAGCGCCGTGTAAGTTCCCCCACTGCTCGTCGCGGGCCCGCCGCGCCAAACGCGGCAAGTACCCACAATCAATTGCGTCGAAGCCTGCGGATCGAGAATGTAAGGAAAGTAAAACGCGCCGTCGTCGCCGCTCACCTGCGCGCTCGTGACGACCGGCTGGAAAGCATTGTTCGTGCAAGCAATGCCCGACCCGCAGTAGTTGATGTTCAGCGAATTAGGGGGAAGGTCAGGATTGGCAGTGAACCAGTCGGTCGTGACTGTCGGACTGATGGCATTGAAGCCGCCATCTCCACCCAGCACGTTCGCCCAGCTTGTGCTCGTGGTCGCCGTTCCGGTCGCTGGAGACCCGTTGTCCTGCGTGCCGCCCAGGATCGTGTTCGCGTCCGTCGGATGCATCGAGAACGACACAAACTGCGTCATCGACCCGAGCGTGCCATTCAGATCGTCAAACTGGTTTTGCCCACCACAGGTCCCCGTCAGCAGGCCCGTGTAGCCATCCAGCGCCCGATACACTCCCCCATCATTCGCGAAGTACATCAGCTGCTTGCCGCTCGCGATCATGCCTGCAAGGTGATGCTGATCGGGATGCACGTTCGCAATCGACAGGCATCCGTATACGTGCGTGAGATTCAGAAAACTGCACGCTCCCGGCGAGGTAGGCGACGTGATGCGGCACTTGTAGATGTTGATCGCCCCGGCGTACAGGTCGGTGCCCGAGCCATCCGGCAATGCCGCGATCTCCAGATTGTAGGTGCCCTGCTGCACACCGCAGCCTCCCAGTCCGGGATCGCCGCAATCCGTGATTCCACCATCAGGAATCGACGTCCACGCCGCCGTCCCTCCGTTCAGGCTCTGCCACAAACCACCATCCACTTCGAGCCCCGTGCTGTCGAGCGCCACTATCCACGTATACATCTCGTTTCGCCCGGGAACGACAGCAATCTCCGCACGATAGATCGGGCAACTGGAGGGAGACGCCGTAACCGCCGGACAATTTCCCGTACTCAATCCCGCTCCCGGCTGATTGGCATCCGCTAGCCGCGCCCAGTTGATTCCATCCGACGACGAATAGATCCCGTGATACCGTACCGCCGCGAAGAACTTTCCCGCTGCCGCGTTATACACCACCGATGTCACGGAACCCGGCGAAACGACACTGCTTCCATCCTTCACGCTCGCGTAGCGCCAGGTCTGCCCCGCATCCTGCGAATAGTAAATTCCGCGATTGACCGTGAGCGGGTTTTCGAGCCCGAATAGGACCCCTTCCGCAGCCGCTGCTGTCGCCGCCACCACCAGTTGCGGATTGCTCGTGCTGAACGCGATCTTGCTGAAGCCAAGTCCCGCAAACGAACGCGTGCCAGTCGCATCCGACGAAATCAGCGACCACGTTGCTCCCCCATTTGTCGAGCGCAAAATCCCCAATCCGTAGTAAGAGTCCGCCGAACTGTTAGGCTCGCCCGTGCCCACCAGGATGACGCTCCTGGTCGGATCGTTGTTCCCGGGCTGAATCGCAATCGCGCCGACCGCTAGCGTCGATTCGTAATCCAACACCGGCGTCCACACCACGCTCCCCGCATCCGCAGCCCCGCCATTCGTCGACTTCCACACCCCGCCGTACGCCCCGCCGATGTACACCGTGTTTCCAGTCGCGTCCGCCGGATCAATCGCGACCGCCGTCGCGCGTCCTGAAACTGCGCCGTAGTTCTGCCCCGTCCCCGGATCCGACGCCAATGGAGCGGGACCCAGCGACGACCAGCCCCAGCCGGCAAACAACTGCGCCGCCGCTGTCGCCGAGCGCGCCGCGAATTGCAGCTTGCGCATCTGCAGTTTTTGCTGATACGCGCGGAAGCGCAAGGCGGCCGCCGACTCTCCGTTCGGCGCCGTACGCCCGCGCATAAACCACTGGTCCCGCGCTCTCGGATGGTCGCGATCCCGCTCCTCGATCGCATCAAATTCGGAGGACTTTTTCGAGCCTTGGCCATAGGCGAGGCAGGTGGAGAAGACGACCAGTCCACCCATCCATAACGCGAGTGCCCAACCACGCCCCGAAGCTCTCATAAAATTCGCCACGATCGATTATTCGGTCTGTTCCGCGACCTTCCCACCGTGCCCAGTACGTTAAAAACACTGCCTCCGCAAGAACATAGTTACCAATGACATAGGCACGCTGGACCAGCTGCGCAGGCCTAGCCAGACCCATTCGAGCATGGCAACGATCCCCGCCCTTGTAGCGGTCATCACATCAATCGATGTTTTTGTTCAAAACGGGAATGACACGGGGAGGTCAGTCGTCAGTCGCTAGTCGCCAGTCGTCAGCGGAAGACTCGCTGTGGCGAAGACTGACGACCGAAGACGGACGACTGTTTTTTAGATGGGTCGTCAGTCGCTAGTCTTCAGTCGTCGCCGGAAGACTCGCTTTGCTGAAGGCTGATGACCGAAGATTGACGACTCTTTTTTCTACTCTTACTTCCAGAATACCAATTCCTGTGGGGTAAATATGACAGGTAGACCGCCAATATATCTCCCATCTAGCCAGTCACGTGCAGACAAACAGTACCACTGAGGTACTTGACAAGAATGTTCGATTCCTTTGCCCCACTCCAAGATCACCGCTCATGCGACCGCGATTGAACGACGCACGTCTTTTCGACCGAATCTCAATGTCTCGAGTAGACTGCCAATATATCTCCCATCTAGCTAGTCACCTGCAGACAAACAGTACCATTGAGGTACGTGACAAGAATGTGCGGTTCGTTTGCCCCGGCTCCAAGACCACCCGTTCATGCGATCGCGATTGAACAACTAACGTCTTTCGAGCGAATACAGTTGAACGACTCACGTCTTTCGACCGAGATCTAAATGTCTCGAATCGACCCAATACAAATGTCTCGAAAGACGCGAGAGATTGCGTTCCCCGACTCCAGCCGCGCAGCGGCGAAATTCATTAGCCCAGCGCGAAGCGCTGGGTACCTGCAGCAAATAAACCGAGCCCCTTCAGGGGCGACACCGTCAATCTGTCTCGTCGAAGCCATAATGAGTAAAATCACTACCTTGCAACGTGGGAGGGAATATTACGGCCGTTTCGAAAAACAGCTCGCTAAGAGCTAACGGCTAAAAGCTAACAGCTGAAATGTCAAAATCAATCGCCATCCCATCCACCAACCAACTCCACCAAAGCGCGCCCGCGCTCGCCGCGCGCTTCCGGAAGCATCACACGGAGGGCGACTTCACGCTCGACGTCGACCTCTCCACGCCTGCCGGCTTCACCATCCTCTTCGGCGCCTCCGGAGCAGGGAAGACCACGCTGCTCGACTGCATCGCCGGCCTGGCCTCGCCCGATGCCGGAACCATTCAGGTCGGCTCGCAGCTATTCTTCGACGCCCAAACGCGCTTCCATCTCCCGGTCGCGAAACGTAATGTCGGCTACGTCTTCCAGGACCTCGCGCTGTTTCCTCACCTCACCGTCGCCGGCAACATTGCCTACGGTCTCGACCGCTTTCCCGCCAGTGACCGCCAAGGCCGCATCGCTGCCATCCTCGAAGCCTTCCATATCCGCGATCTGCGCAATCGACGCCCGCGCGAAATCTCCGGCGGCGAACGTCAACGCGTCGCGCTCGCTCGTTCGCTCGTCACCGATCCTTGCATCCTGCTGCTCGACGAGCCGCTGGCGGCCCTCGATGCGCCCACGAAATCCCGCATTCTCGACGACCTGCGCGCCTGGAACGAAGCCCATCGCATCCCGATCCTCTACGTCACCCACAGTCGGGAAGAGGTCTTCGCCCTGGGCGAGAGGGTCGTCGTTCTCGACCGGGGTCACGTGCTCGCGCAGGGAACTCCGCATGAAGTCATGGGCGCGCCGCGCCAGGAGACGGTCGCCCAACTGGCTGGGTTCGAGAACATTTTTGATGCGATCGTAATCGCGGCGCACGAGGACCGCGGCACCATGACCTGCAAGCTGGCCGGCGGCAAAGTCGAGTTGGAGACGCCGCTTGTACGCGCCAATCCCGGGTCCGCATTACGCATCGGCATTCGCGCTGGAGATATTCTGCTCGCCACTCGGCAACCTGAAGGTCTCAGCGCGCGCAACGTGCTTCCAGGCGAAGTTACGTCAATCGTACGTCACGATGTGATCATTGCCGCTCGCGTCGACGTAGGCGTCGAGATGGAAGTGCACCTCACGCTGGCCGCCCGCGATGCCCTGCAACTCGCCCCCGCGCGAGAAGTCTGGCTGATCGTGAAGACACACTCCTGCCATCTCTTGTCGACATGATCAAGGTCGCCGCAGTTGGGCGTCGAAAACCCGCTCCAGCTCAATCACCGCCACCCACTGGCCCGACCGCTTCTCCGTGAATACCACGCGTCCGCCAAGCAGTTGAGCCGCGATTTCCGGCGGCAGGTCATGATGAAATCCGAAAAATCGCGTCTTCAGTTTCTCCCACGCCCGCCAACCCCGGAGCAGAGGACGCGCCGGCTCATACTTGGTCGAGAACACGAGAGCGACATCAAATCGTCCACGCTCCTGCGCCGCCCCCATGACTTCGTCTGCGGTGAAGTCCTCGATGCGCACGACCCTCATCGGACGCGTGACATATCCCAGATAGGGCCGGCTGATTTCGTCCGAGGCGGGCCAGGCCGTGAGCACCCTCGCACCCGCATAGCGCGCTTCCAAAAACGATTCCGCGTGTTGATGCATCACGACGTAATCGCGATACGCCAGATTGTCCTCGGGCGCAAAACCGTAAGGCGGATTCCTGACCAAAGCCATCGTGAACGCAGCGCATACCAGCACAATCAGCACGGGCCAGCGCCGAATCCGTCGCCGCAACGTCGAGACCGCCAGGATCACCACCAGAGGCACGATCGTAAGCATGTAGCGCGCCAGCACTGCTCCTCCGATCATCGACATGGCGACGACATAGGTCACAATCAGCACGCCGAACCCGAATTGCACTGGAAGATCAATCCGCTCCCGCTCGACTTCGCCATCGCGCATGGGCGCCCGCGTCATCGCCCAACCCATCAGAAGCGTGAGCACCCACAAGTGCATGTACCCAAATGCCTGCCAAAGCCGCAGGCCCAGTGCGAGGACGATTCGCAGAGGACTTAGAGTGGCGGCGACGTTGTAACGAAAAAATTCCGGATTGCCGAAGACATATCCGGTCTTCGCGTAGTGGTAGGCATACCACACGCTCAGCACCGCAGCAGGGGTAATCAGCGAAGCCGAAGCCCGCCAATGCTGCCCGTTAATCTCACCACGGAGATACAGAGGCACAGAGAAAATGTTTTGAACTTCATTTTTAGATTTCCTCTGTGACTCTGTGACTCTGTGGTGAGATCTCTCTTCGCGATCCGCCCACGCGCAAGCCCATTCCCAAGCCAGCAAGGCCAGAGGAGCAAGCAACGCCGTTTCCTTGGCAAGCACTGCGAGCGAGAACCGCCATGCCGCCGCGCGCCAACGCGCTCCGAGATACGCATCCAATCCCCAGATCGTGAGCCCCGCCGCGGCCAGGTCCACGTGCGCCATGCTGCTCTGTGCGAAGAACACGGGATAGAACGCCGTGCAGGCTGTCGCAGCGACCGCAGTTTCCAAATTCGCGATGCGCCTGGCCAATCGGAACACGCCTAGCAGAGAAAACGCCGCCAACAGCAGCATCGCCGTGCGTGTCACGGACGGCGAATATCCGGCCAGCTTCCACCCCGCTGCGAGATAACCCATCACCAGAGGAGGATGCGCATTGGAAGGAGTGGAGTGCGGAATCACACTTCCAGTCAGAAGCAAGTCGCGAGCAGCAGGAACGTAATACCCCGCCTCATCCCAGAAGTAAGGCAGCCGAAGCAACGGTGCATGCAGCAGAAAGATCGCAGCGAAAATAGCCGCGAACACCACACCTGACGAAAGCCCGCGATTCGCGTTAGCAGACATTTCAGAGGCAGGTGTCAGATCTCAGGTCTCAGGTCCCAGGCGAGCGATTATTCTGAATTCGAACTTCCTAGCGCCCACCGAGCATGGATTGCCAGCGGCCCGAAGCCAATAGCCCGAAGCGCGCAGTTCCACGCTAAGAGCTAACAGCTAATAGCCAATAGCTGCTTTCAATGCACCGGCCCTTGGGGCATCATGCGCGGATCCAGTTTGATTTCGCCGAAGGCGTTCTCGTACCCGGTCACGTTCTGCTGCAGGACCCCGAGCAATGCCTTGGCCTGCTGCGGGCTCAGGTAGATTCCCTGGAAATTTTGGATCTCCACCTGCGTCTCGGTCTGTTGCAGCAGAGTCCCGAAAACCAGGAAAAAATCCCAAACGTTCACGCGGATTTGCACGCTGTTAGCGTAGTTTTCACGGTATGCCGGAGTGTTCGTAAGCTTCACGTTGGGTTGAATCGGATTCGCCATAGGGCTGCCAGTGTAGCGGGTTTTCCATGTGGGAAGGAAGCGCCCCGACCGTGCTGGAGACAGCCACCTGCAACACGCCAAGCCCGGGGAATGCCTCCACCCGGCCAGATGCCCATCGAACCTGTGCCCATTCGGACAGGTCGGCTCTGTCCTACCACAGACCTCCCATCGTACCGCGGTGCTCTTGTGAGGCACCCGGCAAGAGATGTGAAATGCATGGAGCAGCCAAGATCCGGCCGCCGCTGCTCCTCATACGCGAGAACCGCGAGGAGGCTGTGGAAGCGGTCCGATCCCCTGAATCTGGAGGTTCCCCAATGCTTCTCGAACGTCTCACAGCTTGGACACTGGTGGTGGTCTACTACACGGTTACCTGCGGCGCGATCGTGCTGGGCCTTCGTGGCGCACTGTAATTAAAGGCAAATCGGCCGTCCTCACAGGCGATTTGCTGAACTTCAAGAGCGGCGCTCTCCGCAAACTTAGCGGCTGGGCGCCGTTCTCTTCTCCTCTTATTTCCGAAGGGAATCTGGCGTAGCGCCGGCGTCTCGCCGGCTTCACGGCGGAGGTCTCGCCCGCCGTTCGGGCGCCGCGAACATGCCGGCAAGATGCCGGCGCTACGCATGTGGCAGCACCCAGTATTCAGGACTCGGCAAGCCGACGACCGCGAACCAACGGCCAACGGCCAGCGACTTCTGCCCTACTTTCCCACCAACGCCGTAACCGCCTCCCAACCTGTGATCGGCAGATGCTCCGCCGCGACTCGCCCCGGTTCCACGTGGTTTCGTTGCACCGCATTCCAGACTTCTTTGGTATACAGACTCGGCTTCTCCAGCGTCTGAATGTAGTCCGAAGCCCACAAGAAACCGTCTTCCGGCAGATAGGCCATGAGCGCCACTTCGCTGCTGATTCCGTCGATGGGGTAGAGCATCACCCTGCCATCGGCTTCAGTGCGGGGAACATCCACGGCGACGAAGTTGAACCGCCAGGTGCCGCGCGATTTTTCGAGCGAATCCGGGGAGCGTGTCCAGCGCCGGTCAATCACGCTCTGCAGAAATTTCTGCGCCGCCCGGTGCGAAATGATGGTCGCGCCGGAAGCGACCCAGTAGCGGATTCCGGCCACATGCGGCCACGCCAGGTCGGTTACGACGACAAATGTACGGTGCTTCCCGGGAAACAGAATGCGAATCAGCTCGGCATCTTTCGCCGCTCGCTCCTCGCCCTGGGTCGTGTCGAAGATGTAAAGGTCGCGTCCTGCGAGTGTCACGACCTCGTTGTACCCGGCATTCGACAACATATACGTGTGCGCGCTCACCTGGACCGCGGCCGGTGTGCTGGGACGCAAGTACAGAGGCAGACTCTCCGGTTTCCCGTCCGCCGGTGGCACTTTGAGTTCCGGAGCGTTTCTGCGATCCACCAACTCCGCGCTGGCCAGCGTCTCTGACATCTCGATCTCCCCGTCGGCCAACCGAAACGAGGACCCGGGCAAGCACAAGGAGCCGTCCAACATCGTCCACACGGAATAAACGTATTCGACTTGCCGCTGCCCCCAAAGGTAGTGAGGCTCTACCGTCTCGAGCTTCACCGGAAATCCGGTTTTCTCATCGAGAAAAAGACGCTGCTCTCCCTCGTCGGTTTGCCTGGTAAGCACGAGGCGCGGGTAGTCGCGGTACACCTCGGGCTTGCCCACCTTCACATCCGTGGCGTTTGTCCAGTCGGCGATAACGGCAAATGCGTTTAGATGGCGCGGCTGGATCGCCCTTTTTGGCAGGAACGAAGCCTTGCCATTCGTCACCACGACCGCGGCGGCAGAGTTGCTGATGGTTGCAGATGACGGTCCTTCTGAGCCCGGAAATATCGTTCGGCCTTCTCCGCGTTCGGTGGCTGTCTGCGGGTCGAACCAGACATCGAGATCAACGAATGCCGAAAAGAATGGGGGATAGGTGCGGTCAGACTGGTAATTCTCGATCTGTGCTCGCGCGATCCGCAGATGGACAACTTTATCGCCCACCTGCGATAGCCCCATGGCGTCTCGGGCCCGTGCGAGCACTGCATGAGCATCTGTCGGTTGCTCGTTGCGCGCCCAGGCACCGCTGCGGCAAGTGAGAACAAGTGTGAGAGCGAAGAGCCAGAAGCGTTTGCCATTCGAAATGAGAATCAAAAGCATTCCTCCAGAGCGCGAGGGACTTGCTGGGAATGAATCCCATCCGGAAAAGCGAGCATCGATTTGCTGGCCCGAACCGCGCCCGAAGATATCACGAAGGCCTCACGAAGGATGCGAAGCAAGGAGAGGATTGTGCGCAATTCAGAAGGTGGGAACGAATCTCAACTGTCTTGCAAGTGACTGGTGCGAAAGGGGGGACTCGAACCCCCACGGGTTTCCCCGCCAGATCCTAAGTCTGGTGCGTCTGCCAATTCCGCCACTTTCGCATGCTCATCATTCGGACCTCATTGTAACGACTTGATTGTAACGACTCGCTCCATCGGGCGGTAGAGTCTGGCGTGCTCGTCTCAAATCTTCCAGGCCAAAGCCAATCGATTTGATATCCCCGTATGATTCATGCCGGCTCCGCACTCCCGCCCTGAAAGCCGCGCCAGACGCGTGCTTTCGTAGCCCTACAGTATCAACCGGATCGACACAATCCAGCCGAAAAGGGACACTCGCAAGACCAGAAAAGCCATTCGAGGATCTTTCGTGATGTCCTACATGATGTGGTTACCGTTTGTGGTACTAGCCGGCTGGGCCGCGGGCGAGATCGCGGGAGACGGCGGCTGCGGACGCGTCAGCGACATTCTGCTTGGTCTCTCGGGAGCATTTCTGGTTCGGTTCCTGGTCGAGCGCTTCGAAATTCCTCTCCCCGACATTTACCTTCTCCTGTTCTCGGTCTGGGGAGCCGCCCTGCTTCCCATCGCGGCGAGATGGGTTGCTCGGCACCGTCGTGACGCCCAGCAGGATGAGGGTGTAATCCTCGCCCGATTGATACACTAGCCCCTCGGCTTCTCTGCTTCGTCAACAATCATTTTATGGAAAAGCGCAATCTCAGGGTTGTGAAGTGGCTGGCTTCGACTCCCGCCGCTGGGGAGTGCACCCAGTGCCGCCGCCAGTTCAGTGTCCCGCTTCCCGCCCTGCGGCGGGTTTCAGACGCGCAAGAGAGCCTCAAAAAGCAGTTTACCGAACACAAGTGTGCGGGGACGGACAGAGAAGGGACACTCCGGGCGTAGATTTGTGACTAATCAGCCGCTTTGCTTGGTGAGGAAGTTTCAACTTCTCGCTCTGCCAGTTGCGCGGTCACTGCTCGCAGGAAAAGTACGTGTTCATGAATCAGAGTTCTCAACTCGCTTAGGATGGGCTCCCACTCCGACTCCCGTGCGGAGATGGCAAGGGCGCAGAGTTCCCGAATGCGCTCTTCGTTGGTAGGTAAAGCCACCCAAAAAAAATGCCATAAGGAGGGAAGCGTTCCCTATACGGACCCTCCTGTAGAATCGCGCGTTTTTTCTTTGAGCCGGTTGAGTTCAGCCAGGAGTTCATCCACCAGCTTCATCAGCCGTGCAGGGTTATCCTCCACAGATGCCTTCTCGGCCAGTTCTTGCCAACGATTCCGCTGAAGTGTGTCGTCCATGAAGGAGCACCTCCTGTTGCGGGACGTTTGAGCAAAGCCCATGGGGCAATTCCACTGCCAAACAATGGACGGTCTTCGCGAACGTAATGGTGCTGCCATCAAGAGTTTGCAAAAGCCTTCAGAAAACAGCTCCGGGGAATCTGGTACGTAAAATCTCCTTGATCTAAGAACAACCGCTTCAACCGACCCAAGTGCGATAAATCATCCTCTACCAACCGCTAGCGAGTACAATTTCCAGCCATGACTAACCTTGTTCCCGTTATGAAGCAGCTTCAGCGAGAACGCGCGCGTCTCGCTGCTCAACTCTCCCATATCGAGCAGGCCCTTTCGGCTCTCGGCGCCGATGGCAGCGCTCGCAAGATTTCCCCGGCCGCCCGGCGCCGGATCGCCGCCGCGCAGAAATTGCGTTGGGCAAAGTGGAGAAAGACACAAAAGAAGCGCTGAGGCACCGTCCCCGAGAATTCCTGAACAATCCGCAGACGGTCTGCTATTTCCCCGGCTCTCACAGCACTTCGGCAGCGATTTAGTTCTGCACTGTGTAGATGAGCACTTCGGCCGGCGAGTTCGCACGCGCGGGAACAGCTACGTAGAAGAGATCGAATCCCTTCCTTCCCTTGCCGAAATATCCTGCCGTACGTGCGCCTAGTCCCGAGGAGATTTTGGCAGCGAGATGGTAGCGCTCGCCGTTGTCCTGCTGGAACACATGGATGTAGCCTTCGCCGCCCGTGATGTAAATGCGCTTCCGCGCGGCATCGAAAAACATGTCGTCCGAGCCCTGCACGCAGGGCAGCGCGCTGATCATGTGGCCCGATGTGGTGTCGAAAACCAGCAAGCGTGCAGGTGAGCGCGTCGCCACGAACAACCGGTGGCCGCTTTCATCGAGGGCCATCGGAAAGTTGCTGTCGAACGCAATCCGCCATCGGGAAATTGCTCCCGTGTTCCGGTTGATCACCGCAATCTGCTTCAGATCGGGGACGTTCACGTAAATGTTTGGTCCCGCCGACTCCAATTGAAACGACTCGGGGTGCGCTCCAAGCTTGAATTCCTTCGGCAGTCGCTGATTGGTGATTGCGTCCAGCACTCCGATCGCCCCTGTTTCGCCGCTTCCATATCCGACGAAAACCTGTTTTTTGGCGGCATCGTAGCGGAGGTTGTCTACGTCGTCTCCGTACTCAATCGAACTGATCAGGTCGAACGTGCTCGCGTCATAGATGTACAGCTTGCCTTCATCGCTGCCGACGAACAGCTTGTTCACCTCTGCGCAATACACCACGCCCTGTGGCCGGGGAATTCCGCTAATGCTGCGCGAACGCATGCCCGCCGACAGGTCCACAACCTCTTCGGAGTTGTTCCCCAATGCCGAAACGAAAAGTCTGCCCTTTGGATCGATGCTCATGTGATCGATCCGGCCCTGCACATTGGGCAAAGGGATCGACCCCGTCAGCACCAACGGCGATGTCTTTTCGGCGACTGCTCTTTCTTGGGCGTACAAATCTCCGCGACCCCACATCGCGGCGAGTAGCACGGCGCACATGAGTCTGAGCTTGGCCATCTTCCCCTCAACAGATTCAGCTACATGCAGAAAGAATATTCGCGATCAATCTTAATGGTCAGGTCAATTCCACACGGGGCTCGAGCGTTAGAAAACGCCAACGCAATTCTCATTTTGAGCCTTTTTCCGAGCCGGGATCTACCTAGGGTTCCTCTACGGCGCTCTACAGAATCTACCGGAGATTCTCTCTCTCGCCGGTGGCGTAGTTTTTGAGAATCGGTGGAAATGATTGAACAAATTAAGAAAGTGAATCCTCACGTTAGCAGAGGAAATAGCTTTCTAACGACGCCGTGCTAAAGGAGGCAATACTAGATGAACTGGGAACAGGCTAGAGGTAAATGGACACAGATGAAAGGAGAAGTCCGCAAGAAATGGGGCAAACTCACCGACGACGATATCGACGTGATCGCGGGAGAACGCGAGCGTCTCGTGGGCAAAATTCAAGAGCGCTATGGCATCGCGAAAGAAGAAGCCGAGAAACAGGTCGCCGCATGGAGTGTCCCCGAAACCGATACCACCCATCAGCGTAAAGCTGGTTAAGAAAGCTTCACGGGCCAATTTGTCAATCGAAATCACAATTTGGAGGAATGCAGCATGAAAAAGTTGTGGGTCCTTTCGATTTCTATCCTTCTGGCGCTGCCGGTGATTGCCCTGGCGCAATATCCCGCAGGCCAGAGTAGCGGTTCTGAAAAGCAGACCGGCTCGCAGAACGACACGATGGGTCACCAAGGGTCGATGGGCCACGCGGCCAAGACTGGCAACGTAAAGGGCACCATCAGCCAGGATGGCAAGAGCATAGTCAGCGACACTGACGGCAAGAGCTGGACCATCGCCAACCCCGACGCCGTGAAGGGTCATGAAGGACATCACGTTGAGCTGAAGGGCACCGCCGACGCCAGCACCAGCGAAATCCAGGTGTCTTCGGTCAAGATGCTCAAAGGCGAAAAAGGCGCGATGAAGAAAGAGACGACCGAACCAAAGTAGTCCGCCTTCTTCCGGGTTCTCTTCCAGGCCGGCAAAAGCCGGCCTCTCCTTTTGCCTGCGAAAGTAGCGCCGCCGTCTCGGCGGCTAGCTGGCAGCCTGCCCTGAGCTCAGTGTCGAAAGGGTCCTCACCACCCTTTGGCCGGCAAGATGCCGGCGCTACAATTTTGCTTCGGCTTCTCAATGATGCAGAAATTCGACGCGATTGTGCTGGGCGCGGGAGCCGCCGGCCTGATGTGCGCCATCGAGGCTGGCAAGCGAGGTCGCCGCGTCGTTGTCCTCGAACGCGCCGATCACGTGGGCAAAAAGATTCTCATCTCTGGCGGGGGGCGCTGTAACTTCACCAACCTGTATTGTCAGCCGGAAAATTTTCTCTCCGCGAACCCGCATTTTGCGAAGTCCGCCCTCGCCCGCTATACGCCTGCTGATTTCATCGGGCTGGTCGAGAGACACCATATTCCCTACCACGAAAAAACCCAGGGGCAGCTTTTTTGCGATGGCTCCGCGCGCGAAATCGTCAGCATGCTCGAAGAGGAGTGCCAAAGAGCGGGTGTGACGATCCTGGTGGGCGTTGCCGTTAGCGAAATCCGAAAGGAGAGCGTTTTCATCGTGAAAGCTGGCGAGCGCGAGTTCCGCGCGCCTGCCTTGGCGATTGCTACCGGTGGCTTGTCGATCCCGAAGATCGGAGCCACTGCGTTCGGATATGAAGTGGCAAGGCAGTTCGGAATCAACATTCAGGAGTGCCGCCCAGCCCTGGTCCCGCTGACATTCAATACTGAGGACCGCAAGGGCTATTCCGATCTCGCGGGTGTTTCTGCGGAGGTGATCGCCTCCTGCGACTCGCAGCAGTTTCGCGACAAGATGCTCATTACACATCGCGGCCTGAGCGGGCCCGCCATTCTGCAGATCTCCTCCTATTGGCAGAAGTCTGCACCCCTGGCCATCGACCTTGCCCCCGGTCAGGAATGGACCGCTCCTCTTCTGAAACCGAAAGCGCGCCGCGACCTCGCGGCTGCCAAGAATGCGCTTCGCGCCGTGCTGCCCGCTCGCTTTGCCGACCGCTGGCTCGAGTTGCATCCCATGAAAGACTGGACGAACTCCTCACTCGCCGAACTTGAAGGAAACGCCCATCGCTGGCAAGTCATCCCCAGCGGAACTGAGGGCTACGAGAAAGCCGAAGTCACGGCCGGCGGAGTGGACACAGATGAGTTGTCGGCGAAAACGATGGAGAGCCGCAAAGTGCCGGGCCTCTATTTCATCGGCGAAGCCGTCGATGTTACCGGGCACCTGGGAGGCTTCAATTTTCAGTGGGCCTGGGCTTCCGGATACTGCGCTGGTCAGGCTATTTTGTAGCGCCGGCATCTTGCCGGCCAAAAGGCGGGCGAGGAAACTTCGACTGCGCTCACGACAGCAGACAGCCGTCGGGACGGCGGCGCTACTTTTTTCGAGGCGAACTTAGAGCTGTACCTCTGTGTCGGACCTGCCCAATCGGGCAGGTATCTTCAAGTCTGCAATCCACATAAAATGAAGCAAACCGGTTGTTCGTGATGTCTAACCAGACGGTGAATTCGTTCCCGAAAGCGCCCCCCAAGCCGCCACAGAAGCCTCCCATGACTGTAAAAAGGCTGCGTGCGGTCGCTCCCATCGTCTGGGAGTTGATGCGCCCGCGCAAGAAATTGCTTGCGGTCGGCTTCCTGCTGATGGCGATCAACCGCGTGTCTGGTCTCGTCCTCCCTTACTCGACGCGCTACCTCATCGACAGCGTGGTTGCCAAGCATCACGTGGAATTGCTCCGGCCGATTGTTCTTGCCGTATTGACAGCGACAATCATCCAGGGCATTACTTCGTTCTCACTGACGCAGTTGCTCTCGAAAGCTGCCCAACGCCTGATCACTGAGTTGCGCGAAAAAGTGCAACGCCACATCTCCCGGCTGCCGGTTTCCTTCTATGACGCCAACAAAACCGGCAACCTGGTAGCGCGCATCATGAGCGACGTGGAAGGCGTGCGCAACCTTCTGGGCACGGGCCTGGTCGAGCTGGCGGGCGGGTTGCTCACGTCGCTGATTGCGCTGGTCGTGCTCTTCCGCATCAGCGCGCTGATGACGGTTCTGGCTTTTGGTTTTCTATTGTGCTTCGCGATCGCGCTGAATAAAGCCTTCAGTACGATTCGCCCGATTTTCCGTGAGCGCGGAAAAATCAACGCCGAGGTCACTGGCCGTCTCGCCGAATCGCTGGGCGGTGTGCGCGTCATCAAGGGCTATCACGCTGAAGAGCGGGAAGAAGCGGTCTTCGCAACCGGCGTACGCCGCCTGCTCGAAAACGTCATGCGCACCCTCACCGCGACCTCGCTCATGAGCTTGTCCGCCAGCCTGCTGATGGGCGTGGTTGGTGCAGTGATCATGTATGTAGGGGCCCATCAGATTCTCGCGGGCACGCTGACCGTGGGCAGTTTTTTCACCTACACGCTATTTCTCGGATTTCTGGTCGCTCCCATTATTCAGATGGTTGCCATCGGAACACAGATCACTGAAGCGTTTGCCGGACTCGAGCGGACCCAGGAAATTCTTCACGAACGCCCTGAAGATCAGGATCCCAACCGCACCCTCACGCTGACCGATATTGCCGGCCGCGTCGAGTTCGACGACGTCAGCTTCAGCTACGACGGGAATCGCACCGTCCTGCACAACGTTTCGTTTGTCGCGGATCCCGGTACGGTGACGGCCCTGGTCGGTTCTTCTGGCTCAGGCAAGTCGACCACCATCGGCCTGATCACGGCATTCCACGTTCCCACCCAGGGCAAAGTGCTGGTGGATGGCATCGACCTGAGCACTGTGCGTCTCGATTCGTATCGCACTCGCCTCGGAGTCGTGCTGCAGGAGTCGTTCCTGTTCGACGGCACGATTCGCGAGAACGTCGCCTTTTCTCGCCCCGACGCGACCCAAGAAGAAATCATGCGCGCCTGTAGCATCGCGCGCGTGGACGAGTTTGCCGAAGGCTTCGCCGACAAGTACGACACCATTGTGGGCGAGCGCGGCGTGAAGCTGTCCGGAGGCCAGCGCCAGCGCATTTCGATCGCGCGCGCCATTCTGGCCGAGCCCCGCATCCTGATCCTCGACGAAGCAACTTCCAGCCTCGATTCGGAATCGGAACAAATGATCCAGCAAGGCTTGTCATACCTCATGCAGGGGCGCACTACGTTCGTGATTGCGCACCGTTTGTCGACCATTCGCCGCGCCGACCAGATCCTCGTAGTCGAGCAGGGCGAGATCGTCGAGCGCGGCACCCACGAGGAACTTTATGAGGTGCGCGGCCGTTATTATGATCTGTACACCAAACAGCATGGGGTGGAGACGAATCTGTTTCTGGCGCCGGGCGAAGGAGACGTGGTCGTCGAAAACGGCGATGGACTGGGCAGCAAAGAGCCCGCCGATCCCGACGCCTTGCGTGTGATGCGGGGAGAAGTTCGCTAAGTGTAGCGCCGGCATCTTGCCGGCATATCTTGTTGGCCCACGGCGGATCGGAAGGGCCGGCGAGACGCCGGCGCTACCATGAGAAGTTCGGTAAATGTAGCGCCAGTATCTTGCTGGCATATCTTGTTGGCCCACGGCGGATCGGAGGGGCCGGCGAGACGCCGGCGCTACCATAAGGCTGAATCGTGAAGTTTAAATGACCACCGTAAGCCCCCTTACCTCCGAAGTCGCCATCCGCACTGAAAACGTCTGCCGCCATTACGCGATGGGCGAAAGCCTGATCCGCGCCGTTGATGGAATTTCGATTTCGATTCCGTCCGCTGAGTTTGTGGCCTTGCTTGGCACCTCCGGTTCGGGGAAATCGTCGCTGCTGAATCTGATCGCCGGGCTCGATCGCCCGACTTCGGGCGCTGTTCTCGTGGAGGGGAATAATCTCGCCGCGCTGTCGCGTGAGGCTTTAGCGCGTCACCGTCTGCGCACGGTCGGAATGGTTTTTCAATCCTTCAACCTGATCCCGAGCATGACCGTGATTGAAAATGTCGAGTTGCCGCTCCGGTTCGCGGAGGTCGATCGTAGCCAACGGGACTCACTGGCGCGCGAAGCTCTCGAACGTGTCGGGCTCAGCCGCCGACTCGATCATCGCCCCAGCGAACTCTCCGGCGGGGAACAGCAGCGCACCGCGCTGGCCCGCGCCTTGATCAACCGGCCCAAGCTGCTGCTCGCCGACGAGCCCACCGGCAATCTCGACAGCCGCACCGGAACCGAGATCATGAACCTCATCCGCGAGTTCAACGAGTCTCTGGGAATGACCGTGGTGATGGTGACCCACGAGCGCGCGCTCGCGGAACAGTACGCCCAGCGCCTTATCTTTCTCGCCGATGGCAAGTTGGTGGACGATCAGCCGAACACTGTCGCAGCGGGAGCCCCGTCGCAAGGAGGCCGCGCGTGAAGGCCTACGATCTGGCCGAACTCGCGGTGCGCAACTTGCGCGAGTCGGTGCTGCGCAATTCGCTCACGACGGTTGGAATCTCGGTGGGCGTTGCTTCCCTGGTTGCCATGCTGTCGCTGGGCATCGGTCTGCAGCAAATGGCGACGCGACGGCTGGTGCGCTCCGGCCTGTTCGATACCGTGGTGGTCACCTCGCGCCGTGACTTGCGAAACTTCAATCGCAATGACGATGCCGGCGGCCTCGATCCCGCGCAGAGCCCCGTGCTCGACGAACCTTCGCGGCAGAAGATCGAGCAACTTCCCAATGTTGTCGAAGCCTATCCCGACCTGCGCTTTATCACCTCCTTCACCTTCGAAGACAAGCCGCACCTCACCATGGCCGCGGGAGTTCCTTTTTCCTACAAGACCAACGATGCGTTCGAAGGGATACAGGGAAGCTTCTTCTCCAGCGACATGGCTCCCGAAGTGATTCTGCAGAAGACATTCGCCGCGGAGTTGCTGGGCAAGACGCAGAAACCCGGCACAGAAGAAACGCCCGTTGCCGAACTCGCCAAGCCGCTCGTCGGTAAAGAAATGAACATGCGCTACCAGGAGAAGATTGATGTGCCGCCGCCCGCGAGCGACGTGAACGGAAGCGCCCCCAGCGCATCAGCGGAGGCCGCAACCACTTACTCCATCCAGTCGCACGAGCTGAAGTTGCGCATCGTCGGCGTCACCGACCTCGATCCCGACAGCATGCGCGGGCCGGTTCGCGCACGCATCCTGCTGCCGCTCAAGTTGCTGCAGAGCCTGCACGTCGTGCAGCCCACCGGGATGCGCGATACCACTCAGGCGACCAGCAAAACTCCCACGTACTCCACGGTGAGCGTGCGGGTAAAGAACCCGGGCAAGATTCAACTGGTCGAAGACTCGATCAAGAAGATGGGCTTCAACACATTTTCGATTCTCGACGCCACCCGCAGCGTGCGCCGCTTCTTCACCGTGCTCGACCTGTTCCTCGGCATCTTTGGGAGCCTAGCTTTGGCCGTCGCCTCGATCGGAATCGTGAACACGCTGGTGATGGCGATTCTGGAGCGGCGGCGCGAAATTGGGATCATGAAAGCCATTGGCGCGAGCGACATCGATGTGAAGAAGCTTTTCTTCGCCGAGGCAGGCGTGATGGGCGCCTTGGGTGGTGCGCTGGGCGTGGCTCTGGGATGGACTATCGGTCGGGTGATCAACCTGGGCACGAATGTCTACCTGCGCAGCCAGGACCTCGCTCCGGAACAGATCTGGTTTGTACCCTGGTGGCTGGTAGGAAGCGCGATTGCGTTCGCCATCGTCGTCAGCCTGCTCTCCGGCCTGTATCCAGCGGCCCGCGCCGCCCGGCTCGACCCGGTTCAAGCCCTGAGGTACGAGTAGGCTCATAGCATGCGTCGGTTCCTGGGATTTCTCGCGTTTCTCATAACGTTTTGGTCCCCATCGGCGCTTGCCCAGGGCCGCATCGACTGTAGTGCCCTGCACAGCAAAGTTCTGAAGCGAGCCGTTCACTACTGCGTGCAGGTACCGGGAAGCTACGACAAAAAGGATGCGAGCGGCCAGGAATCACGCTACCCGGTGCTCTATTACCTGCACGGGCTGGGCGACAATGAGCAGTCTTTCTCGCGCAGCGGAGGATGGACGCTGATCGAAGACCTGCGGGAACACGGCAAGATTGGCGACTTCTTGATCGTCGCTCCGGAAGGGGGCGCGAGCTTCTATATCAATTCGACGGACGGAACGGAGCGCTACAGCGACTTCTTTCTGCGCGAGTTCATGCCCTATATCGAAGGCAAGTACCGGACCGTGCCCGGGCGAGAGGGGCGCGCCGTTACCGGCATTTCCATGGGAGGCTACGGAGCGCTCCGGTTTGCCTTCGCATATCCGGAACTGTTTTCGGCGGTGAGTGCGCAAAGCGCGGCGCTCATTCTGAAAACGCCCGAAGAACTGAACGAAATGGCTCAGTCGCACTCGGATGCGGCCGAGGCTCTCGCACCTCTGATCGGAGATCCAATCAACATTGCGCACTGGAAGGCCAACGACCCTTTCGCGCTGGCCAAGAAAAACAAGGCTGCGCTGAAGAAGATGGCTATCTACTTCAACTGCGGCCAGAGCGACAATTTTGGTTTCGAAGACGGTGCTGCTGCTCTCGACAAGCAATTGACGGCGGAGGGCATCCCGCACGAATACCACCGCTATCCCGGCGATCACAGTGTGAATTACTTCCTCTCGCACCTGGGAGAGGTCATGGAGTTTCACTCGCGAGCGTTTGAGAGCGCGAAGATGCAGCACGCTTCTGCCGCAAAGTAGATTCCTCCGCCGCGTTCGGCTTCGGAATAACAAAATAACAAAATGGAGCGGCGGACGTCCTCGCCCGCCGGCTTTTCCTGGCTCGCAGAAATCATCTCAGCACGGGCGAGACGCCTGTCCCTCCACACTTCCAAAAAATCCATCAGCCTCATCGAAATTCTGCGTTGTACTTCCGCCCCTCGTTCCAGCTAACAATGTCAGATGGCACATCAGCGCTACTCACCGGACCACGATGCCTGTGGTGTGGGCTTGGTGACCAAGCTCGGCGGCAGCCCGTCGCACGAGATCGTGGAGCGCGCCCTGACTGCGTTGCTGCGCCTGGCCCATCGCGGCGGTGTCGACGCCGATGGCCGTAGCGGCGACGGCGCCGGTCTGTTGATGGCCATCCCCGATGCCTTCATGCGCAAACGCGCCTGCGAAGAGGGCATACGCCTTCCCGGCGACTTCGGCCTCGGAATGGTCTTTCTACCTTCCGGCCAAGAACGCGCCGTTCAGCAGGTAATTGAAGATCTCGCGCGCGAACATGGCCTGCGCTGCGCCGGCTGGCGCTTGCCGCCGACCGACCCTACGATTACTGGCCCGCGAGCGCGCGCCACTCTACCCGTCATCCGGCAATGCTTCTTCGACGTGGCGCGGGGAGGCGTCGATCTGGAAACCTCGCTATTTCGCCTGCGCAAGCAGGTAGAAGCCGAGGCCCCTCGCGGAACCTACTTTTGCTCACTTTCCTCTTTGACTGTCGTCTACAAAGGTCTTTTAACGCCCGATCAGTTGCCTGCGTTTTATCCGGATCTCGCGAATCCCGAATTTGAGACTTCGTTTGCCATCTTCCACCAGCGCTACTCGACCAACACGCAACCGAGCTGGTCGCTGGCACAGCCGTTCCGCTTCGTGGCCCACAACGGCGAAATCAATACCATCAGCGCCAACCGTCGCTGGCTGCACGCCAAAGAACGCAGCCTCAAGGAGGCGCTTCAGCTTTCTAAGTGCGTCCATCTGCTGGAGGCGGTCGTCAGCGATTCGGCCAGCTTCGACAACGCGCTCGAACTGCTACTGCGCCGCGGCTACAGCGGCGCCTCGGGCATGCTCGCCATGGTTCCGCCCGCGTGGGAGACGAACCCGCAAATTCCCGCGGACCTGCGGCGCTTCCTCGAAGCTCATGCGCCACAGCAAGAGCCTTGGGACGGCCCCGCCGCCATGGTCTTCACCGATGGCATCTCCGTGGGCGCCAAGCTCGATCGCAACGGCCTGCGTCCCCTCCGCTATACGCTGACTTCTGACGGCCTGCTGGTTGTGGGTTCCGAGGTGGGCATCGCCGACCTGCACGGCAAGGAAATCGCCGAGCGCCAGCGCCTGGGCCCCGGCGAGATGCTGCTCTGCGATCCTCGCACCGGTCAGTTCACGCGACCCGCACAAATTGGGCACCGGCAGGAATTCCGGGATTCGTCTCACGCGACCGTTCCGCTGCACATTGTCCCGACCGAGCGGCTTCCGCAAACCGCCACGCACGAGCCGCAGCGTGTCATGGCAGCGCTCGGCTGGACCGACGATCAGTACAAGCTCCTCTTTCAGGCGCTCGTTCTTGAAGGACAGGAGGCGGTCTGGAGCATGGGCGACGATGCTCCTCCCGCGTTTCTCTCGCGCCTCCCGCGGCCGCTGTGGGACTACTGCAAGCAACGCTTCGCACAAGTCACCAACCCGCCCATCGATCCGCTGCGCGAGACGCATGTCATGTCGCTCCGCGTGCATCTGGGAGAGAAAGCGGTCCTCAGCTCTCCCGTGCTCGATGCTGGACAGTTGCAGGAGTTAGAGCAGGAGTTTGCCGTCCGGCGCATCGATCTGACTTTCCTTGCGAGTGAGGGCACCGAGGGTGGTCGCGCTGTGCTCGAGACCTTGCGCCGCGAACTGCTTCCGCCGAACCAGCCAAAATCAGAGCTCATCGTTCTCACAGACCGCGGTGTTGACGCGCAACATGCCGCCGTGCCTGCCCTGCTCGCGCTGGCTGTGGCCGTCAAATCCCTGGTCGAAGCGAATGCCTGGGACGTTCCCGTCACGGTCGAGTCCGGACAGGTTATTGACACGCATCACATCGCCTTGCTCGTGGCCGCCGGCGCCGCCGGAGTTTTCCCATATCTCGCGCTCGAACAGGCTGTCGCTCTGCGTCCGGATGGTGTTGCCCGCTACCGCTTTGCCGTCGAGAAAGGCCTGCGCAAAGTGATCGCCCGCATGGGCGTTTCGACTATTTCCAGTTACCGGAATAGCCAGCTCTTCGAAGTCATCGGACTCGACCCTGCGTTGTGTGCTGACATTTTCGAAGACGCGGGCTGCGCTCTCGGCGGAAAGACGCTTGACGCATTGCTCGACGATTGCCTGGTGCGGCACGCGGCTTCTTATTCCTCGACCGCGGCGGCCTTGCAGGACAGCGGACTCTATCGTTTCCGCCACAACGGCGAGCGCCACGCCACTTCGCCGGAAATCGTGCGTCGCCTGCACCGCTACATCAAGTCGCCTACCGACGAGAATTTCAAGTTGTACAGCGCGCTCGCGGACGAAAGGGAACCGGTCGCCATCCGCGATCTCCTGACGATTCGCAAGAATTCCCCCTTCCCGGTAGAAGAGGTCGAAACCGAAGCATCGCTGCTCAGTCGCTTCAGCACGCAGGCTATGTCGCTCGGGGCAATCTCGCCCGAAACGCATAGCACGCTTGCCATCGCCATGAACCGCCTCGGCGGCCGCAGCAACACGGGCGAAGGCGGCGAAGATCCTCGTGTCTACACACAAAAGGGCGAGGCCAACAACCGCGTGAAGCAAGTCGCTTCCGCCCGCTTCGGCGTGACCACCGATTACCTGGTGCACGCCGACGAGCTCGAGATCAAGATTGCCCAGGGCGCCAAGCCCGGCGAAGGTGGACAGCTTCCGGCCAGCAAGGTCACCGCCTACATCGCCCGCCTCCGCCACGCGGTCCCGGGCATGATGTTGATTTCGCCGCCGCCGCACCATGACATCTACAGCATCGAGGACCTCGCGCAGCTGATCTACGATCTGCGCGCCGTGAACCCGCGCGCGCGCATCGGTGTGAAACTAGTCTCCAGCGCAGGCGTCGGTATCATCGCGACCGGAGTCGCCAAGGCCGGCGCAGACGTAATCACCATCGCCGGCCACGACGGTGGCACGGGCGCCTCTCCCATCACTTCCATCAAGAACACGGGTCTACCCTGGGAAGTCGGTCTGCGGGACGCGCACTGCGCGCTGGTTCGTACCGGCTTGCGCAGCCGGGTGCGCCTGCGCGTCGACGGCGGCTTCAAGTTCGCTCGCGATGTCATCATCGGAGCCTTGCTGGGCGCGGAGGAATTCGGCTTCGGCACTGCCGCGCTGCTCGCGATTGGCTGCGTCATGGCCCGCCAATGCCATCTGAACACCTGCCCGGTCGGCATCGCCACCCAGAACGAGAAGCTGCGCGCTCGCTTCACCGGCAATCCCGAGATGGTCGAAAGCTACTTCCGCGCGTTGGCAGCCGAAGTTCGCGAACTGCTGGCCGCCATGGGCGCATCGTCCATCGACGAGATCGTCGGTGCCGCCGACCGCCTCGCACCGCGCACCGAAGAAGCTCACCAGATGCTGGCCACGCTGCTCAAACCGGCCGTAGGTCCGACCCAGCCCGCCTGCCCGCGAGAGCCCGACGCCGGTCTGCATCTGGAACTCGCCGCCATGGCCGACGAACTCGACACTCTGAGCACACGCGGCCACAGTTTCCGGATCACCACTTCCGACCGCGCCATCGGCGCGCACCTGAGCGGGGAAGTCCTGCGCCGCCGCATTGGCGCCGAGATGGCAGGCGTGATCGCCAGCGAGTTCACCGGCACCGCGGGCCAGAGCTTCGGCGCGTTCCTGATTTCCGGCCTGAAGTTTCGTTTGCTCGGAGAAGCCAACGACTATGTCGGCAAGGGCCTGAGCGGCGGGACCATCGCAATCACCGCGGGAGACAAGGCTTCCGAGCGCGGTGATGTCCTGGTGGGGAACACGGTTCTTTACGGTGCCACCTCCGGCGAGCTTTACGTTGCTGGACGCGCGGGCGAGCGATTTGCGGTGCGCAACAGCGGCGCCCTCGCCGTGGTCGAAGGCGTCGGTCAGCACGGCTGCGAATATATGACCGCCGGAGTTGTGGTTGTCCTCGGTCCCGCCGGAATGAACTTGGGTGCGGGCATGACCGGAGGCGTCGCCTACGTCTTGCGCGACTCCCTCGCCGGACACGGCTATAACCAGCATTCCGTGCAATTGCGTCCGCTCGAGGTTCGCGAAGAACTCTGGCTGCGCCTGGTCTTGCGCCGCCATCTGCGTCACACCGGCAGTCCCAGAGCCCTCAGCCTGCTCAGTTCTGACGCGCCGCTGCCATTCTTACGCGTCGAGCCATTGCGGCCGCCCTGCTCCATCACCGAAACCTGGAACGCCACGCTGGCGCAGCTCAAGCGATACGAAATCGGCTCGGTGGAGCCTTTCGAGGCCATTCCTCCAAAGGAGCCGGTCGTCATGTGACGATAGATCGCCCTGACGATGTATCGCCCAGCCTCGCACCAGAGCACGGGCTTTTTCTAGGAACTCCGCGGTCTTCGGTATAATCGCGCACAATCCATGGATTTCGATCAGCTCACGACTTTTCTCGAAGTTGCCAAGCTTGGCAGTTTCTCGCGTGCCGGACAAAAAGTTTTTCGTTCGCAATCCGCCGTGAGCGCCCAGATCCGCCAGCTGGAGCAGGACTATGGCGACCGCCTTCTCGACCGCTCCGGCAAAGACGTCACGCTCACGCCCGCCGGCCGCATCCTGTTCACCTACGCCGAACGCCTGCTGCAACTGCGTGATGAATCCCTGCTTGCCGTTGCCGATCACGGCGCCAATCCGCGCGGAACCATGGTCATCGGCGCGAATGAAGCCACCTGCCTGTACGTATTGCCCGAAGTTTTCGCCAAGTACTGCAGCCTCTATCCCGACGTACAGCTCAGCATCTACCGCAATTTCAGCTACAAGATTCTCGAGAAACTCGAAAACGGGACCATCGACGTCGGCATCGTGACCATGCCGGTAAAATCCGCGAGCCTGAAAACCCATGCCATCTACCGCGATCAGCTCATGTGGATGGTGAACCCGCAAAGTCCCTTGGCCAAGCAGGAGACGGTTTCCCTCGCCGAGATTGCCAAGCAGCCCATCCTGCTGCCCAAGACGGGATACACGCGCCGTCTCATGGACAAGCTGCTCCGGCCTTATAAAGCCCAGCTCCAGGTGCCAATGGAACTGCCCAGCGTCGGCATGATCAAGAGCTTTGTGGCGGCAGGCCTTGGCGTCTCGCTGATCAGCGTCAGCTTTGCCCGCGACCAGGTGCTGGCCGGCCGCGTCAAATTAATTCCCCCCAAGGAAAAAGAACTCTGGCGCGAACTGGCCATCGCCTACCGCCGCGATCGCACCCTGACCCGCGCGACCAGCACCTTCATCGCGACCGTGCGCCAGCTCGCGGCCGCCTCCAAGTAGCGCCAAGCTTTTAACCGCGAAGCTCGCCAAGAAAATCCGCGAAGATCGCGAAGCAACATTTTTTGTTTTTCTTTGCGACCTTCGCGGCCCTTCTTCGCGACCTTTGCGGTTAAAAGCTTTTCTCTGGTCCACCTCTCTGCAGGTACGACATCCCTGATCTGAGCTTCAAGCCCCCCATCTCATTTTTTGATCAGCGCCATCAAAATTTCTTGTTTCCCTTCCAACGCGCTTCACCGTAGGGTGGGATCAGTGATTTCAGGTGACTGTCGCGACCTGTCCCGGCGAACGTTACCGGCGCGCCCCAGTGCCTGAGTCCTGGGTGAGAATTTGTTGGGCCTTCGAGGCCGCAGCAGAGTTTCGCTGAATCCCCTCTCAGGAGTTAGATGATGACCGATCTGGAGCGCAGCTTGAACAAGGTTTTGGAGGAGCACCGCCACGAGAGTGGCCTCCACATCATAGGCGGGCAGCAACGGCTGATCGACCGGCTGGTTCAGTTCTTTGAAGATGGGCTGAAATGGGAAAGTCGAGACAAGACCTCCCGCGACCTCGACAACTAGATCAGAGATTAGTAAGCCATGACCTCAATGATGCCAAAGATGCGAATGACGAAGCCGGCTACAGTAGCCAAGGCTAAGCGAATTACACGTCTTCTGGCGGAGGTCACCTGCTGAGCTAGTCCAAAGTTCAAAACAGGTAGAAACCCACCGCCAGAAGCAAACTGGCGGTGGGTTTTTGATTTCAGGGGAACTCGAATGTAGCGCCGGCATCCTGCCGGCTGTCCCGAGGGCGTCCCGCCCTCGGTTGCGGCGAGACGCTGCAACCACAGCCGCCGGGACGGCGGCGCTACAAATGGATGGCGGTGGTACTTCAAAAAAGGGAGAGTCCGTTATGAGTGAAGCAGCAGAGCAACAACCCGCACAATCGGGACCCGCAGCTGTACAGCCGGTTGTGATGAAGTTTGGCGGCACGTCTTTGGAGGATGCGGCCGCGATCCGCCGCGCCATTCGCATCGTGAAGCACCGTCTGCGATCGCGACCGCTCATCATCGCGAGCGCGTTCGCCGAGGTGACCGACCAACTGCTCGCAGCCGGAAAGGCCGCCGCCCAAGGTGAGCTCCACGCCGCGCGAGTATCGCTCGAAGAGCTCCAGCGGCGTCATGAGCAGGTTGCTCTCGATGCCGCCGGTCCCGAACTGTACGAATCCCTCCGCCTTCCTCTTCAGTCCGAATTCCAGCAACTCGATCTCCTCCTGGGCAGCATTGCATCGGCGGGCGAACTCACGCCGCGTTTCCAGGACCAGCTTCTCGGCGCCGGCGAATGTCTCTCCAGCCGTATCGTGCCGGCCGCATTTGCGCAAGCCGGCCTCGATGCCGTTTGGGTAGACGCACGCGCCTGCCTGGTCACCGATGCCGCCCACACCCAGGCCACGCCCTTGTGGGAGGAGACCAACCGGCGCCTGCACTCCGCGCTCGCACCGCTGTTGTCGGAAGGCAAAATTCCCGTGCTCGGAGGCTTCATCGGCGCGACCAGCGATAGCATCCCGACGACCCTGGGCCGCGGAGGCTCGGACTTCACCGCCTCGATAGTGGGCGCAGCCTTGCACGCCTCCCGTATCGAAATCTGGACCGATGTCGACGGCATTCTCACCACCGATCCCAAGCTGTGCCCCGAGGCTCGCCGCGTGCCGTCGATGAGCTTCGAAGAAGCCGCCGACCTTGCATACTTCGGCGCGAAGGTGCTGCATCCCGCGACGATTGCTCCTGCGATGCGCAAAAACATCCCGGTTTTTGTGCTGAATTCGCGTAACCCGGAAGGGAAGGGAACCGAGATCGTCGCCCATCCCGGCGATGAGTGCGTGATGAAAGCGATCACCGCGAAGATGGGCGTCACCGTAGTGGACGTCGAAGCCGTGCGCTGGCTCGCGCCGGAAATTCTGCGCGAGATTTTCGAGGTCTTCGAGCGTCACCAGTACAGTCTCGACCTGCTCTCGGCTTCGCGCGGCAGCTTGTCCCTGCTCGTGACTTCATCCGACGCGCTACCCAAGATCGCCGAAGAATTGAAGGGGCTCGCCAGCGTGCGTTGGGAAAACCACAAGGCACTCGTATGCCTGGTAGGCGAGAAGGTCCGCCGCCAGCCCGAGATCGCGAGCCAGGTATTTCGCGCATTGTCAGATGTAGACCTGCGCATGATTTGCCAGGGAGCGTCGGAGCGCAATATCAGCTTTCTGGTGGCAGAATCGCAAGCGGAAGATCTGGTGCGCAGACTGCACCGCCTGTTCTTCCAGTCGCGCTTCGACCGCTACTCCATCAGCAGCGCAAGCCAGCCCATGTGCCAGGCCGGAGGTTCGTGGCAATAGGTTTCGCCTTGCTCACAGCGCACACTAATCCCACGTCATGGAATGTTTCGAGTCGTTGAACATCGGCGCGCCTATTCTCTTACGGCGCAGTATTGTTCAGTCCCTGATAGATGAACATGCCAGCGAGAACCAGGAACATGATGCCTGAGGCCGCGCCCAGCACTTTCACGAACGGATTAAGCTTGTTCACCTTGGACATCAGCTCAGCCTGTTCCTGTTCCATCGCCGACTTGGTATCATCCAGGAACAATTGATCGTCCTCTTGCATGGTCAGGGTGCTGCGATAGATCAGCAGGATTACCAGGACACCGGTGAGAACTCCCCACACAGTTGCCATCCAGCCCAAAGGAGACATACGCCACCTCGGCACTGATTTGGAGCCTGCCCCGCGGATGCTGCTTTCGGGTACGAGGTAACCTGGAATCCCCACAGCCAGCTTCGGGGAGGGGCTCTAACCCGGGATTATAGCGCCGTTCCTACCCGTGGGAAGGCCTTTTTCTCAACCCCCTCGATCGAGTCCTTTCGGCCTCCTCCGCATCTAACTAATTGAGCTTATTAGCACAGTGGCCGGTATGGTACGTTCGGGGATGCCTCCTTTTCGCCGCAATTCCCAAAACTGGCTCTGTTATAATCACTGAAATTGTTTCAAGGAGAGATCATGGCCACCATCACAACACCGACGACTGGAACTCCCGAAGTCAAGAAAACTGCGCCCATTACCCTGACCCCGAACGCCACCGCGAAGGTGAAGGAAATTATGGCGCAACAGAATCCGGTTCCGGCTGGCCTGCGCGTGGGCGTGGTCGGCGGCGGCTGCTCGGGCTTCTCCTACTCCATGCAGTTTGAAAACAGCGCTGGCATGATGGACAAGGTGTTTGATTTCGACGGCCTCAAGGTTTACGTCGATGCGACTTCCGTCATGTATCTGAATGGTTGCATCGTCGACTACGTGGAGACGCTCGAGGGCGCGGGCTTCAAATTCGAGAACCCGAATGTGAAGAGCACTTGCGGTTGCGGCTCCTCGTTCAGCGTCTAAGTTCTGGTTCACCACGGTAAAAAGGCCTCATCGGATGAGGCCTTTTGCATTTCGCTGGTGGAGAGGCGGGCGTCCCCGCCCGCTTGCACCGGCGAGCCGCCCGTCACTCCATGGGCGAAGTACTCTTTACTGTCTGCCCGGAGTCAGCGGCATTCCCTGTCCAATAGTTCCTTGTCCGAATCCTTGCTGCCCGAATCCTTGTCCTTGTTGCCCGAAGCCCTGTTGGCCGAATCCTGATTGGCCCTGACCCAGCCCGTTCTGCGTACCCGGCTGGCCCAGTTGTCCTGGCAGAATCGCCTGCAGACTTGGCTCGTAAGGTCCCTTGGGCAGACCACCGCGATCCTGCGAAGGGTTATAGGCGAAGAGCCACTCGTTGTAGTGATTCTTCTTGTTGTAGATTCGAATGCTCTCCTGTGTATTCGTGGTAGCGACGCCTACGACTCCCCCTCCGCCGAAACTCTGCCCCGTCGGTTGGCCGGAAATCGCGGTAAACGGCAGAGTAGTCCCCGAGTTTTGGCCGGGCTGGCTTGACCCTGAACTTCCCCCCGAAGTGTTGGTGGCTGGCTGGGATGCATCGCCGGTGCCCGGGTTTGAACTCGTGCCCGGGTTTGAACTCGTACCAGCATTTCCGGTCGCAGTGGTGTCCGCGCTGGATGCCGATGCAAAGCTCCCATTCAGGCTGCTCACCGACTGTCCCAGCACCTGCCCGCCTGCGATCCCAGCACCAGCCAGTCCGGCATTGAACTGCGTCATCACGTCGGCGAGATGCAAAATCTTAAAATCTTTGCCGAAGGGATCCTTATAGCGTCTGCGCAAACAGCGGATGTGATTCGTCTCCTGCAACGCTTCCAGGCTCGGCGGATAGCTCCCGAACTTTTTATAAAACTTCCGGATCGCCCGCTCGTATTCCACGCCGCGGTGCACGAGTTCCTCTTCACGGTCGCGCTTCCTCTGAAATTCGTAGTACTTGAGCATCGGGAGTGCGACGGTGATCGTCAGCACGGAGACAAACAACAGCAACGTTAGAAGGACATAGCCTTCTTCGGCCTGGTGCGGACGGCGAGCTTTTAAGGGCGCGATCGGTTTCAGCATTTGAAAAAGTTCGAACTATCCTGGCGCGTTCTGCGTCAGCGGGATACTCTGCCGGTTGTTGTAAAGCACGTCTTCCACCTCCACCGAAGTAGGGCCGATGTGGATGACCTTATAACGGCGATCGACAATATCGCCTTCCACGGCAATAAAGACGTCGTCGCCCTGCGAGAGGAAAGCCTTGCGTGGTTCTCCCGGCTTGTTTGCGAAACCGAAGAACTTGAGATTGATGGGTGGCGGCGGAGGAGGTGGCGGCGGAGCCGGCGGACCGACAGGCGTGAGATCTTCCGGCTTGATTGCTGAGGCTAGCGGCTTCGGGATTTCCACCTGTGCCACGAAAATGTTCCGTCCGCTGCCGGTGTATTTGGTCTGCTCGGTTTCGGCCAGCGTGCTCAGCTCGAGCGTAGGATCAAGGCGCTCTTCCTTCACCACGTGCTCCTTGCCTCCGCGACCGATGCGCGTGCGGCCCTTGGTCCCAGCTGCGGTGGTAGCCGGCTGGGCCGCAGTCACCGGCGCTCCCGGCGAACTGAACAACTGGTACGCGATCAGCAGCAGCGCAACCCCTCCTAATCCGGCCGCCCACATTACTTTCTTCCGGTTGTCCGATCCAATCTGCACTTAACTTCCCACCTTTTGATACGTTTCCAGTCTCATCTCCAGCTGTATGGGACCGTTTTGCGTCGCCAGTCCGATGCTGTTCACGATGAAGAAAACCTTCGACCGCTCCAGACCATTCAGGAACTTCATCAAGGGCTGGTAGTCTCCCTTGATGGAAGCTTCGATCTCCACCCGCCGAAGTCCCACCGGTTCAGGATCGTCTGCCTTGTACTTTGCCGTCTCAATCTTGACGCCAGTCGCTTTCGAGAGATTGCCAAGGGTCTCTGCTACATCGGAGTCGTGCGCGGAAAAACGGGTCTTGTAGAAGTCGTCAATCTGCTGCATCGCCAGCGGAATCTTCTTATCGAGTCCGCGCAGTGGCTCGACCTGCCGGTTCTTGGTCGTCAACTGCGCGCGCAGCTGATTCAGTTGCTGTTGGCGGCTTTCGGCCGAACCGACCAGCGGTGACACCAGCACGCCTAACGATGCCACACTGATCCCGACCATCACGCCGATGGTGATCTTCAGCTTTTTCCGAGTTCCCCGTAGATCCGGCATTTACCTCACGGCCCCCTGTTCGCCACTGGGCACGTACAAGGCTCCAATTTGTGTCTGCACGCTGTCCGCCCCCGCTTGCGACATCTGCGTTTGCGCTTCGATTCGCGTTTCCCGGAAGTGTCTCGATTCTTCCATGCGCTTCACGAGTTCGATCGCGCGCTCATTCGAATCTCCGGCTACCACCATTTTGATAGAGAGCTGATTGTCTTCGTTGAGCTGCGGCTGAATCGAGACCAGGTGTACCCGCGGTGGCATGACTTTTTCCAGGCCCTCGATCGCCTGCGTCCACGAAAACGCCTTGCGCGCAATCAGTTCGTTCAAGTACTGCGATCTCTCGCGCATAGCGCGATTTTCAGGACGGTCCAGCAAAGCTTCCGCGGCCGTGCGTTCCCGGTCGCGCTCGGCAATCTGCGTGCGCAGTTCGTTCATTTTCCGATGATCCAGCCGCGCGTTGAACCATCCCGAAATTGTGAGCCCCAGCAAGCCCAAGGTGACGATTCCGAGCAAGGCTACGCCTGTTCCCCAGCGCAGCCAGAACCGCCGCGCATCCTCGTAAACGTGGGTCGCGAGATTGATATCCAGACGCATTACGAAACTAAAGCTCCCACTACTCCGGCCATTCTCCAGCGCGGAACCGAGGCTCCGCCGTTCTCGCCTAATTGCGAATTCGCCACCAGATCGCGCACATCCGCTCCCGTTTGCGCTCGCAATGCGGGTGCGGCTCCGCCCGACTCCGGCAGTCCCGCGACATAGATCCGTTCAATGTTGGTATGGTACGTGTCCTGAAAGAACACCACCGAGGGATAAACTTCCTCCGCCAGTTGCTCTCCCGTGATCGTGACCCCGCGCGTGTTCTCCAGCGTCCGGAAGAGCAATAGTTGCTGCTTATCAAGAATCGCCAGGCTGGTCGTGCGGGCATCCACTTTCAGCACCAGCGTGGGGGCGTCTGCCTCGGCCGCTCCCAGTGCCGCCAGCATGGAAGGCAAAATCACGCCTGCGCTGTAGCCCGCGTCCCGAAACGCCGACTCGTAATCTTCGATCACGTTCGTCAGCGCCACCGCGGCCACCAATCGCAGCCCTCCCAACGACGTCTGCACATGGTAGGAGACTTTAGCCTTCTCCACATCGAACGGCAGCGACTTCTTCAGACGAAACCGCACCACGCTTTCTGCATCCTGCGCATTGGAAGGCAGCGTATCGAAGTCCAGCAGCACCACGCGCACGGCTGCATCGGGAAGCACGCCAATAATGTCCCGCAAACGGCCAGCAACGCCTCCGAGCGCGTCGTTGACCGCCTTCCGCACCACTTCCGGCTGCAGGATATTCGGTTCAGTCAGGTCCGGCACGACGCTGCCCGGGGGCAGTTCCCGCACCGAACACAACTCGACCACGCCGCCGTTATCCGCGATTCTTCCCGCCAGCACGCGATCCGCGGAAATTTCGCAGGCAATTTTCGGCTTGGCGCTCGATTTGGTGTTTGCACTCATTCGTAAACTTATCGCAAGCCCGGGCCCGGGAGCACACCTCACCCCTTAGGTCCCTACCCACATTATAGGAGAACTGTCGCCTACCGCATCGTCTCGATGAAGGTGACTTTATTGATCTCCTTCAGGGTCGTCAATCCGAGCCGGACCTTATCGAGCGCGGACTCGCGCAGGAAGCGCATGCCCTCTTCCCGTGCCGCGCGCCGAATCTCCGAGGTCGGTTTCTTGGCGAGAATCATTTCCCGAATGCGGTCGCTCAAATCCAGTAATTCATGAATCGCGCTTCGTCCGCGGAAGCCCGTTCCCGAGCACTCAATGCAACCCTGGCCTTCATACAGTGAAACCTGCGCCCACTGTTGCGGGTCCAGTCCGCTGGCCTCCAGCACTTCGGGCGGATAATGCACCACCGTGCGGCACGATTCACAAATGAGTCGCACCAATCGCTGCGCCAGGATGCAATTCAGAGCCGACACAAAGTTGTATGGCTCGACGCCCATGTTCAGAAAGCGTCCAATCACGTCGACCACGTTATTGGCGTGGACGGTGGTGAACACCAGGTGTCCGGTGAGGGCGGAATTGATGGCGATCTGCGCGGTTTCCATGTCGCGGATTTCGCCCACCATGATCTTGTCGGGATCGTGACGCAAAATCGAGCGCAGTCCGCGCGCAAATGTCAGGCCTTTTTTCTCGTTCACCGGGATCTGCGTGATCCCGCGCAACTGGTATTCGACCGGGTCTTCGATCGTGATGATCTTGTCTTCGTCGGTCTTGATCTCGTTGACGGCAGCGTACAAAGTCGTCGTTTTGCCGCTGCCCGTCGGCCCGGTCACCAGCACCATGCCGTAGGGCTCTTTGATGTAGCGCCGGAACTTGCGCAGGTCCTCGGCATCAAATCCCACTACGTCGAGTGTGAGCGTGCGGAACTTCTCGCTCATCGACTCTTTATCGAGCACGCGCAGCACGGCATCCTCGCCGTGAATCGACGGCATGATCGAGACGCGGAAGTCGATGGCTCGGCCGTTAAAGCGCACGCGGAAGCGGCCGTCCTGCGGGACGCGCCGTTCCGAAATATCCAGTTCGCTCATGACCTTGATGCGCGAGATGATCGTCGAATGATGCTCTTTGCCGATGGGCGGCATGGCTTGCGAGAGCACACCATCAATACGGAACTTGATGGCCACGGAGTCGTCTCGGGTCTCGATGTGAATGTCACTCGCGCGCCGCTGCAGTGCGGTAAAGATCGTGGTATCGACCAGGCGGATGATCGGGCTGGTATCGCCCGTCGTCTGCGTCAGCTTGTCGATCGATATCGTTTCTTCGCCGGTCTGATCGTCTTCGCGAATCACGTCCAGCGCGAAGCCTTCGCTGGCTTCTTCCAGGACGCGCTGCGACTGTTCGGTTTTCTTGAGGATGTCCGAGATCTGCTTCAGCGTGGAAACCTTGGTCAGGATGCGCTTGCCCAGCAGCAGGCTGATCTCATCGATCATCATCAGTTGGCTGGGATCGGCGATCGCGATTGCCAGCTTCCCATCCCGGGTCTCTTCCAGGGGGATGAAGTTGTACCGGAACATCAGGTCGACGGGTACCTTCTTGAAGAGCTCATGCTGCAACTGAAATTCTTTCAAGTCCACGAACTCGCACCGGTACCGCCGCGCGATGTCTTGCGCCCGATCCGCTTCCGTGGCTGGCTTCTCCGGAGTCACACTTGCTACCTTACCCCCGTTGCCGCCGTTTAAAAATGGTTTCTTTTCCGCCATTGCCAAAGTGCCCGTCTACCTTCTGGCAGCTTGCCCGGTTTCCCATGCTGCTGCCTACCATCGCCAGAGGACCTAGTGAACGCCAGCTCCCAACGTAAAGATCGGCAGGTAGAGCGAAATCAAAACTCCACCTACGAAGATCGCCATGAAAATCAGGAGAATCGGCTCGATCAACGCCATGGCCGCGCCCAGTGCCGTCTGCACATCTTCCTCGTAAAATTCCGCCACCGAATTCAGCATTGCCGGCAAAGCGCCCGTCGATTCGCCCACTTCCATCATCTCGACCGCCAGGTCCGGGAAAATGTGCTGCTCCTCGAGGCTCCTCGCCAAACCCTGCCCTTCGCGCACCCGGCTTGCGGCCGCGGAGACGCCGTTCAGAATGCTGCGGCTGGTCATCGACGCCCCGGCCGTTTCCATCGCCGGCACCAGCGGAATGCCGCCTTGCAACAGGGTCGAGAGCATGCGCGACAAGCTGGCGACCTGGTACTTCATGCGAATGTCGCCCAACAGCGGAAACGCCATCAGTACTCGGTCGATCGTTTCCGCGCCTTGGTCAGTATTCTTCCAGCGCCACAAAAGGAAGATGAACGCCGCCAGCCCCGCCGCGAAGAACAGCACGTATTTCTGTGCCGCCGTGCCCACCGCCAGCATGAACACCGTGATCGTCGGCAGCTTGGCTCCGAGGTTCTCGAACAATTTCGCAAACTCCGGCACCACGTAGGTCACCAGGAACACCACCATAATCAGCACGACTGTGACCAGCAGCGTGGGGTAAACCAGCGACACCAGCAGCTTTTTCCGGAACGTCATCGCGATACGCTGGAACGCGATGTAGCGGCCCAGCACCTCTTCCATGTTGCCGCTCTTCTCGCCCGCCATCAGCGTGGTGGTGTACATCTTCGGGAACATGTTCTGCGCGGCAAAGGCATCGGAGAGCAACTCTCCGCCCTTCACCCGGTCGCGCACGTTCTCCAGCACCGCTTTCAGCGATTCGTCCTTCTGCCGCTTGATCAGCAATTCGAGCCCGGTCAGGATCGGCAGCCCGGCGTGAATGAGAGTCAGAAATTGTTGATTGAACACCAGGAAGGAGCTGTGGCGAATGCGTCCCCGGCCAATCTTTCGGCCCGGGCTAAAAATACCGCGCGGCTTGACGGAGTAAACGAGATATCCCTGCTGTGAAACTCGCTCGCGGACCTCGGTTTCCGAGAACCCGTGCTCGAGTTGCTCGCTTACGTGGCCGCGTTCATCCGCGAGTTTTACGAGAAATTCCGCCATGCGTAACCAGTTACCGAATCCTTCTGCCCAAGTCTAACATTGCAAACTTCTGCAGTTTCCCCTTCCAATTACTCCAAAGGACTTGTCCAGTTCGTGCTCGGGAGTACCGGCATTTCTGCCATTCCAATCCCAAAGTGCCCAGGTTTGTTCCGGATCCGGCCATTCTTCCCGTCGGATTGCCTACTGACCTACATCTCCTTCTATGGTTTCCACACCTGGGGGAGGGGCGAAGCGGAACAATTTGTCCTCGATCTGGACGTTTTCTCGCTGCTCGCTGAACCGGTACTCGGTGGTCGACCCGTCTGCCTCTTCCACCTGGATGCGCCGAATCTGATTCTGGGGCGTAATTTCCAGTAAAACCTGGTTGACCCGGTCCCCAAGAGCCCGCGGAACACCGCGCAGAACCAGATCCCCCTGGTCCATTGGGGCGATGTCCGGGGCAAAGCCCAATCCCTGCAATTCCTTCTCCAACTTGGTCTTACCCAGCAGGAACCCCAGCGGCGACCGTAAGTCCTCTAGTTTCCTCACCGGCGTCTTCCTTACCTGCTTGTCCCCGGGCACGTAAAACCAGGCATCCTTGCCGTCGCTGAGAAACAGCTTGTCCCTCGGAGAACGATATTCCCACCGCATCTTGCCCGGTTTTTTCAGCCACAAGGTCCCCGATTCCGCCCGGTCCATCCCCGCCCCTTTGTACGTTTCCGTAAATTCGGCCTGCAGGCTGCGCAGATGGTTATAGTGCTCATCCACGGCCGCCGCCACGGTGTGCAGATCCGGCGCCGAGGCGTACCCCGGCAGCAGGCATAGCCCAAGCACGAACAGCGGCACCATGGATTTCCTTTTCACTGGCTGATTCGACGCGGGTCTACTCTCCAACGAACATCAAGATGCAGCCGGCAGGGGGGATGGTCGTTCCCAGGGCTCGGACGGCCTGCTGCGGAAAGGTTATTGTATGCCATTCGGAGCGGAGAGGGAATGGACGGTTGCAGACCGCGTGGCTTCATCGCTCAACCGTGAGATTGAGTCCTGCCGCGCTAGGTATCAGTGCACCACCCGCCGCACAACCTGGGGCAGGCACCCGTGGGGAAAATGCGCTTGCAAAATGCGCTTAAGGTGAGGCAGGGCGCAGTTCTTCGGGGTGGTCGCGCAAATAGTTGAGCAAGCGGCGCCTTTTCTCTTTGCCACGCTCGGAAATCCCGGCAACGCCCCAAGTAGCATTCGCAGGCGCTGTGGCCAGCGGCGGAAGCAGCTTTACCTGCCGGCAGAGGCCAAGACAAAGTGCGACATTCTGGTGCTGTCGTGGGATGTCATTTGCCTTAAGCACCAGGAGCGTTGGATAACGCCGGTTGCGTGGTAGTCAGCCTGGCCAAAACAAGAACTCGCCGTTCCAGGTTACGCGGGCAGTTAAAGCCGATTCATCAGGAGAAGCCTATGAGGCACAAAGGATTTCTTGGTCTACTGCTGTTCGCCACACTGTATTGCGCTGCTCAAACCCAAACCCTGTATGACAATTTCGACCACAGGTTCCTTAACCAGTCGCTCTGGTACAGCGTCTGCGCCGGCTTTAGCGTGAACGAGGAGTGCGCCACCGCCGTACAGGACGAAAAATTGCACCTGGCCCGTGGCCTCACCGGAAATACGGACAGCAACACCGACTCGAACGGCGGCACGGCAACGGTGTTCTTTCTTAATCCTGTGCCGATCAGGAGCATCACCACCGACATGGTAGTGCGAGCAGTCAACGCCATACCCTGCGCAGCGAACCCGGGGCTCTCCTGGGCAAACGTTGGCATCACTGCGAGATTCTTCAATGCCGGCGACGGGACGGAAGCCGACGACGTAGGTGCAGGCATCATTTTGGGACGAAGCCCTTCCACTCCGAAAGGACAGATGTACGTACTCGCAAGTTACTTCCATAATGGCGATTACAGCCATACCGTCTCGCTCGGCAACGTCACGATAGGCACGCCGGTCACCGTGTCCGTGACCTGGGATCAGGCCAATCACCGATTCCTCTTCAGCTGGACGAATAAGATCACCAAGGTTACGATCCCCGCCCTGCTGTCTTACAGTTTCTCTGATACCACCCCAGCCGCCGATCCGGAAAAGCATCTTGACGTGCAATTAGCCCCAGCGAATTGCACAGCAACCCAGACATGGGTTTTCGCTGACGCGGTATTCGACAACGTCTATGTGAGTCAGTAATTGTTTGGCAGTACGCGAATGCCCACTACCCATCTCGGATTAACAGGAGCATCTATGCAGAGATTCTCTGAACGGGTGGTCCACACAATTGTTGGGTGCCCCATTCAATCGCGCGCTTTTTGCGATTGAGTGGGGTCTGCAGGATGGAGGCATCACCGAAGATTTGCCCCGATCTGGAAACCAGGGGAGGGTACCTATCGCCTTTCCAGGATTCAGACAGACCCGTCCTCACCTATCCCAGCTTCGTAAATAGCAAACTGATGCGTCCCGCCGGTTCTCCTCAGGGCCGCGCTCCGGGTCAGCATCTTCTCGTGCTCCGGATTGTGATAGAGCACAACCACTCTTCGTGGATTCTCTATCAATGAGCGCTCCAGATTCCCGATCACGCACCCAAGTCCAGGCTCCGAAACCGGGTTAAAAACGTAAAGCACGATCGGCTCGACTGGGAACTCGAACTGGCAAACATCTCCGCAGATCGATTCCAATATCCGGCACTTCTGGTTCGCACTCGAATATTTCCGAATGTTCTCCTGGGCGATCTGGTCGAGTTCGGGCAGCAGTTCTACGCCAATGATTTTTCGAAACGGATACTCGGACGCCATGAGCAGCGTCCGTCCCTTCCCCGATCCCAGATCGATGAAGAGGAAATCGGCGAAATCTATCGCCAGCGCCGCCATCATTTCTTGAAACAAAGCGGGCTCGGTTGCCTGGTAAGGGGAATGAAATACGCCCAGCAGACGCGCTCGCCAATCGAGCGTAGCACTCGTGGTATCGACCCGATGCTCCCAGTCATACTCGATGTCGCCATACCGCCGCCGCCGCTGCTCCGGCGTCGATTCGCGCAAAAATCCCCAAAGCTCTCCACAGAAATTGCGCAATGCCATCCCGGCGCCATGCCGCGCTGCATTCTGCTTCCACCACCCACGAAGGCTTCCCAGCAGCGTCAGTTGATCCACTTGTTCATCGTAGCGCAAGGTTCTTCCGTGTCGGGGCTGTGGTTGTTCCCCGAAGTCTCACCCGCTGTGAAAGGAAGATGCTGCTTACCGCCGTGGAACGTGAACTCGTTCCAGCGCAATCGGTAGCAAGCTGACGAAAAATGCGGCTTTGGATTACGTTATGAAGGGGCGCGGCTTGATCTGCGTGTGACTTGCCCTAATCGTTGCCTCATTGCTAAGCGAGACCCGCTACTTCCCCAAGTTTTCCAGGTTCTTGGGCTCCGGAGGTTTGTATCCGGGAGGAGCGCCCTTCTCAATGAAGAGAATATCGTCAGGCACCTGCACTTCGACCCGTCCTTGCGGCGTCAGCTTGTAAGGACGTCCGGTCGGATCTACTGGAATGGCTCGCAGCAGTCCCGCCGCCACCAGGTCCGACATGGATCTCGGAAACTGGCCAGTTTTCTGGCCGTACTGCCCGACCAGGTCTTCGAGCGCTGTAACATCATCTTCCACCTGGATCGCACGCAGGTGGGCAATCGCATTGCCCCGGATCTGCTTATCCTGCGAACTATGATACGTGGTCGTCCACAAGGCGCGTGCCATTTGCGTGTCGCCGGCATGCTGCGCCATTTGCGCCGCCATCACCTTCAGGAAAGGATGCGCGTTCGGGACTTTGGAGCCGCGCGCAAAAGCATCTGCCGCTCGCCCGTAGTTCTTCGTATCGATGTAGTAAATGAAACCAAGTTCGTAATAGAGTTTCCAATCGTCGGGATTGTTACGGATTCCATACTCCACCAGCTCGATTGCCTTGTCGGGCATGCCGGCTCCATTCGGAGGCGCCGGGGACAAGAAGTTTGCCCCGAACTGGTATGCCACCACCAGATGTGGATCGAGGGTTGTCGTGATGGCGAGAAGCGGCGCCAGCAGGCGATAGTGGCTGGCGCGCTCCACATGCCGGCCGCCAAAATACTGCACTGCGCGTGTCCAGTAGATATCCGCGAGCAACCCGTCATAGCCCAGGCTCATACGCTTCACCGCCTTGGGCGAGCTGACGAACAGCACATCTTCCAGCGTAGTGCCCGTTCGTAGCCGGTCCATCAAGCTCAGTAAGAACGCCGATCCCGCCAGGGACGTGATGAGTAAAACGCTCGCTACAATGGTGACTTGGCGCGAACGATTCATTTCAGATTGCGCCTCTGGAAAATCAGAATCGCGCCGCATAGCGCCATGGTCGCGTACAGCAGCGCGTAGAGAGTGTTGTAGACGATCAACTGCCCGGAAACCGGCTGCCCATGCGCCACCGAGCTGATCACATTGAGCGCCGAAAAATTTGGTATCAGGTACGCCACCGCCGTGGCCAGCCACTTCGTCAACCCGGTTGCCATGCCCGCGAAGTTGCGCAGGTCTTCGGAAAACGTTCCGATCACGAATAGGGAGAAGGCAAACACCGCCGACAACAACGGCGAAGAGAACGACGAGAACAGCAGCGCCAGCGAGCAGATGATCAGAAACTGCAGGATGATGAAATAAAGCGCCACCAGCACCCAACCATCCGGCTTTTGAAATTTGTGCGCGACGTAGAGCAGTGCCGCAAATACGCCGATGGCCATGAAGAAGGCATTCACCACCAGCGTGCCGGCCAGGCCAACGAATTTCCCGACAATAAACTCCCAGCGCCGCACCGGCCGCGATAACACCGTATACAACGTGCGCTTCTCGATTTCTTTCGAGACCAGGCCGATCCCCACGAAGATCGCAATCACCACGCCGAACAGCGACACCGCCGTCAGGCCCAGATTGATGACTACCAGCTTCTCGATATCGATTGAGATCTGCCCTACCAGAATCGCCGCACCCGAAAGCAGCACTGCGAACGCGATCAGGTTGTAGAGCACCCGGTCGCGCACGGCTTCCCGGAACGTGTTCGATGCGATGGTAGCGATCCGGCTGTTCATGCCAGGCTCCCCGCGGTCTTTTCCGATCGCTTCAGTTTCTCGACGAAATATTGCTCCAGCGTGGTGCGCACCGGAACCAGCGATACCAGCCGCAGCCGCTCCCGGCGCAGCACATCGAGAGCGAGATCCTGACTCTCCTCGGGGAGCACAGCTCGCACCGTGTCGCCCGTGATGTGACACTCCGCGCCCAACGCCTTCACCGAGGCGGGAACCGATGTGCCCTCCCAGATAATCTCCACCTTGCCCTGCACGCCCGATGTCAGGTCGGCAACCGCTCCCACGGCCCTCAATTCACCCAGATGAATTACCGCCACCCGGTCGCATAGGGCTTCCGCGTCCGAAAGAATATGGGTCGAGAAGAATACCGTCTTGCCTTCCGCCTTAAGCTGCTCCATAAGGTCGCGCACCTCGCGTCGGCCCATGGGATCGAGCCCCGACATGGGCTCATCGAAGAAAACCACCTTGGGTTCATGCAGGATGGCTTGCGCAATTCCCACCCGCTGCAACATGCCCTTGGAAAACTTGCGCAACTGCACGCCGCCTACATCCGGCAGCCCAACCCTTCCCAGAACTTTCTCGACCCGCGGCGACAAATCCTTGCCCACCACCCCGGAAAGCCGCCCGTAATACTCCAGCAGTTCGCGCGCGGTGAGATAGTCGTAGAAGTAAGGCTGCTCCGGTAGAAATCCGATCTGCGCCTTCACCGTGGAGTCATTGATATCCATCCCGAGAATGCGCGCCGAGCCGCCCGTTGGAAACACCAGCCCCATGAGCATTTTCAGCGTGGTGGTCTTGCCAGCCCCATTGGGCCCCAGAAATCCGAAGATCTCCCCTTCTTCGACATTCAGATGAAGCGGACGCAAGGCGCACTTCGGACGCTTGCGCCAGAAGCCCACGCTATACGTCTTCTCCAATCCCAAAATTTCTATAGCGTTCATGCGGTGTAGCGGGCGCCCACGCCCGCGGCGTTTCAGTGTCGAATCAAGAAAAGTATATAAAAACCTCAGGCGCAGAGAGTACCGCCGTCAGCCGCGGTTGGGTTCCTTTGGTAACGGCTGAATCTTAGTCGTCAGAAGAACCACACGGCTGAGGGCTAATGGCTAGTGGCGAACGCTGCTTTTTAGGATTTTTCTGCCAACGACCAACGATTGTCTTGCCTGACGACTGAAGACTGACGACTGTTCTACTGCGCGATTGGATACGCCAGGCATCCTGCCGTCGTATTTTCGGGCGTGGACGTCCCGAGAGGCTGTACGCGCAACACACCGTCATCGGTGGAGCAGAAGCTGCGGTTGCCGGTGGACTTAGGCGCAATCGGAGCGGCTGCCGCCACAAACGCGGCGTTGAATGTTCCGCCTCCTCCGCCCGTCAGTCCGGTAGCCAGAAACGTGTAACCGCTCTTTCCAGTCGAGCCAGGGATCGCCGTGGCTAAAGCGTTATCGAGAAAACATCCCGTTGCTGCCGAAGGCGTGCACGGTGACGCGCCCCCCAAATTCGCAATCGAAGTCGCGTATCCCACCGTCGGATATGCCGAGCTATAAGCATACTCTGATGTCTTGATGGTGCGGAGATCGCTGGCCGCCGCCGACTCATTCGCCGCAATCTTCGCCTGCAACAGGTTGGGGATCGCGATCGCCGCGATGATCAAAATGATCGCCACGACAATGAGCAGCTCAATCAGCGAGAATCCGTGTTGATGGCGCATAAGAGATTCCCGTTCACGCCTCGCAATCGATCGATTCGTGAACTTTTCCTTATGTTTACACTGCACTCGGCGGGCCATTGTGACCGCCCGCCCGCTTCCCGCCGTAACCCACCTAACATCCGTTTAGGCAGTGACTTAGGTGTCAGCAGCTGGCAATGACCCGGCCACCGACAGGTCGCGAACCCGGTTACCGCCACAAATCGTCACTCCGGCGACACGGCGGGACAGCCCCTGAAAATGAAAAAGGGGCAGAAGCTTTCGCTTCCGCCCCCGGTTGCCCTTGCGGGATTTGAATTAGTTGTTGAGCGGCAAGAATGCTACGCAGGCGTCGTGCGTCGTCGAACCTGCACCCGCCGGATCCTGACGAACCACCGCGTCTTCCACCGAGCAGAAGGCACGTGTGCCGGTCTGCTGGAAGACGATCGGTGCGCCATTGGCCGCATACTGCGAGAGCAGCACTCCGCCGCCGGTTGCAGCTGCTACTGCTGCGAAGTTATATCCGCTCTTGCCAGCGCCGCCACCGTTGGTGGCCAGGTTGTTGTCGATCAAGCAGGCATTGGCAATCGCCGGAACGCAAGGCGAAGCCGCCCCACCGAGAGCTGCCAGAGCCGCATATCCGGTCGCCGGATAGGTGGAATAATAGGTGACTTCGGCAGTGTTGACGGTACGAATGGAGCTGGCCGCGGACGACTCATTAGCCGCCATACGCGCGCGCAGCAGGTTCGGAATGGCAATCGCTGCGATAATCAGGATGATCGCCACCACAATCAGCAACTCGATCAATGAAAAACCCTTCTGTTTCCGCATCTCTTTTTTTCCCCTCATCTCCGGTTAACTTTTACTGGTCTATGGTAAGACCCATCTTCAGGAATGATCGCATCCCGAGGGCCAGATCTGTAGGTTACGTACGTAAGACCAGCCACCGAGCGTAAAACTCATATTTTCAATTATGCCCTATCCTTCGGTACCCAAGGCAACTTCATTCTCCCCTGACAGGAACGGTCCATCCCTGACAAATTGCGTCCGAAGTGCCGACAATCGTTGTCATTAGGTTGCCTCGCAGACCTGCTCCAGAGAATCCCCAGGGTTTTCAGCAAACCGATACGTAAAATCGTTAAAAAAAAGAAAAGCAGCGGAAGTTGCCTTCCGCTGCTTTCCGGCTTGTACCCTCCCCCAGGTACTTGCCAAGTGCAAGCTAGTTGTTGAGCGGCAGGAAGGCTGCGCAGGCGTCGTGCGTGGTCGAACCTGCACCCGCTGGATCCTGACGAACCACTGCGTCTTCGGTCGAGCAGAAGGCGCGCGTACCGGTCTGCCGGAACACGATCGGTGCGCCGTTGGCCGCATACTGCGAGAGCAGCACTCCGCCGCCGGTTGCAGCCGCAACTGCCGCGAAGTTATATCCGCTCTTGCCAGCGCCGCCACCGTTGGTGGCCAGGTTGTTGTCGATCAAGCAGGCATTGGCAATCGCCGGAATGCAAGGCGAAGCCGCCCCACCGAGAGCCGCCAGAGCCGCATACCCGGTCGCCGGATAGGTGGAGTAATAAGTGACTTCGGCAGTGTTGACGGTACGAATGGAGCTGGCCGCGGACGACTCGTTAGCCGCCATGCGCGCGCGCAGCAGGTTCGGAATGGCAATCGCTGCGATAATCAGGATGATCGCCACCACAATCAGCAACTCAATCAGTGAGAAACCCTTCTGTTTCCGCATTTCTTTTCCCTCGTCTCTAGTGTTTGGCTTTTTGAACTTGGTCATGTTCGACCGACGCCTGTTGAATGGCACTTGCCGGGCCAAATTCGAAGGTGACCGCAATACCCACGCCACAAATGGCCTAACATCCACATTTTGATAGCTGACCGATCCTTTCGTAACACTTACCGCCACCCTTGCCTTTGTCTTTCCATTCCCATTTCTGACAATTTCCGTCAATCTCACCAACAATCCTTGTCGTTACCTGCCGTGTTTTCAGCACATTCTCAGTAGCCTGTGAACTGCGCAACTCGCGACGGCCTCCCTGCCTGCACTCACCTCCACCACACAAAAGCCGCAATACAAAAGAAGAGCCGCGCGAATAGAGCTGAGCACAAAAAAGAAAAGCAGCGGAAGTTGCCTTCCGCTGCTTTCCGGCTTGTACCCTCCCCCAGGTACTTCGCCAACTTGTTAGAAAGATCTAGAACAACACTCTGACTGGTGGCACGTGCCATGCCAACTCACGAACACTCTCATCGCTCTCCCCGCTTCATCCGATCCATCAAAGAAAATCACTGACTTAGCATCCATCTCTTCGTATCAAACGCTGCTGCTCCCTTCGTTCGGACTGAAACGAAACGTCGCCCCTGACAAATTTCGTCAGCCAATTTGTGTCGCTCTCCGACCACGTAGGGACAGGCGCCCTCGCCTGTCCGGCCGCGGAGATTTTTGCCGCGGGTGCAAGCGAGACCGGGACGACCGACCAACGACCAGCGACAAATCCCTTCCCCATCCCAACCGCTGCCGTACAATGCTGTCCGCACCCAGATCCTATGACCCTCGTTCAACCTTCCCTGATCGATCCCGACATCTCCCGCGCCTGGACCCTGCCTGCCTCCTTCTACCTCGAACCCGCAATCGCGGCGCAAGAGAAGGACAAAATCTTTTCCCGCACCTGGCAGGTGGTTGGACACCATGACCAGGTCTCAAACGCGGGCGACTACTTCACTACCCAGTTCGCGGGCGAGCCACTGCTCATCGTCCGCGGTGGCGATCACCAGCTCCGTGCCTTCTTCAACGTGTGCCGGCATCGCGCCGGGCCGCCCGCCGAAGGCTGCGGCTCCCGCAAGCTCTTCCGCTGCGTCTATCACGGCTGGACCTACAACCTCGATGGCTCGCTCAACCATGCCACCGAAATTGAAGGCGTAGAAGGTTTCAAACCCGAAGACTTCGCGCTCGCACCCGTGCGCTGCGCAGAATGGTTCCATCTCGTCTTTGTGAATCTCGATGCCAACGCGCCTCCGCTGCTGGACAGTCTCGGCCAGCTGCCGACACAGGCCGAGCGTTTCCAGTTCCAGACGATGAAGCTCTTGGAGCGCCGCACTTACGACATGAAGTGCAACTGGAAGACTTACGTCGACAACTATCTCGAGGGTTATCACCTGCCCACGGTGCATCCCGGCCTGAATCGCGAACTCGACTTCAACGCCTACACCGTCGAGCCCTACGCGCGTCACGTCCGCCAATGGAGCCCGATCCGCGGCGCGCAGCCCGGCGATACCACCCCTCGTCGCTACCAGGAAGCCGGCGAAGGCCTCACCACCGACTACTTCTGGGCCTTCCCCAACTGGATGCTCAACTGCTATCCCGATAACGTCTCGCTGAACATTGTCCTTCCAATGGAGCCGGAACGCAGCCTCGCCATCTTCGAATGGTATTTGCCGGAAAAAGATCTGGGCAGCGAAGCCGCCAAAGCTTCTGTTCGCTTCAGCGACGAGATTCAACACGAAGACATGGCCATCTGCGAAGCCGTCCAGAAGAATTTGCACTCACGCAGCTACCAGCGAGGCCGCTTCAGCGTAAAGCAGGAAAAGGGCGTCCACGCCTTCCACCGAATGTACGCGCAAACCATGTCCACGTAGGGACGGCCCCCCCGCCTGTCCGGCCGCGGCGGCTTCTGCCTCGGCAACGACCAGGGACGGGTTTTGCCAAAGACCGACGACTAGTTTTGCCAACGACCAACGACTAACAACCAACGACTGTTTTGCCGGGCCTGGGTCACTAGCATCCGTGATCGCCGTCACATTGTCCTGGCATCTTCTGGTTTATAAAAAATCCCACTCGATTGGGTGAGGCCCAGCATGGGAACACTTGTAGCGCCCGACGACCTTAAAGCACATTTCATCACGACCGGGACGTCCATCGAACGTGCCCGCGGCACATATCTGTTTCGCCGTGGAGAACCCGTAACCGGAATCTTCCTGATCATCGAGGGAGTTGTCCGACTCGGACTCGACGGCAATCCCGCCGGCTTTCCCTCGCGCGAAGTCGGTCTGGGATCGGTGGTGGGCCTGCCCGCCACCCTCTCCGACTCCAGTTACAGTCTGACCGCTGAAGTACTTGAAGACTGCCGTCTGACCTTTCTGTCACGGCAAAGCCTGCTCGATCTTCTGCGCCAAAAACCTGAGCTGTGCTTTCAGGTCATGAGCATCCTCACCGAGGAACTCGCGCAAACACGCACCGCGCTCGAACGCGTGCGCAAGGCAAGCGCGTAAGACGCCTTTGCTCTGGCGAAGTTTTTCTTTTGCGTCCTGAGCGGTGGTTCTTCGCGAGCTTTGCGGTTAAGGTAGCGCCGGCATCTTGCCGGCATGTTTGCCGCGCCAAAACGGCGGCCTCGATGTCCGCGTACAGCCGGCGAGACGCCAGCGCTACCTCCCGGGGTGTTGCCCATGTATTGAAGGCATGTCGCTTGCGACAATGATCGTCAAATCTTGCCCTGCACTTCCGCCAATCTTCTTTGCAGAAATTTTCGCTCCGCCTCGTTGCTGACCAACGCCAGCGCCTCCCGGTACGCTTCACCGGACTCTTCCCATCTCTCCATGCGCCGCAACAGATCCCCGCGCGCGGCCGGCAGCAAATAATATCCACGCAGTTCTCCACGTTCCTGCAAAGCATCGAGCAAAAGCAGCCCTTCCGACAACCCATTCGCCATCGCCACTGCCACGGCGCGATTCAACTCCACCACTGGCGATGGCTGCGCCTGCCACAACAATTCATACAGCGCCGCAATCTGATGCCAATCGGTCTCCTGCACACTCTTTGCCTGCGCATGTAACGCCGCAATCGCCGCCTGCAAGGCGTAAGGTCCTCGGGCTCCACGTCCGAGCGCGTTCTCCACCAGTTCCAGTCCCTCGGCAATCTGATCACGATGCCACCGGCTTCGATCCTGCTCTTCGAGCAACACGATCTCGCCTGATTCCGTCGTCCGCGTATCGCGCCGGGAATCATGCAGCAGCATGAGCGCCAACAAAGCTTGCGCCTCCGGTTCGCCCGGCATCAGTCCGTGCACCAGGCGTCCCAGGCGGATGGCTTCTCCGCAAAGGTCGCGCCGTACCAACGCATCGCCTGCGCTCGCGTTGTAGCCTTCGTTGAAGACGAGATACACGACCAGCAGAACCGTCTCCACGCGGTCGGGCAGTTCCTCGTCCGCGGGCACGCGGTAGGGAATCCCTGCGTCGCGAATTTTCTGCTTCGCGCGCACCAACCGCTGCGCCATGGTGGGGACAGGGACCAGAAACGCATGCGCGATTTCCTCCGTGCTCAATCCGCACAGCGTGCGCAGGGTCAACGACACCTGCGCCTCCCGCTGCAATGCCGGATGGCAGCACGTAAAGATCAACCGCAACCGGTCATCTTTGAGCATGGATTCTTCCGGCACCTCGGCCACTTGCTCGGCCAGCGCGTTCAGGCGTGCCAGTTCGTCGCGCTTCGATTCCAGCAGAGCGCGCCGCCTCAGAAGATCAACCGCTTTGTTTCGCCCCGCCGAAACCAGCCAGGCGCGCGGGTTCGCGGGCGCGCCGGTTTTCGGCCAAGCCACCAGCGCCGCCGCGAACGCCTCCTGCACCGCGTCCTCGGCGAGATCCAGATCGCCCAGAAGGCGGATCAACGTGGCGAGAATCCTTCCGGACTCCTCGCGATAGATTTGCTCGATGTTCAATGCTCCGCCTTCGCCTGGCAGACGCGTTCTGCGGGGCGCAGTTCGTAGCGGTCATGCCCTGAAGCGGTCAGGCAGCAACCCGCTCCCGCACCACCAGCGGACGGATCTCGATCGAGCCCAGGCGGGCCGACGGAACCCGCGCCGCAATTGCCACCGCGTCATCCAGATCTTTCGCCTCGATCAGGTAGAAGCCGCCCAGCTGTTCCTTGGTCTCCGCGAAAGGTCCATCGGTGACCAGTTTCTTACCATCGCGCACCCGGACCGTGGTCGCCTTCGACACCGGATGCAGCTGGCTGCTCGCGAGGTAGTGCCCGCTCTGCTGGATGCTCTTGGTCAGCTCACCATACTCCTGCATCATTTTGCCCTGCTCGGCTTCGTTGAGTTTTCCCCACTGGCTCTCCTGGTCGTAGATCAGAAGCAGATATTGCATGTCATTGGGCCTCCTTGCCCTTCACCGGATAGTCGAACGGCCTCCCCCATTATCGACAATCCGCAGAAATGTTTTCCCAGAGGATTCCGTGCTCGCGTAGGGACGGGCGCCCTCGCCTGTCCAGCCGAGCGAAGTTCGGGAGCTCTTTTCCTCCTGTCATTGCCAAGGTCTGGTGCAGGCCCATGCGAAAGCGTACGACACGAGGACCCTCGCAAGATGTTGCACCGAGCCGCGCACCTACTGTGCCTCTCCTTACATCCAATCAACTGCCTCCATGCAAAACACCCGCGTCCTCATCACCGCTCACGGTTCTCCCGACGTTTTGAAACTCGTTCAGGAAGACCTCCCCGAGCCGCGCCCCGGAGAAGTTCGTCTGCGGATCCTGGCCACGGGCGTCGCCTTCGCCGATGTCCTGATGCGCTACGGCATGTACCCGAATATGCCGCCCCTACCATTTTCTCCGGGCTACGACGTCGTTGGCATTGTCGACAAGCTGGGAGAAGGTGTGTCGGACTTCGCGCCCGGCGACACGGTTGCAGCCCTCACGATGATCGGCGGCTACGCGCAGTATCTCTGTGTGGCCGCCCGCGAACTCACGCGAGTACCCGCCGGTGTCGATCCCGCCGAAGCCGTCAGTCTCGTCCTCAACTACGTGACCGCGCATCAGATGATCCATCGCATTGCCGCCCTCGCGCCCGGCCAGATTGTGCTCATTCACGGAGCCGCTGGTGGCGTGGGTACGGCCGCGCTCGAACTCGGAAAGCTGGCCGGCTTGAAAATGTACGGCACCGCCTCGCGCGGCAAGCACGACCTCGTGAGTGCTCTCGGTGGAATTCCCATCGATTACAAATCCGACGACTTCGTGACCCGTATCCTCCAGATGACCGGCGGCGCCGGAGTCGATGCGGTTTTTGATGCCGTGGGCGGCCAGAACTGGTGGCGCTCTTACAAAGCTTTGCGCGCCGGAGGCAAGACTCCGGGAGGAAAGCTGATCGGATACGGCATGTCGTCGGTGATTAATCGCGGCAAGCCCAGCAAGCTGCGTGGGGCCGCGAGCTTCGCTCTGCTCGGACTGCTCGGCATTCTTCCCGACGGCAAGTCCGCCCGCTGGTACTCGATCACCACCGAGAAGCAGCGTGATCCCGAGTGGTTCCGTGAAGACCTCGCGCACCTCCTTAACCTGCTTAGCGGCAAAAAGATTCGTCCACAGATTTCCGAACGCCTTCCGTTGCGCGAAGCGCAACGAGCCCACGAACTCATCGAGCATGCCCAGGTCACCGGCAAAATCGTCCTTCTCCCCCAGGGATGAAAGAACACAGCTCGCGCAAGGACCGGCGCCCTCGCCTGTCCGGCCGAGCGGAGCTCGGCGCCTGACACAGGATTCCGAAAAACGTTCCAGGTGGAACACTTTCGCTTTTCTCGCGATGCGTATATTAGCTTTAAGATAATCATATGCCCGCAAGCTTGTGCTTTGGCAATTTTTAGGTGCCACCCGATCACCAATCCGAGAAGCTGTCTACCAGCCTGCGCTTTCACCCGGAGCCGAGTCCGACTGTCGAGCCTGAGACCCGCCCAAGCGGAGCTTGGACGGGGCACCCACTTTCGGAGCACGAACGCCTTGAGATTTTCTCCACACTACGACAACGCTTGCTCGGGGATTGCCTATCGCATGCTGAGAAGCGCGAGCGACGCCGAGGACATGCTGCAGGAAACCTTCATCCGCTGGCAGCAGAGTTCCGAGGTGGCGATCGAATCGCCTCGCGTCCTTTTGCGAGGTTAGGGTGAGGATTTTCTTTATTGGAATTGGAGTGGATTTCATCAGGCAGACCGTTCGGGCTTCATCGTGCGACCGGGACGGATGAGTTCACACTTCACGATCCGTCCCGAACAGTCCGAGTTGCTCGCCTTCCACTGAAGCAGACGGCTGCACACGCCAGGCATAGCGCTCATAGGCATTGCGGATGCCATGCTTCACGCGCAGGCGCGCCATCAACTGGGAAAGGCGCTTGCCATATGCGGGCGGCAGAAACGCGCGCTGTGCGAAGCGTTCGCGATAGCCTGCGGCCAGGTGAGGGAATTCTTTTTCGAGAAAAGGAAGGAAGATGGAAGCCGAGCAGGGCTTGAGAAACAGGGCATTCGCATGGATCGATTTGGCTCCGGCCTGGGCAGCGGCCGCGACCAGCGCTTCGAGATCGCGAGGCGCGTCGGTGATGCCTGGGAGCACGGGCGCGCCGATGATGCCGGCAGAAACGCCCGCGAGATTCAGTTGGCGGACCGCTTCGAGGCGAAGATCGGGACGGGGTGCGCGCGGCTCGAGAATGCGGGCGAGGTCAGTGTTCACGGTGGTGATGGTGAGATTGACGAAGACCTTGTTGTGCTGGCCGATCTCGCGCAGCAGCGTAGCGTCGCGGACAACGAGGTTCGACTTGGTGACGATGCCCATTTCGAATCCGCGATGGCGGGCGAACTCCTCGAGGATCGCGCGGGTAATCTCGTAGCGGCGCTCGGCCGGCTGGTAGGGATCGGTGGCCGTGCCGATGGCGATCTCCTCGCCCTGCTTGACCTTCTTCAACTCCTGCCGAAGCAGGTCGGCGGCGTGCTGTTTGACGAAGATCTTGCGCTCGAAATCGAGGTCCGACATCTCCATGAACTCGTGCGTGTAACGCGCATAACAGTATTTGCAGGCAAATTCGCATCCGCGGTAGGGATTGATGGCCCAGGTGAAAGGAAGATTGCGATTGCTCACCACGCGGCTGAGCAGGGAGCGGGTCGGCAGCGTGAAGTACTCAATGTCATGGCCCTCGCGGATGAATTCTCCCTGGGCGGCAAGGCGCGCGATGCCGATGAGACGAGGCTTGCCGGAATCAGGGAGGAGCGGGAGGGTAGCCACGTGTATTCGCCTTTTGTTCGCCTAGGATAGCAGCTTGAAGGGGGGACGTCAACCGTCGTGGGGGTTGGTATATACAGACGGCAAAATGCTCCCTCCCTCGCTTCAACGAGCCCACAACACCCTGCATAGCAAATCTAACCCCGACCCCTACTTCAGCTTCCGGATCAATTGACTTCCGACACCAACGGTGAAATCATTATTTTCGTCGAGCGGGTCGTAGTTTTCCCGGCGGTCCCGGCGTTGTTCTCGCTCTCATTCCGCATTCATACATCCTTCATCCATATCGTTAGGAAAAGTGTCTTTTCGTAACTCTTGAGGGGGGAGCAAATCGTGACACCCGTGCTACCGGCCAAGAAAACCGGCAAATTCGATTCCAAAAAATTCCTTTCGACCATCGACGGCGGAAGGAAGATCGTGGCTTTCGCAAAAAAGCAGACGATCTTTGTCCAGGGCGACTCGTCCGATGCTGTTTTTTACATTCAGACCGGGAAGGTAAGACTCGCGGTCGTGTCGAAGGCCGGGAAGGAAGCCACCATCGGCATTCTGAACGAGGGCGACTTCTTCGGCGAAGGTTGCCTTACAGGACAGCCTCTCAGGATGAGCTCCGCTGCCGCAATGACCGACTGCTCGGTCATGCGCATCGAGAAAAAGTCCATGATCGAAGTGCTTCACCGGGAACATGAATTTTCCGATTTGTTCGTGGCGTATTTGCTGACGCGGAACATCCGATACGAAGAGGACCTGGTTGACCAGCTTTTCAACTCCAGTGAAAAGAGGCTGGCCCGGATGCTGCTATTGCTGGCGCACTTCGGGAAGGAAGGCGCGCCCGAAACTGTCATTCCCAATATCAGCCAGGAGACGCTCGCCGAGATGGTCGGCACGACCCGGTCGCGCGTGAGCTTTTTCATGAACCGGTTCAGAGAGCTAGGCTTCGTGGACTACGGCGAGGGCGGCGGGCTGCAGGTGCATAGTTCACTGCTCAATATTGTTCTTTACGAATAGCCGCCGTCTGCTCGTCGAGCCAGTTTTTTCTCAGGGAGTCGGATGCAACAAGAAGTTTGCCTAATTAGCGTCCTTCGGCGTCGGGTCTGATCACGAAGTTCACGACTGCGCCCTTTTTTAACGCGGCCGCATCGCCTTGGGCATCGATCAAAGTGTTAGCAATACGAATTCTTTGACCCGGATCGTCTCCGCTTTGAATGGAAATCTCAACTTTCTCGGCGTCGCCCGGAATCGTAGGCGTAATGATTTTCTCCACGGTGCCGGGTAGACTGATGGCTCGACGATGCATGCTTGAGGACCTCTACAACTCAGACTATGCCGTTGTCGGGGGCCTGTACTGAGCAATAGAGACCACCGTTCCGCAGTTCCGCAGGGTAGCATCGGCTTATTATGACCAGCCCCAATATCGAATCTCCTCCTCCTTCCATCTTGGAAATCTGCGCAAATGTCAAACGTATGGGTTACGCTGCTTCATCGCGAGTTCGGCTTTATGGTGAAGATTTTGAAGTTCTCTCAGACCCATTCCCCGAGGCTGGCGGAATAGCCGTTCGCGTCAAAACGACGAAAGACGCAAAGGTTCGCGTGCTGGGTCTTCCCGCGACGGTCCTTCAGAGGATAAGAGCCAAAGCCAGGAACGCCGCTTAGCTACTGATCGAACTTTCTTATCGCATTCAACCCAGATAGTTGGCAGACCTGTGCACTTTGGACCAGCCGGAGCAGTCTCTCTGAGCCTATGCTGTATCGATTGAGGAGATGAACAGTTGCGATGGGCTGCTCAGGTTTCTTTGGAAAGAACGAAATCAAGCATTACCACTATCACCAATAATCCGAAACCCAAACTGCAGAAAGCTCCGCAACCGCCCCTGTCATACCCCGGTGCGACTCCTGACGAGGACCGTGCCAAGAGGCCAACGCTCGCCGAGCCCGCCGCTACCGAGCAGGAACTGACTCCCGGAGATCGTGTCGAGGGCTTGGGCAACTTCGGAAAGCCGACTGGAGAATTCGGCACAGTTGAACAAGCTAACGACGATGACGCGGTCGTCAAATGGGACGATGACGGTCGAATGAGACTGCACCAGCCGTGGCTCAAGAAGATTTAGCCCCTCGCTGCTAACTCCTCGCAAAATCAACCTCTGCACTCGCCAAATTTGCCCCAATTATTTCCCGAGTTGTTCAGTATTGCTCAGATTCGTTTCGGACTCCGGCATACGGTGGATCCTGTAATGCGGAGGTTCCCCCAATGATCACGTCTCGCGAAGACAGCAACTGGGTTTCGATTGCAGAACAGCTCAGCCTGGAAATGGATGAAGCCAAGCTCGCGATTCTGGTTAAGCAGCTCTGCTGCGCGCTGGATGCTCGCCACGGACCACCCACTCAAGACCAGACGAAGAGAGACATTGAGCAAATCGTCGCATCCAGTCAGGGGCTCTCAGCATAAATCGGAATTCTCCTTGGCTGGACCTGTCCTCTACAAGAAAGACCCGATCTACGGCCTGCGCTAGTACGGATATCCTTGCTCCCGCTCCGGGAGAGAGGCTTCAAGAGTGGGGTCCGAAAACCGCATCAACAGTTTATGCAATCGCTTGCTCGCCAGCTCCAGCGATGAAGAGGTCGCCGTGTTGGCCTCCGAATTGAAAGTCGCCTTGCATGAGCATATCGAGAGCTTGCGAACCCAGCTCAAAGGCTCGCTCCACCCGCACCCCACGGATCAACATGGTTCCCGACGCCTGCCGCGCAGTGATAAAGGCCGTTACTTGGCAAGGGACTCGGGCCGCTGGGCTCTTCATCAATGTCGTCCTTCATGATTAGGCGCCGTGCGCAAACGCGAAGCACTTGAGGCAGTGATTACTAGAAGAGCTACGTCAAGACTCTGGTTGCCAGTTCTCATTTTCGTGGCGACGCTTGCCTCATCGTCAAAGGTGCCTTCGTCCACCGCTGACATCGAATCTCTTGATCTGAACCTGATATTGCAACGCCTGGAGGAAGCCCAGCACCAGGACCCTGCTCAATCTCGACCATATGAAGTGATCCGAGAATACAAAGTGTTCCGGGGCGATGAGAAGCAACCGACCTCTGAGGTGATGGCGCAGATCACTTTCGCACCTCCCGCCACGAAGACATACAAGATTACCCAAGCGCGAGGGAACTCATCCGGAGAAAAAATGGTTCGCGAGCTTTTAGACCGGGAAACCCAGTCGGCGAAGAAAGGACTCGGTAGCCAGATCAGTCGGACGAATTATGATTTCGTTTTTCTTCGGGAAGAGACGTTCGGCGTCGTGCCCGAGCATGTTTTGCGGATCGTTCCGAAGCGGAAGGATAAGAATCTGTTACGCGGGTGGATCTGGGTTGATGCGAGGACGTTCCGTATCCGCCGAATTGAAGGAGTGCCCGCCAAAAGCCCTTCCTTTTGGATCAAGGATATTCATATCACTCTGCAATTTGCAGATGTAAACGGGATGTGGATACCCACTTCTTTCGACGCCATGGCTACAGTCCGCCTCTTAGGGCAGTACACGCTCGCTGGCCTCACGATCCCTGCTCGCGACTCGCTATCCACTGTTCCCCACGAGGTGGTCTCGCCCAAGGAGTAGAAGCCCTCCAACCTCCGCTCCCCCTGGGTCTCGTTTGGGGGCTCGGACTCACGGACGAATGACTCCCCCCTTCCGCAGTTCCGGAGAGTAGAATGAATCTAGGGGTGGTTTCCACCTTTCTCCTCTTTCAGATCCTCTGAACTAAGCAGTCCATCTGAAGTTCCCTCTCCTTAGCCTCCTACAGAAAGAGGCAAACCCATGGCTTTTGACGCGATTTTGAATGAAGTTGACCAACTGAATCTGGCGGGTGATCGCATTGAGGGACTAGCGGAACATCATCCGCCCGTATCGGAAGCACTCATTTCTATCGCCGGGAATGTTCGCAGTACCGCGACGGTATTGGCATTGCTGGTAGAGACAAAGCTGCGAGGCGGTGACGGCCACCCCTCGCTTAAGAAACCGATCTAATCACGCCGAGGGGGAGACACTACTCAGACGTGTTTGCGTTTAATCAACGGCTCGATTTCGTGATTAATCTCAAACTTCACCGGCATGCTGCATGACTGGCAAATCGTTTGGTGAATTCCACCGTTCAAACTCATCGCTTCCAGTTTGTTGGGACGCAGGCACTTGGGGCAGGTGATTATCAGATATCCCGCACGATCTCTCGGCACGAAGAGTGGGGCAATGTCACTTTTCTTTCTTTCCGACCTGATAGGAGAAGCGGCTAACAGCTTGGCGACTTCTTCGAAAAGCTCCTTGACCGTGTAGCGTCCTTTTTGCAGGAAAGCGTCGGCCAAAATCCCCAATGGGATTTCGCCTGTGCTGTACCCTCCGCTCATTGCAATCGTGGCAATGTGCGGAAACCGCTGGCGCACGACAGCCAGAAATTCAAAACCGGGCATCCGAGGCATATTCAGATCGGAAATGATGACATCGGGAAGGGACCTGAGCGTCCTGAAATTGAGGCTTTTCGCAAGGCGGTTGGACAGTTCAACACCGATCTTCCCACGGTACTCGAAGCGCTGCGGGCCATGATCTCCCGTGCCTACGACACCGTACCGAAATTTAAAACGGCTGCCGAGGAATTCCTTTCGCACGCTCACGACGTTAGGAACGGCAGCGCGCGTGAGTTTGTCCACGACCTTAAGTTTTACAATTCCTGCCTTGGGTCCCACGACAATCTTTACGAAGGCATTTGGCGACGTGGGCGAGATCGTTGCTGTTGCCTTGTGATAGCTTTCCACATAGATTTCGAACTTTGTGTCCGGATAGCCAGCTTCAGGCTTCAGCGCGTAGAATTTGTATGTCCCCGAATTTGATCGGATCGAAAGCGAATCCTCCCAAGCTATCTGTAAGGGCCAGCCGCAAAGCCGCGTGGGTCACGTCAATGCCGGGGAGGTGTATAGGGACGCAAAATGCTCCCTCCCCTACTTTCCTAGTCGGTTCGGACCGCGCAGCGCAAGAGGATGTGTGTAATCGCGCCTGATGTCAACAGCGGCCTGGTTGGTGGACATCGAAACGAAATCTTCGTCGCAAGAGAGGCTGAAGAATCAAGCCCGATCTATCCAATGCTAGTTTTCCCCCTTGGTGTCTGGATGCAAGAAAACCTCAGGTGCGTCTTTCGGTACGCTGAATGGGGTTGCAGATTTTGGGTCGCGACTGAACTTCGAAAAAGTCGAAGCATTCTCTTGAAAATGTCTTTCGAGTGTCCTTATCCTGGTGCCATTGGCAGGATGGTCTGACAAAAGCTGTGGGAGCTGGCTGGTTTCGGCATTTTGAAAATCCTGAAACAGCCAGGCCAATCCCCAAGGGTTAAAACCTGCCTCGGCACAAATGTCTGAACCCGTGACATCGGCTTTCGATTCTGCATCACGTGAGTATCCCAGCTGGTGGAGTTTTCCTATCAGGGCGATTGCAATAATGTGAGCTCGCGTCGGTCCCAGCAAGATTGCCGCAGCCACTTCACGCTCCTGAATCTTCTGCTCTTTCACCATCAAAGCCACCCCGTCACGATGGATTGTGTGAGAGACCTCGTGACAAAGCGTTCCAGCTAGTTCCTCGGTGTTCTTGACAAAATACAGAAGCGAGTCCACGACGTATACGTTGCCTCCTGGCGTGGCAAACGCATTGGGCTGCGCTTCGTGCACAAGAAAAAACTTGAAGGGATGGGGGTAGCGCGGCTGAGCTACTCGCGCTATTGCGTCCGCAACTGGTTTCAGACTGTCGTACAAGGGGGAAGACTCAGTGATCTCTCTCTTGTCCAGCAATTGTTTGTATACCGCCTGTCCGAGTTCGGTCTCCTGATCGGTCACCGGCTCGGGAGTGGGAGCCTGAGCCATGGATGTGGCGGCGAACATCACCAATAGCAGAAGGATCCTGAAACCGCATGTCGACAAGCGTAAGACTGGCATCGTCGTCTTCCTTTCGTAAACATCGAGCACAGCTTCAAACCTTCACTTGCATGAGCAAACGGGTTGGAGACCATCATGCTGGCCAAAAAATCGGTCAGCGGTAGTCATTGTTCGTTCCTCCTTTGAGCATCGTTCGGCCGTGCGGTTGATTCACAGAAGTACGAATTAAGAAATAATGAAGACATGGTGATGGCCACTCCGCCCAGGATGCTTCGGATTTTTCAAAAACGGGGAGGCCATCTCGACCTCCCCCTTGGATAGCCCGTCTATCGGTCTACGACGCCTTTGCTTTCGCCGTGTCGGCCTTTGCCTTAAGTGCCTGTACCTTTGCCTGCGCCTTACGTTGCGCAGCATCACGTTTCTCTTTCGCCCTTTGCAACTGAGCTTGGATTTTTGTATCGAGCTGGTTAACCTGTTCTTGGAGTTTTGCCTTCCGGTCCGCATGAGCTTTAGCTAGCTCGGCTTTAAGCTGAGCGAGATCGGCTTTCATGGCGGCCATATCCTCATCGTCAACTTTGTCCCTAACCTCGGAAAGAGAGCGTCGAAAAACGTTCCCGCCGATCGCCTCCATACGCGTATCCACCGGGGTGGTCCACTCTTCGTCGACTTCCGCAACAACTGCTACGTTCGGAGGCACCAAGACTTTCTGGACGTCGTCAATAAAATCGGTTCCGACACGAACGTTGTTTACGTCTAGTGCGCTGCCAGCGGCCATCCCGGCAGCTGCACCCATTGCGACGCCCACTGGCCCTCCCAAAATGCCGATCAGACTTCCCAGAGATGTGCCGACCAGAGTCCCGATCGGACCGACATCATCTCCCTGTTTTACGGATGCTGTTCCGTCCGCGTTTTTTTTGAGCACGGCGTAGGCGTAGACGCTGATGCTTCCTTCGGAATCCAACTGCTGAAGAGCTCTTTTTCCTTCATACGCCTTGCTCTCGTTGGGGAAAACCACTACTAGCATACGATCCATGAGTCATCTCCTGTATGCGTTGTCGGACGACAACGCGAAAATCTCGAACGGAGTGGTGATCGTGTACCGAATCCCCTGCTCACAACCGCTGAGCTGGAGATTCAGATCGTAGACGGCCTTTGCCTATTGACTCGGTCCCCGATTGGTTTGCGTGCTGTTTGTTTTGCTTCGCCGGATCGCGATCGGACCCGATGGGTTGAGAGAAATGGAGAGGTGAATGATTTAAGCGACGACCCTTGAGTCGGCCCCTTTGCTCCCGAGCACCGAGGGGTCGAACGGGGTGGCAAACATTTTATGTCAGCTCGGATCGGTGTACAACTACGCCGCCCTCATATTGTCGATGTCCTTCTTAAGCGCATCGGTGTCGGCCTGCAACTGTGCCTTTGCGCGCTTTTTTGCCCGAGTGATGGCAGCTTCGACTTTCGCTTCGACGTCGGAAGCCGCGACCACCACTAGGCCGCTCGTACCATCGTCGAGCAATTCGCCAAGATCCTTCAGATCGGATCGCTTCATCCCGCCGACCACGTGCCCGGCTACTGCACCGGCGCCAGCACCGATAGCTCCGCCGCCGAGCAGACCCGCTGCTAGCCCAATACCAGCCGCCGGGAACAAGGCGATCACTGCCCCAACCGCAAGCCCGACCACGAATCCTCTTGCCGCACCCTGACGAGTCGGCTCCTCGGTGCGTTTGACAATCTCGACCTTTCCGTTCGATTTACGGGTTAGCACGGCTGCATCGTAGGTGTCGATGATCCCGGTATCCGTATACAGTTTGCGGACAGCATCGTAGTCGGCTAAAGCATCTGTTTCGGTGTTGTATTGGTTTGCGAGGACAACGAAGGTGTCAAGTGACATGATCGACTCCTTTCACTTGATGGAATTTTGGTTCGAAGAATACTCCCCTGGATCGAGGCGAAGCAAGCTTGGATCACCGAGACGCTCGTTCTCAACATCAGAGATGGCTAGCGATCCCGGCGGCCATGGCCTTGGCGGCGTCGGCATTCAGGTCGGCGACTCGCATATCGATGTTCACCATGACGTCGCCCTTTCGCATCATGAGGCCCGAAGCCATGGGCTCCAGGTAGGCTTCGTCACCCAGACCGGAGAGGGGCGTGAAAGTTTCCATGCCAGAGACGACTCTCATGGCGTCATGGGAAAGCTTGAAAGCCATTGCGCCACCTTCCCAGGTGTACTCGACGGGAATTTCTTTCCCCGCCCCGAAGTGGTAGACACAAGCGTTGCCGCGCTGTTCGATCGAGGTGATGGCCTGGCCCAGGGCGGCGCGGGCTTCGCCTGCGGAGAGCTTGGCGCAGGGGTCGCGGCGGCCGCGGTAGGGAGTCTGATTGGCGCCCATTTCGGCCTTGAACTGGGTGGCCTTCTGCTTGACGCGGTAGGCGACGTAGAAGCAACTGCCGGCAGCGAGCAGTCCAAGGAAGACAATGACGGCGAGAACGCCGAAGAGAATCTTCACGACGGCATTGCCGCCGGGAGCGGGGACCGCCGGGGGTGCATAGGCTGGAGCCGGAGCGGCCGGTTGTGACCCAGCCTGGACCAGAGCAACCTGCACCGGGGTTGCTGGGGAAGCAGGAGGCGCGGGTTGTCCGGGAACGGCGGCGCCACAGCTGGTGCAGAAGCGGGCGCCCTCGGCCATTGGGTTACCGCAACTCGTGCAGAACTTTGCCATTAACGTCCTCCGTTGAGAATGCTGTGCTCAGGGAGAAGGGCGTTACACCGCGGCAGCGTTCAGCCACGGGCCGCCGAATCGCACGGGGGCATGTTACGAAGCTCTGGGGGCGTGGTCAAGCAGGCTGTGCGGACAGTGTCGGTCGCACATCATATATGCCCGGCTGAGATAGCACATGATCTGTCCGCTTTGCAGGCGGTGAGAGTAGCCGGCATACGAACGGGACCGACTGGTGAAGACGAGGGGACGAACTGCGGGACTTGTAACGCCCCCGGCGGGTGGCCCAGGTCAGCTCGCCTCGGAGCTGAATGTTTGGATCAGTTGAATTCCACCAAAGGCGGGTGCCCGGGTCTCGCGCTTTTCGAATGTGGGAGCACCCGTGATCGAGGAACTGCGGTAATCAGCGCTGCAGATTTGCCGGCTTACTTCTCACACGAGCTGCTCACCATCTGGACGTCGGTGATGGTGATGTGAGCTAAGCTAGGGAAGTGCATCGAGGGACCCGCGGGAGGAGTTCTACTCAAAGCGGGCAACCGTTGACGCGATCTCTGTGAAGAGCCCTAAGGAGGTGATCTGCCCTATGTCTTCGGCGATGAACGGGCCTCGCAGCGCAGAGCACAGCTTTCGACCGGATATCGAGGGCATGCGCGGCGTGGCCGTGCTCCTGGTGGTGTTGTTTCATTGCCGAGTCCCTGGTTTTCAGGGCGGTTTCATCGGGGTAGACGTGTTCTTTGGGTTGTCCGGTTACCTGATCACTGGATTGATCGTGAAAGAGATCGAGCGTACCGGGAAGCTCAGTTTCCGAAATTTCTACGCGCGCCGGGTGCGCCGCTTGCTGCCCGCCTCGGGATTCGTAGTGGTGAGCACTCTGCTGCTGGGTTGGTTCGTCTATTCGCCGCTCGAACTGGCTAGCTACGCCAAGTGGGGGGCGTACACATCGATTTACGCCAGTAACTTTATGTTCATGCGCGACGCCGCAAATTATTTTGCGCGTGATTCTGCGCTGAATCCGTACTTGCATACCTGGTCCTTAGCGGTCGAGGAACAGTTCTACCTGTTCTGGCCGGTGCTGATCGTCCTGACTATGACTCGGTTGAAATCACGCCGCCGGCTGGCACTCATACTTGCGGGGGTGTGCGCTTTTTCCTTCGCAGTGTGCATTTGGCTCACGCACTTTCGGCAACCGTGGGCATTTTTCAGCCTTCCGACCCGAGCCTGGGAATTTGCTTTGGGCGGATTGGCGTGCCTTCTGTCACGGGAGCAATTGACCGGCCAGGCGCGAAAGGTAGGGGCGCTGGGGTGGGCCGGCCTCGCACTGGTGGTGGCGAGCGGATGTTTGTATTCCCCGCAAATGAGTTTCCCAGGGTATGCGGCGATGATGCCGATTGCTGGAACAGCAATGGTATTGATGGCAGGCGCGCTCGGAGCGAAGACGGCGCTCCAGACTTTCCTGGGAACAAGCGTCTTGCAGCACTTGGGCAGGCTATCCTACTCTTGGTACCTCTGGCATTGGCCAGCCCTGCTCGCGGCGGAGGCCTGCTTCCCCAACCTGGTCTGGCGTGGCCGGATCCTGGCAGCGCTGATTGCATTAGGCCTGGCGCAAATAATGTTCAGCCTCCTCGAGAGGCCAATCCGGTTCAGTCCATTCCTGGTAGCGCGGCCCGCGTGGTCTTTGACCTTGGCGCTGTTTGTGCCTCTGATAGGAGTCTCAGCCGCTCTACTGGTACAGAAAAAAGCCGTCTCCGCCCTAGGCACAGGCGAGCAGGCGACCTTTTATGCGGCTGCTCATGATACCCGTGTTCTGTTTGATGCGAACTGTCTAACTCCGGCCGGAGTAGCACGCGTACGGCAGTGTGAGTATGGCGATCGCGACAGCCGCACAGCGCTGATATTGTTCGGCGACTCGCATGCCGAGCACTGGTTTCCGGCATTTGACGCGATCGCGCGGACCAAAGGTTTGCGACTGGTTACGCTTCTTAAATCATCATGCCCCGCGGCGCGGGTGACCGTATATAGCGTTACCCTGAAGCGCGAAGACTACGAATGCACCCGATGGCGCGAAGCGGCACTGACAAGAATTGCAACCATGAAACCTTACATGGTCATCTTGTCGGAGAAGGATTCCGTGGTGAGTAAGCAAACGATGGCTGGCGCCGGGCGCCTGCCTGTCTCGGCTGAGCAGTGGAAAGACGGCTTGCGTTCCACTCTTTCCTATCTAAATGGACACAATTTGAAGGTGCTGGTGATCGCAGACGTGCCACGAGCACCTTTCGATGTGCCGACCTGCCTGTCGCGCGCGGCGGCGCACGCCTGGGGCGCCCAGGATTGCGTGATCTACCGCGACCATGCTCTGAACCTCGATGCGCGGCAGGCCGAGAACGCGGCTGTCCAAGACATTTCGGGCGCTAAGCTGGTAGATTTTACCGAGAAATTCTGTCCGGGATCGGTGTGTCAGTCGACCATTGCGGGGCAAGTCGTGTACCGGGACAGCAATCACATGACCTCAAGCTTTGCGCGGGAATTTGTCCCGCTGCTGGAGCAGCAAATGGATTCGCTGGTCGGGGAGCAGCAGAGGAACTGAGAAGTGGCGCCTATATGACTGAAGCTCAAGCGCAAGCATAGGACGCCCATCCAGATTACGGCAAGCCCTGTAAGTCCGGTCGCGGGTGCCCCATGTCTCGCCTTTCGAGACGTGGGGCTAACCCGTGATCGAGGAACTGCGGTAATCAGTGCTGCAGGTTTGCGCGCTTACTTCTCACACGAACGGCTGACCATCTGCACGTCGGTGATGGTCATGTGCCCGTGCTCGGTGTTGCCCTTTTTCATGTGAGCGTCGGCAGCCGCGTCCTTGGCGTCTTCCTTCATATTGTGCGCGGTCGTATTCTTGACCACGCCGGTGGCGCTCACGGTGTGTCCTACATGCTCAGCGAGAGACACGCTGTCGCTGCGCACTTCCCACGTGCTGCCGTCACTCCCGGTTAAGAGGAATTCTTTCGAATTACTCGAACCATGCTCCGTCGACAGGCAGCCTGTGATGGTTCGGGTGTTGGATTTCGATTTGGTATCGTTGTTTGCCTCCTGCGCAAACATCCAGGCGGACCCGAGCATGACGATCATCAAACCCAACAACAGCGAGCCTAGTTTCGGTTTCATCACTCATCTCCTTTTTGAGAGCATCGATGGTCTTATAGCTCCGTGCGTTGGATGACAGACGGCGCAGGGTCGGTTGTGCGACGAAGCGGGTGGGACGCGCTGGCACGCGATGCACCGCGCGGTCCCGGCGGCTGACTAAATCTTTTAATTAGAAGCGGATTCCCACGCGCAAAAGGCGACTGACCCCGTCTGCCGGCGGCCGCGATGTTCTTGTGTCGTGCGCCCTACGGTGCTGGCAAATCAAGAGCTGCGAGGCAGAAAAAATCGTTCATCACAGTTCTCACTGAGGTAGAATTTCCGCCGTCCCACCCAACCCAAATAAAATTCCACGCGCTGAGAAGTCCTCCCCCGGCTTTGCGCCTGGAGGAGGATTGCAGTGAAGTATGTCGTTGCGTTCGTTTTCTGCGCGTGTGTCTTTGCCCAGTCTCAAAACCAACCGTTCTCGTGCCCGAGCGGGACAGAGGACATGTTGAATTATTTCGTGATGGCTTATCCCGCTCGCGTGGACGAGAACATGGGCCCGGGGAATGCGAATCCCATTTACAGCTCGGTGGTTCCGGATTACGGCAACAATACCTACGCCGCCAATGGTTATTTCGTCTGGACGAAGAGCCTAAGCGGATATCCGTGGGACATCAAAATCTACGACACCAAGTTTGTCTACGACCGGTCGACGGAGTTGGGCTGGACCGATCCGACCAGTTTCAAGAGATTTAACATTGACCTGCCGATGTCGCGGCGATGTGTGCCTGTCGGGTACCCGGGATCGACCCTCAAAATTCCAGCTGCGAATACGTTCTTCCAATCATATTCGCAGTGCGCGCCCTACCTCACGCAGCCGCTAGGTTACGTCGTAAATTCAGTGTCGGCTTCGACCTGGGTAAATGTGGGCAATGTCGGACCGACCAGGACGCGATATTTCACGTACAAATACAGCTGTGATTCGAACTATGCCAATTGCCAATATAAGGAAGTTTATAGTCTCGGCCTCGGGATCGGCTTGTTCGATTGGAAATATTACGTGAATAAGCAAGGGTCGTTCGTTCTGCAGCAAGAATCGCTCATTAATCAGGAGCAGGGAGGGCAGACCACCCCATCCATGCCGTGCGCGAACAGTTACGAGTAGCAGGACGGCTGACCTACGAGCCTGTCATTCGCGACAGGTACGGCCATCGCCTCTGCTTATCGTACATTGTCATTCCGAAGCCGAACGCGGCGGAGGAATCTGCCTGCGCATCACAGTCGGTTTTCACCGCAGTCCGCCGCAAGGTCCATGCGGGTAGGTTCCGCGTCTCAACCAACGCGAGCCTCTTCTGTGGCCGCCGCCAAGCTAGGGCATCCCGGTGATGCTTGTGATGAAGCAGACACGATGTCGCTTCTCGAACTCCATGGTGCCGCAGATTCCTCCGCCTTCGGCTTCGGAATGACAAGATTTGGGAATCGATTGCCACAGTACCTTCGTGCCGGCACTTCTGCTCCAGCGAAGACGCTTTCACACTCCTGAACATCCTCCACTCTGTCGATAAAAGACGAAGGGGCGGAGTTTCGCGCCCAGGATGCGAGTGAGAATGAGGGCTCGCGTCGCAGGAGTTCCTGATGAGTCGGCGAATCGGGATTCGCTTCACCCTGATTAGTTTATTTATTATCAGTCTTTTTCTTGCAGGCCTGTGCAAAGCACAGGACCACAATCCTGATCCGGCAAACTCGATTTCGTCCGCCGGCCAGCAGAAGAAATCCGTGAACCTTGCCAACCTTAGTCTCGAAGAATTGATGAACATCGAGACCAAGGTCAGTTCGGCGTCCAGGCAGAGTGAGAGTCTCGCGCACGCGCCGGCGGCCATTTTTGTGATCACGGCGGAGGACATCCGGCGAGGTGGTTTTAGTTCCATCGCAGAAGCGCTGCGCACGGTGCCAGGGCTTTATGTGGCCACCATCAACCGTCACTGGTGGACAGTCAGCGCGCGCGGATTCAGCGACTACGTCAATAACAAGATGCTGGTGCTGATTGACGGACGAAGCGTGTACACGCCGGAGTTTGGCGGCGTCTATTGGGACACGCAGGATTTTCCGCTGGAAGACATCGCGCAGATTGAGATCATCCGCGGCCCGGGCGGAACGTTGTGGGGCGCGAATGCGGTCAATGGAGTCATCAACATCATCACGAAATCGCCCGCCGAGACCCAGGGAGTTTCCGTGGCAAGTTCCGCGAGCTGGAATGAGGGCTACACTGCCAGCGTGCGCTACGGCGGCCGGCGGCATGAAAGTCTCATCTATCGCGTCTATGGAAAAGCGAGCTACTGGGAGCCGGGCTTTTTACCAACAGGCGGGCGCGCACAGGATTTCATGAATCTTTCCTCCGGGGGCGTGCGGGCCGACTGGACGATTTCCGACAAGGACAAACTGACAGTCGAGGGGCAGGGTTACTACGGCGGATTCCGAAATCAGGCCCACGGGTATCGAACTCCCACCTCCGGGCTGGTTTCTATCTTTGATTCTGCAACGGTCCAGGGGGGACACTTTCTGTCGCGCTGGTCGCATGTCTTTTCCGAGCGCGCCAGCATGGACATTCTGGGATTCTGCGATTGGACGGATCGGGACAGCTTTGCGACCGAGGCGCGCAGCACGTGCGACGTCGAACTGCAGCACAACTGGCAGCTGCGGCCGCGGCACTCGCTGATCCTGGGCGCGAACGAGTGGACCAGCGGGGCGCGGGTTTACCAAAGCTTCACATTCAAAACCAATCCGGCGGAGGAGCGGACCAACATCGCAGGCGTGTTTGGACAATACGAGCTCATGGTAGTGCCCGATCGGGTACGCCTGATTGCGGGAACGAAGCTTGAGCACAATACCTACACGGGAGTGGAAATCCAGCCGCAGATTCGAGGCGTGTGGACGCCTTCACCGGTTCACACGGTATGGGCCGCGGTTTCGCGAGCGGTGCGCACGCCGGCCCGTTATGAGATGGAAGTGGACTATCAACTAGCACAGATACCCGGTCCCATACCTACATTCCTGACGGCGGTGGGCAATCCCAAGCTGAAATCGGAAGCTCTGCGCGCGTATGAAATCGGCTATCGCGTCAATCCCAGCCAGCACGTTTCGCTGGATGCGACGATCTTCTACAACCACTACGACAATCTTACGAACGTGAATCTGAGCAATCCGATGAGCGTCGCGGGAAGGCCGATCGTTCACCAGAATCCTACTTATGTGCAGATTCCGGTGCCATGGCAAAACATAGGTGGCGGCCAGACGCACGGAGCCGAGCTCTACGTCAAGGTCGCGCCCATCAAGCGCTGGCAGCTTGCGACGGGTGTGACCGAATTACGAGGCAATTCGGTCAATCTCAATGACACGCTGAATTTGCCGGTGGCCAATACGCCCAGGCACCAGTTCAACATTCAATCGCGTCTGAACTTGAGCAGGAGACTCTCTTTCGACTCCGGCCTATATCACTACGGCGGAATTGCCGGCTATCAGTTTGCGGGCAACGTCGCTCAGGATGTGCCGGTGCACAACCGGTTGGATGTTGGGATCTCTTTTCACCAGGTAAAAGGACTCACCTTCTCCGTGTGGGGACGGGATGTTACTGCCGATCAGCATTGGGAAACGCGGCCGTTCTTGTTTACAACGACCTCCTCGGAGACCGGGCGCATGGTGGTTTTCAAGCTGACCTGGCAATCGCAAGCGGAGAAAGGCAGGGACGACTAGGAACTCGAAGCTCGGCTGCAGAAAACCAAAACGCGGACGGGCGGGGACGCCCGTCGCTCCACTGGGGTCGTCATTGCTGCGCGGGTGGCGGGGTGGTGGCGGGCTTATCGAAGAGCTTCGGATCCAGCTGCGGGTTGATTTGAACCTCGGTGAAGGTCACCACGCTCGACTCTTTGCCGTCTTGCTTGTTCACATGTCGTGTAGGGAAGCTCACGCCGTCGAAAGACTTCCATTCTGAAAGATCGGTCTCGCCCTGGAACGGGCCGGAATTTCCGGTGGCGGTGTAGGACTCGCGCAGCAAGACGCCGCGCGACGGGTCCACATACCAGCGGAGGGCCGTGCCATCCGCATTGACGTCGACGATTTTGGCGTCGACGTTGCCGACTTTCCCGGAGCCGTTTGCGGTGAAGGTGAACTTGGGATCATCAACACGCGAGGCGATGAAAGTGGGGTCGCGCTTGATCTGCTCGAGACTCTCTTTCGCGCCAGAAGGGGGAATCGGACGGACCTGTCCCTGGGCAGCCATGAAGGCCCCGGTTGGCGTAAAGACCACTGTCATGGGGCCCACCGGAGAATCCATCACCAAGTGCATGTGGTCGGGGTAGACGATGGTGAGGGTGAGTTGCGAGGCGGCTTCTTCCTTTTCTTTCGACTCCTGGGAGAGCTTGGCCTGGATGGCGTGCACCGTCTTCAGCTTGGCAGCGCCACCCATCGATTCAACAACCTTGGCCGCGAGTGCTTTGCCTTCCGGATTGGACGCAGCCGGAGCGGCGGGCGATTCCCCGGCAGCTTTCTCTTCGCCAGGTGGCGTCGGAATGGTGATGTCAACGTTCTTGACGGGACCGAGCGCGGAAAGCGGCTTGTCGAAGTCTTTAGGATTGCCCACCACCAGCACGGCCAGTTGATCCTTATGAAGGTACTTTGCCGCGACGCGGTTTACGTCAGCAACGGTCGCTTTCTCGATGCCCGCGCGATACTGCTCGAGGAAATTCAGCGGGTAGCCATAGAACTGGTAGGCCATACGCTCGCGCAGAACTTTGTCGGGCGTATCGAAGTTGAAGATGAACGAATTGAGGATGGAATCCTTGGCGCGCTTGATTTCGTCGTCGGTAATCGGATGGGTCTTGAGGTCGTCGACATCTTTGTAGAGGGCCTCGATGGACTCGATGGTTCGCTCGCTCTTGGTGCCGAGCACGAAGCGGGTGATGCCGGGATGGTCGAAGGCCGTGCCGATGCCGCCGCCAACGGAGTAAGCAAGCCCTTTCGCGGTGCGGATATCCTGCACCAGGCGTGAAGAGAAGCCGCCTCCCATCACTTCGTTGAAGACTTCGATGGCGAAGTAGTCGGGATTGTGGCGATCCGTACCCGGCGCGACCATGCGCACGTTCGACTGATTCACATCCTCCTTACTAACGAGATAGTAGCCGGGCTGGGCGGGATGGGGCTCGATTTTCGGCTCGGGAACCGCAGGTCCTTTGGGCAGACCGGCGAAGGCGTCCTTCAGTTTCTTTTCCATCGCGGCGGCATTGAAGTCCCCGCTGACGCCGATGATCATGTTATTGGGGTGGACGTATTTCTTATGCCAGGCGAGCAGGTCATCGCGCTTGACCGCCTCGATCGTGGCGTACTCCATCTGGCGAGCGTAAGGATTGTCGGGGCCGTAGGCAAGCTTGGCGGACTCGCGCGCGGCAATCGCGCCAGGATTGTCGTTGCGGCGCGCGATCGCCTCGGCATATTGCTTCTGGGCGAGATCGAGCTTGTCGGCGCGGAATTCGGGATCGTGGAGCAGATCGAGAACGATCTTGAACACGTCGTCGAAATCGTCCTTGAGGCAGGACCATCCGAGGGAGGTCGCATCCACGCCGCCACCGGTTTCGACTTTGGCGGCGCGGCTCTCGAGGTAATCGTCCATCTGATCGCCGGTCTGGGATTTCGTGCCGCCGGTGCGCCAGACATCGCCATACAGCTGGACGAGACCAACTTTCTGTGCGGATTCGTCCCGCGATCCGCCCCGAATGCGGATCGAGCCGTCAATCAGCGGGAGTTCGTGATCTTCCTGCAGGAAAATCACCAGGCCGTTGGGCAGTTCGACGCGCTTGGGCTCAGCCGGATGAAATGGCGGCAGGGTGGGAATGGGAATCTGCTGCCAGTCGGTAGCCTGGGAATACGCGAAGGGCAGTGCGCCGAGAAGGAGCACCATCAACGTAAAGGTTGCAAGGAGGCTTCTGCGCGGCGACGCGGTTCTTGAGCTGTGGACTCTCACTGCGCACCTCCCTGTGAGGCTGGTGCAGTCTTGATCGTCTCATTGATGCCGACGGTGCGGTTGTTCTCGGTGAAGGTCTGGTTTGCGACGCGACGAATGTCGGCTTTGGTCACTTTGTCGATGCGGTCGACCGAGCGGAACAACTCGCGCCAGTCGCCGTAGCGAGACTGGTAAATGGCGAGCTGTTGGGCGAGGCCTGCGTTGTCGGCGAGGCCGCGAATCAGGTCAGCCTTGGCGCGGGTCTTGATCATCTTGAGTTCGTCGTCGGAGATATCTTCCTTCTTAATGCGGTCGATTTCGGCGTGGATGGCGTCGCCCAGTTCCTGCGTAGTGTGACCGGGCACGGGCACGGCATAGAAGGAGAACAGGTGCGGATACTTGTTGCCGGGTAAGCCGGAGAATCCCGCTGCGAAAGCGGCGATTTTCTTGTCGCGCACCAGCGCACGGTAGAGGCGGGAGGTGCGGCCGTTCGACATCAGGTCGGAGATGGCGTCATAAACCGCGTCGTCGGGGCTGCGGTAGTCAGGACGGTGGTAGCCTTCGATATAAAACGGCTGCGCGCTCTGGCGAAGAATCACGCGGCGCTCAGAGTTCTGCGGCGGCTCGGTAGTGGTGCGTTCATCGGGCACCGGCTTGGTGGGCAGACGGCCGAAATATTTTTCGACGATGGGAATGGTTTCGGAGGATTTCACGTCGCCGACCACGGCAACCACCATGTTCGAGGGGATGTAGTACTCATCGAAAAACTGCTGCGCGTCGGTGGCGGAGAACGAGTTGAGGTCCGACATCCAGCCTACCGTGGGGCGATGATACGGGTGGGCCTGGAAGGAAGCATTGATGAACTGCTCCACCAGCCGGCCGATGGGGTTGCTGTCGGTGCGCAGTCGGCGCTCTTCGATCACCACGTCGCGTTCTTTATAAAATTCGCGCATCACCGGGTGCAGGAAACGCTCGGATTCGAGGTAGGCCCAGAGTTCGAGGCGATTCGCCGGGAAGGAGTAGAAGTAGTTGGTTTCATCGTCGCTGGTATTGGCGTTCATGCCCTCGCCGCCCTGGCGCTCGACGATCTCGCCAAATTCGTTGGGCTTGACGTATTTCTGGGCTTCGTCGATAGCGTCCTTCCATGCTTTCTCGAGCTGCTTGACCTTGTTCTCATCGCGATCGACGCGTTTATCGCGCTCGGCAATGTATGCTGCGTACTCGGTTTCTACCTTGGCAAGGGCTACTTTTTCGGCGGGATAGTTCGTAGTGCCGATCTTGTCGGTTCCCTTGAAGGCCATGTGCTCGAACATGTGCGCGAGCCCGGTCTTGCCCATGGGGTCCTGCACCGAGCCGGCATCGACGTGGGTGAAGAACGAGAACACCGGAGCCTCGGGACGCTCGAGGATCACGACAGTCAGGCCATTCGACAGGGTTTTGACCGTGGTTCGCTTTTCAAAAGACGCGAGGTCCTGCGCGGAGGCGACGACGGTAAGAAGAAGGAGCAATACGAGCGTGCGAACTGCCGGGTGTTTCATCGGACCTCCACTGCGAGTGGGCATGGGCTGATGGACAGTATCCCAGGGTTGGGCGGACCAGAAACCGGGAAGAAATTCCACAGTACGTGGGAGGAAAGGAGGATGTCAAACGGGGGGCAGTCACCGGTCGCCAGTCGCTAGCCAGTTCTCAGTTCCCAGTTCTCAGTTGCCAACCGGAGTTCGGCGCTGGGAATAATTTGACGTACGAAGCCGGAGGTCGGGGCATCGTATTGAAGTCGTCGCTATACTTAGCGGCGGCAGAGGAGTGACGCGTGCCCAGCGGAGGCAGCTTGGCGATCTCGCCCGTGGTGGATGTCGAAGGCAAGCACTTGAGCTTGTCGAATCTGGATAAAGTCTTGTATCCCGCGACCGGCTTTACGAAGGGACAGGTAATCGACTATTACGCGCGCATCGCGCCGGCGCTGTTGCCTCATCTGAAAGGGCATCCGGTGACGATGAAGCGCTATCCCAACGGCGTGGACTCGGAATTTTTCTACGAGAAGAATGCGCCCAAGCATCGGCTGGAATGGGTCAAGACGGCGCCAATCTGGAGCCGGCACAATCGGCGGCACATCAACTATCTGTTGGTCGATGACCTGCCGACGCTGATCTGGCTGGCGAACCTGGCATCGCTCGAGATTCACCCTTCGCTGGCGCTGGCCAAGGACTACGACTGTCCGACGATGCTGGTGTTTGATCTGGATCCGGGGCCGCCTGCGAATATCGTGCAATGCGCGCAGGTGGGACTTTGGCTGCGCGAGATCTTCGAGCATTGGGGATTGCAGAGTTTCCCGAAGACTTCGGGGTCAAAGGGATTGCAGGTGTACGTCCCGCTGAACACACCGACCTCTTACGACGTGACCAAGCCATTCGCGCAGGCGCTGGCGCATTTGCTGGAACACGATCATCCGGACCTGATTGTCTCCGAGATGAAGAAAGCAATCCGGGGCGGCAAGGTGTTCGTGGATTGGAGCCAGAACGACGAGCACAAGACGACGGTCTCGGTATATTCGCTGCGCGCGCGCGAGCATCCAACCGTTTCGACGCCGGTCACTTGGGAAGAAGTGGAACGGGCGCTGAAGAAGAAAGACGCGAACCTGCTGGTATTTGAGGCGCCAAAGGTGATCGAACGCTTTGAAAAAATGGGCGACCTGCACGCGCCCGTGCTCGAGCTGAAACAGAAGCTTCCCGATCTGCGGGGAGTGGCGGCGGCCGCTGCGACCCCTGCAACCGTGGATCTGGCAGCGCAGGCGGAAGATACACGGGAGGAGCCAGCCCCGAAGCGCACCGCGGCGAAATCCGGGCGAGAGCATTCAAGGAAAACTTCCAGTTCCGCGCGCAAAACACGTGCGAAGAAGGCCGCGAAGCCTGCAGCCAAGAAACGCCGGGCGGTATAATCCGCGGGCTATGGCGCAATTGTTCGCAGGGACATCAGGATGGGCCTATCCCAGTTGGAAGCCGGACTTCTATCCCCAGAAGTTGGCACAGGCGAAATTTCTTAGCCATTACGCCACCCAGTTGAACGCGGTAGAGGTGAACTTCACTTTTCGACAGCTGGTGAAAGAGACGACGCTGGCGAAGTGGCTGGAGCAGACTCCGCCGGAGTTTCGCTTCACGATCAAGGCGCACCAGGTCATCACGCACATCAAGCGGCTGAAGGGCACGGAAGATTTCGTTCCACGTTTTCTGGCGACCATTGAGCCGCTGGCAGCCGTCGGGAAACTGGGCCCAGTGCTTTTTCAGTTGCCTCCGAACCTTAAAGTAGATCTTGAGGTGCTGCGCGATTTCCTGAAGCTCCTGCCGAGGCGGTTGCAGGCGGCCTTCGAATTCCGCAACGCGTCGTGGTTCAGCGAGGAAACTTACGCCGCGCTTCGTGAGCACAATGCGGCATTGTGCGTGGCTGAGACCGAGGAGATGACGACGCCCGAAGTCACGACCGCCGGCTTCAACTACTATCGCTTTCGCAAACCGAACTACCCGACGGATGAGCGCAAGGCGATGGTGGAGCGCATCGAGCAGCACCTGGGCGCAGGGCGCGACGTGTTTGCGTATTTCAAGCACGAGGAGACGCCCGAAGGTACGATCTATGCGCGGGAGCTGCTGGGCAGTTTTCAGAAGTAACCCAGCCGACCGGCGGGGGCGCCCGTCGCTCCACCGGAATGGAGAGACGTGCGTCCTCGCCCGTCCGCTTGGAACCGGTTCGTGCTCCCCGAATACCCCCGGGCACTTTTCCCGGCTGAGTCGCAGAACTATTCTCGAAAGAAGTGCGAACACATCTCACGGAGGCGCGTCCCTCGAGTTCAATGTCTTCTGAAACAAACGAGCGCGTTCTGTCAGCCTTCCTCGATTACCTGAAAGTCGAGAAGGGACTGGCTCCGCTGACGGTATCGGCTTACACGACCGACATCGGCCAGTTCGCCGATTTTCTCGAGACGCGCAAGCGTGTGCTGGCGAATGCCCAACGCAAAGATGTGCGTGACTTCCTCCAGCAGCTATTTTCGAATTCGGTCGACGGTCGCTCCGTAGGGCGGAAGCTGTCGGCGTTGCGGCATCTTTACCGGCATCTGCTGGTCGATAAGAAGATCGACCACGACCCGACTTTGAACATCGATTCGCCCAGGCAATGGAAGGTGCTGCCCAAGGCGCTGGCGCGTGACGAGATGGAACAGACGCTCGCGGGCCCGCCGCGAGCTTCCGATTCAAAACTGGCTTTTGCGATCCAAATGCGGGATCGGGCGATGCTGGAAGTCTTCTACGCAGGAGCCTTGCGGGTATCGGAAATAGTTCAAGCAAAACTTGAAGATCTAAAACTGGAGACCGGCTACGTGCTGGTGCGCGGCAAGGGTGACAAAGAGCGCATCGTGCCGCTGGGGAAATCGGCGCAGGCCGCGCTCACGGAATACTTGAAGTCGGCGCGGGGAACGCTCGCGAGTGGGAGGAATTCGCCGTGCCTTTTTCTGGCCCGGGGTGCGCACAAGCTGACGCGGCAGCGCGTATGGCAGATGGTGAAGGCGGCGTCAGCAGCATCCGGGCGAAAGGCGTCGCCACACATGCTGCGGCATTCCTGTGCCAGCCACATGGTCGAGAATGGCGCTGATCTGCGCACGGTGCAGACGATTCTTGGGCACGCGGATATTTCGACGACCCAGGTGTATACACATCTGGCGCTCGATCGCCTAAAGACCGTGTATCAGAAGCATCATCCGCGGGCGAAGGCGAAAGCTTGATTCACCACAGAGGCACAGAGGCGCAGAGAAAGCAAATGCCAAGGCTTAACAAATACTTCGAGGGTCTGGTCGCGTGGAGAGACATAGGAATCCTCATAGAAATTCGCCTTTCTCTGTGTCTCTGTGTCTCTGTGACTCTGTGGTGAAAACGATCTTATGAGTGAACGAGCCAATCACAGTCGCAGCCAGGTCGAGAAGGCCACGGACGAGTTCCTGCGGGTGCTGCGGCAGCGCAATGCTTCGGCGCATACCATCAAGGCGTATGCCGGCGATCTGGTGAATTTTGCCAATTACGTCGGTGCGCGTGAGTGGAAGAGCATTGATCACGTGGCGATCCGCGGATTCCTTTCGCATCTTTATGAAAAGGGATTGAGCAAGGCTTCGGTGGCGCGGTCGCTGGCCGCGGTGCGATCGCTCTATCGTTGGCTGGCGCAGGAAGGCGTGGTCGAGCAGAATCCGGCGAAGCTGGTCGCCACGCCGAAGCTGCCGAAAAAGCTGCCGCGGGTACCGACCATCGAGGAGATGAATAGCGTCCTCGACGCGCAGATGCCGGAGGTGGCTGCATTTCCCGAGCGCGACCGTTTGCTGCTGGAGTTGCTTTATGGATGTGGGATTCGAAACTCGGAGTTGATCGGCATCAATGTCGATGACATTCGGGTGAGCAACGAGGCCATCCTGATTCGCGGCAAAGGAAAGAAGGAACGCTTTGTGCCGTTCGGAGGATCGGCGGCATCGGCCCTGCGGGCTTACTTGCCGGAGCGGCAGCGCATTTTGTCGGAGACCAAGAAGACTACCTCCGCGCTTCTGATCAACCAGCGCGGCGGGCGTCTGACGGTGCGCAGCGTAGGGCGGATCGTGAAGAAGATCGCAGTCGCCAGGGGACTATCTCCGGACGTGCATCCCCATACGCTACGGCACGCCTTCGGCACGCACATGCTGGAGGAAGGCGCAGACCTGCGGGCGATCCAGGAAATGCTGGGCCACGAACGGCTGTCGACGACGCAGCGCTATACACAGCTTTCCATGAAACATGTGCTGGCGGTGTATGACCAGACACACCCGCGAGCGAAGTAGAACAACCGCGCCCCGGGCTTATTCACCACAGAGTCACAGAGACACAGAGAAAACAAAAAGCTAAGGCTTTCGACCGGGCAGACCGTAGTCTGGAAAGAGAGAGGAAAAAAGAATTGGTTCTTCTCTGTGCCTCTGTGGTGAACCAGCCTTTGGGTTCGAGTCAGTCCGCTGCTTTCGCCTCCGGCTCTTCTTCATGGACTTTCCCCCGAAGTTCTTTCCACATCTCGACCACACGCTCTTTCACTTTTGCAGTGAGTTGCGCGTAGGCTTGCTCGGAAGCTTCCGACTCCTTCGGCGGATAGATGGGGTCTCCAAACTTGATCTTCAACGGAGCGAACTTCTGAAACTTCTTGCCGCGCGGCCAGGCTTCGAAAAAGCCATCAATCGCGATGGGCACGATCGGCACCTGCATGTGGATGGAGAGGATAGCCGCTCCTTTTTTGAAAGTGCGCGGCGTGCCGTCGATACTGCGCTCGCCCTCGGGATAAAGTACGAGATTGCGGCCGTGGCGCAGACCGTAGGCCCCGGCCTTCATGGCTGGCATCAGGTTGGCGTCGGGGTCGACGACGACAACGCGAACCGAACGAGCCAGCTTGCGCATGAAGCCTGCGCCGAAAATCTCGCTGGTGCCCACCGCGAACGAGTTCACGAAAGCATCGTGCGGCAGCACCGAAGCGAGCGCAATCGGGTCGAGATAACTCTCATGGTTTGAAGAAAGGATATAGCCGTTTTTCGTCGGCAGTTTCTCGAGGCCTTCATACTTCATGTCGAAGCGATCCCGAAAAATGACCTGCAAACCGCGGGAAACGAAATACCAAAATGCTTCGCGGAGAGGACTGGGCCGGGCAAGGTCGAGCACATCGGGGTCTTCGGGATTTTCCCGCAGCACGGCATTCCAGCCCGCGAACTGCGCGCGCGAGATCGTCTTGCCGCTGGCCGCGCTTTCGAGCACAGCATTGACCAGATCGCGAACCGTGTAGACATCGGCCAGTTGGCTCTCTTCCACGTCGCCGCCAAGCTCCTTTTCGACGGCCACCAGCAGCTCCACGCGCTGCATGGAATCGAATCCGAGATCGAGTTCGAGATTGTCAGTAGGGCGGATTTTTTCGGGAGCGTTACGCGCGTTCGCGCGGAGTACCGAGAGCGCTTTCTGCACCTCGGGTTTTTCGAGCCACGCTTCGTCCTCGGGCGTCATGGGGCGCTCGGCGGCAACTTCGGCCTCGGCTCCCGAAGTGCCGCGGGCCTGGTTGGCGCGCACGCGCTTTTCTATTTCGAAGCGTTTCAGCTTGCGGGTCGTGGTGCGGGGCAGGTCCTCCTGCCAGATTTCGTAGTTGCCGATGCGCTTGGTCGAAGCCAGTTGCTGGGATAGGCCTTCGATGTCATAGCGGATGACCTCCTTCGCGTTGACGATCTTGCGCTCTTTCAGGACGTCGAAATTCGGCACGACCACGGCGTAGAGCCGCTCCGAGTTCGGATCACCGGGCTTCGCCTCCAGGCCCATCACGCAGATTTCCTTGATGAAGGGCGACTTCAAGTAGTGAGCTTCAATCTCCTCCGGATAAATGTTTTTCCCATTGGCGAGGACAATGAGTTCCTTACGCCGCCCGGTGATGAACAGGTTCCCGCGGGAATCGAAATAGCCGAGGTCGCCCGTGTAGAGCCAGCCGTCCTTCAGCGCGGCCTCGGTGGCGTCAGGCCGGTTCCAGTAGCCCTTCATGACAATGGCGCCGCGGATGAGGATTTCGCCCACGGGGTGGCCGACTTCTTCGGAGGGCTGGGGATCGAGAATTTTCGCCTCGATGGTCGGCAGAGGAGGACCGACCGAGCCAATGACAACATGGCCAGGCCGATTCAGAAACGCGGCAGCGGAAGTTTCGGTCAGCCCGTAAGCGTTGAGCAGGTCGATGCCGAAATCGTGGAAGTCGCTGGCGACCACCGGATCGAAGCGCGATCCGCCGGTGATGAGGTAACGCATGCGCTCGCCGAACGTGGCATGGATTTTTCCGAACAGCAGCTTGCCGGCGTTCAGGCCAAGCTTGCGCAGGAAGTGGTTCACGCGGATCAGGTAGCGCAGCAGCGCTTCGGCAATGCGGCCACGCTTCGCGACCTCTTTGAAGATGCGCTCGTGGATCAGATAGAAAAATTGCGGGACGACGGCGAAAGCGGTGATCTCGCGCTCTTGCAGCGCGCGTAGCAGTTCGGTGGTATTGAGTGTCTCGAGGTAAACCACGCGCGCACCCTTCACTAACGGGAGTAGGAGATTCGCCATCTGGGCAAGCACGTGGAACATGGGCAGGATGCCGAGCACGGCGTCGGTGGGCCCAATATTCAAAACCTGGAAAACCGCGTTCACTTCGCCCAGCAGGTTCGCATGGGTGAGTTGCACGCCTTTGGGGTCGGCCGTGGTGCCCGAGGTGTAGAGCAGGGCGGCAACATTGTCGGCAGGCGCTTCGACCGGACGAAAATTGCCCGGGCCGGCGGCGAAGATGGTGTCGAGGTCAGCGATCAAGCGCGGCTGGCCGGGATCCTTCTGCACTCCTTCCAAGGATTTCGGGTCCGTGAGGATCAGTTCGACGTTCATCCCGGCGACCGCCTGTTGCGCGATGGCGAGATGCTTTACGTCGGTGACCAGCAGGGAAGCGCCGCTGTCTTTCAGGAGCTTGGTGACCTGGTCGGCGTGAAAGGCGGTATCGAGCGGGACGGCGGTGTAACCCGAGGCGATGATTCCCAGGTAGGTGGCCACCCAGCGCGGATGGTTGTCGGCCAGAATGGCGACGCGGGCTCCGGAAGGAAGCTTCTTCTCCGACATCCAGCGGCCGATCGATTCGGCCATTTTGCGAGTTTCGGCGAAGGTGTAGCTCTCGACCTGGTCCTTGCGCTGGATTTCGAGCGCGATGTTCTGCGGGCCGCGCTGCTCGGCTTCGACGAACTGATCGTAGAAAGTGGGCATGAGGGGCGGGGAAAATATACCTGAAAAGCAGCAGGGAGTAGAGCGGAACTGTATTGGGAGGATGCCTACAACTTAATGGCTGCCAGGTTTTTCTTAATGAAGGCGAAGAGCTTGTCTCTCGCGGTGCATGAACTGAATAGATTTCGTTGAGGTTGGGCTATTTGTTTTTCGCTTCTCAGCTATTCTATGTTCGTGCGCAAAATCATTTTCAGAGCCGAGCAATCAACGATCGAACGCGCGCGGGAAGTCGCCCGATCCGAGGGCAAGACCTTGGAAGATGCCTTCCGGGAGTGGCTGGATTGGTATGCGTCCCGCAATGTCACCAGGGAGGAAATCGAGGCCCTTTATCGAGCCTGAAACATGTCGATGCCGGGCGCAAATTCAGCCGTGACGAGATGAATGAGCGTTAGGCAGTCAAGACGAGCTTCGTCAGGGTCCCTCCCAATGTTCCAACCGCCAACTTTCCCGCATCCAATATGCTAGGCTAATCTAGCCTTTATAATTTGGGGTACGTGTCCGCCTCTGAAGGAATCCAGATTTGATTAACACCTTAGTCGCCAAGGTTTTCGGGACCAAGAACGAGCGCGAAGTGAAGCGTCTGATGCCCCAGGTGGAGGCCATCAATGCGCTCGAGCCGGCCATGCAGAGGCTGTCGGACGCCGAGCTGCGCGCCAAGACCGGCGAATTCCGCCAGCGTATCCAGGAGCGGCTGGCCAGGGTTGCCGACGAGCCCGAGGCCGATCCCGACCGCCAGAAAGAAATTGAGGCCGAGCGCGATGCAACACTCAAAGAAGTCCTCGACGAGTTGCTGGTGGAAGCGTTTGCCGTAGCCCGTGAGTCGGGACGCCGCGTCCTCAATATGCGGCATTTCGACGTCCAGCTGGTCGGCGGCATGGTCCTGCACCAGGGCAAGATCGCCGAGATGAAGACCGGTGAAGGTAAAACACTGGTCGCGACACTTCCCGTATATTTGAACGCGCTCAGCGGGCGCGGCGTGCACGTGGTTACGGTCAACGACTACCTCGCCAAACGTGACTCGGAGTGGATGGGCAAGCTCTATACCTTCCTCGGCCTGACCGTGGGCGTCATCGTTCACGATCTGGATGACGACGAGCGCCGCGAAGCCTATGCCGCCGACGTCACCTACGGCACCAACAACGAGTTCGGCTTCGACTACCTGCGCGACAACATGAAGTTCGACTTGAAGGATTGCGTGCAGCGGGTGCACAACTACGCCATCGTCGACGAAGTGGACTCCATCCTGATCGACGAGGCGCGGACGCCGTTGATCATCAGCGGTGCGAGCGAAGAGTCGACGGACAAGTACGAGCGCGTGAACCGCATCATTCCGAAGCTCGAGCAAGGCGAGGAGATCGATGTTCCTCCCGGCGAGCCGAAGATTTACACCGGCGACTTTGTGGTGGATGAGAAGCACAAGAACATTACCGTCACCGACGAAGGCTGGGAGAAGGTCGAGAAGTTGCTGGGCATTGGCAACATTGCCGACCCGGAGAACTGGGACCTGAAGCATCACGTCGAGACGGCCGTGAAGGCGCACGCGCTTTACCGGCGCGACGTGGAGTACGTGGTAAAGGCGAAGGATGACAATCCGCGCGAAAAAGAAGTCATCATCGTTGACGAGTTCACGGGGCGCATGATGCCGGGCCGGCGCTGGTCCGATGGCCTGCACCAGGCAATCGAAGCCAAGGAAGCGGTCAAGATTGAACGTGAGAACCAGACGCTGGCGACCATCACCTTCCAGAACTACTTCCGCATGTACAAGAAACTCGCGGGCATGACCGGTACTGCCGAGACGGAAGCGCCCGAGTTCGACAAGATCTACAAGCTCGAAGTGCTGGTTGTCCCGACCAACAAGACGCTATTGCGAATTGAGAATCCGGACGTCGTGTATCGCACCGAGAAGGAAAAATATTTCGCCGCCGCGGATGAGATTCAGCGGCTGAATCAGAGCAACCAGCCGGTGCTGGTGGGTACCACCTCGATCGAAAAATCCGAACGCCTCTCGGAGCTTCTGAAGAAGAAGGGCATCAAGCACGTCGTGCTGAATGCCAAGTATCACGAGCGCGAAGCCGAGATTGTGGCGCAGGCCGGACGCAAGGGCATGGTCACGATCGCCACCAACATGGCCGGCCGCGGTACCGACATCCTGCTCGGCGGCAACCCCGAATTCATGGCCAAGCAGGAATGCGTGAAGAAGGGAATCGCGCAACCGCTGCGCGCGGCACAGGGTAAAGTGCAGGCCGGCGTCGACGACGCCAACATGACCGTCTGGTATTACGGCGGCAACGAATATGTAGTGCCGACCGAGCAGTGGAACGAGGCCTTCAACCGCTACAAGGAGCAGACCGACGTTGAGCATAGCGAGGTCGTGGGTGCGGGCGGACTACACATCTTCGGCACCGAGCGACACGAGGCTCGCCGTATCGATAACCAGTTGCGCGGACGCGCCGGCCGCCAGGGCGATCCAGGATCGTCGCGCTTCTACCTCTCGCTCGAAGATGACCTGATGCGCATCTTCGCCAAAGAGTGGGTGTCGAACCTGCTGCAGCGTCTGGGCATGGAAGAAGGCATCCCGATCGAGTCGCGCATGATCACCAAGCGCATTGAGGCGGCGCAGAAAGCGGTCGAAGCGCAGAACTTCGAAGCCCGCAAACACCTGCTCGAGTACGACGACGTGATGAACAAGCAGCGCGAGGCCGTCTATGGCCTGCGCCGCAGCCTGCTGGAAGGGCTGGATCAGAAGGACCTGATTCTCGAAGATTACGTCTCCGGAATTCTGGGTGAGCTGATCGACCAGTTCTGCCCGTTGAAGGCTCATCTCGAAGAATGGGACTTGAAGGGCTTGAAGGACGGAATCTTCACCCGTTTTGGCGTAGACATCTATGCCGAGGGTATCAAACCGGAGACACTGAATCGGGGGGAACTCGGCGATGCGATCTTCGACAAGCTGAAGGAACGCTATGCCAGCAAGGAGCAGCTGATCGGACCCGAAGCCATGCGCTATCACGAGCGCATGATCATGCTGAGCGTGCTCGATTCGCTGTGGAAAGACCACCTCCTCAATATGGATCACCTGAAGGAGGGCATTGGGCTGCGGGGCTATGGGCAGCACGATCCGCTGGTCGAGTACAAGCGCGAATCCTTCGACATGTTCGAAGAGATGATGAAGAAGTTCCAGGAGGAAACGGTCCGGTACCTGTACCTGATGCAGGTGTTGGAGCGGCCACCGGAGGGCATGGCGGGCGGGCCAGGAGCCGGCGGGCCGGAGGGACAAGCGCCCGATGCAGGCGTGCCCGTGCTGCGTCCTGGCGGAGGAAATGGCCGGCCACCGCGGCAGGTTGCGACCTCCGTCGACGAGCTCGAAGAAGCCTTCCAGCGCAAGAAGCGCCGTGAACTCGAACAGGCGCGCATGGCCGGAGGTGGCGAGCAGAAAACCGTGCAGCAGGTGGTGCGCGGAGCAGAGAAAGTCGGACGCAACGATCCCTGCCCCTGCGGCTCGGGCAAGAAATATAAGAAGTGCCACGGAGCGTAGGGTCCGTGGAGCGACGGGCGTCCCCGCCCGTCTGGGAGCGCCGTCGACGAGATTCCTCGCTGCGCTCGGAATGACAAGTTCAAAGAGTCACAAGTTCAAAAAATCACAAGTTTCAAGAATGTGCTAGCGGTAGCACTCGCCCCGGCTTGTCCTGAAACGATACCAGCGCTGGCGCGCCTCGAACTCGCACTCGACCCGAATTTTGCCCGCGGACGTAGAATAGAAGTAGACAGTGCGGGAGGCTTGCCATGATTGCACTTCGTCTTGTCCAACTCATCGAGGACCATTCGGAAGAACTGGCGGAAGGGCTCACGAAGAAACTTCTTTCCTCCGAACGCACCCGTGACCTGCAAAGGCTGCCAGCCAATGAATTGCATCAGCGTTGTCATGAGATCTATCGCCATCTCAGCGAATGGCTTCTGACCAAAACCGAGCATGATGTCGAGACCGTGTACAAGGCCTTGGGCGCGCGCCGCGCCGGTCAGGGGATCTCGATGGCCGGCCTTACCTGGGCCATCCTGCTCACCAAGGAACATTTATGGAGCTTCCTCGAGTGGGAGGGCGTTCACGGCGGGTTGCACAACGTGTTCGGGGAACTGGAGCTATTGCGCCTGCTGGATCAATTCTTCGATCGCGCCGTGTACTACGCGACCGAAGGATACGAGGAAGCGATCAGCACACGGGCAGCGTGAACCTCAGTCGTCAGGCTTCAGTCGTCAGTCGTCAGGAAAAGCACAACGCTGGCCGACGGCTGCTGGCCGAGGGCTTGTCACGGAGGGTGCTCCTATTAGGATTTTCCTGCCAACGACCTGCGACTGCCTTTCCTGACGACTGAAGACTGACGACTAGCTTTTCCGAATTGCGCCAAACGTCATTTCTCTCGCTGCACTGCAGGTGCGGCGTTTCCATGCGAAGAACAGGCCGGCGTACGTGTCGGTGATGTAGTGCTCGGGCCGGATGCCTAGCTTCCTGGCGGTCTGATCGATCCAGCGCGGCGCACCTTCGATTTCGCCGAAATTGCCAATCGGGGTCTCATCTACAACGACATGGCCCCGGCCGTCGCCCCATTCGGCGCGGAATTTCTCGTACCGGAAGGTTGGCTGATAGCCGAGAGCGCGCAGGATCGCATGCATCATCTCGCCATCCGTGACTCTAGTCTCGAGTTCGAGACGCGTCTTATGGCGTCCCGCTACCCCTTTCGATTTGTGAGTCAGGAACCATTCTTTTCCATACTGACGCAACCGCAGTAACTCGCCGCGCTTGCGGAGTGGCTGCCCCGGCAGATCGTAGAGCGCGTTCATCTCGTGGGTGCGCGGCGTGATCCGGCGGAAGCCGGCCGCGCGCAAGCGGCGGTTCAGGTCGCGTAGGTTTTCGATGCGGAACTTGATTTCGATTTCGTTGGGCATGAAGCAGGCTCTAGCAATCAGGCTCTAGGCTCTAGCTTAAAATCTCTTGTTCACAAAGGGCACCAAGGATTACCAAGGAAGAATCCAGATGCCGAAGATTCTTTTTTTCGCCTGAGTGACATTCGGTCCCCCGGCTTCCAAATTCAACCCGCCAGCGAGTCTCTGCAGGGGGGCGAAACGTAGGAAGCTAGACTGCTCAGCTAGAGCCTGATTGCTAGAGCCGGATGTCTAACTAAACGTTGGCAGCTTGACCAGATCCTCGCGCGGTACCGATTCGAGTGGCTGACCTGCCTTGCGCCAAGCGGCAAGGCCGCCGACCAGAATAAAAGCATTGAATCCTTTCTGCCGGAGCATGTGCGCCACCCGGGCGCTGGTTGCTTCGCGCACTCAAGTGCAGTACAGGTAGACGTCCTTCTCCTTGGACAGCCTCTTGATTTCCTCATCGAGGTTATTGGGCTCGATCCGGATGGAGCCCTTGATGCGCGCCGCATCCGGATCGTAGTAGCCGTGACTGCGAACGTCGACGACCAGAATCTTTGTTGCCTCCCCAGACGCGAGTTTCTTGACCAGTTCCTCAACGAGCACGCGGGGAACTACGCTGTACACCCGATTCTTGCGCATCAGCCAGAATCGGTAACCGATGTACACGACGACCGCCACGATGACAACATCTCCCATGGCGTGGCCTGCCGTCTGGAAGGTGTTGCCGATCACCTTGAAAAAATCCCGGCCTAAGAAACCCAGCGTGAAGTAAGCCAGCACGTAGAGCGTGGCGCCCATCACGTCGAAGCGCAAGAACTGGCCGTAGTGCATCCTCATGCTGCCCGCCAGGGGCGGACCCATGGTGTTCACTCCAGGGATGAACTTGGCGAAGACCAGCGTCATCTTGCCGCGCTTGTAGAACGACTCAGCAGAGCGCAGGATGCAAGTCTCGGGGTTGGCGGAGACCTTGCAAAGAAAACCCAGAAGCCGCCATCCCGAGCGCCTGCCGGCGAAAAACAAAAGCGTGTCGCCGGTTAGCATCGCGCCGAGCGCCAATGGCAGCAGAATCGGAGCACGCAATAAATGGGCCGCGACCGCTGCGCCGCCGGTTACCAGCGACAACGCCGCTGGGAACGGCAGACCGATCGACTCCGCGAAGACGATCGCTGCGACGATGATGTATCCGTGGCGTGAGATTAGAGAAGCCAGCTCGGTCATGCGCTTGGCTAGACTAACGGGGATCGGAGCGCGAGTCCAGCGCGCGGCGCGATGAAATCCTGGAATCCAGGAGCAGGATTCGATCATCCAAGCGGGAAAATCCAACGTTTCTGCGAGGTGCTATGTCGAGTTCGCAAGCCGCCGTTGCACGCCGTCACATCAATCTTCCCGGTCGAACGTCGGGACTGCCCTTCAGCGACGCCGTGCTCGTGGGAGACACGCTCTATCTGGCGGGCCGGATCGGCATCGATCCGGTCACGGGACGAGCGCCCGCCGATGTTGGGGCTGAGATCAAGTTGCTTCTGGACGGGGTCGAAGCAGTGCTGGCGGAAGCGGGCATGACCATGGACGACCTGGTGTCAGCGCAGATTTTTTCGCCGGACCTCTCGCTTTGGGAGCCGTTCAATACCGCCTATGTGAAACGCTTCTCGCGGGAGTTCCCGGCGCGGGCGTTTATCGGGTCGGGGCCGCTGCTACTGGGCGGCAGGTTCGAGATGATCGGGATCGCGGTGAAACGCTAGTCGACAGCAGGCTTGTGGCTGATGGCTTATAGCTGGTGGCCAGAAGGTACGCCGGAATGGTGCTAAAAGCCGCGCTGATTTTGCCACCAGCCAACGACTACCAGCCATTCGCGATTTTTGCAGCTATTTCTCCCGCGCCACCACAAAATCCGGAGCCCAAAGCGGCGCGCGGAAAGTCTTAAACCGCAGAGCGCGCGGAGAACGGCCGCAGAGGACGCCAAGGCCTGCCAGGCGTCTTCCAATTCAGCGTACTCTTCCGATGTACCCTCGGCCGTCCACGCTTTCTTCCTGTTCGCGGTAATTGTTGACCATACGCCGAATCCCGTCACGTAACAGAACCACATGGAAATTGATGAGCAGACCGACATTGAGGTCGAGAAGCCGCAAGTGGGAGAGTAATTGGGCTTCATCGACGGGGTGAATCTGATCTTTACACTTGAGCTCAACCACGATCCGGTTTGCAACCAGCAGATCGGCACGAAATCCACATTCCAGTTTTACACCGTCATAAACTAGCGGCACAGCTTTCTGTTGACTCACGCTTACACCTTGCTCCCTGAGTTCATAGGCAAGACAAGTCTCATAAGCAGATTCGAGCAGCCCCGGCCCCAGTCGGCGGTGGATTTTTATGGCTGCTCCAATGATTCTGTCCGTCAACTGATACGTCGAAAGGCGCCCAGAGCTCTGTTGCGCACGCGATACAGTTCGTGAAGATAAAGCAACACCCATGAGGCCGAGACTAGAAGCCTCGCATGGATGGGTCTGTGACAGCAGTCACGAATCGGAAGTTTGGCTTGAACGCTCAAGCGAGTCAGCTGGGAATGAAGCTCGTTCCCCGGTTGCGTCAGTCCCTCTAAGCAGTTCTCTGCGGTCGTTCTCGGCGTCCTCTGCGGTTTAAGATTTTCTATTTCTCGCGAGCCACCACAAAATCCGGAGCCCACAGCAGGGCGCGTTTGATCTCCGAATCGGGGAAGGTGCAGATCGCTTTGCGCGCCGCTTCGGCGTATTCGGCGGCGCGGGCGTTGGCGGCTTCGAGAGCGCCGTAGCGGTTCAGAATCGCAAGAATGTCAGCGTGGGTAACGCCGTTGAAGGCGCGGTCGCGTAGGACGGTGGCAATCTTCTCGCGTTCTTGCGGGGTGCAGCGTTCCAGAGCGTGAATCACCGCCATCGTCACCTTGCCCTCGCGCAAATCGCTGGCGACCGGTTTTCCCAGCACACTTTCAGAGGCGGTGAGGTCGAGGACGTCGTCGACGATCTGGAACGCCATTCCCAGGTTGCGCCCGTAGGACCCGGCGGCCTCTTCCTGCTCAGGGCTCGCTCCGCCGAGAATCGCTCCCAACCGCATGCACACCGAGAACAGGCAGGCGGTCTTGCGGAAGATGAGATCGAAGTGTTCCTCGAGCGTGATGAGCTTCCCGAGTTTCTCCATCTGCAGGAGTTCGCCTTCGACCATCTGCTGGGTGAGTTCGATCAGCGTGTCGAGCACGCGGAAGTTGCGCTCCTGTACGGCAATCTTGAATGACTGCATGTAGAGCCAGTCGCCGGCCAGCACGCACTTGGAGTTGCCCCAGCGGGTATTCGCCGCAGGACGGCCTCGGCGGGTCTGGGCTTCGTCGATGATGTCGTCGTGTACCAGCGTGGCGGTGTGAATGATCTCGACCACCGCGCCCAGCCGCACCGCACCGGTTCCCCGGTAGTTGAACAGTTTCGCAGCCAGCAGCAGAAGGGCGGGACGGATGCGTTTCCCTCCACCTTCGCGCAGGTATTCGCCAATCTCCGTGATGGCGGAGACGTCCGAGACGGTATCCTGCCCGAACTCCACTTCGATGGCCACTAGGTCATCGTGCAGGAGTTCGAAAATTTCCTTCCCGTTAATGGCTGACGGTGTGCTCAAGCTTTCGATTCTTTTGCACCACAGAGTCACAGAGTCACAGAGAGAATCAATTCAAAAATCCAAAGTTAAGAGTGATCTTATTCCCTAATCTTTATCACGGTTTTCTCTGTGACTCTGTGACTCTGTGGTGAATTGACCCCTCAATTCGAACGGTAATTCGTGAACTGCAAATCAATGCCGAAATCGCGCGACCGCAACAGGGCGATGATCTCCTGCAGCGTGTCGCGATCCTTTCCGCTGACGCGCACCAGGTCGCCCTGAATCGAGGCCTGCGCTTTCTTCTTCGAATCTTTCACTAACTTCACGATCTCGCGCGCCTTCTCGATGGCGATGCCTTGCTGGATGGTGACCTTCTGCTTGGCTGTGCCCCCGGCAGCCGGTTCCACGGGACCATACGTCAGTCCCTTCAGGGACACGCCGCGCTTCACCAGTTTCTGCTGCAGGATATCGTTTACGGCCTTGAGCTTGTACTCGTCAGCCGAATGCAGCACGATGGCGTCCTTGCCCTCCAACTCGATCTTCGACTTCGAGTCTTTCAAGTCGAAGCGGGTGGTCACTTCCTTCATGGCCTGCTGGATGGCATTCGAGGCCTCCTGCAGGTCGACTTTGCTCACGATATCAAACGTGTTCTCGGGCATAGCGTTTGGCTACGTATTCAGATTCGGGTTTCCCCGCAAAAGTCGCAACTACCAAGCTAAACGGTCACGCGCTTTTCGTGAAGGGAAAAGAAACGGTAGAAGTTTTGCGTGGTCTGGCGGCCGATTTCCTCCATAGAAAGGCCGCGCAATTCGCCCAATTGCCGGGCGACCTCTTTTACGTAGGCCGGTTCGTTGCGTTTGCCGCGATACGGCACGGGGGCAAGAAAGGGGGAGTCGGTTTCGATCAGCATGCGGTCCAGCGGGACTTCGAGTGCGGCGTCCCGGATCTGCTGGGCTTTCGGAAACGTGAGATTTCCGGCGAAGGAGATCATGAACCCCATGTCAAGTGCGCGCTTGGCTTGCGAGGAGTTCCCGGTAAAGCAATGCAGGATTCCGCCGATTCCCGCCGGAGCCCAATGTTGCTGGATCAGACGGAGGCAGTCGTCCCAGGCGTCCTCGCTCCCGTCGGAAGGACGGCAGTGAATCACGATGGGCAACTTGGCGGCGCGGGCCATATCCATTTGCCGGATGAAAACGGTCTGCTGCACGTCGCGCGGGGAATGGTCGTAGAAGTAGTCCAGGCCGATCTCGCCCCAAGCGATGATTTTCGGGCGACGGGCGAGCTCCTGCATGCGGTCAAGTGCAGCCTGATCGGCAAGTCTGGCCTCGTGCGGATGGATGCCGATGGTCGCGTAGATGAATTCGTACTTCTCTGCGAGCTGGATGCCGCAATCGAAGTTGACCGGTCCGTCGCCATTGCCGATGGCGACGATGGTTTCGACGCCCGCTTCCCGCGCACGAGTAATCGCCTGCTCGCGATCGGAGTCGAAGCGGTGGCCTTCGAGATGGGCGTGGGAGTCGATGAACACAGTCGTCAGTCTTCAGTCGTCGGTCGTCAGCAAAAACCGCTGATGGCTGATGGTCGTTGGCTGGTGGCAAAGCGTAGGGACAGGCGCCCTCGCCTGTCCAGCCGAGCGAAGCTCGGCAATGCGTTCTGGCTATCTGCGATGAGCTACGAGCTACCAGCCACCAGCTGCTTTACTTCAGTCTCGCCCCCACCGGCACGTCCTCTAAGAACCCAGCCAGCACCGGCTGGCCGCCTTCGAGCGAAGCGGCGACGATCATGCCATTCGATTCGAGGCCGCGCAGTTTGCGGGGCGCGAGATTGGCGACGATAACTACCTTGCGGCCGACCAGTGTTTCGGGTGCGTAGGCTTCGGCAATGCCGGCTACGATCTGGCGTACTTCCATGCCGATGTCAATTTCCATACGCAGCAACTTGTCGGCGTTCTTCACTTTTTCCGCGACTTTGACCACGCCGACTCGCAACTCGACCTTCGCGAAATCGTCGATGCTGATCTTTCCATCGGGCGTCGCCGCGGGCGCTTTCGCGGCAGCCTGCGTCGCGGGTTCGGCGGCCGGAGTCGCAGTGGCTGCCGATTTGGTTTCGGCAACGGCTGTGGCCGGGCGTCCTTGTTCCTCCATCGTCTGCATCCTTTCGACAGCGCTTTTGTCGGCACGTGGGAACACGGGTTGAATCGCTCCCAGCTTGGTTCCGAGCTGAAGCTGTCCCCACTTTAGAGTGTTGAGATCGAATTTGTGAATGTCCCCTAATCCCATCTGCGTCCAGATTCGCGCACTGGCATCCGGAATCACGGGATGAGCGAGCGCGGTGACAATGCGCAGCGCCTCGGCGGCGGTGTAGAGTACGGTGGCGAGTCGAGCGCGGCTGTCCTCATCCTGCTTTTCACCCAGAGCCCAGGGCTCGTTCTCGACGATGTACTTATCGACACCCGCGACCAGTCCCCAGGCGACTTCCAGGGCTTTCGAAAACTGGTAGCGGTCGAACAACTCGCCGTAGTCCGCAATGACGTCGCGCGCGATCTCGGCAATGGCGTCGTCGGCCGGTCTGTGCGCGGCCTTGTGCGACGGATACGGCACTTCCCCCTTGAAATAGCGCGTGATCATGGTCAACGTGCGGCTGGCCAGGTTGCCCAGTCCGTTGGCGAGATCAGAGTTGTAGCGCTGCACCAGGGCGTCGAATGAGAACGAGCCATCGGAGCCGAACACCACTTCGCGCAGCAGGAAGTACCGCAGGGCATCGCCGCCGAGCACGTCGAGAATGGTTTCCGCGCGCACGATGTTGCCGCGCGATTTCGACATCTTGTTCTCTTCGAACAGCAACCACCCGTGCGCCATGATGCCCTTCGGCAACGTTATCCCGGCCGCCATAAGGAACGCGGGCCAGTACACGCAGTGGAAGCGCACGATTTCCTTGCCAATCATCTGCAGGTCGGCGGGCCAGTATCGTTCGAACTTGCTGGGATCGGCCGAGCCGTAGCCGAGTGCCGTGATGTAATTGGCCAACGCGTCGAGCCAGACATAGATCACGTGCTTGGGATCGTCCGGCACCGGGATGCCCCAGGAAAACGTGCTGCGGCTGATGGAAAGATCTTTGAGGCCGCTTTTGACGAAGGAGATGACTTCGTTGCGGCGCGTCTCCGGACGAATCCATTCCGGTTGCTCGGTGTAGAGGCGCAGGAGTTTGTCCGCGAACGCCGAAAGCTTGAAGAAGTAATTCTCCTCGTGCACGGTCTCGGTGATGCGGCCGCACTCGGGGCAGGGTTCGCCCGGGCCGACATCTACGTACATCTCATCCGAAACGCAGTACTGTCCCGTATAGCTGCCTTTGTAGATGTAGCCGTTCTCGCTGAGCTTGCGGAACAGGGCCTGCACACTTTTCTTATGACGGTCTTCCGTCGTGCGGATGAAGTCATTGTTTGTGAGTCCCATCCGCTTCCAGAGCACGCGAAATTCACTCGAGACTTCGTCGGCAAACTGCTGCGGGGTCTTTCCGGCGGCAGCGGCGGCGCGCTCGATTTTCTGCCCGTGCTCATCCGTGCCCGTCAGAAAATAGGTGTCGTCGCCGAGCATGCGATGGCGGCGCGCAATGGTGTCGCAGGCAATGGTCGTGTACGCATGCCCGATGTGCGGACGGGCGTTGACGTAATAGATCGGGGTCGTGATGTAGAACTTTTTGCTCATGAGAAACGAAAATCTTTACCACGAAGGACACGAAGGTAGCACGAAGGATAACAGGACGCGCCTCCTTCGTGCTGCCTTGGTGTCCTTCGTGGTTAAGCTTTTTTTTCGGGCGCCGCCAGCAAATAAGCCTGCATCGCCTCTTGCATGACAGACTTCAACGGCACGTGCTTTTCTTCCGCGATGCGGCGGCAGTCTTCGTATTCGGGCGCGTAATTGGTCACGGTGCCGTTCATGCTCGCGATCTTCATACGGACCTCACCCCAGGGAGTTGAGACCGGAACCCAGCGGCGAGTGAGCGTGCTGCGCTGCTCCTGACGCTGACGAACACCGAGAGTCGTGGTTTCTGTGAACACAATCTGCGTGAGTTTCGCCGAGTCTTCCGGCTTGCACAAAATCGTCAGCAGTGTGCCAGGGCGGTTTTTTTTCATCTGCACCGGCATACTGAACACGTCAAGCGCACCTTCTGCCAGCAATCTATCCAGCACGTACCCGAACACCTGCGGGTTCAGGTCATCGAGATTCGCTTCCAGCACGGAGATGGTTTCCTGGTTCGTGTTCGCCGGGAGATGGGATGCCGCTTCACCAACCGTGAGGCGCACCACATTCGCGTGCCCGGGAAAATCGCGCGTGCCCGCACCATAGCCGCTTTTCTCGATCTTCATTTCAGGAAACGCGCCGAACCGCGTTGCCAAAGTTTTGACGATCGCGGCCCCCGTGGGCGTAAGCAGTTCGGCCTGAATTCCCGACGAAAAAACCGGAGCGCCTTGCAACAATTCAACCGTGGCCGGTGCCGGAACCGGGAACGTTCCGTGGGCGCACTTCACCGTGCCGCCACCCACGTTCAGCGGTGAACAGATGATTTCGTCGACGCCCAGCGCCTCCACACCAACCGCCGCGCCGATGATGTCCACCATGGCATCGACGGCACCGACCTCGTGAAAGTGCACGGACTCGATGTCCATGTTGTGAATCTTGGCCTCGGCGGCGCCCAGCGCCTCGAAAATGTGGATCGCCGTCTTCTTGGCCTGAGCGCTGATTGCCGAATCCTGAATAACCCGTTTAATCTCCGTCAGGCTACGGCCGTGGCCGTGTTCATGTTTATGTGGCGCGGGCGTCCCCGCCCGCGGAACTGCCGAATCGGCGCTGGCGGGACGGACGTCTCGCGCCTGCAGTCGGGCGGGGACGCCCGACTCCCCACCTACATGCGCTTGCGCACCGTGATGATGCTCATGTTCGTGAGAATGCGGGTGGCTGTGCGTTGCCTCGTTTGCCCAGAATTCTTCTCGCGGCAACTCTTTCTCGCCGTGTACCAGCACATCGACCTTGGTCGCCGTAATCCCACTGCGGTTCACCTTCGAGATTTCCAGCCGCGCTCCGATGTCGAGCGCGGCGACGGTCTCATGCAGCAGCTTCGGAGACACGCCCGCATCGATCAGGGCGCCCAGAAACATGTCGCCGCTCATGCCGGAGAAGCAGTCCAGGTAGGCAATGCGCATGGGAAGTAGCTGTTAGCTTTTAGTCGTTAGCTGTTAGCTCAAAATCCTAAGCTCTCGGCAGTGGCCTTTGTAAACGTCACCGCGATTTTGCCTTTTGCCAACAGCCAACGACCATCAGCTATCAGCGTCTTTGCCAACGACCAACGACTCATTTTCATCATAGGCAACCGTCCTCCCACGGTCAAACCCGGTCTGCATTGCCCGTTTGCTACAATCACTAGTCTATTCAACAGTTTAGAGAGGCTCCTTGTATCGCACGCTCGAACGCCGTTTGATCCAGCGACTGCGGGATTTCCTGCGCCGGACCTACGATCTCGACCTCGTCAAGATCGTGATCGAACAGCCGCCTAAGGTGGAGTTGGGCGAGTACGCCATGCCGCTTGCCTTCGAGCTGGCGAAGAAATTGCGCAAGGCACCGCGAAAGATTGCGGAGGAGATCGTCAACGGCATCGGGCCGATCGATGGCTTCGAGAAACTGGAGGTTGCCGGAGCCGGGTACATCAACGCACGGGTCAACCGCGCCGAGATGGCGGCCGCTCTGCTTGCGGATCAGAAGCCCAAGGTCGAGGTTCCGGCCGGAAAGATCCTGGTAGAGCATTCCAGTATTAATCCCAACAAGGCAGCGCACATCGGCCACCTGCGCAACGCAATCCTGGGTGACACGTTTGTGCGCCTGCTGCGCTTTGCGGGCAGGGAAGTGGACGTGCAGAACTACATCGACAACACCGGGGTGCAGGTGGCGGATGTGGTGGTGGGGTTTCTATATCTCGAGAAGAAATCACGCGCCGAGATCGAGCAACTCTCGGCTCAGCCTCGTTTTGACTATTACTGCTGGGATCTCTATGCCCGCGCCTCACAGTGGTACGGCGAAGACAAGCAGAACCTGCAGGCAAGAGTGAAGACTTTGCATGAGATCGAGCAGGGCGGGAACGAGGCCGCCGCCATCGCGGACATGATCTCGGTGGCCGTGCTGCGCCGGCATCTGGAAACCATGGACCGGCTCGACATCGAGTACGACTTCCTGCCGCGCGAGAGCGAGATTCTTCACTTGCATTTCTGGGACGCGGCTTTTACGAAGCTGAAGGACGCGGGCGTTCTTTTCTACGAAAACGAGGGCAAGAATAAGGGCTGCTGGGTGATGCGGCGAGCGGGGACAGGGCAAAGTCAGTCAACCACAGAGGACACAGGGGGCACAGAGAAGGGGGACAGCAAATCTAACGATCTTCGCGATGGAGAGTCGGGCGTCCCCGCCCGACCCGACGGGCGGGACGCCCGTCGCTCCACTGAACCGGACGATGTCGCCGAGGAAGATCAGAAAGTCATCGTGCGTTCGAACGGCACGGTCGGCTATGTGGGGAAGGACATCGCCTACCACATGTGGAAGTTCGGCCTGCTGGGACGCGATTTCGAATATCGCAAATTCTATAGGTATCCGAATCAGCACCAAGTGTGGATTTCGGCGACGGAAGGCGAGAAAGACCATCCACATTTCGGCGACGTCTCTGAGATCTACAACGTGATCGACGCACGCCAGGCGGAAGCGCAGAGCACGGTGATTGAGGCGCTGCGCGGACTCGGTCATAACGAAGCCGCGGATCACTACACGCATTTTTCCTACGAGATGGTGGCGCTTACGCCTCGCTGCGCGGCTGAGCTGGGCTATCAACTCTCTGAGGAGGACAAGGCGCGGTCTTACATCGAAGTATCGGGACGCAAGGGTTTCGGCGTGAAGGCGGATGATCTGCTCGATCGCCTGATCGCATCGGCGAAGAGTGAAGTGGATGCGCGGCACCCGCAATTGAGCGACGCCGAGCGGCGGACGATTGCCACCCAGATCGCAATCGGCGCGCTGCGTTATTTCATGCTCAAGTACACCAAACCGTCGGTGATTGCGTTCGACTTCAAGGAAGCGCTGAGCTTCGAGGGCGAGACCGGTCCGTACGCACAATACGCCGTGGTGCGCGCGACCAATATTTTTCGAAAAGGGGGCCTCGATCCCGAGACGTTCGATCGGAATTCGATCACCCCGGAGGATTTCGCGAAGTACTTCAGCGAGCAATCCGGCACGGAGATTTGGGAACTCTGGCTCACCGCTGCCAAGACCGCGTATGTGGTCGACCAGTGTGTCGCGACAACCGAGCCCGCTTATCTTGCCAAGCATGCCTTCCAGTTGGCTCAACTATTCAATTATTTCTACCATCGGCATCCCATCCTGACGCAAGCCGACGAAGGGCGAAAGAAGTTTCTGCTGGCGACAGTTGCGGTCGTGAGAAGGGAACTGATTCGAACCCTCGCGGTACTCGGGATTTCCGTTCCTCCCGTGATGTGAGTGCGGCTAGTGGCTTTTGGCTTCTTAGCAAAGGCTTCGTATGACTTCGTGGTCCCTTGTGGTGAATGGAAAAAGGCTGAACCACCAAGGGAACAAAGGCAGCACGAAGGCGCGCTTCGACGGGGTCGCGAGACGAGTTGAGTCCGCACGGTTCAAAACTTAAAGATATAGTAAGCTTCACAGATGCGCTTAGCGAGCTTGTGGCGAGCCGCGAAGGGCGAGAAGGCCTGGAGGTCGGCCTTAAGGCGGGAAATCGATCCTGGGCCCATTTCTGCTGCAGGAAATGGCATTTCTGGTGACGTTCGGACCGGGGCTTTGGTGCCTTTTTGAGCTTGCGTTTATCATTATCTAAGAGCTACAATGTTTTCATCAACTTGCCGTTCGCCTGGCAGTCGGAGCAACCCGGTCCCCGGCGAGAGCATCTAAGCAATTTGAGATGGGAGTCGATTATTATGCGAAAACTTTCTGCTGTTGTCATTTTGTTGCTACTGATGACAGCGATGTCCTTTGCTGCACCGAAGGCTCAGACGAACATGGGCGACCGGCCGTTTCCTGGAGTTCTGAGGAATGCGCGCTACGTGTACGTAGCCTCCTATGATGGCGATCAATTCAATCCCAACCTACTGTCTGAGGATCGATTGGCAATTGCGGCCGTCGAAGAGTCCATCCAGAAGTGGGGCAAGCTGATGCTGGTGTACAGGCCGTCGGAAGCCGACATCGTCATTCTGGTGCAGAGCCGCCCGTCGGAAGATGTGTTGGCCGTGTACGATGGACGCACGCCCGGCGGACAGTATTTGTGGCGTGCGATGGGGCGCGATGGTTTGCAGTCTGGCGAGACGCCGCTAGTCACGGCATTCGAAAAAGGTTTTGAAGGGGTACAGCCGAAGTCGGGCAAATAACTCAATCAACAAGTTGCAGTAAGCGGACACGGACGTCGCATCTGCCAGGGTTTCGAACCTGAACCCGGGTGAATGCGGAGCCCGTGTTTTCTTGTAGCGCCGGCATCCTGCCGGCCAAAAGGCGGGCGGGACGCCCGCCAGACAGCCGCCGAGACGGCGGCGCTACTCTGTTTTCGGGGGACGGGCGAGGACGCCCGTCGCTCCATTACCTCTGTAACCCCATCCAGCGAATAGCGGTGGCTCGAGGTCGCCTCGTTGTCCACAATCACTCTGAATCTCTCTCTCTAAGGCGGGCGCTCATGAGAATACGAGTCCTTACCCTATTCGTCTGTGCGTGGATTGCGTCCGCGTCGGCGCAAGTTCCACCTAGAACTTTCGACTGGGTACGCGCCAGCGACGAAGTGGTGCAATTGGATCCGGCCGACTATCACGCGGGACGTGTTTACCGTCCGGGACCCGATGGCGGGAACATGCACGTCATCATTCAATCCAAGCAGCCTGTGACGGTGGCGATGGTGAATACCGAGAGCTGGAATACCGCGCAGCAGCATCCGGAGGTCTGGGGCAATATGGAGTTTCGCTGCCTGCGCGAGCACGTCACCAGCACAACTTACGAATGCAATCTTCCGCCGCGCGAGGCCACGACCCTGGTCATTCACGACGAACGTACACCGGAGCGCGCGATCGTGCGGGGGATTGGAGCGATTCTCAGCCAGAGTGGAACGCGGGTGTTCATGTCTCCGAACGACGTGCAAATCACCTATCACAGCTGGTCCTGTGTGGCGAACTGCATTCAGCCGGAGTATGGATGGGTACGGCTGGTGAAGGAAAAGTACGAACTCTCGCCGGTGCCGAAGCTGTACAGCATCCTGACGCCGGAGGGCGATGGCCAGAAGTTGTGGATGAAGATCAAGGCGCCGGTGCCGATGACGCTGGCGGTGCTACCCTCCGCGGCAGCTGATCAGGTGTATGACAAGCCGGAGCAACTGAGCTCAGCCCTGGCGCAGACTTCATGCAAGCAGCGCGGCGTGCAATCGATGGAGTTCGATTGCCTGTTCAATGTGGCCGATGGGCCGCAGTCGTTGCTGATCCTGCCCGATCTCAAGTCGCACAAGAAAGCCGAGATCGAGGTGCAGACTTTCAAGTGCGTCGAACATTGCGAGTTGCTGGTGCCCGCTGGCACGCAGCCGTAAATCGATCATGGAGAGACGGGCGTCTCCGCTCCCCGAACGCGCGAGAAAGGTGTAGCGCCGGCATCTTGCCGGCCCAGAAGGCGGGCGGGGCGCCCGCCAGACAGCCCGGGACGGCGGCGCTACTTGTATTCACTGACGGATACCATCGCGTCTCAGTGATTACGAGCTGAAGTCCTTCACAAACTCCACCAGGCTTCGCACTGCAATCCCTGACGGCCCCTTCGCGATCCAGGGCTTGGCTTCTTCGGTCCAGGCGGTGCCGGCGATGTCGAGGTGCAGCCAGGGCGTTTCTTCAGCGAATTCTTTCAGGAACATGGCAGCGTTGATGGCGCCGCCCCAGCGGCCGCCGGTGTTCATGATGTCGGCGATGCTCGACTTGATGACCTCTTTGTACTCGTCGTCGAGCGGCAGGCGCCAGAACTTCTCGCCGGCTTTCGTTTCGGCTTGCTGGAAGCGGTCATAGAGCTTGTCGTCATTGGCGAAGATGCCGGCATTCACGTACCCGAGCGCGACCACGACCGCGCCGGTGAGCGTTGCTGCGTCGACCAGGTGGGTGCAGCCGAGCTGTCGCGCGTAGTAGAGGCCGTCGGCGAGCACCAGGCGGCCTTCGGCGTCGGTATTGATGATCTCGATGGATTTGCCCGACATGGCGATCTGGATATCGCCGGGCTTTTGGGCTTTGCCGGAGGGCATGTTCTCGGTGGCGCAGACGACGGCGATGACTTTCACTTTTGGTTTGAGCAGAGCGATGGCGCGCATGGCGCCCAGCATGGCCGCGCCTCCCGCCATGTCGTATTTCATTTTCTCCATGCCATCGGCGGGCTTGATGGAAATGCCACCGGTGTCGAAGGTGACGCCTTTGCCGACCAGACCGAGGATGGGCTTCTCGGGCGCGTCCGCCGGTTCGTAGCGCAGGACGATGAGCGCGGGCGGTTCGTCGGAGCCCTGGGCCACGCTCCAGAATGCACCCATCTTCAACTCTTTGATCTTGTCAGCGCCAAAGATCTCGCACTTGAGGCCGACTTCCTGGGCCATCTGCTTGGCACGTTCGGCGAGGATGGTCGGGGTCATGCGGTTGGAGGGTTCGTTCACCAAGGTGCGGGTGAAGTTTTGGGATTCGCCGATGGCGCGGGCTTCGTCGAGCGCGGACTGGAGCTTGCCGGCGTCGCCATTTGTGATGAGGGTGAGTTCGTCGATCTTCTGGTCCTTGCGATCACTGCGGTAGGTGTCGGCGTCGAAGTTGCCGACGAAGGCACCCTCCACGACGGCCTTGATCGCCTGATCAGCGGATAGCCCATTCTGGGGAAGCGCGAAAGCGAAGCTGCGGATGCCGCGCGACTTGAGTGCCCGCACGGCGGTTCCAGCAATGCGGCGCAGTTCGAATCCGGAAAACGTCTGCACCTTGCCTCCTCCCAACACCAGAAGACGCTTCGCCTTCAGGCCGACTGGGTGGTGCAGCAGGGTGACTTCGCAGCTCTTGCCGGTCAATTCGCCACTGGCGATGACTTCCTCGGTAGCCTTGCGGACGACGTCGTCCGTGGTTTCGAGGGTGACCTCGGGTTTGTCCTTGCTGCCGCGATCGAGAGCGATCACGACCAGGCATTCGGTTTCCAACTGCGCAGGAGTGGCGGAAGAGATTTTGGTTTTCATGAGTGAATCCATTTTCTTCGGCAACGAGGGAAACTGCAAGGCGGAGGAATCAGTTCCCAGTTCTCAGTTGTCAGTTGTCTGGAAGTTGGTTCTCACTGAGAACTGAGAACTGGGAACTGAGAACTCAACTTGTCACCACCGTGTCATCAACCCATGACGCAGAGCTTGCCAAGGTTTTACGACGCGCAGACACAAGCGTGACAACTGCCAGTGGGCTTGCCGCTAATCTCCCATCAACCTTGAGACATACCCGTCGCCCCGGGGCTTCGAGAATTGGTGGAGGAGATAGCGGTGACGAAACTACCTCTGTACCTATTTCTGGGAGTGTTGGCCTTCAGCATGACGGCCTTCGCCCAGCAGACGGCCTATACGCAGACCAACCTGGTGGCGGATCAGGCCGGCGTCGCGAATCACACCGACGCTCAACTTTCGAACCCGTGGGGAATTTCTTTTATCCCCGGCAATCCGTTTTGGATTGCGAATAATAACGGCGGCACGTCAACTTTATACGACGCCGCAGGCAACAAGCAGACGCTGGTGGTCGGAATTCCCTCCGCCGCGACTTCTCCCTGCAGTCCCGGTTGTCCGACCGGAAACGTGGCCAACACGAGCACCGACTTTATGAACAACTCTTTTCTGTTCGACACGGAAGATGGCATCTTGGCCGGCTGGAACGGAGTTGGAAATGCGGCGATCGTGATCGACAACTCTAGCGCGAGCGCGGTGTACAAGGGGTTGGCGCTGGTGAGCAACAACGAAGGTAATTTTCTGCTGGCGGCGAATTTCCGCACGGGCGCCATTGATGTGTTCGACAAGAACTTCAAGCCCGCGACGTTGGCGGGAGGCACGTTCACGGATCCAGGTCTGCCGGCGGGCTACGCTCCACATGGCGTGCACGTGATCAATAACGAAGTCTTTATCACATATGCCGCGCAGGATGCTCCCAAGCACGATCCCATGATCGGCGCAGGGTTCGGCGTCGTGGATGTCTTCAATAACGATGGCAAGTTCATGCAGCGCTTCGCCACCGGGGGCACGTTGAATGCTCCCTGGGGCGTGGTGCAGGCGTCGGCAAACTTCGGCCAGTTTTCCAATGACCTGCTAGTCGGCAATTTCGGCGATGGCACGATCAATGCCTATGACACTACCGGCAAGTCTCTGGGCCAGTTGGTAGATAGCAATAATAAGCCGATTACGAATCCGGGTTTGTGGGACATGGTGTTTGGAGCAGGGGGGACGGGAGATCCAAACACGCTCTATTTCACGGCCGGCAGCGCCTCGCAAACGCACGGACTGTTCGCAACTCTGGTGCCGGCCGCGACGGCCCCGAGTAATTTTTCGCTGATGCTTTCGGCGACATCCGCGACCGTGACGCGAGGAGGTTCGACCAACGTGACCATTGATGCCGCCGCGGCCGGCGGCTTCAGCAGTCCGATCAGTCTTTCGTGCACGGGCTTGCCGTCGGGTGTGACATGCGCGTTCTCGCCTTCGACGATTACGCCTGGGGGCTCGGCTGCAAGTTCGAAGTTGACGATTGCGGTCGGGAGCACATACGTGCCGCCGAGCGGATACATGATGCCGGCGTCGATCCTCGGAATGGGCTTGCTCGGACTGGTCTTCCGCGTTGACCGGAACCAGAAGAGCATGTTGCGGCGGACTAGACTATGGGCACTGGGTTCCGCCGTACTGTTGCTCGGGTTGCTGCTGGGGGCAGTCGGATGCAGCAACTCGAGCAACCACAGCGCTCCTCCGGGAACCACCGTAATGGTGGTGGGTACTGCGGGAGGAGTCTCGCACTCGGCTCCGCTTGCTTTAACAATTCAGTAGCACGGCGCTCGTTGGGAACACTCTCTCCTAAAGGCCCGGGTCGATGCCCGGGCCATTTTTTTGGAACAGTCGCCAGTCTCCAGTCGCCAGCCCATTACGGATAGCCAATGGTCGTTAGCTGATAGCAATAAGTTTCTTTTGGACGGGCGAGGACGCCCGTCGCTCCAATAATTCAAGAAGCAAGTGCGTGCGGATCTCTCCAATCGCTCTGGGGCGTATGAAGCCAAAATCAAAAGCAACCACGAAGAACACAAAGGGATCACGAAGGATGTTGCAGCAAAAGTCCTTCGTGTACCTTCGTGCCCTTGGTGGTTCAAGCTTTGCTGTTCTCTGTGTCTCTGTATCTTTGTGGTGAAGAGGTGTTCTCGATTGAACAATTGAGCGATGAGAGCTATCGAGTTCACCGCCGACCAGGCCATGAGCTACCGATTATTAACTACCCACAAGCTGGCGACTGGCGACTGAAGACCGTCCTACTTGCGGCTTCTGGTGATGGCTTCCCGGGCTTCCTTGTCGGCGGTGCGGCGGCGCTCGGTTTCGCGCTTATCCCAGAGTTGCTTACCCTTGGCGAGTGCCAGTTCCACTTTTACTTTGCCGTTTTTGAAATACATGCGGGTGGGGATCAGGGTGAGTCCGCGCTGCTGGGTTTTACCGATCAACTTGCGGACTTCGTCCTTGTGAACGAGGAGTTTACGGGTGCGCAACGGTGCATGATTGAAGATGTTGCCATGTTCGTAGGGGCCGATGTGCGCGTTGAGAAGCCAGAGTTCCCCATCTTTGACTAAGCCATAGGAGTCCTTGAGGTTAGCGTGGCCGGCGCGAACGGATTTCACTTCCGTGCCGGTCAGCACGATGCCGGTTTCAAATTTTTCGAGCAAGAAATAGTTATGCGAAGCGATCCTATTGACAGCAGCGTCGCGTTGCCCGGCGGCGGTCGGGTCGCGGCGTGGACTTTTCTCCGGGTTAGGCTTGGTCTGGTGTGTGGATTGGCGCGCCATTCTGAAGAAAAACGTTACCACATTGGATTCACACGGAATGATTCCGTCGCTGTGAGCCTGGGCTTTTCGTGGAAGCGTGATCAACATCGGAGCTCGGAACGCCTCATGTCTCGAAAAGCGCGAGACCTGGAGCACGGAGCGGGTTCTGGGAGCCGTTCCGGTTGCGCAGGGACTACGACCAAAGAGTGTAACTGCCGATGAAACAGTCACTTCGGAACTGGTAAGGGGCGATGCTATAATCACGCTGCTTCCCGTGTATTTCTGGCCTACAAAGGCGACGAACTCCCCCAGGGGCGATGGTCACCCCCATCCAGCTTGCATGCGAGGAATGACTGAATGAGACGTTTTGTTAGCCTGGCGACAATCGTGTTTGTCGTCCTGGCTGTAACCATACCCTTGGGCGCCGAAAACGCGCACTCCGCCTACAACAAAGGAGTAGATGCGGAGAAACGCCAGGATTACGAGCGCGCCTTCGAGTACTACCAGGAAGCATACCGCCAGAAGCCAAAGGACTTGCGCTATCGGACCGCCTACGAACACACGAAATTTCTAGCGGGAGCGGCGCACGTGCACCGTGGGCAGCTTTTGCGGGATGGTGGGAAACTGGATGAGGCGCTGGTGGAGTTTCAGAAGGCCAGTACCATCGATCCTTCAAGCTTCATCGCCCAGCAGGAGTTGCGCCGCACTCAGGACATGATCAACAAGGCCACCAATCCTCCACAATCGGTTGCGCCGATGCCCGACAGTTTGCGGAAGCGGTTGGCCGAGGCGCAGGGCCCGGTGGAGTTGTCGGCGATCTCGAATGTGCCGATTACACTGAAGTTGACCGAAGACACGAAGGTCATTTACGAGACGGTGGGCAAGCTGGCGGGCATTAACGTTTTGTTCGATCCGGACTACACTTCGCGCAAGATCCGCATCGAGTTGAACGGGGTGACGCTTGAGGAGGCGCTGGGAATCATCGCGCTGGAATCGAAAACCTTCTGGCGGCCGGTAACTCCGAACACGGTGTTTGTGGCCACCGACAATCCAGCCAAGCGTAAGGAACTGGATCAAAGCGTTATCAAGACTTTTTATCTTTCGAACTTATCGCAGGCGACCGAACTGCAGGATGTTGTGAACGCCGTGCGCACGCTGCTGGAAGTGCAGCGCATCCAGCAATTGCAGTCGCAGAACGCCATCATTGTGCGCGGAACTCCGGACCAGATCGCGCTGGCGCAGAAACTAGTCGACGACCTTGACAAGGCGAAATCGGAAGTGGTGATTGACGTGGTGGTGATGCAGGTGAGCCGCGACAAGAGCCGCACACTGGGCATCAACCCGCCGACCAGCACGAGCATCTCGCTGAATAACAACATCAATACCACTACGACGACGGCGACCGGACCGGCCGGTGGGACCGGCACGGTTACGCAGTCTAGCGGCACTAACTCGGCGAGCGGTGGCATTAACCTCAACCGCATCGGCGATCTGAACGCGACCGATTTCACCATCACGATTCCGGGCGCCACAGCCACAGCCATCATGGGGGACAGCAGCACCAAGATCATCCAGAATCCGCAAATTCGAGCACTCGATGGACAGAAGGCTACGCTGAAGATCGGTGACCGCGTGCCAGTGGCGACGGGTTCGTTTCAGCCGGGCATCGGTGGAGTAGGCATCAACCCGCTGGTCAACACGCAGTTTCAATATCTCGATGTGGGCGTGAACATCGACATCACGCCGAGGGTGCATGCGGGACGCGAAGTAAGTCTGAAAGTCAGCCTGGATATTTCTTCGGTGACGGGCAATTCCAACATCGGCGGTATCAGCCAGCCAGTCATCGGGCAGCGCAAGATCGAGCATGAAATCCGCCTGAAGGAAGGAGAAGTCAACCTACTGGGCGGGATGATCGAAGAAGATCAGACGCAGTCGATAAGTGGTTTGCCGATCCTGGCGCAAATCCCATTCCTGAAATATTTCTTTGGGCAGGATACCCGGGATCACCGGGAGAATGAACTGGTGTTCGCGCTGATTCCGCACATAGTGCGCGGGCCGGACGTCAACGATTCGAACCAGCGTCTGATTGATGTGGGAACGGCGAACGCTCTGCAATTACGGCACATTTCAAAGGTCGAGACTGTGCCGGCAGGGCAGGCTGCGGCGCTTGCAGGCGCACCAGGACAGGCTCCGCCAACGGCCAATCCAGCGCGGCCGACGCCCTCGGTTGCTCCCGTCACGGGCGCGAGTTTCCTGTTTGACCCGGGTGCAATCACGGCGGCGAAAGCGCAGACCTTCACGGTCAACATCCTGATCTCGGGCGCGCAGAATGTGTATTCGGTGCCCCTGCAACTGAATTACGATCCGAATAAGCTGCAGTTGATGAACGTATCGAACGGCGGATTCCTGTCGCAAGATGGACAGACAGTGGCGTTGGTTCACCGCGAGGATGAAACGACGGGAACTCTACAGATTACGGCCACACGCCCGCCCAACTCGGGCGGGGTTTCCGGGCAAGGGACGGTGGTAACGCTTACGTTCATGGCGAAAGCAAGCGGGCAGTCTCCGCTCACGATAACGCGGGGAGGCGCGCGCGATCCCTCGATGCAGGCGATCACTGTGAATGGCGCGCAGGCAGTGGTTACAATTCAATAAGGAGAAGTTGTTGATGTTGGGAATTACACAAAGTCGGAGCCGCAAGGGTGCAACGCGCCCTTGCGCGGCGGGCTTCACTTTGATCGAACTGATTGTGGCGACCACGATCATGGTGATCCTGGTGGCGATGGCGGTTCCGGTGACCAGTTTCGCTATCAAGCGAGAAAAAGAGCGCGAGTTGCGCTACGACCTGTGGATGATTCGGGACGCGATTGACCGCTACAAAGATGCGGCAGACCGGGCCGCGTTTCAGATCAAGCTGGGCAGCGAAGGCTACCCGCCGGATCTGGAAACGCTGGTGAATGGCGTGGATACCAACGGAAAGAAGCTGAAATTTCTGCGCCGGATTCCCGTGGACCCCATGACAGGAAAGACGGAGTGGGGCATGCACTCCATGCAGGACGATCCGACGTCCGATTCATGGGGCGGGGAAAGCGTGTTTGATGTGTATACGAAATCAGAGGGCACGGCGCTCGACGGCACGAAATACAAGGACTGGTAAATGAGACGAGCGCGCAAGAACAGTCGCGGGTTTACGTTGATCGAGATGATGATCGTGGTCAGTTTGATCCTCATCCTGGTCTCGATTGCGCTGCCCGTCTATAACCGGTCTATTCTGCGGGCGAAAGAGTCGGTACTGAAGCAGGATCTGTTCACGCTGCGGCAAGTCATCTCGCAATACACGCTCGACAAGCAGAAGGCGCCGCAAACGCTCGATGACGTGGTGCAGGCCGGCTACCTGAAAGTGATTCCCAAGGATCCCTTCACGAATGAGGCCAACTGGACGCCGGATCAAGAGGACTCAGTGATGGCTGTCGACCAGCAAGAGCCCGGGATTGTGGATGTGCACAGCGCGTCGAATGAGACGGCGACGGATGGGACGGCGTATTCGAGTTGGTAGGGAGCAGTCGCTAGTCGCCAGTCGCCGGTCGTCAGCCTAAAGCGTCGAGGGTCGCGGGTCTTTGGCTGACCAAACCCATGGCGCCGCCTTCTTCTGGAGGCGGCTTTTGGGGGACTTTCTTCCTTCTTTACAGCCGGTGGCACTTCCGAATTCATGCGTCAACAGCGGTATCGAAGGAGGACCTGTTTACTCTGCGCCAGGTCATTTCTCAATACACGCTCGAACACCAGATGAAACCGCTTTCGTTCGATGATCTGATAAACGCTGGATATCTGAGTCGATACCCACCTGTTTGTCTACGGGCACCGTCCAGCGATGGTTGAGGCGAAACCGGAAATCCGGGAGTCTCCTGCCCCTTCCAGAGTTGGGCTTGCTCAGTATCGCGACGCGTCTTCTTGAACCGCTCGGCTCCGAAACCCAATGAATTGCGTGCTTCTTCCCGAAGCACTACCATTGATCCATGCCGGTAGAGACTGAGATTTCTGCCAAGACTTACACGCCCATTCGTGCGCCTCGTGGCACCATGATTTCCTGCAAGAGCTGGCAGCAGGAAGCGGCCATGCGCATGCTCATGAACAATCTGAATGAGGAAGTCGCGGAGCGGCCGCAAGACCTTGTGGTCTATGGCGGAACGGGGCGGGCTGCGCGCAGTTGGGAGGCATATCGGGCGATTGTCGAGACCCTCAAAACTCTCGAGAACGACGAAACTTTGCTGGTCCAGTCGGGCAAGCCGGTGGGTGTGTTCAAGACGCACGAGTACGCACCGCGCGTGTTGATCGCGAATTCGAATCTGGTGGGGCACTGGTCCAACTGGGAGAAGTTCAACGAACTGGAGCGCGCCGGGCTGATGATGTATGGGCAGATGACCGCGGGATCGTGGATCTATATCGGCTCACAAGGAATTGTGGAAGGGACCTTTGAGACGTTTTCCGCGGCGGGCGAGAAGCATTTTGGCGGAGATCTGGCAGGGAGGCTGATCGTTTCAGGCGGCATGGGCGGCATGGGTGGAGCGCAGCCACTGGCGGCGACCATGGCGGGCGCGGCTTTTCTCGGGATTGATGTGGATCCGGAGCGCATCAAGAAGCGTATCAAGACCGGATATTGCGATTTCATGGTGAACACGCTGGACGAGGCGTTGCGCATCCTGAAGAATGCCGTGCGCAAAAAAGAGAACGTCTCGGTTGGGCTGGTGGGGAACTGCGCGGACATTATTCCGGAGCTCGCCGAGCGTGGCGTGGTGCCCGACATTCTCACGGATCAGACTTCGGCGCACGATCCGCTGAACGGCTATGTGCCGAACGGGATGATGCTCAAGGAAGCGCTCGAATTACGCAAGCGCGATCCGAAGGCTTACGAAGAAAGGTCGCTGGATGCCATGGCGCGGCACGTTGAGGGCATGCTGCGGCTGCAGAAGATGGGTTCAGTGACGTTCGATTACGGCAACAATATACGGACGTACGCGTTCCAGCGCGGCGTGAAGAATGCGTACGATTTTCCGGGATTCGTTCCCGCTTACATACGCCCGCTGTTTTGCGAGGGCAGAGGTCCGTTCCGCTGGGTGGCATTGTCGGGCGAGGCATCCGACATCGCCGTGACCGATGACCTCGTGCTGGAGTTGTTTCCGCAGAACCGAATTTTGCGGCGCTGGATTGAGCTGGCGCGCAAGCGCATCAAGTTCCAGGGACTGCCGGCGCGTATCTGCTGGCTGGGATATGGCGAACGCGCGCAGTTCGGGCTGGCGATGAACGATCTCGTGAAGAAGGGCAAGATCAAGGCGCCGATCGTGATCGGGCGCGATCATCTAGATTGCGGCTCGGTGGCGTCGCCGTTCCGCGAGACCGAGAGCATGAAAGATGGATCCGATGCGGTCGCGGATTGGCCGATCCTGAACGCGCTGCTCAATACGGCAGCAGGCGCGTCATGGGTGTCGGTGCACAACGGCGGTGGAGTAGGCATTGGATATTCGCTGCACGCGGGACAAGTCACGGTGGCCGATGGCACCGAGATGATGGCGAAGCGCATTGAACGGGTGCTGACGACGGATCCGGGCATGGGCATTATTCGGCACGCAGACGCGGGTTATGGGGAGGCGCGGGAGTTTGCGGAGAAGAAGGGCGTGAAGATCCCGATCAGCAGGCAAGTGTGACATTGAAAAAAGAAATGCTTCTGTTTATGAGTCCGGACAATTCTCTCGTCGCGGTCGAAAGATACACCTCTGAACGAAAGGCGGAGTTCCTTCTTTCGAACGCCGTCAAGGATTTGGATTACCGTGAAGCGGGAAACACAGTCCTAGCAATAGGTCTTGATCCGGACTTCACTCCTCACAGGCGTCGGGCATGAATTCGATACATGCGGGAGGCGCTCAGCGATTGACGCACCACGCATGAGTTCATCCAGAAGTCGCCAATCCCCAACTCCGCGGCCGCTCTTGCTGGTCAATATCGGCCAGTTGCTAACCTTGCGCCAGTCCTCCGAAACTCTTGGCCCGCGCCGCGGGAAGATCCTGTCGGAACTCGGCATGCTCGAAGACGCGGCCGTGCTTTGCCTCGGGGGCAAGATTGTTTCCGTCGGCAAGACGAAGGACGCCCTCTGTGATTCCTGGCTTAAGAAACATCGCAAAAAAGTGGTCGAGATCGACTGTGCCGGTCAGGTCGTCGTGCCGGGATTTGTGGATTCGCACACGCATCCCGCGTTCATAACTCCGCGGCTGGTTGACTTTGAAAAGCGCACGGCCGGTGCGTCCTACGAAGAAATTGCGGAAGCTGGCGGCGGAATTCGTTCGAGCCTGGAGCCGGTGCGTAAGGCAGGGAAGAGTGCGCTGGCGGAAAAGGTGCTTGGTGCGCTGCACGAGATGGCAGAGCAGGGAACGACGACGGTCGAGGCAAAGTCGGGATACGGTCTCACCGTGGATTCAGAGCTGAAGTCACTGGCCGCGATCCGCCAAGCTGCGAGTGAGTGGCCGGGGACCGTGGTCCCGACCTTGCTCGGCGCCCACGTTCTGCCAGCAGAGTTTCGCGGCCGCTCACAAAAGTACCTGGAAGCCGTCTGTAAACAGATGATCCCGCAAGCCGCCCGGCGGAAGCTCGCCCAATTCGTGGACGTGTTCTGTGACCGGGGCGCATTTTCGGAGGAAGAAACGGCCGCCATCTTTGGGACTGCCTTTGAAAACAAAATGGGCGTGCGAGCTCACCTCGGCCAACTTTCGGCGCCGAGGGCGGGTTTCATCGACTCTATGCTGAGCTGCTGCCAGCCTGCGTCCCTCGATCACATGGACCACGTGAGTGACGACGACATCAACGCGCTCGCCAAAGCGGATACGGTGGTGACCCTCGTCCCGGGCGCAAACTATTTTCTGGGATTGAACCATTACCCGGCGGCGAGGAAATTTATCGATGCGGGGGTTCCCGTAGCGCTCGCGACCGATTACAATCCAGGTAGCTCTCCCACCGCCAGCATGCCATTTGTCATGTCTTTGGCGTGCACGCACATGAAAATGTCTCCCGCAGAAGCCGTGGCCGCGGCCACGATCAACGGCGCGTGTGCGCTTGGGCTGCAGGAGCGGAAGGGCTCGGTTGAGCCGGGAAAAGATGCGGACCTGGCGGTATTTGAAGTCGAGGACTATCGGGAGATCCCGTACTGGTTTGCGTCCAACCGGTGTGCCTTGACGGTTTTAAACGGCGCTCTCGTCGCCTCCGGCGGTTCCGGGGTCTTGGGGTGAACTGCCGCAGAGGCAACTCCGTATAGAGGAGAAGAACTCTTAAGAAAATAATGGTGTGCCTGGTTGGCGCCGGGCGCGCCTTGTTGTGTGCAGTCCATGTCATTTCGTCGAAAATTCATTCTTAATATTTTGGAGCTCACCAATCACGATGAAGCGAATTCTTGTCTGGTTTGGTTTTTTCGCGCTGCTCCCTTTTGCAGCAGCGCAGCGTTTGCCGGAGTTGGCAGTCCCGGAGAATTACAAGCTTTCCTTTGCGCCGGACTTCCAGAAAGATAACTTTGAGGGGGAAGAAACGATTTCCGTGCGCGTCCTGAAGACGACGGCGGAGATCGTACTGAACTCAGCGGAACTCGAATTTCAAGAAGCAACCATCTCGAGCGGCGAGACTACACAGCAAGCGAAAATCACGCTCGACCGGCAGAAAGAAACGGCCGCGCTGGCTTTCTCGACGCCGGTCAACGCCGGGCCAGCCAAAATTCATATCAAGTACACCGGCATTTTGAATAACGAATTGCGCGGTCTCTACCTGGGAAAGGACAGAGACGGCCGCAAATATGCTGTGACGCAGTTTGAGGCGACCGACGCGCGACGCGCGTTTCCATCCTTTGACGAACCCGGCTACAAGGCCACATTCGATGTTTCTGTAGTCGCGGAAGACGGCATGGTGGCGATCTCGAATGGCAAGGTGTTGTCAGACACACCGGGGCCGGGCGAGGCGAAGCACACCGTGACATTCACGACCACGGCGAAGATGTCGTCCTACCTGGTTGCGCTGGCAGTCGGGCATTTCGAGTCGGTGGAAGGCGAGGCAGACGGGATTCCGATTCGCGTATGGGGGCCTCCCGGCACCAAGCAAAACGATGGCTACGCGCTCGAAGTCTCGGAATGGTGCATGAAGTATTTCAACCAATACTTCGGCATCCAGTATCCCTTCGAGAAACTCGACATGATCGGCTTGCCCGATTTCTCGGCGGGCGCGATGGAGAACACGGGTTTCATCACCTATCGGCAGGCCGAGCTCCAACTGGATGACCAGCAAGCGTCGGTGGAACTTCGCAAGCGAGTGGCGCTTGTGATCGCGCATGAAATGGCGCACCAGTGGTTTGGTGATTTGGTCACCATGCGGTGGTGGGACGACATCTGGCTGAATGAGGGCTTTGCAAGCTGGATGGAGACCAAAGCCGTGGGCGCGTGGAAACCGGAATGGCATTTCGAGTTGGAGGACGTGGAAGACACGACGGCGACCTTGAATTCGGATTCGCTGCGGAACACGCGTCCGATCCATCAGGCAGCGGAAACTCCGGCCGAAATACAGGAACTGTTCGACGGCATCGCCTACGACAAGGCAGCTTCTGTGCTGCGTATGCTGGAGGCTTATCTCGGGCCAGAACGTTTCCGTGCGGGAGTAAACCAGTATTTGACAGAGCATTCTTACGGGAACGCAACCGCCGACGACTTCTGGAGAACTTTGGCGAAGGTGTCGAAAGAGCCGGTTGACAAAATCATGCCCACCTTCGTGCAGCAACCTGGAGCGCCGATGGTCAGCGTGCGAACGCAATGCTTAGGTGGCTCCACGATCGTTACGCTTTCGCAGCGACGATACTTCTCGGACCGGAGAATGTTTGAAGCAGGCAGCAAGGAACTCTGGCAGGTGCCTGTCTGCGTGAAAGAACGCGGGGAGGGCGAGACTGGGCACGAGAAGTGCGTGCTTCTGACAAAGAAGGAAGAGAGTGTCACGCTGCCTGGATGTGGTTCCTGGGTAATGGCCAATGCAGGTGCACACGGATATTACCGGTCGGGATATTCCTCAGACGCGATTCGGGCCATGGGACGCAGCCTGGAGCATGAACTGACTCAGTCAGAACGCATCGTGCTGCTCGGCGACTCATGGGCCTCCGTGCGGGTGGGTGAACAGCAGATTGGCGACTACCTGGCGCTGGCAGAAGGAGTCCGGTCCGATCGAACACGCGCCGTGCTGTCGCAGGTGACGGCCAAGCTGGAGTACATCAGCAACTATCTTGTCAGCGACGCCGACAGACAGGAATACGAGCAGTGGGTGCGACGCCTGCTGGCTCCGGTGGCTGCAGACCTCGGATGGCAGCCAAAAGCCGGCGAGAGTGATGAGACGAAGAGCTTGCGCGCCCGCGTATTGCACACGCTGGGCTACGCTGGTCGCGATCCGGATGCGATCGCAAAGGCTCGTCAGTTAACCGAGAGGGCCTTGCAGGATTCAGCGTCGATCGATTCCACAGTCGCGTTTACAGCGTTCTCACTCGCGGCTGAGAATGGGGACGCGATTCTATACGACAAAGTAATGACGAAACTTCAGTCCCGGGGGAGCAGCCTGGAGAGCTATTACCTATACTTCCAGACATTGTCTAAGTTTCACGATCCGAAACTGCTGCGCCGCACGTTGGACTATGCCGTTTCCCCCGCGGTGCGGAGCCAGGACACGCTGGGGATGATCGCTGCGGTTATGAGGAATCCTGCCGGCGCAAAACTTGCATGGGATTTTGTGCGCATGCATTGGCCCGAGATTGAAAAGATAGGCGGTGGGTTCACAAGCGCGGAGGTGGTCGCGGCGACAGGCGTATTCTGCGATGCCGAGATGCACGAGCAGGTCCGGAGCTTTTTCGCTCAACACGACGTGCCAACCGCGGAACGAACCTTGAAGCTATCGCTCGAGAGCATTCACAATTGCACGGACTTGAAATCACAACAGACGCCGGAGTTATCGACGTGGCTGCAGCAGAAGGGCAGTGCGTCGGGCAAATAGGTTACGGGGCACACTGCGAAATATGCGGTGGTTGTGCTTGGTTCTAAAGCATGCTGGGAGTGGCTGACAACCAGCCCTCGCTGCGAGTTCAGCCGAGCAGCTCAGTTGCGCACGGTGCGGTCAGGCGTGCGCACCGGATGGGGGCTGCGAGCACATCACTGTACGGGTGGTGTGGACGCGTTGAGTGATTCGAAGCGGATTGCTATAATCAAGCCGTTCCGCACGCCACAGCGTACGCATCCGGTTGTCAGCGCCAGCAGACATCCCACCATCGTTACAGCGTGTCACGAACAACTCGTTGCAGGAACCTGCTTGCGCGAGTGCTCCATGAAGTGGCCAGGTAGCTCAGGTGGTAGAGCGCAGCCCTGAAAAGGCTGGCGTCGGCGGTTCAACTCCGTCCCTGGCCACCATGTTTTTCAATCGTTTAGTAGGCCAGCCATAAGTTTCACACCTGTGATTTCACACCTGTGGTCGCTCAGTTGAGCGCGTTTG
>Ga0210408_10000050_pt1 | contig 174811 bp, 168 predicted proteins | sample IncBWH4MmetaG_FD_155471 | JGI IMG/M metagenome (GOLD analysis project Ga0210408, IMG submission 155471) | Forest soil microbial communities from Barre Woods Harvard Forest LTER site, Petersham, Massachusetts, United States - Inc-BW-H-4-M | ecosystem: Environmental > Terrestrial > Soil >... | reverse complement strand
CGCGCTGCAGCACCGCGGCCAGGAGGCCGCCGGCATCGTCTCCTTCGACGGCAAGCGGTTCCACTCCGAACGCCGGCTCGGCCTGGTCGGCGACGCCTTTTCGCGGCGCGAGGTGATCGACCGCCTGCCCGGCAATACCGCGGTCGGCCACGTGCGCTATTCGACCACCGGCGAAACCATCCTGCGCAACGTGCAGCCGCTGTTCGCCGAGCTCAATGCCGGCGGCTTTGCCATCGGCCACAACGGCAATCTCACCAACGGCATCACGGTGCGAAAGCAGCTGGTGCGCGACGGCGCCATGATGCAGTCGACCACCGATACCGAGGTGATCCTGCATCTGGTGGCGCGCTCGCACCGCAACCGCTTCGTCGACCGCTTCATCGAAGGCTTGCGCACGCTCGAAGGCGCCTTCGCCTTCGTCGGCCTGACCAACAAGAAACTGGTCGGCGCGCGCGACCCGCTCGGCATCCGGCCGCTGGTGCTGGGCAAGCTCGACGGCTGTCCGATATTGGCATCGGAAACCTGCGCGCTCGACATCATCGGCGCCCAATATGTGCGCGACGTCGACAACGGCGAAGTTTTGATCTTCGACGAGTACGGCGCCCATTCGCACAAGCCGTTCCTGCCGATGCCGCCGCGGCCGTGCATCTTCGAATACATCTATTTCGCGCGGCCGGATTCGATCATCGGCGGCAAAAGCGTCTACGACGTGCGCAAGGGCTCCGGCGCGGAGCTCGCCCGCGAGGCGCCGGCGAGCGCCGACGTCGTCGTCCCGGTGCCCGATTCCGGCGTGCCCGCGGCGATCGGCTATGCGCAGGAATCCGGCATCCCCTACGAGCTCGGCATCATCCGCAATCACTATGTCGGGCGCACCTTCATCGAACCGACCCAGCACATCCGCCAGCTCGGCGTGCGGCTGAAGCATAGCGCCAACCGCGCCGTGGTCGCCGGCAAGCGCATCGTGCTGATCGACGACTCGATCGTGCGCGGCACGACGTCGGTGAAGATCGTGCAGATGATGCGCGACGCCGGCGCCCGCGAAGTGCATTTCCGCATCGCCTCGCCGCCGATCACGCACCCGGATTATTACGGCATCGACACGCCCGAGCAGGACAAGCTTTTGGCCGCGACCCACGATCTCGAAGGCATGCGCAAATTCATCGGCGCGGATTCGCTCGCCTTCCTTTCGGTCGAGGGCATTTATCGCGCCATGGGCGAGAAAGGCCGCGATCCGGTGCGGCCGCAATTCACCGACCATTGCTTCACCGGCGAATACCCGACCCCGCTGACCGACCGCACGGCACAGGAAGCCTCGCCGCGCCAGCTCTCGCTGCTCGCCGAAGCCAGCTAAAAATGCCGCTGCCTCTTGCGGATCGTATCGCGCTCGTCACCGGCGCCTCGCGCGGCATCGGTTATGCGACGGCGCTTAAGCTGGCACACGCCGGCGCGCATGTGGTTGCGGTGGCGCGCACGGTCGGCGGACTGGAAGAGCTCGACGACGCGGTGCGCAAGGCCGGCAGTTCGGCGACCTTGGTGCCGCTCGACATGCGCGACTATGACGGCTTCTACCGGCTCGCCTCGGCTTTGAACGAGCGCTACCAGCGGCTCGACGTGCTGGTCGGCAATGCCGCGGTGCCGGGGCAGCGCTCGCCCCTCGACCATGTCCAGCCGCCGGCCTGGGACGAGGCCATGGCGGTCAACGTCACCGCCAACTGGCATCTGATCCGCGCCATGGACGGTTTGCTCCGGCGATCGGCCGCGGGCCGCGCCGTATTCCTGACCTCGGGCGCCGCCACCAATGCCCGCGCCTATGCGGGTCCCTATACGGTGTCGAAGGCGGCGCTCAATGCGCTGGCGCGCACTTACGCGGCGGAAACCAACTCCACGGCGGTGCGCGTCAATCTCTTCAATCCCGGTCCGACCCGCACCCGCATGCGCGCCTATGTGATGCCGGGCGAGGACCCGATGACGCTGCCGACGCCCGACGAGGTGGCCGAGAAAATCCTCGATCTGTGCCTGCCGAGCTGTACCGAAACCGGCAAGCTCTATGATTTTTATGCCAAAAAATTCCTCGACTTCCCGCCGCCGGCCTGAACCTGCGCCAGTTTGAAACCTTTCGCCGCCGAAGCCGTAATTAGTGGCGCTGGCCGCTGATCGGCCGAGAGGGCGATACCATGATATCGATCCGCAATACCTGCATGCTGGCAGTGCTGGCGCTGCCGTTGTTCACCGCATCCGCCGATGCGCAGGACAAGACGCTGTACCAGCGCCTCGGCGGCTATGATGCCATCGCCGCGGTCTCCGACGAGTTCATCGCGCGGCTCGCCGCCGACGATCAGGAGAAGCGCTTCTTCATCGGCTTTTCCGCCGACAGCAAGATGCGCATTCGGCAGCTGCTGGTCGATCTGATTTGCAAGTCGACCGGCGGGCCCTGCTCCTATACCGGCCGCGACATGAAGACCGCTCACGCCGGCTCCGGCATCACCAAGGCCGACTGGGACCATTCGCTGGCAATCTTCGGCGAAGTGCTCAACAAATTCAAAGTGCCGGAAAAGGAGCAGAAGGATCTTGCCGCGCTGTTGGCGCCGCTGGAAAAGGACATCGTCGAGAAATAGCCGGCTTTTCGCGCGCGGACTTTAGAGCATGATCCGGAAAAGTGGATGCCGGTTTTCCGAAAAGATCATGCTCCAATGAAAAAACTAGACCATGATCCGATTCAATTTGATCGGATCATGGTCTAGCGGCGGCGCTTTTTGCCGGCGTAAGGGTTTTGCTTGGCCCGCAGCGTCAGCCGGATCGGCGTGCCGGGCAACGCGAAATTTTCGCGCAGGCCGTTGACCAGGTAGCGCCGGTAAGTCTCCGGCAGCGCATGCGCCCGCGACGAGAACAACACGAAGGTCGGCGGCCGCGCCTTCGGCTGGGTGATGTAGTCGAGGCGGAGTGCGCGGCCTTTGACGGCGGGCGGCGGGTGCGCCGACACCATCTGGGCGAGGAAACGGTTGAGCGCCGCGGTCGGCGCGCGGCGATTCCAGCTGGCATAGCTTTCCAGAACCGCCGCCATCAGCCGGTCGAGACCGTCGCCGGAGCGCGCCGACAGCGTCACGACCGGCACGCCCTTGATCTGCGGCAACAGCCGATCGACTTCGGCACGCAGGCGCGTCAAGGCGCCCGCCTCACGCTCGACCAAGTCCCATTTGTTGACCGCGATGACGGCGGCGCGCCCCTCGCGTTCGACCAGATCGGCGATGCGGATATCCTGTTCCTCGAACGGGGCCTGTGAATCGATCAGCACGATGACGACTTCGGCGAAGCGGATGGCATTGAGCGCGTCCGCCACCGAGAGCTTTTCCAGCTTCTCCTCGATCCGTGAGCGGCGGCGCAATCCCGCGGTGTCGTGCATGCGAAAGTGCCGGCCGCGCCAGTCGAGATCGACGGCGATGGCATCGCGGGTGATGCCGGCTTCGGGTCCGGTCAAGAGCCGCTCCTCGCCGAGCAGGCGATTGATCAGCGTCGATTTCCCGGTATTGGGGCGGCCGACCACCGCGATGCGGATCGGCTTGTCTTCGGCAGCTTGAGTTGTGGCGTCTTCGCTTTCGCCTTCGGGCGCGCCGGTCGCGTCGGGCAATGCCGTGCGCAGCGCATCGTAGAGTTCCGCCAGCCCCTCGCCGTGCTCGGCGCTGATGGTAACCGGCTCGCCGAGACCCAGCGCATAAGATTCCAGCGCGCCCGCGGCGCCGGCACGGCCCTCGCTTTTGTTGGCGACCAGGATCGTCGGCCTGCCGGCACGGCGCACCAGATCGGCGAAAGCGCGATCGGCCGGCGTCGCGCTGTCGCGCGCATCGACCAGAAACAGCACGGCATCGGCCTGCGCCAAGGCCGCCGCGGTCTGCGCCTGCATCCGCCCGGAGAGAGTTTTGCGCTCGGCGTCTTCGAGGCCTGCGGTATCGATGACCTTGAAGGCAAGATCGCCGAGCCTGCCCTCGCCTTCGCGGCGATCGCGCGTCACGCCCGGCTGGTCGTCGACGAGCGCCAGCCGCCGCCCGACCAGGCGGTTGAACAAGGTCGATTTGCCGACATTGGGGCGGCCGACAATGGCGACGGTGAAAGTCATGACGGCGGCTTCGCTGATACCGGCGGTGGGCAACTCGCCCCACCGCGCGTACAAGCGGGCGGCTTACATGGTTGGCGGCGCGATGAATAGTCCAGCCAGGTTACGGCAACACCGCCGACAACGCCGCGTTACTGCGAAGACGTGCCGGGCTTGGGCGGGTCAGGCCAGCGCGATTCCACCGGCTGTGACACTTGTTGCTGCTGCGCCGGGGCGGTTTGCGGCGGCGCCGGCCAAGGCGATTGTTGCGATTGCTGTGGCGATGCCGGCTGCGCCGGTGGCGCCGCTCCTTGCGGCGCGGCCGGGGCGCCTTGATTTGGGGTCGGCCCGACATTGATGCGCCGCGGCGGCGCTGCAGGCGGCTGCGCCGGCGCGCGCGCCACTTTCGGCTTTGGTTTCGGCTTCGGCTTGTTTTTTGCCGCTTCTTCCGCGGCGGCATCGGGCGCGCTGGCTTCGGCCTGATCGGGCGGCGGCTGATAGCCCTTGACCAGATCCGGCGGCACGCCGGAATTGGCGCCCGGCACGCCGTTGGGGAATACCGGCTGGCGGTCGCCTTTCAGCTTGGTCTTGGTATCGAACATGTCGTTGGCGAGCAGCGTCGTCGGATCGAACTGTCCGCCGGGCGTGCAGCCGGCGAGCGCGAGCACAAGCACGGCCGCCAAACCGGCCCGCACCAGCGAAGGGAATTGTCGCCTCGCGGTCATGCTCAGCCCTTGCCGCTTGCCGCGATCAGCTCGGCCAACACTTCGGCGCGGCTTCGCGTCGCCTCGGGCGATTGCGGATCGGTGATGATCATGTCGGTCCACTGCCGCGCCGCGGTCATGTCACCGGACTTCCAGGCCGACAGCGCGAGAAGCTCGCGCGCGCTGTGGCGGAAAGTCTTGTTGGCGCCCGTCAGCGGCTCGAGCCGGGCACGGATTTCGGAATACGGCGCGGTGTCGACCAGCACGAAAGCCGCGCGCAACGCCGCGAGCTCGTCGATGACCTGGCCGGCGCCTTTGTCGGCGGCGATGTCGTCATAGGCCTTGACCGCCGCCGCCTTGTCGGTGCGCGCCAGCTCGGCGGCTTCGCGCAACAACGCCAGCGTGCGATAGCTGGCGGTGCCGTCGCTTGAGAGCTTGGCAAAAGCGGCCTCGGCGTCCTGATGCTTGCCGGCCTCGGCGAGCGACACCGCGGCTTCGAACGCGGCGCCGGATTCGGCCGCCTTCTTGCTTTGCCACCAGTCATAGCCGCGCCAGCCGCCGACCGCGACGACGACGAGAACGCAGCCGGCAATGGCGAAGTGGCCGTAGCGCTCCCACAGCTTTTGCAGCTGTTCGCGCCGGACTTCTTCATCAACTTCTTGGAATATGTCGGCCACGGACCCCAACACCCGCCCAAATCCGGGCCAAAACGGCCCGAAAAACAGCGCTGCCCTTAGCCTAACGATGTGGCGTCAGCAAGGCAAAGACCAAAGGCCGCAATGCTTTACGGGGAACAATGGGCCTTATTTCTTGCGCATCCCGTAGACGTTGTCGGGCCCCGGAAAGGTGCGGGCGCGGACTTCGTCGGCATAGCCCTTGACCGCCCGTTCGATCGAGGGCCCAAGCTCGCCAAACCGTTTGACGAATTTCGGCACCCGCGGCGACAGCCCGAGCATGTCCTCGAGCACCAGGATTTGGCCGTCGCAGGCGACGCTCGCGCCGATGCCGATGGTGGGGATCGCGACCTGTTCGGTGATGCGGCGCCCGAGCGGCTCGGCGATCGCTTCGAGCACCACGGCAAACGCCCCGGCGTCGGCGACCGCGCGCGCGTCGGCCTCGATCGGCGCCCAGTCGGCCTCGTCGCGGCCCTGGGCGCGGAACGAGCCGATGGTGTTGATGGCCTGCGGCGTCAGCCCGACATGCCCCATCACCGGCACGCCGCGCTCGACCAGAAACGCGATGGTTTCCGCCATGCGCCGGCCGCCCTCGACCTTGATGGCGCCGCAGCCGGTCTCCTTCAAGATCCGGGCCGCCGACATGAAGGCCTGCTCCCGCGACGCCTCATAGGAGCCGAACGGCATGTCGACGACGACCAGCGCACGGCGCGAGCCGCGCATCACCGCATGCCCCTGCAGGATCATCATGTCGAGGGTGACCGGCACCGTGGTCTCTAGCCCGTGCATCACCATGCCCAGCGAATCGCCGACCAGGATGACGTCGCAATAGGCGTCGAGGATGCGCGCGGTGTGGGCGTGATACGACGTCAGGCACACGATCGGATCGCCGCCCTTGCGGGCGCGGATGTCGGGCGCGGTGAGGCGCTTCGTTTCACTCTGCAGGGACATTTGCTTTAAGGCCCGAATGCCGGCACGCCGATCACGGCCGGATGGAAGACGAAGCCGAGCGCCAGATAGACGATGGTGCCGACGACGACCGCGATGATGTCGTTTTTGGCACCGCCGACCGGTATCGGCGGCGCGCCGGGATCGCTGCGGTGCTTGAGCGTGATGCGGTCATAGACCGCCCAGGCCAGCACCGCAGCGAACAGGATGATGCCGCCGAGATCGCCATTGGCGCACAGATGCGCGAAGGCCCAGGTTTTGACGCCGGCCAGTATTGGATGCTTGAGCACGCGTTTGATGTTGCCGGGAATATAGGCGGCGACGACCATGATGCTCGCCGGCCACATCAGCGCTTCGACGATATGGCGCGTCCAGTGCGGCGGGTTCCACACCGTGATGGGCCCGGCCGCGCGATAGCTGGCAAAGCCGTAGACGATCAGCGCCAGGCCGACGAGGGAGACCAGCGCGAACAGGCCGCGATACGGCCCTGCGCCGATCCTCGTAATCAGCGCGGCGCGCCGCTCGCGCATGGCGACGAACGAATGCGCGCCGAGAAAGATGACGAGGCCGAGGATTTCGACGGCGAGACCCATGGGATTACTCAACTGGGGCTACTCAACGCTACAGGCAATGGGGAGTGTAAGGGGTGGCTGTTGCTTATGCCAGCAGGCGGGACCGGCAGCTAAGAGGCGTAGCGGTTGCTGCGGTCGAGATAACCCGCGGTATCGACCAGCGCCTCGCGCTCTTTGAACGAGACCATGTCGCCGCGCATCGAGGCTGAGCTGCCGTCGCGGCCGATCGCCGTGAGCACGCGCTGCATCGCCTTGATGGCGGCGCGCTGGGTGTCGCTCGGAATGATAACGACGTGGTAGCCGAGCGCTTCGAGGCGGGCCACCGGCAAGAGCGGCGTCTTGCCGCCTTCAAACATGTTGATCAGCTTCCAGCCCGAAACCGCTTTGGCGATCTCGGCGATCTCGGCTTCCGAGGTCGGCGCCTCGACGAACAGCATGTCGGCGCCGGCCTCGCGGTAAGCGCAGGCGCGGTCGATCGCGGCGGCAAAGCCTTCCACCGCAATCGCATCGGTGCGCGCGATCACCACGAAATCGGGATCGTGCAAGGCGTCGCGTACCGCCTTGAGTTTTTGCACCATCTCGCCGACCGGCACGAGGCTCTTGTCGTCGTAATGGCCGCATTTTTTCGGGAAACTCTGATCTTCGAGATGGAAGGCGGCAACGCCTGAGCGCTCGAAGGCGCGCGCCGCGGCTTGCGCATTGAGCGCGTTGCCATAGCCGGTGTCGGCGTCGGCAATGATCGGGATGTCGACGACATCGGCCATCGCGGCGAGCCGCTCGACGATGGCGTCGACGGACATCAGGCCGAGATCGGGCACGCCGGCCGAGCGGGCGATCGCGCCGCCGCTGGCATAGACCGCGGGAAAGCCGGCTTGTGCGACGAGCCGCGCCGAAAGCCCGTCATAAGCGCCCGGCGCCACGGCGATGCGGCCCGAGGCGAACAGGTTCCTCAATTTTGTCGCAGCGCCCACGATTGCTCTCCTCTTCGCCTGCCTGCTTTCGCATGATACGTCTGGCCGAGGCTGCGGGGGAAGCGGAGGCAAGGCGATGATACGAGGCGTGTTGGCGGCGCTCGTCATTCTATTCGGCACGTTCTCGGCTTTCGCCCAAGACTGGCCGACAAAAAGCGTGCGCATCATCGTGCCGTTCGCCGCCGGCGCGACGCCCGATCTGTTGGCGCGGCTGATTGCCGATTACCTGCACGACAAGCTCGGCCAGCCCTTCATCGTCGAGAACAAGCCCGGCGCCAGCGGCAATACCGGCACCGACGCCGTCGCCAAGGCCGAGCCCGACGGCTCCACCATCGGGGTCAGCATCGGCGGCCCGCTCGCCATCAACACGCTGCTGTTCGCGAGCCTGCCCTATGATCCGAAGAAGGACCTGGCGCTGATCACCATGCTGGTGTCGCAGCCGAGCGCGCTGGCGGTCAATGCGAGCCTCGGCGTGAAGAACACCGCGGAGCTGGTCGAGCTGATCAAGCGCAATCCCGGCAAATATGCCTATGGCTCGATCGGCACCGGCTCGCTGTCGCAGCTCGCCATGGAGGCGATCGCGCTCAAGGCCGGCACCAAGCTGGTGCACGTGCCCTACCCGTCCTCGCCGCAGGCGATCCAGGCGCTGATGCGCAACGACGTGCAGATGGTCTGCCTGCCGGCGATCTCGATCACGCCGCAGCTCACCGGCGGCGTCATCAAGATGCTCGCGGTCTCGACGGCGGGACGCTCGGCGCTGTTGCCCGACGTGCCGACGCTCAAGGAAGGCGGCATCGACGTCGAAGCCGACGCCTGGTCGGGCCTGGTCGCGCCGGCCGGCGTGCCGGACGCGATCATCCAACGCATCAATCACGAAGTGGCCGAAGCCCTCACCGCGCGCGCTATCCGCGAAAAGCTCACCACCCAATTGATGGAGCCGATCCCCGACACCCCGGCGCAATTTCGCGCCCGCATCGACGCCGATCTCGCGCGCTGGGCGCCGGTGATCGAGGCGGCGAATATCAAGATCAACAATTAGCGAGTGCGAATAGCGAATGGTGGGGTTCGTCCCCATTCGCTACTCGCCAGAGACCAGTTCGGTGCGCGGCTTTGCACATATACACCGGAACTGCCGGAATATTTGTGCAGCATTTCGAGTTTTTGTGCAGGGACGGGCCTCAGGACTTCCGCCTTGTTTGCGGCATCCGCTCATCGATACTTTCTGTAACTCCCCCATCCACAAGCAAGCCAAGATATTTTGCGCCTCGCATACGGTGCTGGCGCACCGCGACGTATCCTGGGCTGTCGTACCACCTCTTGGCCTCCTCCATCGAAGGGAACTCCGCGACCACGACCCCTTCGACCGGTCCTTCACCCTCGAGGAGCTCGAATGGCCGGTACACTGTGTGCAGTTTGACGTCGAACCCCATGAAAGTGGGAGGCATGTCTTTCCAATATGTCTCCAGTTCCTTCCGATCGCTCACACTCTGGCAAACATAGACGAGATAGGCAGGCATAGATTGCTTCTCCGTTTCGGTACAGTTGAACCTTTTCCTGGGCGCTAATCTATTCCGGAATTGGGGAGTGGCGCACCGGGCAGGATTCGCACCGGCCGGCGTGCCGGCGGCGATGATCGAACGCATCAATCGCGAAGTGGCCGATGCCATCACCTCGCGCGCCATCCGCGAAAAGCTCACCACCCAATTGATGGAGCCGATCCCCGATACGCCGGCGCAATTCCGCGCGCATATCGACGCCGATCTCGCGCGCTGGGCGCCAGTGATCGCGGCGGCGAATATCAAGATCAACAATTAGCGAGTGGCGAATGGCGAAATGGCGAATGGTTTCGCCGCTATCTTCCCCTATTCGCCACTCGCCATTCGCTATTTCGCGACCTTCTCGCCGTAAAGCTCCGGCTTGAATCCGACCACGAGCTTGCCGCCGCCGAGATCGAGCACCGGCCGCTTGATCATCGACGGCTGCGCCAGCATCAGCGCGATCGCCTTCTTCTCATTGATCCCGGCTTTGTCCTTGTCCGGCAGCTTGCGAAAGGTCATGCCGGCGCGATTGAGCAAAGTCTCCCAGCCGACCTTCTTGCTCCAGCGCTCCAGCCGCTCGCGGTCGATGCCGGCGACCTTGTAGTCGTGAAACGCATAGTCGACGCCGCGCTTGTCGAGCCAGGCGCGCGCCTTGTTCATAGTCTCGCAGTTCTTGATGCCGTAGATGGTCGCGGTCTTGGTCATTAGGCCTCCCTCGCTCAACGCAATATTGCACCTTCCAGCCGAGGTTCGTCCACAGGTCGGGCCATACCCAATCAGCTATCGAGCCTGGTCGCGAGCTGACTTCAACATTTTATTCCAAGTACCGGTCGGCCTAATTATGCCGCTCACAGCGCCCGTGGTTACCTCAAACCCCTGCAGCAAATAATAATCGACCACATCTCCCTCGCCGTGCCAATGACGCAAGCTACATAAAATTAGTTCTGTTTCGGTCAACTGGTCTAACGGTGCGACGCCCGGTCGGAGCAATTCTTTGGGCAAAGATTTTTTTCGATAAAATGGATTTCGAGCAATTACACCTACTACGACACGCTCCTCGGATAGGCGGTACGGATGCCGCTCCTTGTCAAGAATTAAGCCAACCACATTAAGGACTCTAGATTTCCTTAGCCGCGTCCTCGATGTCCATCTCTGTCCTATATATTGAAATTGCGCCCACTCATTTCTCGTGAATTGGCACAACTTTACAAACGGCGACACATCGACAGGAACCCCAGGAAGCTGAATCACTAAGTCGGAATAATAAAAAATCGGCGGAGCAGGCTCACCATTTTCCTCCCAATCGACCCGCTGTTGCGCCGAGACCTCAATCCAGCCGTCCCTAAATTGATCAAAGTAACTAAACTCCTCGGAATGATGAAAGTTTTTAGCGCAGCTCTGCGCATACCGTTCACTCCACCCCTTGACCGCTTGAAGAAAATTCTCTGCACCTACACCATGCCAACAGCTTTCCGTTTGCTGAATCCAAAACATTCCGTTGCTCGAAAGGCCAAATCTCTGTTGTAGATAGCCAAGAATATTTCTCAAATCCTCGTAGGTGTTTAGGGTAAGCTTTATCGAGAGCCTTGCGCCCTCACTACCGACACCAGCCCAGCCGGAGTCTGGCAATTGGAGAGAATAAAATGAACCTCCAAAGCTCGATCTTGATTCGAAATATGGTTTTACTTGTTTACCTATTCTGAATTCGACAGAGCTTGGTGGCAATTTTACACCAACAAATTCCAAACTGATTTCAGAACTAAACCAAGCCCTTCCTCGAATTCGAAGTTCGCTTCTCTTCCTTTCAAGCAGAGTATTCAGATTTTGGCTTCCCGATCGCAGCCATTCCATTTCCGCATCTATGAACGCTATAATTTCACGCCTACGGTCCGCCTCAATCGCTTCGATCGCCCCCCGTGTCAATCCTGAAGTTGAAAAGATGGCTCCGATAATGTCAGGGGACGTCCTATTTAAGCGAGAGCGCAGGGCGTCGACGTCACCAACATCGACTTTACGTTTTCGATCCTTTGCTTCAACTAAAAGAGCAATCTCATCTCTCTCAGCGAAAAGGTCAGTCTGGCGCGGTTTTGCGACCCTTGCATTCGCCGTTACCGTAAAACCAGCGGAGCGCAGAAAACTCGCCACCTCGTCTTCAAATTCGCGCCCCTGAACGGCTGCGGCCTTCAATGCCTACTCCCACTCAATCGTCCCCGGCGGCTTGCTGGTCACGTCATAAACCACCCGGTTGACGCCCTTCACCTCATTAATAATCCGCGTCGCCACCGCGCCGATGAATTTCATGTCGAACGGATAAAAGTCCGCGGTCATGCCGTCGGTCGAGGTCACTGCGCGTAGCCCCACGACAAAATCGTAGGTACGGAAATCGCCCATGACGCCGACGGTGCGCACCGGCAAGAGCACGGCGAAGGCTTGCCAGATGTCGTCGTAGAGGCCGGCGCGGCGGATTTCTTCGATGAAGACGTCGTCGGCCAGCCGCAGGATGTCGAGCTTTTCGCGGGTGATGGCGCCGGGGCAGCGGATGGCGAGGCCCGGGCCGGGGAACGGATGACGGCCGACGAAGGCGTCGGGCAGGCCGAGCTCGCGGCCGAGCGCACGGACCTCGTCCTTGAACAATTCGCGCAGCGGCTCGACCAGCTTCATGTTCATGCGCTCGGGCAGGCCGCCGACATTGTGGTGCGATTTTATGGTCACCGACGGGCCGCCGGTGAACGACACGCTCTCGATCACGTCGGGATAGAGCGTGCCCTGCGCCAAAAATTCGGCGCCGCCGAGTTTTTTGGCTTCCGCCTCGAACACGTCGATGAACAATTTGCCGATGGTCTTGCGCTTGATTTCAGGATCCTCGACGCCGGCCAGCGCGTCGAGAAACGTATCGGCCGCGTGCACATGCACCAGCGGAATGTTGTAGGCGCCGCGGAACAGCGCCAAAACCTTCTCGGCTTCGCCGAGCCGCAACAGTCCGTGGTCGACGAACACGCAAGTGAGCTGATCGCCGATCGCTTCGTGGATGAGCACCGCGGCAACCGCCGAATCGACGCCGCCGGACAGTCCGCAGATCACCCTGCCCTTGCCGACCTTAAGGCGGATTTTCTCGATCGCCTCGTCCTTGAAGGCGCGCATGGTCCAATCGCCGGCACAGCCCGCGATGTTGCGCACGAAATTGCGCAGGATGGCGGCGCCGTGCGGCGTGTGCACGACTTCGAGATGGAACTGGGTGGCGTAGAACTTGCGCTTGTCGTCGGCGATCATGGCGATCGGCGCATTGGCCGAGGTGCCGATGGCGACAAACCCTTGCGGGGGCTTGGTGACGCGGTCGCCGTGGCTCATCCAGACTGGATAGCGCTCGCCGACCTGCCAGACGCCGTCGGTGAGCGGCGACGGTATCGTCAGCTCGACCTCGGCGCGGCCGAATTCGCGATGATGGCCGGCCTCGACCTTGCCGCCGAGCTGATGTGCCATGGCCTGCTCGCCGTAGCAGATGCCGAGCACCGGCAGGCCGGCCTGGTAGATCGCCATCGGGGCGAGCGGCGCGTCCTGGTCGAGCACCGAAGCGGGGCCGCCGGAGAGGATGATGCCCTTCGGCTGCATCTCGCGCAGCGCGCTTTCAGCCTTTTGGAACGGCGCGATCTCGCAATAGACCCCCTCCTCGCGCACCCGCCGGGCGATGAGCTGGGTGACCTGCGAGCCGAAATCGACGATGAGAATCTTGTCGTGGGATGCCATAGACGATTCTACGGGAATCGCCTCGGCCTGTCGAGATTTTGCAACTGCTGTCATCCGGTGCGCCGTAACAGGCTGACGAAAAACCCGTCGGTCTCGGTCCGGCGCGGCGTCATCAGCAAACCCGCCTCGGAGATAAGCGCCGCGCGGGTAAAAAGATAGGCGCGCTCGCCCAGCGCCTGCGCCACCTCGGCGGGCTTTTCCACGGAAAAATCGGGGTATCGGCCGAGGAAGTCCCGCACCTGGTCGCCGTTCTCCTCGTTGAGCACCGAGCAGGTGACGTAGGCTATACGCCCCTTCGGCTTGGTCAGGGCCACGGCGCGGTCGAGCAGCGCGGCCTGCTGCTTCACCCGTTCGGCCAGCGCGCCCGGGCGGATGCGCCACTTGGCGTCGGGGTTGCGCCGCCAGGTGCCGGTGCCGGTGCAGGGCGCGTCGATCAGCACCAAATCGGCGCGGCCCACGAGATCGGTCAGCACGTCGCTTTCGCCGCGCGGGGTGCGGACCTGGATATTGCGCGCGCCGGCGCGCGCGATGCGCTCATGGATCGGCACCAGCTGGCGCTTGTCGATGTCGGTGGCGTAGATCTGGCCGCGATTTTCCATGGCTGCCGCGAGCGCCAGGGTCTTGCCGCCGGCGCCCGCGGCAAGATCGATCACCTGCTCGCCGGGTTTTGCGCCGGCAAAGATCGCGGCAAGCTGCGAGCCTTCGTCCTGGATTTCGATCAAGCCCTTGCGAAAGGCCGGCTCGGCATGGATCGCCGGGCTTCTGGCATCGGCGGACATCCGGATGCGCAAGCCCAGCGGCGACCACCGCGTCGGCTCGACGTTCAAGTGGGCGAGCTTCGGCAGCACCTCATCGCGTTCGGCAACCAGCGTGTTGACGCGCATGTCGAGCGGCGCGCGGCTCGCCAGCGCCGCGCCCTCGGCGCCGCGCTCATCGCCGAAGACCCGCGCAAAATAGGGATCGAGCCAATCCGGGTATTCGCCTTGCACGGCCGGCGGCGCGTCGGCGAGCGAGCGGGCATCGAATGCGGCGCGTTCTGTTTCAGTCAGAGGCGCCGGCGCAAAACGTTCGCCGCTGCACAAAGCCGCGATCGCCGCCACATCAAGCCCGCGCTCGCGCGCCAGCATGCCGAGCAGCTCTGCACGCGGAGTCGCTTCCCCCATGAGCCAGCCGGACGACGCCTTGCGGCGCAAGGAGTCATAGACCAGCCCGGCAATGGCGGCGCGATCGGACGAGCCGGCGAAACGGTGCGACAGCCCCCAGTCCTTGAGCACGTCGGCGGCCGGCCGCCGCCGCACCTCGATGTCGGCAAGGATTTCGATGGCAGCGGATAAACGCGCCGACGGCGTCATGGCGCGATTTTCGGCGAATGCTGCGGCGCTGGCGGCGGCAAGCGATTACTTTTTCTTCGCGGGTTTGTTCGCGGACTTCTTGGCAGGTTTCTTGGCCGCAATCGCGGCGGCGCGATGCGCTCCCGGCGTGTCGTGCCAGCGCACGCGCCGGCGCAATTCCCCGATCGCTTCCGCCAAATCCTTGACACGAATGCCTTTCGGGGCGTTGCCGGCGTGCACGCTGTTCAACATGCGGCGCAGCAGATCGTCATCCTGCTCGTCGCGATAGGGCTTGAGATCGAGGTCCTGCGGCACTTTGGTGAGCCGCTCGTCGCCGATGCTTTTGACGTATTTCTGCATGAACCGGTCGTAATCGCGCCACGTGATCCCGGCGGCGCGCACCGCCGCCTCCTCGGCGCGCGTCGCGATCTGGTGGGCGTGGAGGTAATGCAGGCCGAGCTGATCGATCAGGGTTTTCTCGACCTCCTCGTGCAGGATGAGAAAGCGGTCGGTGTCGATGGTGCGGCCGCGGAATTTTAGAAATTGCGGCATGTGCCGGTCGATATAGATGGTCTTGCCATCGAGGCTATAGCCGGCGAGATAGGGAATATCATGATTACGGTCGAGCTTCTTGACGCGCCGGCAGATCGCATCGAGCGCCCGATCCATCATCAGGCTCGAGACGTACCATTCCGGCAGCCGGAGTCTTTTGTGCGGCGCGGTAGGATGGCAATAATCAAGCGGCATGGTTTTGAACCTTTCAGCGCAGCGTCAACACCTGCACGATGTAGATCACCCACATGATCGCGAGCACCAGCGCGCCGACGCCATACAACGATCCGCGCAGCCGGACGATGTTGCTCGTCACATGCACATAGGCATGCAAAATGCGGAAGATCACGAACACCCAGGCCAGCACCACGAACACGATGCCGGCGAGGTGGGTCACATATTCGAGGATCGTGAGCACATAGAACAGCACCGGCAGCTCGAACTGATTGGCGAAAGCGTTGGCGACTTGCGTCGTACCCTTCGGCCAGTTCGGCTCGCGCAGCGCGACACGGTCAGGCTGCACCGCGCCCGAGCTGAAATCGCCGGTGCGCAACGCCGCCATCCAGAACATGAGCACGAAGGTGAGGATCACCTCGACGAACAGCGGCAACAAGATCATTTGAACGGTCATTGGCGCCAATTCTCCTGCCGACTGTCCGTCCTACCACGGCGCGCCGCGCGCCGCCAATGTCGGAGCCTCACAGCTTGACGCTGATCGCGGTCTCGCCGTCGTCATCGATGAGCGCGCTGCGCCAGGTCTTGCCGTCGAACAACGCCTTGCGCACGGCGTCGGCGGTGCCGCCATGATTGAGATTGGCGGTAATCAACGTGCCGCCGGTGCGTAAGAGGCCGCGCAAGGTTTTGTGCAGCGACGGCGACGGCGTGTGGCCGTCGAAAAAGGCGACGTCGTAACCGGGATCGAGCGTCGGCAGCACGGTGGCGAAATCGCCTTCGTGCACGGTGATGCGATGATCCATCGCGGCGGCGGCGATGTTGTCACGGGCAAGCTGCACGTGCTCGGGATCGCGTTCGACAGTATCGACGGTCGAGTCCGGCGCGCCGGACGCGAACGACAGCGCGGTGTAGCCGAGCGCCGTGCCCAATTCCAGGATGCGGCGCGCATTGGCCGCCGCCGCCAGCGCCGCCAAGAGCGGACCGTTATCGTACGGGTAGGCGCCGCAGCCATGACGCGCGCGGTGCGCGTCGGTTGCCGCTTTCACTTTCGCGAACGGGTCGGCCGCACCGGCCATGACGGGACCCTAGCTTCGGCTCGGATAGTTCGGGCTCTCGCGCGTGATCGTGACGTCGTGGACGTGGCTCTCGCGCAAGCCGGCGCCGGAGATGCGCACGAATTCCGCCTTGTCGTGGAACTCGGTCAGATCCTTTGCGCCCACATAGCCCATGGCGGCACGCAAGCCGCCGACCAGCTGGTGCAACACGTTGGCCACCGGCCCCTTGTAGGGCACTTGGCCCTCAATACCTTCCGGCACCAGCTTGAGCGTGTCCTTGATCTCCTGCTGGAAATAACGGTCGGCCGAGCCGCGCGCCATGGCGCCGACGGAGCCCATGCCGCGATAGGTCTTGTAGGAGCGGCCCTGATACAGAAACACCTCGCCCGGCGTTTCGTCGGTGCCGGCGAGCAGCGAGCCGACCATGGCGCAATCGGCGCCGGCGGCGATCGCCTTGGCAAGATCGCCGGAATATTTGATGCCGCCGTCGGCGATCACCGGCGTGTTGGTCTTTTTCGCCACCTCGACGGTGTCCATGATGGCGGTGAGCTGCGGCACGCCGACGCCGGCGACGATGCGCGTGGTGCAGATCGAGCCCGGCCCGATGCCGACCTTGATGGCGTCGGCGCCGGCGTCGATCAGCGCCTTGGCGCCTTCGGCGGTGGCGATGTTGCCGGCGACCACCTGCACGGCGTTCGACAGCCGTTTGATGCGGGTGACGGTTTCGAGCACGCGGCGGGAATGGCCGTGCGCGGTATCGACGACGACGAGATCGACGCCGACCTCCAACAGCCTTTCGCTGCGCGCATAGCCGGCTTCGCCGACCGACGTGGCGCCGGCAACCCGCAGCCGGCCCTGCTCGTCCTTGCAGGCGTTGGGGTTGGCCACCGCCTTCTCGATGTCCTTCACGGTGATCAGGCCGACGCAGCGGTAGTCGCTGTCGACGACGAGGAGCTTCTCGATGCGGTGCTGGTGCAGGAGCCGCTTGGCCTCGTCCTGGCCGACGCTCTCGCGCACGGTGACGAGCCCGTCCTTGGTCATCAGCTCGGAGATTTTTTGCCGCTTGTCGGTGGCAAAGCGCACGTCGCGGTTGGTGAGGATGCCGACGAGCTTTCCGGCGCGGCCGTTGCCGCCGCCCTCGACCACCGGAATCCCGGAAATGTGATGCTCGTGCATCAAAGCCAGCGCGTCGGCGAGCGTGGCGTCCGGCTGGATGGTGACCGGGTTCACCACCATGCCGGATTCGAATTTCTTCACCTGGCGGACCTGCGCCGCCTGCACATCGGGCTCGAGATTGCGGTGAATGACGCCGATGCCGCCGGCCTGCGCCATGGCGATCGCCATGCTGGCTTCGGTCACGGTGTCCATGGCGGAGGCGAGAATCGGGATATTGAGCGAAACGCTGGGCGTGATGCGCGACCGGATGTCCACGTCTGCCGGCAGGACATCGGACAGGCCGGGCTTCAACAGCACGTCATCGAAGGTGTAAGCTTCGCGCGGTATGTCCCTTGAAGTCACTGCCATTGCCAACTCCGCATCGTCCCGAAACTGCGGACCGGTGCGTCGGATAGACGCCTATCGAACGAGCGGACTTGAGGTCCCTCGCCCGGTTTTGGGCCCGCTTTTGGGTTGGCGGCGGTCGATAGCACGCCTTGACGACAAATAATAGCCGTCGCGGCCGAAAACAGGTGGAAACGTCATGAATATCAGGTTCGATCGCCGTGAATTCAGCCTTGGCGCCTTGGCCGCGGGCACCGCGCTTGCGGCCGCAGGCCGCCCGGCCCGAGCCCAGACCGCGCCGGTGAAGATTCGCGTCGGCTGGGTGGTGGTGCCGGCCTCCTTGGCGCCGCTGGTTCTGGAGAAGAAGGACATCCTCAAGCACTTCGGCCAGTCTTACGTCGCCGAGGCGACCCGCTTCGAAGGCACGCCCCCGGTCATCACCGCGCTGGCGTCCGGCGAGCTCGACATCGGGCCGCTGGCGTTCTCGTCCTTCGGCCTTGCCATCCAGAACGCCCATATGGACGACCTGCGCGTCATCAGCGACGAAATCCAGGACGGCGTCGCCGGTCACGGCACCAACGAATTCATGGTGCTCAAGGACGGGCCGGTCAAAACCGTGGCCGACCTCAAGGGCAAGGTGCTGGCCACCAACGCCATGGGCAGCGCCGTCGACATCGCCATGCGGGCGATGCTCCGCAAGAACGGCCTCGAGGCCAACAAGGACTACACCATCGTCGAGGCGCCCTTCCCGGCCATGCGCGCGGTGCTGTCGGAGAAGAAGGCCGACCTGATCAGCGCGGTGCCGCCGTTCGCGCTCGATCCCGATTTGCGCGCCATGGCGAACACGCTGTTCACCCAGAAAGACGCCTTCGGCATCACGCAACTCACCATGTGGACGGCGCGCACCGGCTTCATCCAGCAGAACCGCGCGGCGCTGGTCGATTTTCTGGAGGACATGGTGCGGGCGATACGCTGGTTCACCGATCCGAAGAACCATGAGGAAGCCGTCGCCATCGTGGCGCGGCTCAACAAGGCGCCACCGGCGCGCATGGCGTGGGCGTTCGGCGAGCGCGATCAATATCGCGATCCGAACGGCATGCCGAACGTCGCCGCGCTGCAAAGCAACCTGCAACTGCAGAAACAGGTCGGCTTCCTCAAAGACGATATCGACGTGAAGAAATATTCCGACCTGAGCATGGTCACCGAAGCGGCAAAACGCTTGGGATGATTTTGGGTGATTTTACCGGGCGGGATACATGATGCCGCAGGCCGCCGCAGCGCCTGCGCTGGTCCGCCGCGGGGGCGCAGAGTAGATTGCCCGGATGCGAGAATCACCGCTGCTGCGGCGTAAGCGATGCCGGCTGCCGATGGCCGCGATACTTTTGCTTGCCGTGCTGCCGGCGCGCGCCCAGGATCTTTCCGCCCAAAATCCTTCTCCAGATGAGCGGCGCTGCACCGGGCTTTGGCGCGCCACCAGCGAGGAGCGGGTCGCTTCGTGCACGACGCTGATCGATTCCGGCCGTTACCAGCCGGTCAATCTCGCCATTCTGCACGACAACCGCGGCATGGCGTTGCGCGCCAAGGGCGACCTGACCAACGCACGCTCGGATTTCGACCAGGCCATCGGCCTTAATCCGAACTACGCCCGCGCCTACGGCAACCGCGGCACTCTCGCGCTGGCGCAGCGCGATTTCGACGGCGCCATCGCCGATCTCGACCAGGCGATCAAGCTCGATCCGGCAGAAGCCGGGCTGTTCATGGCGCGCGGCAATGCCTATGACGGCAAGGGCGACGGCGATCACGCCATCGCCGACTACAACGAGGCGATCCGGCTGTCGCCCAATTATGCCTCGGCCTACTTCAATCGCGGGCTGGCGCTGCGCCACAAGGGCGACCTCGACCATGCGATCGTCGATTACGATCAGGCGATCAGGCTCGACCCGAGAAACACGTCGGCGATCAACAATCGCGGCATCGCCTGGTTCCAGAAAGGCGATCTCGACCGCGCCATTGCCGATTACAACCAGGCAATCCGGCTCGATCCCAATCTGGCGGCGGCCTACAACAATCGCGGCGATGCGTTGCGCGCCAAGGGCGACTTCGTCCACGCCACCGCCGATTTCGACCGCGCCATCAAGATCTCGCCGCAGTTCGCGCTGGCTTATGACAACCGCGGCCTGGTCGCGTACCAGCAAAAAGACTACGAACGCGCCGTCGCCGATTTCAATACCGCGATCGAGCTCGATCCCAAGAACGTCCAGGCCTACGCCAATCGCGGCAACGCCTTTGCCGACAAGGGCGACCGCAATGCCGCGCTTGCCGATTACGAGACCGCCGCTCGCCTCGATCCGAGCAACGCCGATATCCGCTACGATCGTGGCCTCGTCTTGCGCCGCAACGGCGATCTCGACCGCGCTATCGCGGATCTCAGCGAAGCGGTCCGGCTCAATCCGCGGCTGGCGGGCGCCTTCAACGAGCGCGGCTATGCCTTTTATCAGAAGCGCGATTTCGACCGCGCCATCGCCGACTTCGATGCGGCCATCGCGCTCAATCCGCAATTCGCCGTCGCCTACAACAATCGCGGCAACGCCTATGACGACAAGGGCGATCCCGGCCGCGCCATCGCCGACTACAGTGCGGCGCTGCGCATCGACCCGAATTATGCCGCCGCCTACTACAATCGCGGCATCGCCTGGCGCCACAAAGGCGACGCCGATCGCGCCATTGCCGATTACGACCAAGCGATCAAGCTCAATCCGACGCCCGCGGCCTACAACAACCGCGGCAGCGCCTGGGCCGCCAAGGGCGAGATCGACCGCGCGCTCGCCGATCTCGATCAGGCGATCAAACTCGATCCGCGTCTGGCCGAAGCCTACATCAACCGCGGCAATGCCAAGCGCGAGCGGCTCGACCTCGCCGCGGCGATCGCCGACTACACGCTGGCCATTTCGCTCACGCCGATCGCGGCGCTGGCCTATTACAACCGCGCCTGGGCGCATTACCTTGCCGGCGAGAGCGCCGAAGCGCTCGCCGACGCCGATCGCGCCATCGCGCTCGACGACCATTCGGCGAGCGCGTTGTCGACGCGCGGCCTGATCCGCGAGCGCATGGGCGATACCGAGGGCGCGGCGGCCGACTTCCGCCAGGCGCTCAAGCTCGATCCCAAATTCCAGCAGCCGGCCGAAGGTTTGCAGCGGCTGCAAAAAACCGGCCCGCCGAAAAGCCAATAGCCGCATGCAGTCGAAGCTGAACGACCGCGCCGTGCCGCTGATCGTCGCCGTGGCGCTGTTCATGGAGAACATGGACTCGACCGTGATCGCGACCTCGCTGCCGGCCATTGCACGCGCCATCGGCACCAACCCGCTGGCGCTGAAGCTCGCGGTCACCTCCTACCTGCTCTCGCTCGCCATCTGCATTCCGGCGAGCGGCTGGACCGCCGACCGCTTCGGCGCCCGCAACGTGTTTCGCATCGCCATTGGGGTTTTCATCCTCGGCTCGATCGGCTGCGCCGCCTCGCATTCGCTCACCGAGTTCGTCATCGCCCGCATCGTCCAAGGCATGGGCGGCGCGATGATGACGCCGGTCGGCCGGCTGATCATGGTGCGCTCAATCGACAAGCACCTCCTGCTCAACGCCATGTCGCTGGTGACCGTACCGGCGCTGATCGGCCCGATCTGCGGTCCGCCGCTCGGCGGCTTCATCACCACCTACGCGTCATGGCATTGGATTTTTCTGATCAATGTGCCGATCGGGCTTGTCGGCATCGTCGCGGCGACGCGCTTTATTCCCAACCTGCACGTCGAGCATCGCCACCCGTTCGATTTCTCAGGCTTCATTTTGTCCGGCCTCGGCATCGGCGGGCTTGCCTTCGGGCTCTCGGTGTTGGGGCTCGACTTCCTGCCGGTCAGCGTCGTCGCCGGGCTGCTCGGCGTCGGCGCCATTGCCACGATGGCCTACGTCGTCCACGCCAAACGAACGCCGGCGCCGATCCTCGATCTCAGCCTGCTCAAGCTGCCGACGTTTCGCGCCAGCATCGTCGGCGGCTTTCTGTTCCGGCTCGGCGTCGGGGCGCTACCCTTCCTGCTGCCGCTGTTGCTGCAGATCGGATTTGATCTCTCACCGTTTCAATCCGGCCTGATCACGTTCACCAGCGCACTCGGCTCGATGTTCATGAAGGCCGCCGTCGCCAGCGTGCTCAAGCGGCTGGGCTATCGCAACGTCTTGCTCTACAACGCCCTGATCAGCAGCGTCTTTCTCGCCGCCTGCGCGACTTTCGTGCCCGGCATGCCGTTCTGGGCGATGATCGCGATCTTGTTGTCCGGCGGCTTCTTCCGCTCGCTGCAATTCACCAGCATCAACACCATCGCCTATGCCGAGATCGATCCGCAGCGCTTAAGCCGCGCCACAGCCCTCACCGCCGCCGCGCAGCAATTATCGCTCTCGACCGGCGTCGCCGCCGGCGCGCTGGTGGTCGAGATCACGCTGCGGCTGCGGCACGAAACGGCGATGAGCGCGGTGGATTTTCCGCCGGCGTTCCTCGCCATCAGCGCCTTGGCCGCAACCGCGGCGCTGGTCTTTATGCGGCTTGCGCCCGACGCCGGCGAGGAGCTTTCGGGGCGAAGGGTCGTGCGGGCAGAGGTCGGCGACTAACCGCTCTGAGCGCTGCGAAAGCCGCGCGCCAACAAATAAAGCTCCGCCGAATCGCTGCGGCTCGCCGGCGGCTTGACGTGCTTGACGCTCTCGAACTCGCGCTTGAGCGCGGCGAGTAAGGCTGCTTCCGTGCCGCCCTGCAAAACCTTGCAGACAAAGGTGCCGCCTTCGGCCAGCACCTCGCGAGCGAATTGGGCTGCGGCTTCCGCCAGCGCCATGACGCGCAGGTGATCGGTCTGGCGGTGGCCGGTCGCGTTCGCCGCCATGTCGGAAAGCACGACGTCAACTTTTCCTTGGGCTTTGCCGCCCAGCATCGCCTTCAGACGCTGCGGCGCCGCGTCGTCGAGAAAATCGAGTTTTACAAATTCGACGCCGACGATCGGCTTCATGTCGAGAATGTCGAGCGCGATGACACGGCCGCCGGCGCCGACGCGGCGCGCGGCGATCTCGCTCCAGCCGCCGGGCGCGGCGCCGAGGTCGACGACGCGCGCGCCGGGTTTGAGCACGCGACATTTGTCGTCGATCTCGGCGAGCTTATAGGCGGCGCGGGAGCGAAAGCCTTCGCGCTTGGCGCGCGCCACGTAAGGGTCGCTGAGCTGGCGCTCGAGCCAGGTCCGCGATGACAAGGTGCGGCGCTTCTCGTCCTTGAGCCGCGCCATCGCTAATCAAGCCTCGCCCCAGACGCCGTCCTCGCGCATCATCTCGACCAGCATACCTTCGCGCAGGCCGCGGTCGGCGACGCGCAGCCGCGGGCACGGATAGGAGCGGCGGATGGCATCGAGGATGGCGCAGCCGGCGAGCACCAGGTCGGCGCGCTCGGCGCCGATGCACGGATTGGCGGCGCGCTCGTCGAAACTCATCGCCATCAGCTCGGCGACAACGCGCGAAATCTCCTCATCCGACAACCAGCAGCCGTCGACCCGGCGGCGGTCGTAGCGCCTGAGCCGCAAGAACACGCCGGCGATCGTCGTCACCGTGCCCGACGTGCCGAGCATATGAAAACCACCCGGATCGTGCGGATGGGCGGCGGCGAATTTTTCGACGAAGCAGGCCACCTCCTGCACCATAGCCTCGTAAGTCGCCGGCGAAACAACATGGCCGCCGTAGCGTTCAGCCAGCGTGACGACACCGAGCGGCAGCGACGCCCAGCCGACGATATCCGGCTTCGGCGGCCCGCGCCGGCCGGCGGCCGGCCGGCCGAGCCGCACCAATTCCGACGAGCCGCCGCCGATGTCGAACAGAATCACGCCCGACGCCGCCGGATCGAACAGCTCGGTGCAGCCGGTCGCCGCCAGCCGCGCCTCGGTCGCCGAATCGATGATCTCGAGCTCGAGGCCGGCCTGCTCGGCGACGCGGTTGCGAAAAACCTCGCCGTTCTCGGCGGCGCGGCACGCTTCGGTGGCGATGAGGCGCGCGCGCACGACACCGCGCGCGCGCATTTTATCGCGGCAGACCTGCAACGCCTCGACCGCGCGCGCAATCGCCGCCTCGCTGATGCGGCGCGAGGCGGCGACGCCCTCGCCGAGCCGGATGATGCGCGAGAAGGCGTCGACCACGCGGAAGCCGTCGCCGGAAGGGCGGGCGATCAGCAGGCGGCAATTGTTGGTGCCGAGATCGAGCGCCGCATAAGGCGCGTCGGGTCGCCCATTGGCCGGCCCCTGCCCATCGTCGCGACGGGACCCATCGCGGCGGATGCCATACGGCGTTCGGCGACCCCAGCGGGGGCGGCGCGGCCCCCCTCTGGCGTCGAGGCCGCCGTTGGGCGGGGCCTCGTCGACCATCCAAAAACCTTCCCGCCGCGCCGGAGCACTGCGGCTCGACGGCGCGGCTGTTCAAGTCCCAAATCGGGCAAACTGTAGCAGCGCAAGGTTTTGGGGCAATACTGTGCTTTTCTCGAGCATGAGCCATGCCGGCGCGCCTTCTTGTCGCGGTCGGCCAAGTCCTTTATGTCAGCGCCACAAGGCTTTACGGGCAAGGCACTACAGGATTAACAGCCATGAATTTGCAGCAGTCCGCCAAGGATCGCGCGGAGCAATTGACCGCGGACCGATTGTCAGTCGAGAAATTTGCCGTCGGCCAGTCGGTGCCGCGCAAGGAAGACCCCATGCTGCTGCGCGGCCAGGGGCACTATACCGACGACGTCAGCCTGCCCGGCCAGGCCTATGCGGTGATGGTGCGCAGCCAGAACGCCCACGGCGTGATCCGCGCGATCGATACCGAGGCGGCGCGCAAAATGCCGGGCGTGCTCGGCGTCTATACCGCCACGGATCTGAAAGGCTACGGCCCGCTCAAATGCATCGTGCCGTTCAACAACCGCGACGGCTCGCCGATGAAGAAGCCGCTGCGCGAAGCGCTGGCGGTCGGCAAGGTGCGCTATGTCGGCGACCCGGTCGCCTTCGTCGTCGCCGAGACAGTGAATGCCGCCAAGGACGCCGCCGAAGCGGTCAATGTCGACATCGAACCGCTGCCCGCGGTCACGACGGCCGAAGCCGCCGCCCAGGCCGGCGCGCCCCAGCTCTACGACGATGTGCCGGGCAATGTGGCGCTCGATTATCATTATGGCGATGCCGACGCGGTCAACGCGGCCTTCGCCCAGGCCGCCCACGTCACCAAGCTGACGCTGGTCAACAGCCGGCTCGTGGTCGCCGCCATGGAGCCGCGCGCCGCGCTCGCCGCCTATGACGGACAGCGATTCACGCTTTATGTCGGCTCGCAAGGCGTATTCGGCATGCGCGCCAATATCGCCGAGGCGCTCGGCGTGACGCCGAAGGACGTGCGCGTGATGACCGGCCAGGTCGGCGGCTCGTTCGGCATGAAGGCCGCGGTATTTCCCGAATACATTTGCGTGCTGCACGCCGCGCGCGCGCTCGGCCGTCCGGTGAAATGGACCGACGAGCGCTCCGGCAGCTTTGTCTCCGACAGCCACGGCCGCAATCACGACGTCACCGGTGAATTGGCGCTCGACGCCGACGGCAAATTCCTGGCGGTGCGGCTGACCAGCTACGCCAATGTCGGCGCGTTCCTCTCCCCGGTGGCGCCGATGCCGGGCACGCTCAATGCGGTGAAGAACGTGCAGGGCATGTACCGCACGCCGCTGATCGAAGTCTCGACCAAGGTCATGTTCACCAACACCTCGCATGTGTCCGCCTATCGCGGCGCCGGCCGGCCCGAGGGCAACTATTACATGGAGCGCCTGGTCGACGCCGCCGCGTCCGAGATGGGCATCGACCGCATGGCGATTCGCAAGCGCAACCAGATCTCGCCGCGCGAATTGCCGTGCAAGACCGCCTCGGGCGGCACCTATGACAGCGGCGATTTCGCCGCGCTCACCAAGCAGGCGTTCGACTTTGCCGACGGCAAAGGCTTTGCCAAGCGCAAGCGCGAAAGCGCGCGGCGCGGCAAGCTGCGCGGGCTCGGCATCGGCAACTTCCTCGAAGTCACCGCGCCGCCGTCGAAGGAGCTCGCCGACATCAAGTTCAATGCCGACGGCAGCGTGACGCTCGCCACCGGCACGCTCGATTTCGGCATGGGCCACGCCACGCCGTTCGCGCAAGTCTTGAGCGACCGGCTCGGCATTCCGTTCGAAAAAATCTCGCTTCTGCAGGGCGACAGCGACAAGCTTGCCATCGGCGGCGGCTCCGGCGGCTCGAAATCGATCATGCATACCGGCACCGCGATCGTCGAAGCCGCGGTAAAGGTCATCGAGAAGGGCAAGGAGCTGGCCGCGCACGCGCTCGAAGCCGCGCCGTCCGACATTGCCTTTGACCATGGCAACTTCACCATCGTCGGCACCGACCGTACGATCTCGATCATGGATCTGGCGAAGAAATTGAACGACGGCGCGAAGCCGCCGGCCGAGGGCCCGCAATCCCTCGACGTCACCCATGTCAGCGACGGCCCCGGCGCCTCGACCTATCCCAACGGCTGCCATATCGCCGAAGTCGAGGTCGATCCGGACACCGGCATCGTCGAGGTGGTCAGATATTTTTGCGTCAACGATTTCGGCACCGTCATCAATCCGCTGATCGTCGAGGGCCAGCTGCATGGCGGCGTCGTGCAAGGCATCGGCCAGGCGCTGATGGAGAAGACGGTCTATGACGGCGACGGCCAGCTGCTCACCGGCTCGTTCATGGATTACGCCATGCCGCGCGCCGCCGACGTGCCGTCGTTTAAGCTCGCCGATCATCCGGCGCCGGCCAAGACCAATTCGCTCGGCGTCAAGGGCTGCGGCGAAGCCGGCTGCGCCGGCGCGCTCACCTCGGTGATGAACGCGGTGATCGACGCGCTCGCCGACCGCGGCATCCGGCACATCGACATGCCGCTGACGCCGGCAAAAATCTGGCAGGTGCTGCAGGCCGCGAAGGCATCGCCGGCGCAATGACGCAAGTCGTTTCCGTCCAGTCGATCCGTCCGGCGGAATCGCGGCTGATCGCCGTCGTCTGCGCGGCGCACATGATGAGCCATTATTACATGCTCATGCTGGCGCCGCTGTTCGCCTTCATCCGCGCCGATTTCAACGTCAGTTACACCGAGCTGGCGCTGGCGCTCACCGTGTTCAACGTGGTGTCCGGCGTGGCGCAGACGCCGATCGGCTTTCTGGTCGACAAGATCGGCGCCCGTATCGTGCTGATCGGCGGACTGGCGCTGTCCAGCGTCGCTTATGCGTTCGCCGGCGCCATCGATTCCTACTGGGTCTTCATCGCCATGTACGGCGTCGCCGGCCTCGGCAACACCGTGTTCCATCCCTCCGATTATTCGCTGCTGTCGCAACACGCGCCGCCGGAACGCTTGAGCCACGTGTTTTCGTTTCACACCTTCGCCGGCATGGTCGGCTCGGCCGTCGCACCGGTGACGCTGCTCTACATGCAAAGCCAGTTCGGCTGGCGCGGCGCCTATATCGGCGCCTCGATTGTCGGCCTGCTGGTGTTGGCCGCGCTGGTCGCGCAGCCCGAGCCCGCGCCGGAAATAAGGCATGCGGCAAAGAGCACGGCGAAGGGACGCCCGCCGGTCACCGATGTCGGCTGGCGGCTTTTGCTGTCGGCGCCGATCCTGCTCAACCTCGCCTATTTCACCCTGACGTCGATCATGAGCGGCGGGCTCAACACTTATCTCGTGGTGGCGCTCGGCGCGTTGCACGGCACCGCACCGGCCGTTGCCAATATGGCGTTGACCGCGCTGCTCGCCATGAATGCGGCCGGCGTGCTCGCCGGCGGCGTGCTTGCCGGACGCACCAGCCACCACGCCGTCGTGGCCGCGACCGGACTTGCGGTCGGCGGCACCGTGACGGCGCTGATCGGCTGGTTCGCTTTGCCGCCTGCCGGACTCATCCTGCTGATGGCCTTCAGCGGGCTGTGCGTCGGCATGACCTATCCGTCGCGCGACATGCTGGTGCGCGCCGTGACCCCGCCGAACGCCTACGGCCGGGTGTTCGGCTTCGTCAGTATGGGCTTTAATATCGGCGCCAGCATCGCGCCGATCGTCTATGGCGCGCTGATGGATCACGGCGAGCCGCTCGCGGTGTTCATGCTGTCGGCCGCCGTCTGCATCATCTGCATCTCGACCGTGACGTTCGGGTTCTCGCGCCGCGAAGTACACTGAGACGTCGTTCCAATTCAGGAGCGGAAGGAATGAACGGCCGCAACGCTCCATTGCTGAAATGCCTCGGCGCGGCGATCGCCATCGCCCTTGCTGCCGTCGTGCCGGCGCGCGCGCAAGAGCACAGTTGGCTCCTCCCCGATCTGGCGAGCGCGGCCAAATCCGAAGGCGCGTTGACCGTCTACGGCTCGATGAACGAGCAGGAAGCGCTGCCGCTGTGGAAGCTGTTCGAGAACGCGACCGGCGTCAAAGTGAACTACGTGCGTTCCTCGGATACCCAGATCATGGCCAAGGTGGCGATCGAGAACCGCGCCGGCCAGCGCACCTGGGACATCGCCTTCACCACCACGGTGCCGCAATTGCCGGCCGCTTATCTGGCGCAGTTCGATCCGCCGGAGGCCAACAGCCTGATGACCGAGGCGCGCGACCCCAACCGGCGCTGGTACGGCGGCTACGCCAATTACAATGCGCCGGCCTACAACACCAATTTCGTCCAAAAGGCGGACCTGCCGAAGAGCTACGACGAGTTCGCCGCGCACAAGGAATGGGCCGGCAAGATCGCCATCGACGACACCGACGACGAATGGCTCGCCGCGCTCTGCGCCTATTACGGCAACGAACGCGGCCTGGCGCTGGTCAAGAGCATCGTCACAGCCCTCGATCCGGTCGTCACCGACGGCCATCTCGCGCTTGCGCGCTCGGTCGGCTCCGGCGAATATTGGCTGGCGCTCAACAACTATCTGCCGCTGACGCTCAACGTGAAGATGTCCGGCGCGCCGACCGATTTTTGGCTGCTCGAGCCGGTGCCGCTGATCTTCGGTTCCGTCGGCGTCAACACGCTGGCGCCGCATTCCAATGCGGCAAAGCTTGCCGGCAACTTCGTCTTGAGCCAGGAAGGCGAAACGTTCATGACCCGCAAGGGGCGGCTGCCGACCCGGCCCGATGTCGCAACCAATCCGCCCGAAATCGGCGCGATGCTCAAAGAGAGAAAGATCATGCCGGTGGTGTTCAGCGGCCACGATCAGAGGAAATGGCAAAAGACCTATAACGAGCTGTTCGGCCGCCATTGATGCCGAACAGACGAGCGCATCAAGGAGATAGTCATGAAAATCTGCCGCTACGATGACGACCGGATGGGCGTGGTGCGCGGCGATCTCGTGCACGACGTGACCGAGGCGCAAAGCGAGATCCGCAAATCCATGCCCTATGCGATGAAGGGCGACGCGGTGGTCGCCAGCCTGCCGCAATGGCGCGAGCGCATCGAGCGCATGGCCGACAAGGCCCCGGGCAAGCCGATCGCGCAGGTCAAATTGCTGCCGCCGGTGGCGCGGCCGACCAAGCTCAGCTGCGCGCCGACCAATTACCAGGCCCATATCGCGGAAATGGCAAAGGCCGCCGCAGAGCCAGGTTCGCAGATCGTGCGCTCGCAATCGTCAAAAATTCTCGAAGCGGGCATGTTCCTGAAAGCCAACTCCGCGCTCGTCGGCCCGTCGGAAGGCATCCCGATCCGTTTCCCGGACCGGCGCAACGATCACGAGGTCGAGCTGGTCATGGTGATCGGCAAGACCGGCAGCGACATTCCGCAAGCCAAGGCGCTCGATTACGTCGCCGGCTATGCGCTCGGTCTCGACATGACCGTGCGCGGCCGCGAGGACCGCAGCTTTCGCAAATCGGTCGACGGTTACGCGGTGCTCGGCCCCTGGATGATAACGGCCGACGAATTGCCCGATCCGGACAACATTCCGCTCAGCCTCACGGTCAACGGCGAGACGAAGCAGAACAGCAATACCAGCCAGCTGATCTACAATTGCCGCCGGCTGATCGAATTCGCCTCCGAATTCTACACGCTCAATCCGGGCGATCTGGTCTATACCGGGACGCCCGATGGCGTCGGCCCGGTAAAGCCCGGCGACGTCATCGTCTGCCGCTCGGCGCCCGCGCTCGGCGAGCTCAAGATCGCCGTGCGGGCCCATGAAGCCGGCCGCGTGCCGAGCGAACAGCGCGTTCCCGCCTGAGCGGCGCGCACAGGGAGAGCACCATGTTGCAGATCAAACGGGCCGGCCATTCGACGCTGACGACGCCCGACATCGAGAAGATGATCGACTACTTCACCCGCATCGTGGGTTTAAGTCTCGCGGCGCGGGAGAAGAACCGCGCCATCCTCGCCACCAAATCCGGTCTCGAGGCGATCGTGCTGGAACGCGGCGGCGCAGTCGAGGCGCCGCGGCTGTCGTTCCAGGTGGCGCCGGGCAGCGATCTCGGCGAGGTGGCGGCGCGGCTCAAGAAGGCCGGCTTGAAGAGCGAGCGGCGCTCCGACATCACCCCCGGCATCGGCGAAGCGGTGGCGTTCGCGGATCCCAAGGGCACGACGATCGAAGTCTATTCCGATTTTGCCTTCGCGCCGGAGGACAATACCTTCACCGGCGTCATGCCGATAAAATTCGGCCACATCGCCTATCAGTGCCCGGACGTCCAGGGCATGGTGAAATTCTATTGCGACGTGCTCGGCTTTCGGGTGTCGGACTGGCGAAGCGATTTCTTCGCCTTCCTGCGCTGCAGCCGCGACCATCACACGGTCAATTTCCTGCGCAACGAGAAAACCGCGATCCATCACATCGCCTTCGAGGTGCGCGACTGGTCGGACATCAAGCGCGCCTGCGATCTGCTGGCGCGCAACGACATCAAGCTGACCTGGGGGCCGATCCGCCACATCATCGGCCACAACATCGCGATCTATCACAAGAACCCGGACGGCGTCGTCATCGAGTTCTTCACCGATCTCGACCAGATGCACGACGAAGAGCTCGGTTTCTTCGAGCCGCGGCCCTGGCACCAGGACCGGCCGCAGCGGCCAAAAGTGTGGGGCGAGGAGACGCCGTCGAACTGGTGGGGCCCGATGTCCCACGGCTCGCCGCAACACGCACGCGCCCTGGCGCAGCCGACCGCCGCGCCGGTCCATCACGGCCTGCAGACCGCGCCGGCGGGGGCGCGCAAGCCGGCGCTGGCCGAAGCCCGGACCAAGCAGGCACAAAAAAAGAGCCGCGGCAAAACGAGGCCGCGGCGGAGATAAGATCACTTGGAAATGCGGCCGACATGCCCTAGATCATGCCGTCGTTCGGTCGCGCCGGTGTGCGGAATCGTGTTTCGGGGCGAACTGCGCAAAGCCGTCTAAGCCGCTGATCGCGCACGGCGAATTGGTGGGGAATGGTGTAACGGTAGCACTGCAGACTCTGACTCTGCCTGTCTAGGTTCGAATCCTAGTTCCCCAGCCAGGATTTCTCCTGTCAAATCAATGCGTCGAAACGCCCGGGCGCCAGGATTCGAACTCCCGCCTGCACTCTCGCGCAAGTCATCACAAATATCGGATTCCTGGCGCGCTTTCAGCGAGACAGCGCCCACTTGCGTTCATCGAACCGGGCCTGGTACAGGCTCAACGCTTGACAGGTAGGTTCAAGTCTTCGTCAATCGGACGAGCGTCAACGCAATATCGAGCTTGTTAAGCAGGGTAACATGGCTGGCAAAAACTTTTCCCATGGTCTTCGTGGTCAACGCGTCAGTTAACGCCCCCAGTGAATCGCCGATCCCGAGTTCGTTGTCATTGGCCTTCGTCGCCAGAAAGCGCTTCACGCTATTGGTGATCGCATCACCGGATGATGCCAGCAGCTTCAAGTAGGCCGCTGAGGAAATCGTCTTGGCTTTGAGCAACGCTACCAATGCTTTCACGAAATCGGCTGTGTCGCTGGACTCGACGTGTAGCTGCAATCGGCCAAAAACGGCACCGTGGAATAGCAGCGCCTCGCGCAGAGCCTGGTCAGCAGTAGAGGACACGATATTGAACCGGAAGCCATTGACGACTTTCTCGTCCACCAACTCGAACATATCCACCGGCAGCGAGACATTCTGTGCTGCCTTGAATGAGGCCATCCCGAATGCAACCCAGCGGTACTCACCAGGTTTCATCCCGGGCGCGGTCAGCACGACACCCGGCCTGAACGGTTTGGGACCGCCACCGCCTTGCATCTCGACAGTCGGTGACGTGAAGCTCTTCAGCAAGTTCGTGTCGGCATCGAGCTTCAGTGCAAAATCCCGTGCCTTTTTCGAGGCATTGCGGATGATCGCGTAGTGCGTAGACCCGCCACCGGACAGGCCGTAGTGCACGGACATATTGCGCTGCGCCTTGTTGTTGTCATTAATCACCAGGAGATCGGTCGTCGGCCAGCCGGGCGTGTTGCCGCTGAGGCCCGGTGTAACGAACGGATCGGAGGTCGTGGAAATCTGCGCACCCAGGCACAAGTGGGTCGAGGACGACGGTGCCAGCGTCCAGGAGGCTGAGGCGATCTTTGAGGTTTGCGCTGCCGTAAAGTTCACGCTCGTGGTGGCTTTGCTCACGTAAGGGCTGCCGGTGCCGTACTCGGCGACCAGGAACTCCACGTTGACTGTCTCAGCCAAGCCGGGGCTGTTGCGCGAAATCCGCACAAAGGCAAAGTTTGTGGCGGTGCCTGTAGCAGGGCTTTGCGGATCCTCGTTCTGCGGCTGATCGTTGACGAAGGTATTGGGCGTGGAGCTGCTTCGTTGATTCCACACGTCGCTGGTGGCGTAGAACACCGGATTGGTGGAGGGCTCCAAGCCCGTATCATGCGTGGTCGCGTTGGTTGTCCAGTCTCGCACATAGAAGTCCGAGCCGGTCGCTGCATCGATTTCCGTCACCTTGAAGAAGAATGGATCAATGGACGGCGACACGACAGTGACGCCATCGAGCGCGAACAGCTTCTTGGTGGGAAAGTCGTGATTTCGCTGATAGGCCACGCCTTGAGGAAAATTCGTCAGGTCGGGCGTGTTATTGGCGCTGAAGATGCCATAGAAATCTTTCCCAACCGCCATCATGTGCAGGTAGTCGCCGATGTACGGCGAGAACGTACGGACAGGCGATTGCGACAGCGCCGTGCACAGGATCGCGTCGGTCCACGTCGTGCCGTTGACGCTGGTGCGGTAGTGCGTCTCCCAGCGCTGGGTGGTGCCGCTGCCGGTGATTTGTTGGTAGACGAGCGCGATTTTGCCCAGGCTATTGACGGCCACTGCTGGGTTCTTGGCGCTGGAAATCGACAGCAAAGGGGTCGTGGACCAGGTCACGCCCCGGTCGGTCGAGCGGATCAGGTTCAGCGTGTAGACGGTGGAAACCAGCGTCGCGTAGGCGACATAGACGGTGTTGCTGTCGCGCGGATCGACGGCAATGCTGATATCGCCGCCCCATCGCTCCTGCCCGTTCGCGGCTACGCCAGTCTGATTGAACGGAAACGAAAGGTTGATTGCAACGCGCCGGCCAGCCAATCCGTCCCCGGAGTCGATCAGCGCTGTGAATGGCGTGGCCCCGATGCCCCAGTTGTCGTCGCGCACGACGATGAGTTCGGCGTTGCTGATGACCAGAGTGTTTAATCCGAAATTTCCCGTCGAGGAAATCCATCGATAGAAGGCGGCATAGACCGTGCCGTCGCCATGCACGGCGGGACGGACTTGGGGCCCGTTCTGGCCCATGGTCGTCCGCTTTTCGAGGCGAATGGAAGTGAATGTCGGCGCGGCAATGCCGCCATCGAGGGTTTGCTCGACGGTTGCCGTTTTGCCGCCAGTCGCGTTGAAGTCGTTAACGCCGATGTAGACGCGGTCCTTGCCGACGTCGGACCCACCCATCACGGTCGAGGATTGCACGTAGGGTTGGTCTTCGTTGCCGCGGCTCTCAAGTTGGGTCATCAACGTCGAGCTCGTGAAGTTGGTTGATCGATGCACCTCGAAAGCGCTGGTCGATCCATCGAGAATTGACGTGAATAGCCGGCTGGAGGTGCCGGCGAACTTCAGCGTGATGTCGCCCGTCCCCAGGTTGCCTGAGCTAGGTACGATATTGTTGAGCGTCCAGGTCGTCCCCCCGTTGGTGGAGACATAGATGGGCGCCGTGGGTTGACCGCCGCCCATCGGATTTGGCGTGAAGGCGGAACCGGCGATCTGTAGCGGATTGGCGGGGTTCACCGCAAGATTGGGTTCGCTGTCCTGGTTGGTTTCCCCGCTGAGCGACAGCGGGATCATGTTGACGACCGTAATCATGTTGAGCCCTTCCCGGTGTCAGTCGCTACTTTTTGGCTAACGCTCTGACGCGCTCCAACTCGTGCAGTGGCAGAAAATCGGTGTCGTGAAGCGTCGTCAGCACGTCGGGGCCCACAGGCAAAGCGGCCAGGAGCTTGGCCGGAACCCCTTTAGGGTCTTGCTTCGCGCCCGGCTGCAGCATCCAAATCCCCTGCTCACCTTCCGCGTATTTCTTGACCTTGTACCAGCGGACATCGTCGCTTGCGGGGAACTGCACCGCGACTTGCTTAACGCCTTTATTGCCCTTGATTACTTCATCGACGGCTATCGTGGCCTCGTGCCAATTTGGATCGTGCTCGCTGATATGCGTCGTCCCTCCAACGGCGGTCATCGCCATCGCGGTCGCTGGTACTTCCCGTTCGATCTTCGTCACCTTCGCTACGGTGCCGACCACCGTCATCGCGGCCGACGCCATACGCGCGCTCAGCACGCGATCCTCTTCGGCGACAGAGGCCTGGCGCACGGGACCGGACGCCGCCTTAGTACCCGTATCTGCGGCGGTGCCGACCACGTCGACAGCAATGCTGTCACCGAATAGCCAGCCGTTTGTGAAGAAGGTGAGGCTCGTTCCCTTGCGGAGCGCTGGCATTTTCTTGAAGCGCACCGTGATTTCGTGGCCGCCGAGCGCGGTGAATATATCAGGCGCTGACACTACCCGGTCGACATGAACGATCGCGGTGTTGTCGGTGGCTACACCTTCTACCGTCGCTGCCCGCGTCTTGACCACGTTGCCGACAAAGATAAAGCCCGACTCGGCGGCGAACTTGTTAACCTGCTTAGCACTCGTAGCCATAGGAAGCCTCAATGGTTGGTTGGTTCCCTAGTGAATGCCGAAAAACTGATCTTGTCGACCTCGTGAGTTGCGCGCGACAGCTAACTTACGCTGCCGGTAATGGCTGCACGTTTCCACTCACGGCGCGCGGCGACGAACATCAGCAGCGTGAAGGCGCACAGGCCAGCTGAAAGGCCCCACTCGGCCTCCCCGCTGCCACCATCCGGATCGAAGCCGAATACGCCCTCGATCCATTGGGGCCACACCGCCGTTACGACGAACATCAGTGTGCTCAAGGTGCCAGCGACCAATTCGACCCAAAAACGGACGGACACTTTGGCTCTCAGCGGATCTAAAAACTGCTTCATGTGTTGCCCTCGCCCGGCGATGGGATGCAGAATTCTTAAGCCGACGAAACGCCTTAATCGTGAAGCGCTGAAGAGAAATTTCACCACCGACAAATTCGGAAGTCTAACAAATTCCTAAATGGTGTATTTCGCGGTTACCGCAGGAAGACGTTTTAACGTAACCGCCTCAGCAATTTTTGCGTCGGCTTGGCTGACGATTTCAGAAAAAAATCTAGATTTAAGGCGATCCGAAAGGCCGCTTCGAGTTGCTCAACCTTACAACCCCTGACTTTACTGCGATAAAATGCTACTAAGAAGATCGCCTTGTCAACAACGACGGCCTGCGCGGTGACGTTGGAAATTTGGGTTTGATAAGTTTGCCAAAACCGTGCGGCATGCACCTCATTAGCAAGGTCAAGCTGATGGGCTCATCGTTTAAGTCCTTCAAAAACGGCCCGAATCTCCCTTGATGGCGAGGTCAAATACGCTTGATGGAGAACTGCTAGCTCCATACCTTCCGTCGAAAATCTGGGTTCAAATGTCGCTCACACTGTCGGACCAGGTACATAATCGGCTGTTTGACCGGACAATATGTCGCAAGACGAAATCGATTTTGAAGCTCCTGGGACGTAAAGCAAAAGAAATTTAGGTCCAAACATTCCAGACCGGACGCCCCTAATCGGACGACCGGCGAGTGCACGCGATCATGGTCTCGGCGAGGATGCGCGCACGCCTCAGGTGCTCGGGATTGTCCGGATCAATCCGGTCCTCGGTGGCGGTCATCAGGAGACCGCCGTCTGGCGTACGTTCGGTCAGGATTTCGGGCGCCAGTTTGAGGTCGGCGGCGAGCTTGGCCGAGAGGTATGCGAGCCAAGGGATGTGGAACCCATCAGGGAATGACTGATCGGTGGGAACCTGTCGCGGGCTGTCGATTCTGAAGGCCTGCACGCCGTCGGGTCCAACTTCAATCGGCACCGCGACGTGGCCTACCCTGCGGACGTAGGCGTAGGCCCACGGGGCAGGCCAGAAGGTGCAGATTGCCAGCAATGCAGATCTGAAGATTGGGTACGTCACGATGTCTGGGTCAGCAGCAACTCTCAAATATCCGGCATCCAACCAAATTTCGCCGTTCTTCGTACCGCCGGCAGTGATCCGCAGGCTGATATAGCGCGGCTTGCTGACATTTCCCGTATACGCCACGGCGTGGTACCCGTAATGCGGTTCCGGCGTGCCCAGCTGATCGCGGCTGACATTCTTCTCAATCACTGGCCCGATGTGCGACCGGACCGCCGCAAGCGGCGCCGAGTCTCTTGCCGGCAGATCCATGACCTCCCAGTTCTTGAAAACCGATGGATCGATATTGGTCAAGGCATCGAGCGTGCGCACAAACTTGGTGCCGACAGATGCCGGACTTTCCGGATTTTTGGGCAATCTCGAGTGGATTGCATAGGAGAACTCGCGTCCGAACATTATCGCCTCTTTTTCGACCAAGGAAGAAAGACAACTTCGATTCTCGCCCGACCCTCGTATCGGTCGCTGTCAAATAGCGCCCGAGCATCGAGTGCTGCCCCCAACTCCGCGAAATACCAGCGCACCGGGCGACCGCCGCTTGCCGCAATTTGCCGGCCGGCTCTTTCCCACCATTCCATAATCACCGACTGCATGGGCTGCGAAAAGGTCAAAAGCTTTTCGTAAACCGGCCCCTTGGCGTCAGCCATCATACCGTTCGTGCGGCGGCAGTCATCGTAGTAGACGAGCGCGCCGTCGTCTTGAGGGTTGGGCAACTGAAAACCGATGCCCGAGGGTGTCGTGTACGGAGGCGGATTGACGAAACTCTTCACGTAGTTCTCATACTCCCTCCCCCTCTCACCGGGCTTGTCTGGGCCAGGCGCCGGGCAAATTCTCGGCTCATCGTCTTTCACCAAATCGGGAGACACGACGGCCGAGTGGATCAGCACACCGCCATCCGGAAGCACGCGACCGATGACCTTGCCATGTTCGTCGCGAAGCTCGTCATCGTGAAAGTAAGCCGCGAAAGTATGCTGACCGCCGTCGGGACTATCATAGGTCAGATGAAGCAGCGCCTCGTCGCGATTTTGCCAGTACCGCAGCCCGGGGACCCCCGATACTTCGCCTTCGACACGAAGATTGTTCGGAGACGGGATGAACAATAGCCCGAATGCCGCTGCGGCGGCGCCGGTCGGACCGAGAACCCGCGAAGCATACGCGCCAAGCTCCACGACTTGCGCTGCGTCGAGTTCGCCAATCCATGACAAAAGCCGCATCCACTGACCGCTGATCCGCCCGCTGCCCGCGGGTACGCGAGGCTCGTCCGGGTTGAAAAGCTTCTCGACGGCGTCGGTGTATGCCGCGCCAAGACCGAGAGCATCGTAGACGGCGCGCGGGCTCGTGCCGGCCTTCATGAAGCCGTCGACGATGAAGAGGCGGCGTGCCGCTTCGTAAGGCACTTCCAGCTCGCGCAGCCCGCATGCGCCAAGTGGATATAGGCGAGGCAATCGTCGCCTTCGCGCCACGCTTTTGCGGCGCGTTCGATATTGCCCAGCACCGAGGGCGCAATGGCCTTGCCGTAAGCCGCAGACAACAGCGCCAACACCTGGGGTTCCTGGCCTCGCAGGCTTTGCAGTCGCCGCGGGCTGTCGGCTGGGACCAACACCGTGGCCGCTGCCAGCACCAGACCCTCCGGTGCCAGGTTCAAGACCCGGCTGATGGGGGCGAAACGTTTGCGCGCATGCCATGTGTTGCGTAATTGTTGCTGCAGCACGCATTTGCTCCGCGTTTCAATATTTGGATTGCGCCATGACCAGTCACCCCGAACCCCCGGCAACCGTGAAAATCGATCTGCACGGCTATCATCCGTCCGCGATCGTCGGGACGCCGATGGCGAAGCTCATCGAGCAGGCGTGGGAGATGGGCGCGGACCGGATTTGTTTCATTCACGGCCACGGCCGGGCGCGCGGCATATCGCCGGGGTTCGTGAATACCAACACCGGCTATTTTGGGCTCTGCATCAGGCGCGAGTTGCGGAGCAACGCGGACCTTCGCCGCTGGATCAAATACACCACGCTCGACTGCGGCGACTGGGGCGCGACCGCCGTCAAGCTGAAGGTCAATCGCAATCCGACGCGAACCGGCCTCGACCTCGCCGTGCTGCCGGCGCGCAGTTATGCGCGATGACCCGCGCGCGTTTACTGAAAATGCCAAGGCACCAAGCCCACCGCCCTTTTTACCGCCGCTCCGACGATCAGCCGGCCAGCACGACGACGCAAATCCGACCGAGGCCAGGTCGCGATATTGGACCGGGACATTTCCAGCGCCGCCACCGTCGGCCGGATCATCTCGACCGACTTGCCGTGCTACCGCGAGCTTGGCCTTACTGGCGACCGCCGGTCCGGGCAATCAGCGTCTTCGCCAGAATGCGCGCGCGCCGCGTTTGGGCAGGATTGTCGGGATCGAGCCGCTCCTCGGTCGCGGTCATGAGGAGGCCGCCATCCGCGGTGCGCTCAGTCAGGATTTCGGACGGTAGCGCGAGGACGGTCGCGGACTTCGCAGCCAGATATACAATCCAAGGAACAAAAAAAATTGAATCGGGAAAGGTCGGATCGCCGGGGACCTGCGGCACGGACTTGATGGTGCTGCCTCCGTGGCCGCTCGGCACCGCGATAGTGCCCAATCTTCGAGCGCAGGCGAAGCTCCACGGCGGCAGCCAAATTTCAATGATGGCCAAAAGAGCCGCCCGAAACAACGGATAGCTCACGATACTCGGATCGGACGGCATCATAATGCCGCCCGCGCTCAGCTCGACCCTTCCCTCTCCCAGCCTTCCCCACGCATCGACCGATAATCTCATCCGGCGCGCTCTTGCGCCGGCGGTTGTCGTAGCCACGGCCGAGTAGCCGTTTTCAGGTGCCGGGCCCCAGTCATCGTGGTGGACTTCACGGCCGATGATCTCGGCAATATGCGGCCGCGCTGCCTCCAGCGGAATTGTTTTCATCTTCCGTACCTCGCGGACTTGCCAACCGGCAAAGATCTCTGGATCGATCGGCGTCAAAGCGTCGAGCGTGGCGATGAATTTTGGACCCAGCCAATCCGGACTCAGCGGCCCGCCCGGCAGCGGAAGGCGAATGGAATATTGGAATGACGAAAGGCTCATTCTCCTCTCCCTGGCCATGGCTTGAACTCGATGTCGATGTTTTGGAGTTTCGGGTCTTTCTCGAATATCCCTGTAGCAAAGTCCGCCGTTTGCTTTTGGGAAAAATACCAACGGACCGGACGCAAGCCAGCTGCCTCAATTTGGCGCCTGGCCTGTCCCAAGAACAAGCGCTCGAGCAGCTCCGTGCCCCATTCTGTTCTCAGGAAATCGGTGTATCCATCCTTGATCTCGACCATCGTGCCCGGTGTGGTGCTCACAATCGTCGAATGATACTCCTTTTCCCCCGGCCGACGGGTTTGGTAGAATATACCCCATCTCCGAAGGCGTGGGATTGCCCGGATTGACGATGCTTTTTATATAATTCTCATATTCCAGGCCTTTGTCATTGGTGCGTCGATCGGGGCTATAGTCGGGGCAGAGTTTCGGTTCATTGTCGTTAGCCGGAATCAAAGGGAGGGCGCGCAGCTCAATAGCGACATCGCCTTTCGGCAAAACGCGGCCGACGACCTGTCCACGCTGATCGCGGAACGCGTCCTCCTGCCGCTGCGCCGTGAAGGTTTGCCGGGCGCCATCGGGGCTGTCATACGTCAGACGAAGCAGGGTCTCGTCGCGGTTCCAGGAATACCGCAGCCCGGGTACGCCCGACACCTCGCCTTGGACACGGAGATTGTTCGGCGGCGGGATGAACAACAAGCCGAATACGGCCGTTGCGCCAGCTCCAGAAACGAGCAGCCGCGCGGCAAAGCTGCCGAGAGACTCCACGGCCGCAGCCGGGAGCTCGCCGAGGAACGATAGCTCACTCGTCCACTGGCCGCTCTTGCTGCCGCTGCCGGCCGGCACGCGTGGCTCGGCGGGGTTGTAGACCTTCTCGACGGCGTCTGCGTATGTCGCGCCTAGACCGAGAGCGTCGAAAACTGCGCGCGGGCTCGTGCCGGCCTTCATGAAGCCGTCGACGATGAAGAGGCGACGCGCCGCTTCGTATGGGTCTTGCAGGTCGCGCAACCCCGTATGCGTCAGATGGATATAGGCGAGGCAATCGTCGCCTTCGCGCCACGCCTTTGCGGCGCGTTCGATATTACCCAGCACCGAGGGCGCGATTGCCTTGCCATAAGCCGCAGACAAGAGCTCCAGCACCCGCGCTTCCCCACCTCGCGGGCTTTGCAGTCGCCGCGGACCGTCGGCCGGGACCAGCACCGTGGCCGCTCCCAGCATCAGACCCTCAGGTGTCAGGTTCAAGACCGGGCTGATGGGGACGAAACATTTGCGCGCATGCCACGCGTTGCGTAATTGTTCGTGCAGCACGCGTTCCTCCGCGTCGCAATGTTCGGATCGCGCCATGTCCAACGAGCCCGGCCCCGCAACCACCGTGAAAATCGACCTGCACGGTACCATCCGTCCGCCATCGTCGGTCCACCGCTGGCGAAGCTCATCGAACAGGCGTGGGAGATGGGCGCGGAGAAGATTTGCTTCATTCACGGCCACGGCCGGGCGCGCGGCATATCGCCGGGATTCGTCAACACCAATACCGGCTATTTCGGGCTCTGCGTCCGGCGCGAGTTGCGGAGCAACAAGGAGCTTCGCCGCTGGGTCAAATACACCACGCTCGACTGCGGCGACTGGGGCGCGACCACCGTCAAGCTGAAGGTCAATCGCAATCCGACGCGAACCGCGCTTGACCTCGCCGTGCTGCCGGCGCGCAGTTATGCGCGATGACCGGCGCGCGCCTGCTGAAAATGCGACAGCACCCAATCCACCGCCCACTTCACCGCGGCGGCTTGTGATAATTTCCGAGTTGCGGGCGCCGCGCCCGTCAACCCCAAGAACTTTTACCCAACGGAGACAGGCCGATGAAAAACCCCTTTTTGTACGATCTGGCAAAATCCACTCCCGCAGTGAAGAAGCCGGGCGGCACCGTGCGGTTGGCTTACGAGAAAGACTTCCCGGCGGTGGCGGGACAGAACGCGGCCATGGCGCTGGTCGTCCTGAAAAAAGGCGGCATCCGCGAGCCGCACTGGCATCCCGATGCCTGGGAGTTCGATTACTGCATCAGCGGCAAGGCGCGCATGTCGGTGGTCGGGCCGAACAACGAATGGCGCGAATTCAAGGTCGAGCCCGGCCAGATCGTGTTCGTGCCGCAGGGGTATTTTCATTACTTCGAGAATATCGGCAAAGAAGATCTGCGTTTCCTGATCGTGTTCAACAACAGCACGCGGGAAAGCAACGACGATATCGGCGTCTCCGTATCCTTGGGCGGAACGCCCAATCACGTCTTGGCCGCGACGTTCGGGGTGCCGAAATCCGTGTTCGAACAGATCCCCAAGCTGCACAAAGAGGTCATCATCACGTCGAAGCGCAAGCGGGATCGCTGATCGCCGCGTTTCGCCACCGGTCCCGGCACGCTTTGCTTTCGCAGCTTACTGAAAATGCGACAGCACCCAGCCCACCGCCCATTTCACCGCGGCTTCCACCACCCAGCCGGCCAGCACGGCGACCGCGAAGCCGATTGAGGCCCAGGTCGCGATTTTCGAGCGCGACAGTTCGAGCGCCGCCACGGTCGGCCGGATCATCTTCGCCGATTCCGCGCGCACGCTGCGCTAACTAATCAGACTAACCGGTGCACGCGATCATGGCCTCGGTGAGGATGCGGGCGCGCCGCGCGTGCTGGGGATTGTCCGGATCGAGCCGCTCAGTGGTCGCGCTCATCAAAAGCCCCCCGTCGGGCGTGCGTTCCGTCAGAATTTCTGGGGTCAACTTGAGGCCGCTGGCAAGCGCGGGGGCGAGGTATCCAATCCAAGGAATATGAAAAATTGAATAGGGAAAGGTCGGATCGAGGGGCACCGGCGTCACGCCGTCTATCCTGAACGCTGGCACTCCCCCGAGGTCGATCGGCACCTTGACGGTGCCCGTTCGGAAGGCCTGCGCGCAGGCCCACGGTGCCCGCCAGATCGCGTTGATCGCCAACAGCGCCGCTTTGAAGCGGGGATACGTCACGACGGCCAGATCGGGCGGCACGTTCAAATTGGCGAATTCCAACTCTGTGCGACCATCGTCTTTCCCGCCGGCATCCAGCCAGAAAGTCGCGCTGCGAGGATCTCCGTCTTGGCCCGCCAACGCCCGCGCGTGATAGCCGAAACGAGGAGCGGGTAGTTTGAAATCGTCACGGACCACCCCGTCTTCGATCAAGCTAGCGATCCGCGGCCGCGCATCGTCGAGCGAAAGCGATGATGAATTGCGAATGTCAGCTATTACCCAGTTTGCAAAAATCGGATCGACGCTGCTCAACGCGTCGAGCGTCTTCACGAATTTCGCGCCAATGGTGGCGGGGGTATCCACACGCCCCTTCCATTCAGAGCGAATAGAATAACTATGGAACGGTTCTTTCATGCTCGCCCTCACTTGGTCCAAGGCACATTCGCAATTGTAATGTACTCGCGCCCTTTGTTAGCTTTTTTGAAAAGTTCCCAAGCAGCCTCCGCCGTTGCCTCCTCGGCGAAGATCCACACGAGCGGCCTTCCCCCGCTTGCGGCAATTTGCCTGGCGGACTGCTCCAATAATTGCGGAACAGCGTCGCTTTGGAACGTCAGAAGACTTCCGTAGTAGCCCTTGTACTCGAACAGAATGCTAGTTTTTTTCTGACAATCGTCGTAACTGACGGGTTCGCCATTATCCTTGGGATTCGGGAGGTAGTAAACAAAGCCGCTTGGCGTAGGAGCGTCGGGATTAATCAGCTTCTTGAGGAAATCCTCGTACTGTCTCGCTCTATCTTCCTCATATGGCAGGCCCCTGTCACTTCCAGGCACGTCTGGCGCGGGTGCTGGGCACATCCGCGGCTCTCCGTCTTTCACCAAATCCGGCAATACGGCGGCCACGTCGATGGCGATCTTGTTGCCGCCAATGACGCGACCAACGACCTGTCCGTGCTCGTCGCGAAATACGTCGCCGTCCAAATACGCCGAGAATGTGCGCTGCGCTCCGTCCGCATGGTCGTACGTCAGATGAAGCTCAGTTTCGTCGCGATTCCATGAGTAGCGCAGCCCGGGTACGCCCGGCACCTCGTCATCGACACGGACGTTGTTAGGAGACGGGATGAACAACAGCCCGAACACCACCGCAGCGACGCCCACCGGACTGAGAACACGCAAAGCATACGCGCCGAGCTCAGCCGCCTGTGCTGCGTTGAGTTCCCCCAGAAAGCTGGCCGGCGGAAGCGGCAGTCTGCCGAGTAGAGGTGATCCTTGTTCCTCCTGTCCGGCTGTCCCCGCTCTCGCGGCGTCGTCTCCGCCCGTTTCCTCGCTGTCGGTCCACTCGCCGCTCGTCCTGCCGCTGCCAGCCGGGACGCGTGGCTCGTCGGGATTGAAGAGCTTCTCGACCGCGTCGACGTAAGCGTCGCCAAAATGAAATGCTTCGAAAACGGCGCGCGGACTCGTGCCGGCCTTCAGGAAGCCGTTGACGATGAAGAGGCGACGCGCCGCGTCATAGGGCTCTTGCAGCGTCGGCAACCGGGCATGGGCCAAATGGATGTAGGCGAGGCAATCATCGCCCTCGCTCCAGGCTTTCGCAGCGCGCGTGATATTGCCGATAACCGAAGGCGCTATCGCCTTGCCATACGCGGCGGACAACAGCGCCAGCACCCGCGCTTCTTGGCCTTGAAGACTCCGCAGCCGCCGCGACCCCTCAGCCGCAACCACCACCGTGCCCGCGCCAAGTATCAAGCCCTCCGACGCGAAGTGCATGGCCGGGCTGACGGGCACCGCGTGCTCGCGCGCACGCCACGCGTCATGCAATTTTTCGTGCAGCACGTGTTTCCTCCGCGTCGCAATGTTTGGATCGTGCGTCACCGCCTACTGAAAATGCGACAGCACCCAGCCCACCGCCCATTTGACCGCGCCTTCCACGACCCAGCCGGCCAGCACGGCGACGGCGAAGCCGAGCGAGGCCCAGGTGGCGATTTTCGACCGCGACATTTCCAGCGCCGCCACGGTCGGCCGGATCAGATCGACCGCCTCGGCGTGCTGGTCGAGTTTTACGGCGAGTTCGCGCAAGGCCGCGGCGTTGTCGTCATGGCGCCGCGACTGCAGCTCGCGGTTCTCGTCCATGCGCCGTTGCAATTCGCGGACGCTCGTCTCGAGAGAGCCTATCGCGCGGCTGATCTCGTCGAGTTTCCCGGGCATCGGCGCAATTTTCCTATTGCTTTGCCGCCGCCGGAGCCGCGGGAGCTGCCGCAGCCCCCGGCGCGGCCGGCGCCGTGACCGGCGGCACCACCGCGACCTGCGGAATCTTGGCGCACAGATCGTGCAGGCTCGGGATCGGGAACGACGCATTGAGCGGCGCGAGCTGCTGGATGCCGGTCGCCAGATCGCCGAAAACTTGCGTGCAGTGCACGTTGGCGCAGAGATTGTTGCTGGCCATCATGAGCAGCCGCAGCGCTTCGAGATCCGTCGAGATTTTCAAGGTCAGCGGCACCGGATGGGCCTTGATGACGTCGGCGAACTGCTTGGTCGCCATCCAGCATTGCTGGCCGTGGCCGTCCTGCAGCGCGGGGATGGCGGTCGACAGCGCAATGGCGCCGTCAGCATCCTCGCCGATGAAGTTCGCCAAATCCTGAAACGGTTTCGCCAGCGCGGCCAGGATTTTTTGCTCGCCGGTCGACACCGCCGGCGCGGCGCCCGCGTTGGCGATGTCGGTCTTGATGTCCTCGATCGGATTGCCGGTGATGGCGAGCGGCGGCTTTTTGGTCTGCGCGTGCGCCGGCCACGACGCCAGCGCGAGGCAGAGGACGGCGAGCGTGATGCGGCGCATGATCAGGCTCCCTTCGGCAGCGAGGTGGGGTGCACGCGGGCGGTGAAGAACGTCTTGAAGATCCAGGTCGCGATGTTGCAGGCGACGCCGATGGTGACGACGGCGGCAGTCTGCTGATCGGCGTCCATGCCGACCTTGCCGCCGCTCACGAGCGTCAGGATCATCGCCAAGGCGGCGACGGCTTGCGTCCAATTGATCTTCGACGCCCAAGGCGAAACGACAGGTACGGTCGCGGTCGGTACGGCTGGCTGTGGCGACATCGGTTTCTCCTAATCCATGCCTTTTGCGGCATCCTGTTTGGCGCGGTGCGCGTCGACGGCGTCGATCACCGCCTTGGCGCCCTGTTGCTCGATCTGCTGCACCAGGCCCGCCGGCACGTCGCTTTGCAGAAATTCCGGCACGTTGGCCTTGATGGCGGCGGAAATGACAACGGCCAGCGCCGCGGCGCCGACCTGATAATCGGAAGCTGTCGTGGTCATGTTGCCCACTCCTTCATGAGTTGATCCGCCGTCATCGGCGGAATGACCGTGTTGTTGTCGCAAAACCCGCTGATGCCGGGGATGGTGTGCGGCCCCGGGCCGAAACTGTCGCCGTTGTTCTGCCACAGCCACGGCGCCTTCCAGCTCGCCTGCACTTTCGCCACCGGCCCGTATTGGCAGAGCCAGAGCTTGTGGGCGCCGAAATAGCCGTCCTTGCCGCCGATCTGTTCCTTGGCGACGTTGCCGGAATAGATCACCGCCTTGCGCCCAAGCTTGGCCTCGATGGCTTCGAGAAACGCCTTGGCCAAAGCCGCGCTCGGCTCGCGGCTGCCGACATTCTCCCAGTCGAGCGCGACGAGCGTGTCGGAATCCGCATCCGCCACCGAGAGGAAATGCTCGGCTTGGGCCGCTGCCGGCGCGCTGAAATCGAAGAAATGATAGGCGCCCCATTTGAGGCCTGAGGCGAGCGCCAGCTTGCGCCGGCCGGCATAGGCCTGGTCGACGACGGCGCCGCCCTGGCTCGCTTTGTGAATGACGCCGAGAATGCCGGCCGCCTTGACCCTGGCGAAATCCTGCACCGGGTCGCCGTGATAGATGTCGATGACAAGTGGTTGCATCAGAATACTCCCCAATCGCCGTGTTTCGGGATGTAGAGATCGGCCTTGCCGATCAGTTCGATGGTCACCTGGCCGACGCCGGGCAGGCCGATGCGGCGCGCGGCGCCTTGCGACAGGTCGATGTCGCGGGTGAAACGGCCGCCCTTTCGGACGAACGGCCCGCGATCGTTGATGCGCACCACGACGGAGCGGCCCTGATAGGTGACGCGCACGAGCGTGCCGAACGGCAAGGTGCGGTGCGCCGCCGTCATGGCATTCGGATCGAACCGCTCGCCGCTCGCGGTGTGGCGGCCGGATTCGAAGCCGTAATACGACGCCGTTTCGGTGTGTGCGGCGGTGAGCAAGACACAAAAGAACAGCGTGGCGAGAATCGCTCGCATCAGGTCACCTTTGTGTTTTGAATAGGTTTCGGGCGCGTCAGGTCGACGCGTTAAGCGGCAAGGATCGACGGGCTAATAGTTGCTATCGTGCAGATGGTCCGCCGGCCGGCATTCGCTAGCAATCTCACCTTGCACCTAGATTTTGGGCAATGGAAAGAGGAGGCCACGCGCTCTAATGCAACGTATCACCTCAGCCGCCTGTTGGGCACTCAATGAACCGGCAATTATGTTCTGCGAACGCACATAATTTTGTGGAACGAAATATTTGTCGCCCCAAGGCAAGCGCCGACGATTTCCCAAATCGACTTTGAAGACCGTCTCCTTGTGCAATCCGAGCGCCTTATATTCGCTCCGTCCAATGAGCAGATGGTCCTTACGATACCTTTCGGGGACGTTTTCGGCTCCCGTGCCATAGGCGACAACAAGAGCTATAAATTCTTCGCCCGCATCCGTGACCATCAATTGGGCATCGAGAACAAGAACGCACCGCACGACTTCTCCAGGCTGGCCGGGAAGTTCGCGCAAGGGCCACTTGCACCAAACGACATCGAATACGTTTGGAGCTGTTTTGGGATCGTAGAAAGGCAAAGCGTTCCACCCCAGAAGGAGCGGGTAGCCCCGTTTTAACGCGAAACCGGCTTGCTACGCTTGAAAAGGTCGTCAAGCTTGGCGTCGGGCTGCGCAATCTCTTCCGGGGTCAGCTCGGAATAGTCGGCATAATATTTTCCGACGCGAGGCAGGTCCGGCTGCTGCGGCTCAGCCTTAGTCATAAAGCCCTTGGCAGCCGTCCACCAAGCTTCGTACATGCCCCATCCAAACACCCGCGACAAACGCGGCAGCGCCACGTGCCGGTCTTCGTCCTCGTGCTCGATACGGTTTTGAAGCGGCATCTTAGGTTGCTCTCCAGGCCCTGGACTCAGGGTCAAACCTTGGTTCCGCCAGCCTAGGTTGACGGATGTTGACGGATCACGGGGATGATGTCCACTGGGACGGGTAACCGGACAGTTAATTTGGCCGTCCTGTGACCACCCAAACACACATTTACTGGTCCTCTGTCAACGCTTCCTGAAGGCCCAGGTTGCGCATAGATCAATATGTATGACCTATCTCGTCCACCGCAACAGGCCGCGCGCGGCGCCTTGCGACAGGTCGATGTCGCGGGTGAAACGGCCGCCCTTTTTGACGAACGGCCCGCGATCGTTGATGCGCACCACCACGGAGCGGCCCTGATAGGTGACGCGCACGAGCGTGCCGAACGGCAAGGTGCGGTGCGCCGCCGTCATGGCGTTCGGACCGAACCGCTCGCCGCTCGCGGTATGGCGGCCGGATTCGAAGCCGTAATACGACGCCGTTTCGGCGTGCGCGCCGGTGAGCAAGACACAAAAGAACAGCGTGGCGAGAATCGCTCGCATCAGGTCACGTTTGTGTTTTGATGAGTTAGAAGATCAGGCGGATGGCGACGCAGACCACCGGCACAGGTCGTGAGACCTGCTCTGGTGGGAATTGCCTGCTTGCGTTATGCCCAGATTGAAGTCGAGCTTGAACGGTTAGTTGGTGATGTAAGTGATCGTGCCGCGAACGATGCCACCCGACATATTGGCATTCGTCAATTGGTTTGCATTTCCAAAAAAGAATAAGGACGTCCCACCGGCCTGCAAGGCGACCCACGCGATACCACTACCAATGCTCGATATGCCCGTAAGAGCGGCGCCGCCGGGAACCCAGGGATACGTGCCGCTATAGGCGGTACACGCGGAGGGGATGCCATTGATTTGTGCTGGGCGCGTATCAGCAGTCGACGGCCATTGAATGATGAATGAGACAACGCAAACTTTACCATTTTTCACATATCGCGTTTCCGCATTGGTGGTGAATGTAAGTCCCGCGCCGCTGCCATCGGTGGCGGTCCAGGCCGTCGGCGCGGTGACGTCGCTGAGATCGGTGGTGGCCGGCTGCGATTGATGCGGCACGCCAGACGTGGAAATCGAATCGATCCACTGGTGGGCCGCGGCCACGATGCTCTCGATGCCGCCGAGGGTGGTGGCGGTTGGCGGCGGCAGGTCGGCAGCCGGCCAAGGCGACGTGAGAGGATCGTTGGCATTGTCTTGAAGGCCGAGCGTAATCTGGCACGCCAAACTGCCGGGAAGGGCAGAGTTGCATGACGCGGCACCTGCTGTGACCAAATATCCAGGACCCGTCAGGATCGCGCGAAAGCCGGTTGAGCCAGCGACGCCCGCACCTGTTAGAGACCATCCACTCAGACTGATAAAAGGATTTCCTGTCGCATTCAGGAATGAACCGCCGGCCCAAGAAATCGCAGAGGGAATATTCGTCGGGCCGCCTGCGGTGAGCGTCGCACCGCCCGATAGACTCCAATGAATGCTCGATAAAAAATTTGATATTAGAGATTCGCCGCCGCCCAGTAGATTGACATAGGAGCCCGAGCTTCCCGAAATGTGTGCGCCACCCGTTCCCCATGTGCTCCACGTGAGATTGTAATAGTCGCAGACGGCATTTTGCCCGGCGCATTGAATCCCGGTTGATCCGTTACCGCCGGTCATTTCAAGGTCGTGAGTAACAACTTCGCCGCCATCCTTGGCGTAAACGCCGAGACTATTATTGGGCACCGCAAGAACAACAGCGGTCGGGGCGGCGGTGTCGCCAATGATCGATGTCAACGCAGGGGAACTACCGCCGCCATTACCTGTTACCGAACAGAGCGCGCTATTGGCGTCAGTCGCAGTGTAGGTGCCATGCGCCGGCACTATATTGAAGCCGCCGCTGCGCCCGGTATTGATCTGGCGGCGATTTTGACATGCGCCTGCCAAAGTGCAGGCCGTGCCGGTTGTTAAGCAGTCATTACTATCGCTTCCGGTCGTGCTGGCATAAAGCGTGACGCCACCAGCCGGCGCATTCCAGGGACCGGGATTGTAAAATGATTGCCAAGCCCCATTGACGATCTTAACGCCGAGCGATTGCTGCGGCCACAAAATCGTATTCAGATCGGAAGGAAACCCCGACAAAATTTTGCCGTTGCTACTATCGCCGTTCTTGATCAGCACCGAGCAATTGCTCGGAAACCCCGTCACCGCCGGCAGCGTCAAAGTGAACTGCCCGGTCGACCCCGTGCCGGCGAGCACCGTCCCACCGCAATATTTCGCCGCGATCGTGGTGTTCGCGGTCACCGGCCACGGCAGATTGGCATCGACGCCATAGCCGAGGAACGTGGCGCCGGCGCCGAGGCCGGCGGCCACGATGAGGGCGCCGGCCATCGCCAGGCGGCGCAACACGCGGGTCTGTTTGTTTGCTTCGTTCGTCATCGCGCTGTGCATCCCATCATAGGCCATAGCCGGAATTCACGCCATCGTTGTAGGGGATCAACTCGAACCGCGACCCCGTCGGCGGGGAGAGCGCGGCGGCGCCGTCGAACGTGTCCGCGCCGGTCGGCACCAAAGTCACCGCCGCCGACCCGATCACGACCTTGAACGTGATCGAGCCGATGCGCGAGGAAGCCGCCGGCACGGTGATTGTCAGCGGCGAAGTGACATTAACGTTAAGGATGACGTCGTCCGCGGTGATCGGCAAGTCGGCCGAGCCGCGGATCGCGCGCTGCTTTTCCGCCCGCCGCGCCAGCGCGAAGCCGCCGGCCGTGGCGCCGTCGTGCACCACGGCGCGGTTGTTGGTGGTGTCGACCACGACCTCGCCCTGGGCGCCGGTGAAGGCTGCGACCTGGGCCGAGGTGCCGCGGCGCAGTTGGACCTGGGTTGCCGTGGTCATGCGGTAGCCTTTTGCCGCGCGCGGTCGGGTTGGAAGGCGGCGAGCGCGCGCGGCGGCAAATCCGCCGCGCCGGCGTCGCTGGCCGGCTCCTCGAGCGCGCCCATGATCTCGTCGAGGACCATCATTGCGCCGGCGCACGTCGCGCTGTTTGTATTATTATTGCTGAGAAATTTGACATTGTAGGTCTGCGTCACGCTGCCCGGCTGATCCAGCAGCGGGAAAGACAGGCCACCCTCAACGGCGGCGGTCGTGCAGCCGCCCGCGACGCAGCCAACGCCTTGCCCGATGCCGATCGGCGTGCTGCCCCGATAGATCTGGACGGCCAGGGTGTTTTGGTGCGGATCGGTCAGGCCATAAACACCGACATTGATATGGACGAGATTAAGAGCGCTGCTTAGCGTCATTGCTTGACTCAAGAACGTCGTCGGCGTGCTGCTCGACGTCGCCGCCGGCGTCGAATTCGAGGCGTAGACCGTCTGCACCACGTCGCCGGGCCTATGCACGCCCGGGCCGAAGACCTGGATTTTGCTCGGCGTCGTCGCCCAGCCGGATCCCGACGTCCATGTCACTTCGACATAGCCGACGATGCGGACCGCCACGCCAGACAGGCTTGCGACCGAGGTCTGGATCACGCCGGCCGAGCCGCCGCCGCCGGTGCCGGCGCCGGTATTTTGCAGCGCGTCCTCGGCAAGAGGAAAGACCTGCACCGTGGTCGACTGGTTGCTCAGGCCGAGCAGGGCCTGGCTACAGGTGCCGCCCGATTCGGTGCGGCAGATCAGCGTCACCCAAAGCCGGCAGAGCACGGCCGTCGTGCAGCCCATGGTGTTGCCGCTCGTGACCTGAAACGACAGCGCCGAGGTGATCTGGCCATAGACCACGCCGTTGGCGCCGTTATTGAGCGTCTGCGAACGGAAATTGACCAGCACCGGATTCGACGCCGACGGATTGCTGCCGTTCACGCCGAGCAACGAGACCGTCAGATTGTTGCCCGACACCGCGGCGTTGAGCTGCAGATTGATCGGCGCATTATAGCCTTGAGCGGATTGCGCCAGCGCATTGGCGCCGACATTGAGCCCGGCCGTGGTGAGGGCCGCGCCGGTGGCGCGCGTGTAATTGGTGATGATCCAGTTGCCGCCGCCGCGCGAGACCAGGTCCGCGGTGTCGCCGTTGGCGGTGACGATGTTGGCGCCGCCGGGCACGATCAGGGCGGACGCATCATAGGTGATGGTCATCGCACCGCCGAACAGAACGCGCTTCCAGACGCCGGCCGGGCAGGTCGAGCCGAAGCTGGTGATCGTCGCCGAGCCGGACACGTTCATGTAGGAGACGTTCACCGAGCAAAGATCGGTGGTCGCCGCCGAGGCCACGCTGCCGACCAGGCCGCCGCCGACCTGCAGCGCGATCAGATGGTTTGTCGTGTCGACAAACCACAGATTGCTCCACGCGGCGCCGTCCCATTGCTGCACAAAGCCGGTCGAGGTGTTCCACCACAGCATGCCGGTGGTCGGCGTGCCCGGCGCCGCGCCGGCGGCGAACAGGCCGAGCGCCGCGCCCAGGCAGGAATTGATGTCCTGCACCAGGGTGAGCCCCGACACCGTCCCGGTGGTCGGCATGACGCAGATGGCCGGCACCGCGGACGCGGGCGCGCCCGCAAAGATCGTGCCGGCGACGAAGAATGCGGCAAACGCCGCGCGAATGCGCTTGATCATGTCAAAATCCCTCGACCGTTATGTTGACGTTGCTACGCGCCGCGAACGAGCCGCCATTGCTGAAACGGATCGTCAGCTGCGACAGCGACAGCGCGCTGATGCTGTATTGATCGCCCGCCGTCGGCGGCCACGACACGCTCACATAGGGCAGATCGCCGCTGCCCGGTCCGCCGTTGAACGGCGCCAGCGCCGCGGTGCCGTCGCGCTTGAAGGGGATGGTGAGCCCGCCGCTCGGCACCGATTGATTCTGATAATGATCGATGCGCGACGGCAGCTGCACCGTGTAATTGAAGGCGAGCGCCGTCGGTATGGTGTTCGGGTCGCTCGACAACAGCGCCAGGCGAAAATCCCAGGCCGCGGCCGGGAACACGCCAGGCACGAATTTCTGCCATGGGCCGAAGTGGGAACCATCCTGCGACAGCGCGATCTCGATCCAGCCGTCGACATATTGGGTCGATGCCGAGCCGAGCACGTCAGGATCGTTGAGGAAGTCGGCGACCGAAAGAATGTTCTGGCCGACCGGCACGCCGACGATCTGGGTCGAGCCGTTGACGGAGGCCTGCACTACCGAGCCGGCATTGATGATGTGGCTTGCCGGGATCGTGTAATAGGCCGGAGTGCCGGTGATGATGCCGCCATAGTCGAGAACATCGGCGACCGAGAACACGATGGTGTCGCCCGACAACACGCCGCCGCCGGCGACCGCCGGATTGATCTTGACCGTGCATGTCGTGCCGGTCACCGCGCCGTAATCGATGTCGGCCGTCGCCGCGGTCGTGACCGCACCATAGTCGGCGGTCGCGGACGGCGCGGCCGCCACCTGGCCGAAATCGAGATTGGCGGCGTTGTAATCGATCTCCTGCACCGTGGCGCCGGCGCCGATGACGCTCGCCGTCGTCGTGTCGGCGACCGCCATGCCGACCGCCACGTTCGGCGGCAAATAGGCGAGGCTCAAGACATTGCCGCTGGCGGTCGGAGCACTGGTTGCCGCCGACTGCAGCAGCGGATTGGCGGCAAGGATATTGCCGGCGCCGCCGAGACGCAGATCGCCGCTGCCGTCGACGCCGACGCCGTTGTCGAAAGTGCCGGTCCAGCCGGTCGCCTTTTCGTCGAAGCCGGCGAGCAGGTTGAGCGAAAGCTGGTTGCCCGATATGGCGATCGCCGCGGCAGTTTCGCTGTAGACCGTCAGGCCTGCGACCGGCTGGCAGCGTGCCTTGATGAGGAACGTGCCGTTGCCCTGGGCGATGAACGGCGGATGCGCCTGCGAGCGGATGAACTGCGCGGCGTCCCAGATGGCGCCCTGGCGAATTTCGTAGAGGATGCCGTTGCGAAAATCCGACACCTCGTCCCAATAGATTTTTTGGAACCCGGCCTCGTAGTTGGTGTAGAGGTCGGTGACGTTGGGCAGCGGCGACGCCAGCGCCGCGCCGGTGATCGTGTAGGCGAACGCGGTGCAGTCGGCGAGCGATTGCGTGCCGCCGCCGTAGACGTTGAAGCTCTGGAATTTCAGATAGACCGTGTCGCCGATGCGGCTTTGCGCGTAGGGGTAGGAGAAGAACGCGCCGTCGAGCCGCGCGAATTTGCTGCCGGCCGGATGATCGACGATCTCGTCTTCCGTGCCATAGGCGCCGCGCACCAGGTAACTGAGATTATATTTGTTCGCCGCCGTCAGCGTCGCGGTCTGGTACGACACGATCTCGCCGCCGACATAGCAGCGGTTGTTCAGCGCCGCGGCATCGGCCTGGGTGCCCGACGCCAGCACGCCCGCGCTCTCCGTCAGATCGACCGCGAGCGTGTTGACCTGGTCGATGGTCTGCCCGGTGACGCTGACGCCGACTGCCGGCAGGTCCGCAATGGTGACGCCGATGCGCGCGCCAGCCTTGACCGTGCCGATCTGGCTGTAGTTGCCATCCTCTTGATAAGACAGCCAAATATTGCAGCCGCCCCAGAGCGGGTTGGTGCTGCAGGCGCCCGCCATGATGACGAGGCCGCCACCGAGCTCGTCGGTCGGCTCGAAGATCAAGACATCGGCGACCGAGCCCGGATCGGCGTTGCGGTCGTTCGGCACATTGATGACCGAGGTCGTTGCGTATTTCGTCGCCGTCGCATAGCCGAGCGGAAACTCTTCCGCCGTGATCTCCAGATAGCCGTTCTCGTTCTCCTCGATGGCGGTGATGCGGATCGGCGCCTTGTCGAGACCGAGCACGGCATCGCTGACCGTCACCAGATCCATCGGATCGAGCAGGCAATATTCCCACGACAGGCGAAACTTGTAGGTGTTGCGGATATAGACCGCGCGCTGCAACATCAGCTGCGCCGCGATCAGCGCCACGCCGGCGTCGCAAATCTCGTGCGCCGTGACGGTCGGCGCGATGCGCTCGCCGCGGCCGCCGCCGAGATTCTGGCTGGTCAGCTCGATGGCGTTCTGATCGCGCGCTTCGACCGGGGTGAGGTTATAGGCGTTGGCGCGATCGGCGCATTCCACGCGCCAGACGTTGTAGGCCTCGTAAGGGTCGGTGCGCGACACCGTGAGCGGATCGGCGCTGTTCTCGACGATGTAATCGTCGTCGCCGAGATCGTAGATCGGCGTCACGTTCGGGTTGAACGTCACGCCGTTGCCGGTCACCGCGGTGTCGCCGTAGGGAACAAAGCGCAATAACCCGCCGGACCAGACCGCGGCCGTGTTGGTCACCTGCAGCCAGCGGTTCAAGACGCTCGACGCGGCTTCGGCATTGGTCAGCGCCGGGCTGAACGCCAGGCCGACCGCGCGGCAATAGGTCTGGTACGACGCGTCGCCGCCGGAGCCGAACAGCGACGTGGTGTCGATCGAGGCGGCGGGGAAGCCGACGCCATATTGCGCATTGGTCAGGAAATCGGAGACGACCAGCGCCGGATCGGCGTCGACGAAAACTGCCGTCGTACCCGGGACGTCCGTATAGGGCGTCTGGCCGTAGCCGGTGGCATAACGAAAGCCGTTGATCTCGAAGTTATGATTGTCGAGCGTCGCGCTCGAGGAAAGGTCATATTGCGCGGCGGCGACGTAGGCGGTGCCCTGATAGGACAGCGCGACCTGGCCCAACAGCGCCGCTTCGCCGAGCGTCGGCTGAATGCCGGCGAGGATGCCCACGATCGAACTGGTGGCGGCCGGCGTCGAGAGATAGGACCACACGGCCTGCGGCGTGGTGCCGAGAAACAGCGACAGTCCGAGCGCGCCGAGCGCGGTCGTCGACTGGCCGCGCCAGACAAGGCCGACACCCTGGATCGGCCCTTCGCACATCGCCAGGATAACGTCGGCCTTGTAATCGTACTGGCCGGCGCTGCCGCCGCCGCCGCTGCTGCTGCCGCCGAACAGTCCCTTGCCGCCGCCCCCGCCGCCACTGGAAACAGGCGTTGCCTTGAAATTGGCGTACCAGATGACATTCGGCGCGAGCTTGCTGGTTCCCCATACGATCGGGATCGGCAGCGCCGAGACCGCGGTCTGGATTTGCAGGCCGGTATAATCCGGCGTCGATGCTGGTTGTGATCCGCCGCTGCGGAATATGCTCATGGCCTGCGCTCATGATTTCTTGGCCCAGACGCTGAAAAAACGCGGCTTGCGTGCCGGATCGGCCAGCACGGCGTTGCGCGCGACTTCATCCTCGATGACCATCCGTGCCTGGTAATAGGCGTGAACGATGCGCAGCGGTGCCGCCGCGGTGACGATGCCGCCGTGCGAGTAACAGCGGCCATAGCGGAACACCATCACGTCGCCCGGCAGCGGTTGCTCCGCTTCGGCACTGCGATCGAAGATGAAGCCGAGATAACGCTCTTCGCTGCGATGCAGATGCCAGTCCACCGGATAGGGCCGCGGGTCGAACGGCGGACAGAGATGCAAATCGACGAAAACGCGGACCAGCAGCATGCCGCAGTCGACGCCGACGCCCTTTATGTCGGCGCAGTTGTGATAGGGCGTGCCGATCCACGAGCGCGCCTCCGTCACGACGGCCGCGCGGCCGGCGATTTCGCTCTCGGTCATCGCATCCCCTGTCCAGCGCGGTTTGGAACGTCGCCCGGTCGTCCTTCCGGTCCGCGGCGGAATCCGTCACGGCGCCGGCCGGCCGCAGGCGCGCAAAAATCCCTTGACCGCCGTCTCCGAGCGAGTCAGCTTGAGGTTGCAGGGCGCGTGTGAGGCATTGCGAGGGCACGCGGGGCTTGATGACGGGGCATCCACGCATTGCCGCCCCGCCTCACAGCCCAACTCATTACCTCCAAGAAGACTTCCCGCGAACGGTTGCGCACCGATGATCGCCATCGCGGCCATTCCATTCACAACAGGAGCTAAAAAATGCCGATCCTCGAGACCGACTGGACGGTGGAGTGCCCCGGAAGAAAAGAGCGGCAATTCCTGCCCAACCAGGGCGCATTGGCCAAAGAATGGGCCGCAAAAATGCAATGCTCCAAAACGAGCAGGTGCCCGCAGAAAAAGCCCTGCAAAAAGCAAATCTATATCGTCGAACACGGCCGCTTCATCGAGGCAAGGGTCGAGTGCACCTGTCCGGCGAGCAACCCGAAGAAAGCGGCCAAAAAGAAATAGACGGCGACAACGGCGGCGCGCTGACAAGCGTCCCGCAGTTCAGATCGCCATCTGCGGCGGCGGCACGTAGGGAAAGCCGCGAAAATTCGCCAGATTGTTGAACTTCGACTGGCACGTCGTCAGCGTGTGATCGCAGCCGAAGAACACCGCGAAGCGATCGCCGGCCGCCGGCACGCTCCGCAGCGGATTGATAAGGTTCAATACGGAGCCGTTCACCGCCGAGCCGACCGTCGTCGTCACGCCGGCGAGAACGCCCGAGCTGAACGCGATCGTGCCCTGCGCAAAATTGGCGCTGGCGCCGGGCCAATAGATGATCGACGCCGTCGATCCGGCACCGACGACGCCGTTGCTGCTGAACGACGCCTTGCTGAGCGCGCATCCGCTGTCGTAAAGCGTATGCAGGCAGGTCGGCTGATACATGTTGCGCGGCATGTCGATGTCGAGCAGCATCAGGTCGGAATTGACCGTCAGCTTTGCCGACGTACGGCCGATCTCGTCGATCTTGCCGAGCCGGCCCTTGAATAGCATCGTCGCGCCGATCGCGGTGCCGCCCAGGCGGTCGGAGAAGAACACGCGATAGCGCACGATCTCGCAGCCGTCGAACGACCCGTCGCGCAACGCTTGCAGAAACGGCGCGCCGCCGGTGATGGTATCGCTCGAGCGCGCCGCGACCGTGATCTGCTGCTGGTCGGCCTCGAGCCCGACCGCGGCCTTGTATTTGAGGCCGTCGACCAGGATGGAATTCGCCAGATAGGGGACGCCGCCATAGGCGAAGGTCACGTCGATATTGGTATAGGCGAGCGTTGCGCCGTCTTGCAGCGTGAACAGGAAGGCGTCGGCCATCAACAGCTGCGCATCCGGGCTGGCGCGCGCCGCGTTGAGATAGGAGATGAGCGCAGCTGAAGCGGGCTTCATCTCACGACCCGCTCTTGACGCTGCGAAATTTCATGCTTTCGAGCTTCCACAGGTTCGACATGAATTCCTCAAAATCCATCCGGTCTTCGAGAAACCGGCACTGGAAGGCGAAAGCGAAGTCGGCGGAGACCACGACGCCGGCGCCGGGCGCCGTCGTGAAGGTCAGCGTGTTCGGCACCGTCAGGCTGTAGCTGCCGACCGCTTGCGACGTGCCGTTGAGATAGACATGCGAGACCGCAGTCACCCAGCCGGCCGGCTCGACGAAACCGCCGAGCGCGCGGACCAAGGTGAACGCGGTCGTCGCACCGTCGCCGACGCCGATGCCTTGACCGGTGACGCTGTTGTCGTCCGGATCGGCATAGAGGAACGTGCCGAACTGGCCTTGCAGCTGCAGGAAAAAGCCCATCAGGTTTTGCAGGCTCGACGCGCCAAGCCCGGCAAATCCGCTCGCCGACGAGGTGAGACCGCTATAGGTCGCCTCGAACTCATAGAGCGGGTAGCTCATCAGCGCGACGCGCACCTCGCGGCCGGACGCATGCGAGGCGATGCGGGTGTTGAAGCCGGGTTTTTTGCGGCGCGACCAGGCCAGCCCCGGCAATGTCGGCAGCGAAGGCGGCGTCGTCATCTGGTTTCGCTCCTGTCATGCCCGCGCGCCGCGCAGCCCGAGATGGGCGCCGCTCTTGATGCCATTATTGATGGCGCGGATCATGTGTTTGGCGTTGTCGTGGAAGAAGCGTTCGACGCTGCGCGAATCCAAGGCCGAAATGTTGACGCTGACCGGGGCATGAACGGTGCCGCCCATGCCGGCGCCGGTGAAAGGTCCGGTGCCGCGCGCCATCGCGGGAACGATCGTCTCGCCCTGATGGATCATCGCCAAGCCGCCGCGCAGCACATAGTCGGTGCCGAGATCGAATTTCGAGCCTGCCATCACCCCGATCGCTGTTGCCACGACGGCCGCGCCGGCGGCGGCGCCGATCGCCGGCGCCGCCGGGCCGGCCTCGGGCGCGACCGCGGCGGCGACTTCCGCGCCGGCTTTTCCGCCCGACGCGTAGATCGATTTCAGTGCATCGGCGATGACGGCGAGAATGCTGGTCTGCCCGGAAGCCACTTCGGCCGCCGCGCGCAATGCCGCGCCCGCCGTCGTGGCCGCCGTCATCCCCGTTTCCGCGGCCATGTGCGAGGCAACGATGCGGGCCTGGTTTGCCAGCCATTCAAACGTCAATTTTACCTGCTGCTCGATCATCTTGAGCACCAGATCGGCAGCGATCTTCTTCATCGCCTGCGACCATGTTTCGGTCCCGGCTAAAAGCTTTTGCAATTGCGAATTGAATGCGCCGGCGATCTGATCGGCGGCGGCTTTCCACTCTTGCGCGGTTTTCAATGTAGCCTGATCCTCAGCCTTCTGGCGTTCGTTGATCGCTCTGAGGATGATCGCGCTTCTTTGATTTTCAAGACGTTGCAATGCGGCCGGACTGCGCGCCTCCTTTGCCTCGAGAGCGTCTATCGCCGCAAGCTGCGCATCCTCACGGCGATTGATCGCCGCAATCGTCGCCGCGGTCTTCTGATTTTCCGTGATTTCATGGAGCGCGAGGGACGTTCTCAGCTTCTCCATCTCGTTCTGATAGGCAAGGTTGGCAGCTTGGATCTGGCCATGCATGCCTTCCATTGCGGCGCGCGCGGCCTCTTTGTTGGAGGCGGCCGCATTCACCTTGGATATCATGTCGCTTGCACTGCCGCTCAATTGATCGAGCTGGCCGGAAAGATTTTTGAGCGATGCCGCATAGCTTTGCAGCGAGGCCTTGGCGCGGCCTATCCCCTCCTCAAGCTCGTCGGTCGAAGCGCCAAAGCGCACTTCGACGCTATTGTCGTCAGCCATGGCGTTGACCTCGGTGGCTTATTTGATCGTTCCGGTCGGAAACATGGCGAGCAGGTCGTGATAGTTCTTCGACGGCTTCGCCGGCGGCTTATGGCCGAGATAGGCGGCGAACAACCGGCGCAGCGGCGGACAATCCGCCCAGGCCCGATGCAGGTCCTCGAGAAAGAACACATCGACCTGGTCCAAAACCTGATCGCGCGTCCAGTTGAGCTCGATCACGAGGTCGGCGACGAGGGCCCGCCAGTCGAAGGCGTCAAAGCGCTCGCCGCCGAAATTTCCCCCGCGGTATCGACCTTTCTGCCGCCGGCCTGCTCGATCACGACCGGCAGCGCGGCGACGAGCTCGGCAATGGTGATGGGCAGATCGAAAAACTCGTCATGGGTCAGCCGCGGATGGGCGCGGCGCAGCCCGTGCCACAGCACCTCGGCCAGCGGCGCAAGCCGCTCGCCGGACAGATAGTCGATGCCGATGCCGGACAGTTTCGGCACATGATCGGCAATGGCCAGGATTTGCCGCAATGACAGCGGCGCCACGTAAAAATCATGGCCGCCGAGCCGCACCGTGCGCGCCGTCGCAAGATCGATAGTTTCGTCAAGATCGAGGCTCACCTGAAATCTCCGTCGCTAAGGGGCGAGTGGCGAGTGGCGAATAGAAAGCAACGACTAGCTCTTTCCCCATTCGCTATTCGCCACCCCCTATTCGCTCAGGCTAATCGTGCCGATATTGTTCGAGGCGTCGGCGATCGCCTGGAAATCGAACTCGGCGACGGTGAATTTCTGGTTGGCGAACGGCAGTGACAATTTCGGCGAGACGCAGGCGTTGAGCTTCACCACCAGATCCTTGGCAACGCCGAAATAGTTGAAGGTCTCCTTCAGCGAAATTTCGAATGTCGGCAACGGGCCGGTGAGCTGGTTGGCGAGGCTGATCTTGTTTCCGGAAGCAACCGTATAGCTGTAATAGATCAGCACCGCGGCGCCGTTGTCGGCGGTATTGAAGCTGTAGCCCTTGGTGTCGTTGAAAAACTTGACCTTGCCGGTGACGCTCACGGTTCATCCTCCGATGCGCTGATGAAACCCGCGCGAATAGGCGCGCGGCCGCCGGCGGTGAATGCGTCACGCGCCTGGGCGGCCTCGCGCGTCGTTCGCGAGTTTGCCGTTGATTGATGATTTTGGAGAGGTGCGAAGCGCGCCGCACGCAGTTCTGCAAGGCGCGCCCGCACGCGAGGCAATGCCGCAAAAAACCACCGCGCGTCAAGCGCACGGATTGGAGCTCGTTGTGAAAACTTCACGTATCGCATTGAAGATACGGTGAAATTTTTTTTGACGGCGAAAGCGCAAAAGTACCTGCCGCGACCGGCCGTGTCGCCTTACGCCGAAATTTTCGGCAAAGATTCGCAAGGAATGATCGTCAGAGATAGCGCAGCGTCGCGGCGAGCTTGCGCACGAGCTCTTCCTTGTAGCCGAGCATCCACAGCGCATAAGGCACGACGCGCTCGCCTTTTGCGGCGGCGTCGCGCCGGTACGTTTGATAGGATTTGTTGATCGGCCGAATTTCGCCGGACTTGCGCAAGCGTTCGAGCTCGTCGTCGATCCTGGCGATGGCGGCCGTGGCCTGTTCCAGGATTTCTTCATCGGAATACAGATCGACATTGCGCTGCTTGGCGGCGCGAATGACCGCCTGGCGGGCCGATAAAGCCGCGCCATCGCCGGTTTCGCGATTGTGCAGCCGGGTGGCGGCGGCAGCCGCAATGGACGCGGCTTCGAAAGCTCGCGGACACCACCAGCGGCAATGCACAGTTTCCGTAGATACACGAGCGATTTCGGCGCCCGGCTCCGCCGCAACGATGCGCACGCCGTCCGACCCGGCGATGACCGCGATCGCGGCAAGGCCAAAACTTTCGCGAAACGCCGCGACCAGGCGCGCCTGCGCGGCCCGCGCGTTCACCGTACCGGCACCCGGCGCTGAGCCAGCTCGCGGGCAATAATACGCAACCCGTGAAGCTTGCGGGCGTGGAAGGCGCGGCGCGTGATCTTGAGCCGCTTCACCCGCGCGTCGATATCGGCGTCGAACGCGGCCCACAGCGCGCCGAGATTCACAGCACGGGCCAAGTGATGAGCCTCCGGTCCGGAGAGATAAAGCGTGGGCCAGCGCAGCGCTTCCTCCATCCTGGCGATCTCGGCCGGCGACGGCGGGATGCGCACGCGGTTGCGGATGCGCGCCATGCGCTCCAGCTCGTGGGTCTCGAGCTGCGAATTGAGATCGGCGCGGTCGTACAGATAGATCGGCATGGAGTTGATATAGCCGCGCGGGCGCGTCGGCAGCGGCAGCCGCGACAGTGTGCGAAAGCCCTCCTCCATGCGCGCCATGACGTGAAAGAACGACCAGCGATCGGGCACGCGGCGCGGCCGCGTCAGCGGCGACAGCGTGGAACGTCCGACGGCGCCGAGGATATTTAAGCGTTCGCCGCGCAATTCGGCGTCCGCGGCGGCGGCGGCGCGCTCGGCGAGCGGCGCGGCGGCATCGGTGCCATCGGACGCGCCGCGGCTCTGTCCACCCTTGACCGGTTTGGCGCTCAAGATCGCTTCCTCCCTTGGCTGAAGACAAGCCGTTTCACGCCAGACGGCACGATGGAGGGCGATGTGATCGGCGGGACCGCCGCGCCGGCACGCGCTGCCGTTGCCGCGGTCTTGCTGCGGCCGACATAAGCGCGCCGCGCATGCAGGTCGCAGTATGGCCGGCCGCCTTCCAAATCCGCGCCCGCCGCGCCGCAGAAGTGAAATGCTTCCGTCCCGGGCTGGCCGTGGGGCCAGCGGCAGGAATCGTTGGTCAATTCGAACAGCGTCTTCCCCGATGCCATCGCCGGTGCGGCCGGCTTCGCCCGACGCTTGACGGGCGGCCGGCGCTTGTGACGCCGATTGAGGATCTTCGTGTTGCTGCGCGCCGACGCTTTCGTGGCGTTTCCCGCCGGCCCAAGCCGCAGGCGGAACACCTTGCCGAGCACCGCGGACTTCGACATGCGCAGCTGCGCTGCAATGGCCGGCGCCGTCTTGCCGTCAGTCCAAAGCCTTTTCAGAAGCGCGATCCGTCGGCGCGTCCATATTCCACGCATGACCCTGTCCCGCCACCGCGGGTCCCTTGACGTCACTTATTTGTCTCTTAAATAGTGACACAATGGACTTGTCAAGTCACCAATTTGGATGCTAGGCGTTCTGCACCGAATCTGTGACAATGGTGCCATGGCACGAAAGATTCGCCCCGGCCGACAGCTCACCGGGCTCTATCACGCGCGCGAGGCGCGCCACATGAGCCGCTCCGAACTGGTGCGGCTGTCGGGGGTTTCCAAGCAGCAATTGTCGCGGCTCGAGGGCGGCCAGATCAGGCTGCGGCTCGATCACCTCAAGCCTTTTGCCAAGCATCTCGGCTATACGCCGGAGCAGATGCTGCTATGGGGCCGCTATCCCGGCACCACGCCGGACGAGCACATCGAATCGAGCGACGTGCTCGGCGGATCGATCGGTCCGCCGCGCGGCCAGATTCCCGAGCTCGATACCCGGGCCGGGCTGGGCGGCGGCGGCGTGCCGACGCGCGAAGTGCGCAAGGAAGGCCGTCACGCCGACCCGGTAAAGTCGGAAGGATGGCTGTTTCCGCCGAGTTTCGTGCGCGAGCAGCTGCACTCGGCGCCGGCGCGGCTTCTGGTGCTCGACACCAACGGCGACAGCATGGCGCCGACCATCCTGTCGGGCGAGCGGGTGATCGTCGACACCGGCCACAAGACGCCGACGCCCGACGGGCTTTACGCCATCCGCGACACGTTCGGCAGCATCGTGGTCAAGCGCCTGCAGGTGATGCGCAACACGAAGCCGACCAAGGTGAAAATCATTTCCGACAATCCAAATCATAACAACGAAGAAACGCCGCTCGCCGACCTCGAGATCGTCGGCAAGGTGCTGTCCTGCCTCAAGCTGTTCTAAAGCGCAGGCGCCCGCTCCTTCAATTGCAGCCAGCCAGGACGGCGCCAATCGCGCGACGGTCTGCTTTTGCGTGGCCTGAGGAGGCCGCCAAATTGTCACCGAAGTAGATATTAACGCTTGACTCTAGTCTCTTGTTCAGTTACATCGGCGTCATGTCATACCGCCGGCGCGACGGGCGTGACCGCGAGCGTGCTCGCCGCACCGCCGCCGCGGCGCTGGCTAAAGGGCAATCGGCACTCGACGTTGCGCTGTCGGAAATCGGCGCGGCGTTCGACGAGGCCGCCGCCATCAACGACTTCAAGATCCGGGTCGAGCGGCTCATGCGGCGCGGGCCGCGCCACCCCGCGCTACGCGCGCGTTTCGGCGCCCGTGCCGCAATGCTCGGAGGCCGGAGCCTCGACGCAGCGATTGCCACCGTCGAGCGCTGGTGGCGCGATGAGCGGAAAGCCTTTCAGATCGCCAGCGCGCTCGGCGGCGGCACCCGGCTGTCGCTCGAAGTCTTGCGCGAGCTGCGCCTCGTGCTTCGCTTGATGCGTTTCAAGCGCATGGAGGCCGCGTATTTGGAGACTCTTGCAGCGCTGCGCAATCCACCGACCGCGATCGCGGCCGAGTGAGCGCCGCTTACGAGCGTTCGGGCGTGACGACGCGGATATGCAGCTCGCGCAATTGCTTCGGCGTGACTTCCGACGGCGCGCCCATCAGCAAATCTTCGGCGCGCTGGTTCATCGGGAACATTGTCACTTCGCGCAGGTTATGTTCGCCGCACAGCAGCATCACAATGCGGTCAAGTCCGGCCGCCATGCCGCCGTGGGGCGGCGCGCCATAGCGGAATGCGCGATACATGCCGCCAAAGCGCGCCTCCAGCACCGCCTCGTCATAGCCGGCAATGGCAAAAGCCTTTTTCATGATCTCGGGATCATGATTGCGGATCGCACCCGAGGAAATCTCATAGCCGTTGCATACCGCGTCATATTGAAATGCGTTGATGGTCAGGGGATCGCGCGCGTTGAGCGCATCGAGCCCGCCCTGCGGCATTGAGAATGGATTGTGCGAAAAATCGATCTTCTTCTCTTCCTCGTTCGACTCGTACATCGGAAAATCCACGATCCAGCACAGCTCGAAGCGATCCTTCTGCACCAAGCCGAGCTCCTCGCCGACCCTGGTACGCGCCGGCCCGGCAAATTTGACGAAGGTCGAAGGCTCGCCGGCGACGAAGAACACCGCGTCGCCATCCTTCAGGCCGAGTTTTCCGCGCAGCGCTTCGGTCTTTTCCGCTCCGAGATTGTTGGCGACAGGACCGCGGCCGACCACCGCACCGTTGTCGAGCGCGAAAAAGATGTAGCCGAGCCCCGGCTGGCCTTCGCCCTGCGCCCAGGAATTCATGCGGTCGCAGAAGGCGCGCGAGCCGCCGGTCGGCGCCGGAATGGCCCACACGGCGCCTTTTGCGCTCTCCAGGATGCGGGCGAAAATCTTGAAGCCAGAGCCGCGGAAAATCTCCGAGACGTCCTGCATTTCAATCGGATTGCGCAGGTCGGGCTTGTCCGTGCCGTATTTTCTCAGCGCCTCGGCGTAAGGGATGAGCGGAAATTTCTTGGTCACTGGCTTGCCGCCGGAAAATTCCTCGAACACGCCGCGGATCACCGGCTCCATGGCGGCGAACACGTCGTCCTGGGTGACGAAGCTCATTTCGACGTCGAGCTGATAGAACTCGCCCGGCAGTCGGTCGGCGCGCGGATCCTCGTCGCGAAAGCACGGCGCGATCTGGAAATAGCGGTCGAAGCCGGCGATCATAATCAATTGCTTGAACTGCTGCGGCGCCTGCGGCAGCGCGTAGAATTTTCCCGGATGGATGCGCGACGGCACCAGATAATCGCGCGCGCCTTCGGGCGACGACGCGGTCAGGATCGGCGTCTGGAACTCGAAAAAACCCTGCTCCTTCATGCGGCGGCGGATCGAATCGATGACGGCGCCGCGCGTCATGATGTTTTGGTGCAAGTGCTCGCGACGCAGGTCGAGGAAACGGTATTTGAGCCTTGTTTCCTCTGGATATTCCTGATCGCCGAACACCGGCATCGGCAATTCGCCGGCCGGCCCCAAAACCTCGATCTCGCGGATATAGACCTCGACCGCGCCGGTCGGCAGGTCCGGATTCTCCGTGCCGCCCGGCCGCCGCCGCACCTTGCCGTCGATCCGCACCACCCATTCCGCGCGCAGCGTCTCGGCCACCTTGAAAGCCGGACTGTCGGGATCGGCCACCACCTGGGTCAGCCCGTAATGGTCGCGCAGGTCGATGAACAGCACGCCGCCATGGTCGCGGATGCGATGGCACCAGCCTGACAGCCGGGCCTCGATGCCGATGTCGCTCTCGCGGAGCGCGCCGCAGGTATGGGTGCGGTAGCGGTGCATGTCATTCCATTGGGTGAAAAGGTGGCGCACAACCACCCGCTACGCGCCGATTTGTCAAGCGCCAAGCGCCTCGACAGAGCCGCGCCGATCTGCACACTCGCCGCCGCATAAGGAGCAGGAATGCCGAAGCCACGCAAAAAGCCGGCCGATCAGGTCGTAACCATGACGGCGGCCGAAGCGGTGATTGCGACGCTCATCGGCCACGGCCTCGACGCGATTTACGCCTTGCCGGGCGTGCAGAACGATTTCTTGTTCGAGGCTTTGTTCGGGGCGCAGGATCGCCTGCGCACGGTGCACACCCGGCACGAGCAGGGCGCCGCCTATATGGCGCTCGGCGCCGCGCTCGCCACCGGCAAGCCGGCGGCCTTCGCCGTGGTGCCGGGACCCGGGCTCCTCAACGCCGGGGCGGCGCTGCTGACCGCCTACGGCATGAATGCGCCCGTCCTCGGCCTGGTCGGGCAAATTCCCGACGCCGATATCGGCCGTGGGCTAGGCCAATTGCACGAGATCCGCGACCAGGCCGGCATCATCAAGCGGCTGGTCGATCATTCGGCCCTGATCCGCAAGCCGGAACAGGCGTCGCGAGCAACGGCGCTGGCCATCCGCGCGATGAGCGCGCGCCGGCCAGGACCGGCGGTGCTCGAATGCGCCATCGATGTGTGGGGCAAATCCGGGCCGGTGACCTTGCAGGCGCCGCTGCCGGTTCCGGCAACCAAGATCGACCACGGCGCGGTCCGCAAAGCGGCAAAACTCCTCGGCGCGGCGAAGCGGCCGTTGATCGTGTGCGGCGGCGGCGCGCAAGGTGCTTCGCAAGAGGTCACGGCGCTCTCCACCATGCTGCAGGCGCCGGTGCTCGGCTTTCGCCGCGGCCGCGGCGTGCTCGACGACCGCGATCCGCTCAGCGTCACGCTGCCGCTGGGTCGCGATCTGTGGGGCGAGGCCGACGTGGTGCTGGCGGTCGGCACGCGGCTCCTCATACAGTTCCGGCAATGGGGCATCGACCGCGACCTCAAGATCATCCGCGTCGATGCCGACGCCGAGGAACATGGCCGCCTGCACAAGCCGGCGGTGGCGCTGACCGGCGACGCCGCGCCGATCCTGCAAGACCTGCTGGCGGAATTGCCGGCGCATAACGCCAAGCGCCCCCCGCGTAAAACCGAGCTGCAGGCGCGGCAAGCGGCCTGGCGCAAGCGCCTGGAAAAAATCGCACCGCAGATCGCGTTTCTCGAAGCGATCCGTGCCGAACTGCCCGAGGACGGAATTTTCGTCGACGAGGTCACGCAAATGGGTTTTGCCGCGCGGATCGCCTTTCCGGTCTACAAGCCGCGCACCTTTCTTTCGCCGGGCTATCAGGACCCGCTCGGCTGGGGCTTTGCCACCGCGCTCGGCGCGCAGCATGCGCGGCCCGACGTGCCGGTCGTCGCCATCTCGGGCGACGGCGGCTTCATGTTCACCGCGACCGAAATGGCGACCGCGATACGGCATCGCATCCCGCTGGTGACCATCGTGTTCAACGACGGCGCCTTCGGCAATGTCCGGCGCATCCAGCAGGAGCGCTTCGGCAACCGCGTGATCGGCAGCGATCTGGCCAATCCGGATTTCGTCGCCTTCGGCAAGAGCTTTGGCGCCGAGGCGGTGCGCGCAAAGAGCCCGGACGAATTGCGCCAGGCGTTGCGCCACGCGTTTGCGCATCGCGACGGGCCGACGCTGATCGAAGTTCCGGTGGGCGCCTTCCCGAGCCCGTGGGAATTCATCCAGATGCCGAGGATTCGCGGATAACAGCTGCACCGCGAGGGCCTTATCTCAGCGCAGACTGCCCTTGCCACACGCCTCATATCTGAACAGACTGGCGCAATGCCGATGTCGAGTGCCGCCGCAGTCTCCTATTCCACGCACCCGATCATAGCGACGTCGGAGCTGGCCGCCGCGTGCAAGCGGATGGCCGCCCATCCCTTCGTCACCATCGACACCGAGTTCCTGCGCGAGACCACCTATTACCCGCTGTTATGCGTGGCGCAGATGGCCTCGCCCGAGGAGGCCGTCGTCGTCGATGCGCTCGCGCCCGGCATCGATCTCGAGCCGTTCTACGCGCTGATGGCCGACGAGAAGGTGATGAAGGTGTTCCACGCCGCGCGCCAGGACATCGAAATCATCTGGCACGGCGCCAAGCTCATTCCGCACCCGATCTTCGATACCCAGGTCGCCGCCATGGTGCTCGGCTATGGCGATTCGATTTCCTACGACCAGCTGGTGCAGCGCATCACCGGCGACACGCTCGACAAATCGCACCGCTTCACCGACTGGACGCGCCGGCCGCTGTCGGAGGCGCAGCTGGCCTATGCCATTTCCGATGTCACCCATCTGCGCGACGTCTATCACGCCCTGGTCGAAGATCTCGGCCGCCGCGGCCGCGTCGATTGGGTCGAGGACGAGATGCAGGTGCTGACCTCGCCCGAGACCTACCGCATGGATCCGCAGAGCGCGTGGCAGCGGCTCAAGACCCGCGTGCGCAAGCCGAGGGAGCTTGCGGTGCTGATCGAGGTCGCGGCCTGGCGCGAGCGCGAGGCGCAATCCCGCGACGTGCCGCGCTCGCGCGTGCTCAAGGACGAAGCGATCGGCGACATCGCCGTGCAGGCGCCGACCAGCATCGAGAAGCTCAAGCATCTGCGCTCGCTGCCCAAAGGGTTCGAGCGCTCGCGCTGGGGCGAGGCGATCGTCGCCGCGGTCGAGCGCGGCTTGGCGCGCGATCCCAAGACCCTGCCGCACCACGTGCGCGTGCAGCCGGCGGCCAACGCTTCGGCGGTGGTCGAGCTCCTCAAAGTGCTGTTGCGCATGATCTCGGAGCGCCACCACGTCGCCGCCAAGGTGATCGCCACGGTGGACGATCTCGAGCGCATCGCGTCGGACGACTCAGCCGACGTTCCGGCTCTAAGGGGCTGGCGGCGCGAGCTGTTCGGCGAGAAGGCGCTGGCGCTCAAGCACGGCAAGCTGGCGCTGGCGATCGAAAAAGGCCGCGTCGCGACCGTCGAGCGTGCCTGAGCCTTGGCATTGCGCAGTGGTGATCAACGTTGAGCGAATATCAGCGCTGGCAAAATCGTTTTGACACGCCGCAGTATATTTTCGGCACGGCGCCGAATTACTTTCTGGCGTCGTGCAAAAAATTTCTGCCGCCATCCGGCAAGGTGCTGGCGGTCGCCGACGGCGAAGGCCGCAACGGCGTCTGGCTCGCCGAACAGGGTTTTGACGTCGTCTCGATCGATTTCTCGGAAGCCGCCCAGGCCAAAGCCGCGGCGCTTGCCAAAGAACGCGGCGTGACAATCGGACTGATACATGCCGACGTTCACGCCTGGGATTATCCGCCGGACGCGTTCGACGTCGTGGTCGAAATCTTCACGCAATTCAGCACGCCCGCCGAGCGCGCGCAGAAATGGGCCGGCATGCGCAAGGCGCTCAAACCCGGCGGGCTGTTGATCATCCAGGGCTACACGCCCAAGCAGCTGCAATACGGCACCGGCGGGCCCAAGGAGATCGAAAATCTCTATACCCGCGCCATGCTGGAGCAAGCCTTTGGCGATTACCGCGACCTCAAGTTCGTCGAAGAGGAACTGGAAATGCACGAAGGCGCCGCGCACGGCGGCATGTCTGCGGTGATTGGGCTGACCGGACGGAAGCCTTAAGCCGCCGCCGTCACCTTGAAGCGCGGCGCCAGTACAGTCGTGCGCAGCGTGGCGGCGAGCGCCGCCATTTCCTCGCGCGTCAGTGCCGCATACGGAGGATACGGCTCGCCGACCGGAATGCCGATCAGGTTCAGCGCCGCCTTCATCGCCGGAGCGAGCCCGCGGTGCATCCATTTCGCCGGGAACAGCGCGAACTGCAGCTGAATTTCCGCCGCGCGCTCAAAATCCTTGGCGACGAAGGCATCGACGACGTGGCGGGCGATTTCGCAGCCGGGCGGCGGCATGGTCGCTCCCGAGCCGCCGAGTTGCAGCGTGGCGAGCAGCATCTGCATGGTGGTGAAATAGCGGGCATGGCCGGCGCGATCGATCTCCACGATCAGCCGCGACACGCGGGCGAGGTCGCGCGAGCTTTCCTTGATCAGCTGCACGTTCGGCAATTTCGCCAGCGCAATGGTGTCGGCGATGGAGACATCGGCGCCCGGGCCGGGATTGAGATAGAGCGTGATCGGCAACTTGGTCTCGCGGCCAATGGCTTCGAAGTAGGCGATGAGGTCACCTTGCGTCGGCGGCCCGGCAAACGGCCGCAACGGCGCCAACAGCTGAACCGCCGCCGCGCCGTGCCGCTCGGCGTCATGGGCAAGCTCGATGGCGGTCTTGAACGATGGGTGCGAGATGCCGACCATGACCGGCACGCGGCGATCGACGCATTCGATGGTGCGGTGAATCAGCGCCTTGCGCTGGTCGAAGCTCAGATAGGTGTATTCCTGGGTCTCGACGCCGGCGGCGACCACCATGGTGGCGCGACAGTCGTCGATCACATAGTCGATCTGCCGCCGCAGCGCGGCTTCGTCGACGGTCAGGTCGGCGGTGAACGGCGTCAGTGGGGCGACGATGAGACCCGGCGTCGGCATGGTGCTCTCCCTGTCGGCGCGCGCGGCGCCGCGAGGGATACTAGAGCATGATCCCGAAAAGTGGCTACCGGTTTTCGGAAAAGATCATGCTCCACTAAAATGCTAGAGCGCCAATCGATTCAGTATGAAGCGATTGGTGCTCTAGCCCATCAGCATCACCGGTTCACGGCCGATCAGGCGGGCCAGCGAGCGCAGCCGGTTCAGGACCCGTTCGCCGGCCAGCGTGGCGTATGAGTTCGGCAGGTGCAGCGCGAGCCGGTGCCGCTCGACGGCGAGCTTGGTCTTGGGCAGCACGCCCGGCATCGCCGCGGACACCACATAGGCGAGGCGGAGCGCCGCGCCGAGCACGCGGGCGCGATCGAGCATGCGGGTGGAAACCAGTTCGCGCAACCGCGGCGACAATTCGTCGTCCATCACCAGGCCGACGTGGCGGAAGAACACCGCAAGCGCCAGATAGGCGCGGCCGGGATGATCGATGCCGCTGAAGCCGCCATGGGCGATGATGTTGAGCGATTGCTCGCCGCGATAATCGGGGTGTGCGCGCCAGCCGATATCGCCGAGCAGGCACGCCGCGTGACGCAGCCGGCGTTCCTCGGCCGTCTCATCGAGGCCTGAGGACACCATGAAACGGTCGGTCCATGCGATCAGCTCCTCGCCGTGGCGCGGCGAGCGCGAGCGCAAGCGGTTGAGATGGCGCGCCGCCTCGATCAACGCGTCCTTCTCCTGCTCCTTGCGCTTGAGCATCGAATAGAGCAGTCCCTCGCGCACGCCGAGTGCTGAGAACACCACCTGGCGCGGCTTGCCGACGCGCAAAATATATTCCAGCACCAGCGCCGCGTAGGGCAGCAGCGGCCGCCGCGCACTGTTCACCACTTCGATATTCGACAGCGTGTCGACGTCGACCCGATGCACCAGTCTGGCGAATTCGAGCGCTTCGTCGGCGGCAATGGCATAGCCGTGCATCACGTGCAGCGGATAGCCGGTCTGCCACATGTGCAGCCGCCCCACCGAGCGCCAGGTGCCGCCGACGGCGTAGAAGGTGCGGTCCTCGCAAGCCTTCAGCATTGCCAGCCCGCCGAGCGATTTCTTGACGAACTTTTCCGCCTTTTTCAGCGACTTCGACGATATGTCGGCGAGCGCCAGACCGCCGAGCGGGCGGGTGAGCCCATGCCGCGCGCGGGTGCCGCGGACGTCGACCAGTTCCAGCGAGCCGCCGCCGAGATCGCCGACGATACCGTCGGCGCGATGCACGCCGGAGATGACGCCGAGCGCGGTGAGCTCGGCCTCGCGCGCGCCGGAGAGAATATCGATGTCGGTCCTCAGGGTGCGCTCGGCGGAGCGGATGAACGCCCGGCCGTTCTTGGCGTCGCGGCAGGCCGCCGTGGCGACGGCGAGCGTTGCCTTAACCCCCATCCGCTCGCACAGCGCGCGGTAGCGCTTGAGCGTCGCCAGCGCGTGCTCGACCGCGTCCGCGGCGAGAAGCCCGGTGGACTGCACCTCGCGGCCGAGGCCGCACAATGCCTTTTCGTTGAACAGTTCCGTCGGGCTGCGGGTGAGGCCTTCGTACACGACAAGCCGCACGGAATTCGAGCCGACGTCGATGACAGCGACCGGCGGACCGTGATCGAGGCGACCTTGAGCGTCGAGTTTCGCGCGCTTCATTGGTAAAATCAGCGTCGTTTAGCCATTGGCGGATTTTGTGCGGAGCCGCTCTTTGCCCATTGAGTCTTCGCCGATTGAGTTTTCGCCGATTGGGCGAATTGCTAAAGTCCCGGTGCGGCTTTGAATGCCACGCCCACGCCCCACGCCCACCGTAAGCATGATTCGCGCGCGGTTCACACCCGCTCCGGCCGATGCCGCAATCGGGGGATCGATTCTTTCTGTGATTTGCCGCGCCCCGACAGGCTCGGATTGGTCATGAAATAGGTGTGTGCGTTGAACCCTTCCTCGCCGGGCGCCGGCTTGATGCGGCGCGAGGTGCCGTCGGAGAGCAATTGCCAGCTCTGCTCGTTGTCCTTGAGATTGGCCACCATGATCTGATCGAGCACCTGCTCGTGCACGGTCGGATTGAGGATCGGGCACAGCGCCTCGACGCGGCGGTCGAGATTGCGCGGCATCATGTCGGCGGAGGAAATATACACGGCGGCCTTGGCATGGGGCAGCGCGTGGCCCGAGCCGAAGCAATAGATGCGGCCGTGCTCGAGGAAGCGGCCGACGATGGATTTGACGCGGATCGTGTCGGACAGCCCCGGCACGCCCGGCCGCAGGCAGCACATGCCGCGGACCACGAGCTCGATCGGCACGCCGGCATTGGATGCCCGGTAAAGCGCATCGATGATGTCGGGATCGACCAGCGAATTCATCTTCATCCAGATGCCCGACGGCCGCCCGGCCTTGGCGTTGGCGATCTCCTCCTCGATGTGGCGGTGGATGCACTTGCGCAGCGTCAGCGGCGACACCGCCATGCGCTCGAGGTTGACGGGCTCGGCGTAGCCGGTGACGAAGTTGAAGATTTGCGCCACGTCGTGCGCGATCACCGGATCGGAGGTGAAGAACGACAGGTCGGTATAAACGCGCGCGGTCACCGGATGATAATTGCCGGTGCCGACATGGACGTATGAGGCAAGCTCGGAACCCTCGCGGCGGACGACCAGCGAAAGCTTGGCGTGGGTCTTCAGCTCGATGAAGCCATAGACCACCTGCACCCCGGCGCGCTCGAGGTCGCGCGCCCAGCGAATATTGGCCTCCTCGTCGAAGCGCGCCTTGAGCTCGACGACCGCGGTGACCGATTTGCCGGCCTCGGCGGCTTCGGCGAGCTCCCGGATGATCGGGGAATCGGCCGAGGTGCGGTAGAGCGTCTGCTTGATGGCGACGACGTCGGGATCGCGCCCCGCCTGCTGCAGGAAATTCACCACCACGTCGAACGATTCATAGGGGTGGTGGATGATGAAGTCCTTCTGCCGGATCGCGGCAAAGCAATCGCCGCCGTGATCGCGGACGCGTTCCGGATAGCGCGGCGCATAGGGAACGAATTCCAGGTCCGGCCGGTCGAGCTTGGCGAGTTGCGACATCTCGTCGAGCGCCAAGACGCCATCGACCTTGAACACGCTCTCGTCGGTGGCACCGAGCGTGCGCTGCACGAAGCGCTGCAACTCCGGCGGCATCATCGCCTCGATGTCGAGACGGATGACGATGCCGCGGCGGCGACGCTTGAGCGCGGTCTCGAACAGCCGCACCAGGTCTTCGGCCTCTTCGAGGATTTCCACCTCGGAATCGCGGATGACGCGGAACGCACCGACGCCCTTCACCGCGTAACCCGGGAACAGCTTGCCGATGAACAGGCTGGTGACGCCTTCGAGCGAGATCAGCCGCACCGGCCCGCCCTCGCCTGTCTGCGGCAGCCGCGCGAAGCGCTCGATGCGGTTGGGCATGCGGATCAGCGCGTTCATCGCCTTGCCGTCCTTGGCGCGGGCCAGCTGCAAGGCGATCGAGAATCCGAGATTGGGAATGAACGGGAACGGATGCGCAGGATCCACCGCAAGCGGCGTCAACAGCGGGAAGACGTGGGCGAGAAAATAGTCCTCGAGCCAGGCCTTCTCGGCCTTGGTGACGTCGGCGCCATCGATCAGCACGATGCCGGCCTGGGCCAGCGCCGAGCGCAACTCGCGCCACTGTGCCTGCTGATCCTGGACCAGAATCAACACGGCTTCGCCGATGCGGGCGAGCTGCTCGGCGGGGGTCAAGCCCTCGGGGCTCTTCTCGACGATGCCGGCGCGCAGCGCGGCGCCCAGGCCGGCAACGCGCACCATGAAGAATTCGTCGAGGTTGGCGGCGGAGATCGAGAGGAATTTTAACCGCTCCAGCAGCGGATGGCCGCGATTGGCGGATTCCTCCAATACCCGGCGGTTGAAATTCAGCCAGGACAGTTCGCGGTTGATGAAGCGGTCCGGGCTCGACGCCAGCTCGGACAGCCGCTGGCCTTCCTCCGGCCGCCGCGAGGAGCCGGATTCTAAAGCGACGACAGTGGCTTGGCCACGGTCGGCCATGGCGGTTTGGTGCTCCTCGAGGGCTATGTTCGCCATGCTTCGTTACAATCCGATGACGTTGGTCACCCCGCAGATAAGGCGGTGGGGCGGCGCGCCGTCAAGCCTTCCCCCGCCGATAAACTTGGCGAACATTGCGGCAGTCGCATCTAGATGATATATATCAATGGTATCTATCGTTTCTGAGGTTTGCAAATGTCCGAAAGTGGCACCGCCAAACTCTTCAAGCATGGCCGCAGCCAAGCGGTGCGTTTGCCGAAGGAATTTCGCCTACCCGGCAAGGAGGTTCGCGTCCGCCGCGTGGGGCGCGGCGTATTGCTTGAGCCGATAAACCGAGACTGGGAAACGATGCAGGCCATTTTCGACAAAATCGACCGGTCGGGCGGCGCCGACTTCCTGCCCGAAGGACGTCCCGAGCAGCCGCCGATGCCAGTCGATGATCGCAAATATTTCGACGACGAATGATCTGCCTCGATACCAACGTCATCATCGCGGCGATCAACCAGCGCGCTGCCGCGGTGCGCCAGCGGCTGATGAAGACACTTCACGAAGGCACCGTGGTGGGCATTCCGGCGGTCGTGCTGTACGAATTGTGGTACGGCATCAAAAAGAGTGCGCGAGTGCAGGAAAATACCGATGCGCTCGATGAGTTTTTAGCGCTCGATGTCACGCCATGGCCGTTCGAACCTGAAGACGCCGAAGAGGCCGGCGATGTTCGTGCCGCGCTTGAGCGTCTGGGCACGCCGATCGGTCCTTACGACGTGCTGATCGCCGCACAAGCGCGGCGGCGCGGCGCGGTCCTGGTCACGGCGAACAAAAACGAATTCACGCGCGTGCCGGGACTGCAGACGCAAGATTGGACGATCGCGTAGATCGTCTCAAGCCGTGCCGCGGAACATTTCCGCGGCCAACGCCCGGGTCGGCGGCCGGCCGCGGCGCAGCGCCTCGTTATCGAGTGCGATCACCGCCGAACGCGCCGCCGCGAACGACCGCTCGATATGGGTCGAGAGATAGCTCACCACGCTTTCGTCGAAGGCGAGCTGGCGATCGGCGGCGAGCTTGACGATGACCGCGCGCAGCATCGCATCGTCCGGCGCCTGAAGGGTCACGACCGGCATCGCCCGCAGTCGCGAGATGACGTCGGGAGTGGCGATCGGCCAGGTGGCCGGCGCGGTGCGCGCGGTGAACAGCAGATAGGCGTTCTCCGCGCGCGCCATATTGATGAGATGAAACAGGGCGCGCTCGTCCGAGACCGCCGCCGCGTCCTCGATGACCAGCGCGCCGGTGGCGAGCGCCGAGCGAAGCCCGCTCTCGTCAAGCGCGTGGCCGGAAACGACCCGCGCCCCGGCCGCGGCCGCCCAGATCGTCGCCAGATGGGTTTTGCCCGAGCCCTCCGGCCCGACCAGCGCGACGGCGTTCGCCGGCCAATCCGGCCAGCAATCGATCAGCGCCAGCGCATCCTCGTTGGACGGTCCGGAGAGAAAATCCTCGCGGGCATAACTTTCCGCATGCTCGAGCGCGAGCGCGAGCTGACGCGGAATGGGGGACATTGAACTTGACGGCATGGCGTCAAACCGCCCGGTGGCCGGTATAGAGCGGGCTTGCGCGGTAACGCCGCACGGCAAAGCGTATCAGCACGCCGGCCGCGGCCGCGAGCGGCACCGCCAGCAGCAATCCGACGAAGCCGAACAGGTAGCCGAACGCAAACAGCGCGAACATCAGCCACACCGGATGCAGGCCGACGCTGTGGCCGACCAGATACGGCGCCAGCACATTGCCTTCGAGGAACTGGCCGACCAGCACGACGCCGGCGACGATCACGATCGGCGTCCAGTCCGGGAAAAATTGCGCCACCGCGACGCCGAGCGAGAGCACCAGCGCGGTGAGCGAGCCGACATAAGGGATGAAGCTGACGACGCCGGAAATGACGCCGATCAACAAACCGAAGCTCAATCCGGCGAGCGTGAGGCCGACGGCATAGTAGGAGCCGAGAATCAGGCACAGGCCGCTTTGACCGCGCACGTAAGCCGAGATCGTCGCATCGATCTCGTGGCCGAGGCGGCGCACGGTGTCGCGCTGCGGCAGCGGGATCAGGCTGTCAGCCGCGCTCACCATGCTGTCCCAGTCGCAGATCAGATAGAACGCCACCACCGGCGTGATGATCACCAGCGAGAAAATCGAAATCAGCGTCTGGCCCTTGGTCCACAGCGAGGCCAGCACCGTGGTCACGTAACCCATCGCCTGGTTCATCAGATCGCCGACCGAGTGGTTGCCGCCGCTGAGATTGTCGCCGACAAAACGCTTCAGCCACGGATGCGTGGGATCGCTCACCAGGCCTTGCAGGCGCTGCGCATAGCCCGGTGTGTTGTCGATGAAACCGGCAAGCTGCCTTGCCAGCACCGGCGCGATGAGCAGGAGCAGAAGCGCAAGCGCGAGCACGAAGCCGCCGAGGATGATCGAAGCGGCGACCAGCCGGCTTAAGCCGCGTCTGGTCAGCCGATCGGCCAACGGGTCGAGCACATAGGCCAGCGCCATGCCCAGCACGAACGGCAACAGGATCGGGCTCAACAGCCACAGCAGTGCGACGAAGACGGCGAGAGCGGCGATCCAGAACACGATGTGCCGCTCGATCTGCATGACGCCCTACGCAGTGCCCATCAATGCCCGGCGCCGAACGAATTCATGTGGCGCACCCATTCGGCGAGATAGAAGGCGATCGACAGCAAGGTCAAGATGGCGACCAGCGCCATCATCGCCTTGGACGCCAGATCCACGTCGAAGCCAAAACCCCGCTCGGCCAACACCAGAATGGCGAGCAGGATCTGCGCCAAGGTATTGGCCTTCGAGACCGCCAACGGCCGCACCGGCATCGGCTTGCCGACCAGCCACGACAGCATGAAGGCTGAGATGATCATGATGTCGCGGGAGACGACAAGGATGACGAGGAAGATCGGCAGCGCGCCGGCGATGCCGAGCGCAATGTAGATCGATACGATCAGCGCCTTGTCGGCGAGCGGATCGAGATAGGCGCCGAGCTCGCTGGTCATGTGGAAGCGCTTGGCGAGGAAGCCGTCGACGCCGTCGCTGATGCCGGCCGCCAGGAACAGGAAAAAAGCGATGCGCATCCCGCCCGAGGTGATCGCCCAGACGACGATCGGCACCAGCAGGATTCGTCCCAGCGTGATAAGATTTGGGATACTCAAACGTGGCCCCAGCTCAGGCAGCCTTCCCCCAGGCCGTCCTGCAACTCAATATACCGGCGCCCGCGCGCTTGCGCACCCCGCGATTCCGACGTAGGAGGCGCCCAGCGATCCCGCCCCGCAAGGGCGGTAATCATCTGTCGGATTTGGTGGCTTTCGTGGATGAGGCGCGCTACGCGGCCGCCGGTGTCGATATCGATGCCGGCAACCGCATGGTGGAACTGATCAAGCCCTTGGTGCGCGCCACCGCGCGCGCCGGGGCCGATGCCGAGATCGGTGGCTTTGGCGGCCTGTTCGATCTCAAGGCCGCGGGATTCACCGATCCGATCCTGGTCGCCGCCAACGACGGCGTCGGCACCAAAGTCAAAATCGCCATCGAGACCGGGTGCCACGATACGATCGGCATCGATCTCGTCGCCATGTCGGTCAACGACCTTGTGGTGCAAGGCGCCGAACCGCTGTTCTTTTTGGACTATTTCGCTTGCGGCAAGCTCGACCCGGCGGTCGGCGCCGAGGTGGTCAAGGGCATCGCGGCAGCTTGCCGCGAAGCCGGCTGCGCGCTGATCGGCGGCGAGACCGCGGAAATGCCGGGGCTTTATGCGCCCGGTGATTACGACCTGGCCGGCTTTGCCGTCGGCGCCGTCGGACGGGCGGACCTGTTGCCGCGCGCCGACATCGCAGCCGGCGACGTGGTGATCGGCCTTGGCTCGACGGGCGTTCACTCCAACGGATTTTCCCTGGTGCGCCGCATTGCGGCGACGGCTGGATTGACGTGGGATAAGCCCGCCCCGTTCGATCCGTCGCGCACCCTCGGCGAAGCCCTGCTCACGCCGACCCGGCTCTACGTGCGCTCGTGCCTTGCCGCGATCCGGGAAACCAAGGCGATCAAGGCGCTCGCTCACATCACCGGCGGCGGTTTCGTCGACAATATTCCGCGAGTGTTGCCTGAAGGTTTTGCCGTTGCCTTGGATCTCGATCGCGTGCCGGTTCTGCCGGTGTTCAAATGGCTCGCGGCAAGCGGCAAGATCAGCGCAGCCGAGATGCTGCGCACCTTCAACTGCGGCATCGGCATGGTGGCGGTGCTCGATCGCAGCGCCGCCAAGGCGGCCGGCGAACGCTTCGCGGCGCAGGGAGAAACCGTCGTTGCGCTCGGCGAGGTCGTCGCGGCGAAAGACGGCGCGCGCGTTGGCTTCCGCGGCCAGCTCGATCTCGCCTGGCCAAGCGCATGACCAAGAAACGCGTTGCCGTTCTGATCTCCGGCCGCGGTTCGAACATGACGGCGTTGATCGAAGCGGCCGCGGCGCCGGACTATCCGGCGGCCATCGCGCTCGTCCTGTCCAATGAGCCCGACGCCGCGGGGCTTGGCCGGGCCCGCCAAGCGGGCATCGCCACCGCGGTGGTCGATCACAGGCCATTCGGCAAGGATCGCGAGGCGTTCGAACGCGCGCTCGACGACGCCTTGCACGGGGACCGTATCGATCTGATCTGCCTTGCCGGCTTCATGCGGCTCCTGACGCCGTGGTTCGTCAGGCGCTGGAGCGGCCGCATGCTCAACATTCATCCGGCGCTGTTGCCGCAGTTCAAAGGCCTGCACACCCACCGCCGCGCGCTGCAAGCCGGCGTGCAGCGGCACGGCGCGACGGTCCACTTCGTCGTTCCGGAAATGGATTCAGGCCCGATCGTGCTGCAGGAGTCCGTGCCGGTTGTCGAAGGCGACACCGAGGAAGCGCTCGCCAACCGCGTGTTGGAGGTCGAGCACCGGATTTATCCACAGGCGCTGCGCCTGGTGGCCGAAGGCCGGGTCACCCTCGCCGCCGCTGCGGCGAAGAGCGCGCGATAGCAGGATCGAGCGCGATCCCGCGAAAATTGCAAATAAAAACCCCCGGTGCAAGGCCGGGGGCTACGAGTGAACCGTTAAACCCGAAACGCTAGTCACGCGACTTTGAGATTTTCCGCCGACGTCCTGCCGCGGTTGGTGACGAGTTCGTATTCCACGGTCTGACCCTCATTGAGCGAGCGCAAGCCGGCGCGCTCGACGGCCGAGATATGGACGAAGACGTCCTTGTCGCCGCTCGCCGGTTTGATGAACCCGTAGCCCTTGGTCGGGTTGAACCATTTGACGGTGCCCTTCTGCATCGTCTGCCTCCTCAGTCCCTATGCCAGCGAAGACACGAGCTCACAGCCGCCGCACCGCTGCAGATGCTGCGATCCGCGCCACAAGCCAGATTTTGGAGGAAGTCCGAAACAGCGGAAGTCAGAAACGATCATCGTCGCCCACGACAGCACCGGCCGGATGGCCAAAATCCGATTGCCGTTAAAGTTGGCCGGATAAATACGGCGCAAGCATGGCTGCAATACGCCCGCGAGCCGCCGACGAACGAGCGATGCAGCAAACATCGTGACGATGGTCTTGCTCGCGACCCGCTCGATTACGCAATCGCGTCAATGAAATATCCACGATGTCACAATCGGCGCGGCGAAACGCGAAGCCTAATTGCCGCCTGCTTCGTCGGCAGCCGCGCGCGCTTTGGATGCAGACAACTGTTGCCATAGCCCGCCGGCACCGATCACCAACAGCGCGCCGGCGCCGGCGGCGGCAAATTCGACTTGCCACGCGAATGTCTCGCCAAGCTTCGCCGATAAATAACCAAATACAATCGGATCGGTCGCCATGACCTCGCCGGCAATCCAACCCAGCAGCGCCGCGCCGGCCCAGATGAAAATCGGGAAGCGATCGAGCATCACCATGATCAGAGCCGCGCCGGCAATGATGATCGGAATCGAGGCGATCAACCCGATCGCAAGCAAGACCAGGCTGCCCTGCGCGACGGCGGCGACCGCGATGACGTTATCGAGGCTCATGACGATGTCGGCGACGACGACGATCCGCACCGCGCGCCACAGCTGCGCGACGGCCACGACCTTGTTGTTGTCGGCGCGCTCCGGCACCAAGAGCTTGGCGGCGACATAGAGCAGCGCCAAGCCGCCGATCAGCTTCAGATACGGCAGCAGCATGAGCTGTCCGACGACGCCGGTGAAGACGAGGCGCAGCAGCACGGCGGCGCCGGCGCCGATCACCAGACCCCAGACTCGCTGGCGCTGCGGCAGATCCCGGCATGCCATCGCAATGACGACGGCGTTGTCGCCCGACAGCAGCATATTGATGAAAATGATCTGCAGCACCGCGGCCCAGAACGCCGCGTGCCCCAAGTCGTTGACGCTTGCGTGGAGCATGTCGCCCCACAGCGAAGGATGCAGGAATTGCAGGACCGAGCTCACCGTCGCTCCTCACGCGCAGCGGCGGCGCGACGAAGGCATCGGCTTCAGCCGACGATTTCGTTGCCGGAAAAGAACTGCGCGATTTCCTTTACCGCGGTGTCGGCGGCGTCCGATCCATGCACCGAGTTCTCGCCGATCGACCTTGCCAGCTCCTTGCGGATGGTGCCGGGCGCGGCCTTGGCCGGATCGGTGGCGCCCATCAGGTCGCGATACGCCGCCACCGCATTGTCGCCTTCGAGCACTTGCACGACGACCGGCCCGGAAATCATGAAATCGACCAGCTCGCCGAAGAACGGCCGTTGGCGGTGCACCGCATAGAACGTCTCGGCCTCTTCGCGGCTCATGCGCACGCGCTTCTGCGCCACGATGCGCAGTCCGGCTTTTTCAATCATCGCATTGATGGCGCCCGTTATGTTGCGCGCCGTCGCATCGGGTTTGATGATCGAAAACGTACGCTCGATCGCCATCAGATCCGTCCTCTGTCGTGTTGCGGAAGCGTTAAGGCTTAGGAATGCGCTGCGGAAGCCGCATGAAAACGTGCCGGCTTATAGCCTTCGCTCACCGTCCCAGCAAGCGCGCGAAAAGCGCGCCGCAAGGTGTGACAAAGATCACGTTCATATCGAATCCGGACCGATAATTCCTCAATCGATTCAATTGCTAAAGCGTTTCCTGCGTGATTTTCCGCTTTCGCCGCATGAACCGGAAAGGGGGGCGTCGTTACCCACTTACGACTGCGTGATGAACACGCACAAACCAAACGGAGACGTCCCATGTTGCGCAAGACGATTTTCGCCCTTTCGACTGCGGCCGCGCTGAGCGCGGCGACCTTGGCCCCGACCTCCGCATTCGCGGGCGGCGGCGGTGGCGGCGGTGGCGGCGGGTGGCACGGTGGTGGCTGGCACGGCGGCGGCTTCGGCTTCGGTGTCGGCACCGCGATCGGCCTCGGCATTCTCGCCGGCGCCGCCTACGACAGCACCTGCGTGGTCGAGCGCGTGATCAACACGCCGTACGGACCGGTGGTCCGCAGAATCAACGTCTGCTACTGAGCCGTCTCCTTGGCACGTTCGAAACCGCAACCCCGGCCTCGCCAGAGGCCGGGGTGTTTTATTTTAAGCGCGATCAAGCCGCCGTTGATGGCTCCGAAATCCACCGCGCGATGGCGCCGCCGATCATGCCGCCGACGATCGGCGCGACCCAGAACAGCCACAAGCACGACAGCGCGGCGCCGCCGCCGAAAATGGCCGTCGCCGTCGAACGCGCCGGATTGACCGACGCGTTCGACACCGGGATGGCGATGAGGTGAATCACCACGAGCGTCAGGCCGATGGCGATCGGCGCGAACCCGGCCGGGGCGTCGCGGTGGATGACGTTGGCAATGACGAAAATGAACAATGCCGTCAGCACGGTTTCGACCAACGCCACCGCCAGCAGCGAGAAATGATCGGGACCGCCGTACAGATTGGAAATGGCGAGGAAATCGTTCCACTTGCCGGCCGGCGCGCCGGCCAGGATGACTTTGAACACCGCCGCCGCGGCGATGCCGCCGGCAACCTGCGCGATGATGTAGCCGATTGCTTTTTCGGCTTTGCAGTGGCCGGCGACGATAAGACCGCAGGTGACGGCCGGGTTGAAATGGCCGCCGGAAATGCGGCCGACCGCATAAGCCATCGCCAGAACGCTCAAGCCGACGGCAAAAGCCACGGCAACGAGGCCCGCCGAAGGCGCGGAAAACAGCGCAGCGCCGCAGACGGCGCTGACCAGCATGAACGTACCGATGAACTCGGCTCCCAACTCGCGCAGCATTTGAACCTCCCTCGTGCCCGATTCTTCGTCTTGCGAGCGAATGGCGCTTATCTAGCGTCCCGCTTCCGAACTGCGCAAGCGGGTAGCATGTGCCGAGCACAGGCGAATTTAGGCTGCGTGATTGCCGGTAGCCGGTTTCTTGGTCTTGGCGGGCTTTTTCTTCGCCTGCGGCGGCGGCGCCGCCACTTCGACACGATCCATTTGCATGAGCCGGCCGCGCTCGAAGTGATAGACGCCCGGCCGCGGGCCGCCCTGATAGCTCAAGACCGCGGTGCGCTCGCCGTTGGGATTGCGACCGAACTGGACGCTGTTCGGCGGGCCGGCGCGGGCGACCACCTCGCATTCGGTCATGCCGAGGCCGACACCCTCGCCCAGCCTGGAGGCGTCACTGCCCGGAGCCGGCGCACCGCCGGCGGCCGCGGCCGCTTGCTGCGGCGGCGCCGACGGCGGACAGCTGCCGCTGGCGTCGACCAGATCGCTGTCGGCGACCGGCCGGGCCTGCCTTGACTCGGCCAAGTCGGAATAGGTGTAGCCGCTGGTACGGCCAACCACGTCGAGTGGCTTTCTGAAAAAGGTTGCCGTATCCCAACCGTAGTCGGCGCAGCCACCCAGCGTGATGGCCATCGCCAGCGCCGCCAATGCGCCGGAACGGACTGTTCCAAGGTACACCCGAACGTCCCCTTACGCGTAATCTGTCGTGCCTGCAGGATGCGCCAGTTTATGTTGCGATCATGGCGCGCCGCCCTGCCCTGTGCTAGCGACCATGCTAACGGCTTCGGCGGCCCTTCCACAAGCCTTGGGACGGAATGCAGTAAAGTTGGAAAATCGATGGTGAGACAGGGAGTTGGCGGTGAATTCGGGCTGGACGGCCGGAGCCCCGCTTTGTGATGCTCATCACGGAATTTTGGCTGTCTTGACGCGACACTGGCGGTGGGCGGCAGTCGCAGATCGGCGTCCCGGCACGGGCCGGGAATTGTAGTCTCGACCTTCTTGGGGGCATTCAATGCATCTGCAATTCGTCGGCTGCGGTGATGCCTTCGGCTCCGGCGGACGATTCAATACCTGCTTCCATCTCGTCGGCAACGAGATCAACGCGCTGATCGATTGCGGCGCGACGTCGCTTGTCGCCATGAACAAGCTTGCGATCGACCGCAATGCCATCGACGTCATTTTCATCTCGCATTTTCATGCCGATCACATTGCCGGCCTGCCGTTCTTTCTCCTCGAAGCCAATTACGTGACCAAGCGCACGCGGCCGCTGACCATCGTCGGGCCGCCCGGATTGAAAACGCGTTTTCCCGACATCATGGAAAGCGGCTTCCCCGGCACTCGATCGATGGAGCTGAACTTTCCGCTGCACCTCGAAGAGCTGGACATCGGCAAGCGCAGCAAGTTCGGCGCTGCGCATGTGACGGCGTTCCATGTCATGCATGACGACCGCGCCGGGCCTTGCCTCGGCTTCCGCTTCGAAATCGAAGGCAAGGTCATCGCTTTTTCCGGCGATACCGAATGGACCGATGCGCTGATCGAGATCGGCCGCGAAGCCGACCTCTTCATCTGCGAAGCCTATACGCGCGACAAGCCGATCCAGACCCACATGGCGCTGTCGCTGTTGGAGAAGCACCTCGGCCAGATCCGGCCGAAACGCCTCGTGCTCAGCCATATGAGCAACGACATGCTGTCACGCCGCGCCGAGGTGCCGTACGAGACTGCCGAAGACGGCTTGATCGTCAAGCTGTGAGCTATAGTGTCTTTGATTTGCTTGGCAACAAACTGCGCGATGCCACTTTTCCGCTTCCGTAGGCAATGGACTACTTCCATAACCTCGTAGATGCTGGGCGGTCTGCTACACAGTTTGTGGGATCGGGGCAGTATAGAGGATCGGGACCGGATCCACTCCAGCCATATGGATCTACAAAGAAGAGCTCGCCATTCACGATCTTGATAACCTCAAAGTGGAGGTGTGCACAATGATTGGCGGTTCGCATGCAGTCGGCCAAATCCTCCAAGCCTCTGTTTCCCGATAGGCCGATTTTGTCACCCTGCTTTATGTTTTGACCTGGTACAACATAGATTTTCTCCAGATGCCCGTATTGTGAAATGTACCCATTTCCATGGTCGATGCCGACCCACCCTTCGTTAACACAAGCGGTAGGCTCCAGGTAGGTGTCATAGCAATACTCCAGGCCAAAACGCTTGTTGTTTGTTACGCTAACTACGGTACCACCAGCTACCGCATAGACGGGCGTGCCAAAAGTGGCCAAATAGTCGTACCCTGGGTGTTCATCGTAGGATGCGAAGCCGGAGCCACACGCAAATGTATTAGCCAACCCGTTGAGAGAAATGGTCCCTCGGATACAAACAACCTTTTCCTTTGTGTGTCCTAAAGGTAGTCCATTTGCTTCTTCACCGGTGAAGCCGATAATTTTGCCATCTCCGCCAGGGACGCGCCCCAAAGTGGTTCCGTACTGCCAAAAGCCATTCTGATTTTTCTTCAGCGAATGATCGAGAACTGTATTTATGGTGCCGGGTGTGTAAGCACCTTTTGTGTAATTGAATGTACACGCTGGATTTCCGCACCTTAGCGGCGCGGTCATGAACGGCGGAACGTATTTATCTACTTCAAAAAAATAGCTGTACATCGTTTCAGTTGGCTGAACCAGTCCTTGCAGTCCGCTGGTAAAATAAAAGCGGTTACCTGATACGGTAGGGCTGTAATTATTTCCCCCGTTAGTCCAAACGAGGGTCGGGACCGCCGGTTTATTCCCCGCATCTGCATTCCAAACATATAAATAAGCCCAATTTTGTGGTGCCGCTGTAATATGCCATTCGAACGCGTACTTGTTTCCGTTATTAAATGCGAATGGAGCAGACACAAGCGCACCGCTGTTGTCTCCAATATAAATCTTCTGGGGAGACTGCGCTCCAAATACAATTGAATATCCCGAATCACGATAACCGTCCGCGGCGAGCAAGCCGACCTTATAGTATCCGTCAGTCAAATTTATTGAACTGAACTCCCCCTTTATGACTATTCCGCTGGTCTGAGTAATGTCGGTCCTGTAGGTTATGGGCTGACCGTTGTTGTTTGATATCATGTACTGTCGGTCGTGTGATATACCGGCACCGATTGGGCCATAACCGACCGAGGTGTCTATCCAACCGTTCCCCGTTTGGGCGCTATCTGGTCTTTGAAAATTGTCGATGAAACTAGAATCTGGGGCCTGACATTGTGCTGTGGACATGGCGAAGAGTATTGCCATAGCAGCAACGGCGGGCGCTGTTATTGCGCGCAGCGCTACAATAATCGGCCTGATGGTGGCCATAAAACGCCCCCATTTAAATGTCCTCTATTAGAAGAATAGGCTCGCCATTAGCACTCGCGCAAGGTGAATCCAGTTGCTCGGCTGGATGCACTGAAGCGCAAATGTGCCCACCTCTAGCCGTCAAGCGATCTGCAAGCGATCTAGTAGATAAAGCTCACGGCGTAGATCGGCGGCAGATGCGCATTGACGAGGTCCCAGCGTTCGCCGCCGTCGTCGCTGGTCCATAGCGCGCCCGTGGTCGAGCCCATGGCAAGCCGCGCGCCGCTGTCGTCGACGTCAAAACCGTGCCGGTAGATGAGATCGTAGGCGTCGCGCTGCGGCAGGCCATCGCGCATGATCTGCCAGGTCTTGCCGCCATCGCTGGTCCGGCTCACGCATAGCGCGCCGTCGCGCGGCATGCGGATCTCATCCTTGATCGCCGGCACGAACCACGCGGTCTGCGCATCGCGCGGATGGGCGGCGACCGCGAAGCCGAAATCGTCGCAGGGCCGCGACAGCCGCGTCCAATGCGCGCCGGCGTCGGCGGAGCGATAGATGCCGGCATGGTGCTGCATCCACATGACGTCGGGCGCCGCGGCACAGCGCGCGACCCGATGCGGATCCTGGATCGCGCTGTCCTCGGCCTGTTCCGGCGGCACATAGGGCGCAAAGAGCCCTTTGCCGAGCACGGACCAAGTGGCGCCGTCATCGCGGGTTTCCCACACGCCGCCGCAGGAAATGGCGATGCAGGTGCGCCCCGGCTCGCGCGGGTCGGGCGATATGCTGTGAATGCCGGCATCGTCATAGCCGCCGCCGAACCAGCGGGCGCGTTCCGGCACGTTCCACAGCGCGCTCATGAGCTGCCAGCTGTCGCCGCGATCGTCGGAACGGAACAGGCCCGCGGGAATGGCGCCGATCCACAGACGCTCCGGGTGATGACGCCCGCCGCCTTCGAGCGCCCAGATCTGGAACAGCGACGGCGCGCCGGGCGTATCGGCGGCAAAAGCCGGCACCGCGATTTCGCGCCAGGTGCGGCCGTCATCGTCGGAGCGATGCAGTTTTGGTCCGAAGTGGCCGAGCTTAAGCGCTGCGAACATGACGCCGTCAGCTTGGCGCAACGCATTCGTCACCGGATTGCCGATGAAGCCGATCAGGTCGGCCGTCCAGCCGGCGCGCTGGCGCGTCAGCCTGAACAAACCTTTCCGCGTCGCCACCAACAACCGATCGCTCATGCGCCCTCCTGTTCGCTACGCTCAACCGCCCGACAGCGCCTGCATGACATAGAGCTTGGTATCGGGACCGATACGGCGCGACAGCGCGCTATCGTGGGCGAGCCGCTCGCCATCGGCAAAGATGCAGACATGCTTGCGCAATCGACCCTGGTCGTCGAGCACATAGCCGCGCACGTGCGGCTGTCCGGCGACGAGGTTTTGCAGCGCTTCGCCGACGGTCACGCCGGACGCCGACAGCGGGCCGTCGGGCACCAGGTTACGCAGGTGACTGGTGAAATGGATTTCGGCCATCGCCGCATCCTCTCTCACGCAAATGCGGCAATCATCCGCCGAGCGCCGCTTCAATCGCCGCCAGCGCGGCGTCCGCCTTCGAGGCGTCGGGTCCGCCGGCCTGGGCCATATCGGGCCGCCCGCCGCCGCCTTTGCCGCCGAGCGCCTCGGCGCCTTTTCGCACGAGGTCGACGGCATTGAAGCGGGCGACCAGATCCTCGGTGACGCCGACGACGATACCGGCCTTGCCGTCGCCGCTAATGCCGACAATGGCGACGACACCGGAGCCGACCTGCTTCTTGCCTTCATCGGCAAGACTGCGCAGGTCCTTCAGATCGATGCCTTCGACCGAGCGCGCCATCAGCTTCACATCGCCAACAGTGCGGACGCCATCGGCGCCGCTGCTGGCACCGCCGCCCATAGCAAGCTTCTTCTTCGCCTCCGACAGCTCGCGCTCGAGACGCTTGCGCTCGTCGAGCACCGCCGTGGCGCGCGCGGTGATCTCGCCGATGGGTGCCTTCAGCTCGGCCGCGATGTCGCGGATATCCCGCCTGAATTTGTTGAGTTCGTGCCGCGCCGCGTTGCCGCTAAGCGCCTCGATGCGGCGCACGCCGCCGGCCACGCCGCTTTCGCCGACAATCGAGATCACGCCGATATCGCCGGTGCGCTTGACGTGGGTGCCGCCGCACAGCTCGACCGACCAGCCCATGGTGTTGCCGCCGCTCTCGCCCATGGCAACGACGCGAACCTCATCGCCGTATTTCTCGCCGAACAGCGCGCGCGCGCCTGAGGCGATGGCGTCGTCGCGGCTCAAGAGCCGCGTCACCACCGGCGCGTTCTGCAGCACGACGTCGTTGGCGATGTCTTCGACGCGCTCGATCTCCTCGGCGCTCATCGGCTTGGGATGCGAGAAGTCGAAGCGCAGCCGGTCGGGCGCGACCAGCGAGCCCTTCTGCGCCACGTGATCGCCGAGCACCTGGCGCAACGCTTCGTGCAACAGGTGCGTCGCCGAGTGGTTTTTGCGGATCGTGCCGCGGCGGCCATGATCGACTTCGAGCGCGAGCGCCGCGCCGACCTTGAGTGAGCCTTCCTCGACGACACCGATATGCACGAACACGTCGCCGAGATGTTTTTGGGTGTCGGTGACCTTGAAGCGCACGCCGTCGGCGGTCATCACCCCGGTATCGCCGACCTGGCCGCCGGATTCGCCGTAGAACGGCGTCTGGTTGAGCACCACGGCGCCGCTGTCGCCTTTTTTCAGCGCATCGACTTCCTTGCCGTCGCGGACCAGCGCAGCGACGACGCCTTCGGCGCTTTCGGTCTCATAGCCGAGGAATTCTGTGCCGCCGGCCTTCTCGCGGATGCCGAACCACACCGCCTCGTCGGCGGCCTCGCCGGAGCCGGCCCACGACGCGCGCGCCTTCTTGCGCTGCTCCTCCATGGCGTCGGTGAAGGCCGCGATATCGACACCGATGCCGCGCGGCCGCAGCGCGTCCTGGGTGAGATCGAGCGGAAAGCCGTACGTGTCGTAGAGCGTGAACGCGGTCACGCCGTCGAACATGTCGCCCTTCTTGAGCGATTTGCTGGCTTCGTCGAGGATCGCCAGCCCGCGCTCCAGCGTGTTGCGAAACCGGGTCTCTTCGAGTTTCAGCGTCTCGGTGATCAGCGCATCGGCGCGGTGCAATTCCGGATAGGCCAGGCCCATCTCGCGGATCAGCACCGGCACGAGCTTCCACATCAGCGGCTCTTTGGCGCCGAGCAACTCGGCGTGGCGCATGCCGCGGCGCATGATGCGGCGGAGCACGTAGCCGCGGCCTTCGTTCGACGGCAGCACGCCGTCGGCGATCAGAAACGCCGACGCGCGCAAATGATCGGCGATGACGCGGTGCGAAGCCTTCTGCTCGCCATCGGCATCGACGTGGGTGAGATCGGCCACCGCCTCGATCAGCGCGCCGAACAGATCGATCTTGTAATTGTCGTGGGTGCCTTGCAGCACCGCGGCGATGCGCTCGAGCCCCATGCCGGTGTCGATCGACGGCCGCGGCAGGTCGATGCGCTTGCCGCCGGCGAGCTGCTCATATTGCATGAACACGAGATTCCAGATCTCGACAAAGCGGTCGCCCTCGGCGTCGGGGCTGCCCGGCGGGCCGCCGGGAATGTGCTCGCCGTGATCGTAAAAAATCTCCGCGCAGGGGCCGCACGGGCCGGTGTCGCCCATGCTCCAGAAATTATCGGCGCCGGCGACGCGGATGATCTTGCGCTCCGGCAGGTCGGTGATCTTCTTCCACAGATTGAAGGCCTCGTCGTCATCGATATAGACCGTGACCAACAGCTTCTCGGCCGGCACGCCATATTCCTTGGTCACCAGCCGCCAGGCCAACTCGATGGCGCGGTCCTTGAAATAGTCGCCGAACGAGAAGTTGCCGAGCATCTCGAAGAAGGTGTGGTGACGGGCGGTGTAGCCGACATTGTCGAGGTCGTTGTGCTTGCCGCCGGCGCGCACGCATTTCTGCGACGTGGTCGCGCGCACATAGGGGCGCTTTTCCAGGCCGGTGAAGACGTTCTTGAACTGCACCATGCCGGCATTGGTGAACATCAATGTCGGATCGTTGCGCGGCACCAGCGGCGAGGACGGCACCACTTCGTGCCCCTCGCGGGCAAAAAAGTCGAGAAAGCTCGACCGGATGTCGTTGACGCCGCTCATGTGCCGCAACTCTCTAGCGGGACAGGCGATTCCTGTCCAGGAATGGCGCAATTGCAGTGCGCCGGCAAAGCATATATGCGCTCTCTCTTCGCCTCGCCCGCCACCGAGACGGCATTATGAACGACCAAGCAAGCCCCGGCCTCGGCACGTTCGCAGAGCGGCTCAAGGCCGGCCGGTTCGTGATGACCGCGGAAATCGCCCCGCCGGTCTCCACCGACGCGCAGGATCTGCGCAGCAAGGCGGCGCCGCTCAAGGGGCTCGCCGACGCGGTCAACGTCACCGACGGCGCCGGCGCCCGTGCCCATATGGCGGCGCTGCCGGCGGCCTCGATCCTTATCGGCATGGAGATGGAGCCGATCCTGCAGATCACCTGCCGCGACAAGAACCGCATCGCGCTGCAGAGCGAGCTGATGGGCGCCGCAGCGCTCGGCATCCGCAACCTCCTGCTGCTCACCGGCGACGATCCGAAGGCCGGCGACCAGCCCGACACCAAGCCGGTGTTCGATATCAATTCGGCGACGCTGATCGAGACCGCGCGCCGGCTGCGCGATCAGCGCACGCTGCCGACCGGACGCAAAGTGTCCGGCGAGGCCGCGTTTTTCATCGGCGCCGCCGACGTGCCGATCGATCCGCCGGCCGGCTGGCAGCCCAATGCGCTGCTTGGCAAGATCAAATCCGGCGCGCAATTCGCGCAGACCCAGTTCTGCATGGATGCCGCGATCGTGCGCCGTTATGTCGGCGCGCTGAAAGCGGCCGGCGTCACCAAACAGCTTGCCATCCTCATCGGCGTCAATCCGCTGCGCTCGGCGAAATCGGCACGATGGATGAAAAATCATTTGTTCGGCACCATCATCGCGGATGCGCTCATCGAGCGCATGGAGAAGGCCGCCGACCCGACGCTCGAGGGCATCGCGATTTGCGCCGAGCTGATCGAAGACTATTCGACCATCCCCGGCGTCGCCGGCGTCCATATCATGGCGCCGGGCAACGATGCGGCGATCCCGGAGGTCATTGCGGCGGTGCGAGCGAAGCTTTCGTAGCCCGGATGGAGCGCAGCGAAATCCGGGAACGGCATTGCGGCCGGCCCGATCGTTCCCGCATTACGCTCCGCTCCATGCGGGCTACTTTCCAATCGGCTCCTCTCGCGTGCGAATATCGACTTCCGATTTCAGCGTGCGGTGCACCGGGCATTTGTCGGCAATTTCCAACAACCGCGCGCGCTGTTCCGCAGTCAAATCGCCTTCAAAGGTGATGGCGCGCTCGATGTGATCGATCTTGCCGTCTTTGGTTTCGCACTCGGCGCAATCTTTGGCGTAGATTTTTTCGTGGCGCAGGCGGACCTGGGTGCGTTTGAGCGGAATCTGCTTGAGGTCGGCATAGAGCCGCACCGTCATCGAGGTGCAGGCGCCAAGCGCCGCGAGCAGGAGATCGTAAGGTCCCGGCCCGCTGTCGAGGCCGCCGTCCTTGACCGGCTCGTCGGCGAGGAGGCGGTGCCGGCCCAGCATGATCTGTTGCTGAAACTTGCCGCGCCGCGTTTCGCGCACCGCGACGACGCCGGGCGGCGTGTCCGCCGCGGGCTCGGTGTCGGCCGCCATGTCGAGATAGCGATCGGCCCAGGCCGAGATGACGCGCGCCACATAGGTCGCGTCGCTCGAGCGGCTGATGAGATGGTCGGCGCCGGCCAGCGAGATGAAACTTTTCGGATGTTTTGCCGCGACAAAGATCTGGCTGGCATTGTCGATGCCGACGGTGTCGTCGGTCGGCGAATGAAACATCAGCAGCGCCTTGTGCAGATCGGCGATAAGGGGCTTGAGATTCTGCTGCGCGATATCGTCGAGCAAGGTACGGCGGATGCGGAACGGCCGGCCGGCCAGCGTCACCTCGACCTCGTCCTTGCTGCCGAATTCGTGGATGCTTTCGCCGAACAGCCCGACCACGTGCGCCGGATCGAACGGTGCGGCGATCGTCACCACGGCGCGCGCCTCGGCGATGCGGTGCGCGGCGGCGAGCACCGCCGCGCCGCCGAGGCTGTGGCCGATCAGGATCGCCGGCGCCATGAACGTCGTCCGCAAGTGATCGGCGGCGGCGACCAGATCGTCGACATTCGACGAGAACGTGGTGTTGGCGAACTCGCCCTCGCTGGCGCCGAGCCCGGTAAAATCGAAGCGCAGCACCGCGATGCCGTGCAGCTTTAGGCCGTCGGCAATATGCCGCGCCGCCCGATTGCTCTTGCCGCAGGTGAAGCAATGCGCGAACAGCGCCACCGCGCGGATCGGCCCATCCGGCCGGTCGAGCAACGCCGCGAGCGTGTGGTCCTGGGCGTTGCGGAAGTCGAAACGTTCGGCGGGCATCGGCAGCCTCCCATTTTTCGGCGTTTCCCGGATGCGGTGCAGCACGAAGTGGTGCACCGCTGATCCGGGATCGTCGCTGACTCCGAGTTTGTAACGATCCCGGGTCTGCAGCGCATCACTTCGCTACGCTACGTGCTGCGCTGCGCCCGGGAAACGTAGCCACAGCGGCATATCTGAACCAACAGCGAAAAATGAAAAGCCAACGCTCCGCCGCCCCTTCTGATGTGCGGGCGCGGGGCCGCCCGTTCCCTGTTTCCGTTCTGAACGAGAATGGAGCGCCGGGAGGCGCCAGGGGCTTGCGCGGCCCCTTACCGGAGCTTGCGAGGCTCCGGGGATCGCGCCTGACGAACGGGGTTGCGACGCCCGCTCGCGAGGCGCGGCGTCCGATCCAACGGGTTTGCGAAGCCCGCTGAACGGGCGCTGCGCCTCCCGGCGCTCCACCGGCCGGCGAATGACGGGCCGGCCGCGAAAGCGGCGGCCGAAAATGCGGCCTGCCCTTTCGCACTTGCTCGCCCGGCGGCGCGTCATGATCGCACCAGCGCGGACGACTATTGTCCTAGGAATAAATGCGCAAGGGTCGGTTTGTCAAGAGGCCGCCTACCGCGCTCGAGCAGTCATAAACCGAGGGCAGTCCGCGACAGAGCGCGGAAGCGCGGAACAGTCGCCGCCATTTGCGGCATCGGCCGGCGGCTACGCCGCCGTTGCGCCGTTCGCTTCCGCCAACAGCCGATCGCGCAGCCTAGTTGGGCTGCGTTCGCCGCGCCTTGCGAGCTCGATGATGCGAACGGCAATGACCTCCCTCGCCGCGCTGTCGCCTGCGATTTTGAGCGCGTTGCACACATCGTCGAGCGCCATCGACATCGCCGTAATGTCGCGCGGCTCGAACGCCGCATCTTTCAGGAAAGGAACAATGGTTGCCATGGCACATCTCCCGTCCGTTTCCGGATCGTTGGGAAGAAAAATCTCAGTACGGCGACGTACAATTCACCGCATCAGCCGCGCGTACTCCGCTTCGGGAACGCCATAATAGGCGCCGGCGAGCTTTTCGATTCCCTTGCGGTCGAGCACGGTGACCCGGCTTCTGGCGCATTGCACGAGCCCGGCGTCCTCCAGCACGTTTAGCGTCTCGGTCACGCTGGGACGACGCACCGCCATCATCAGCGAGAGGAATTCGTGCGTGAGGATCAGTTCGTCGTGCGGCACCCGGTCGTGCGCCATCAGGAGCCAGCGTGCCAGCCGTTCCGTCAAAGTGCCGCGCGCATTGGCGATGGCGCTGTGGGCGGTCTGCACCATGAAGGCCTGCACGTATTTCAACAGCCGGGCGTGAAGGGTTTGGCTTTTCGCCATCAGCTCGCGAAGCTTGGGCACGGCGAGACGATGGCCCGCGCCGGCAACCTGGATGTATGTCGCATGCGGCGTGCGGTCGCTGCCCAGAAGGACGGCGCTGCCGGTCATGCCTTCGCAGCCGATAAGCCCGATCTCGATGCGGCGGCCATTGGCATGCTCGGCAACGACGGAAGCAATGCCGGCTTCGGGAAAGCAGACTTCGTCGATCCGTCTATTCGGACGTTCGAACGAGTCCCGGACATTCAGACTGCTGTGCACCAGATGCGGCGCTATCAGGTTCCAATCCGCGGGCCAAAGCGCCCGGAGCAGGCGATTGTTCTTCGGGGCGCGGCGGGGGGCAGCCGCCGCGCTGTTCCTGCTTTGTGCAACAGCACGTGTCGGCTGCTCAGCCATCCGGCGCTCGAAGACATCTCATCGGGAGACGGAAGGTAGCGCCTTGCACAAAGGCCGAGCCAATAAGATCGCGATTTTGCGTACGCAATCGTACCGAAATTTCGCCGTTTCAGAGCCCGGCGGCGACCAGCCGGCGGTACTCCGCTTCCGGCGCGCCGTAATAGCTTCCGGCGATCTTCTCGATGCCGCGGCGGTTGAGGATGGTGATTTCACCCCTTGCCGCCTTGGTCAGGTTCAGCCGCGCCAGCTCCTGCAGCGCTTCGGTGACGCCGGCGCGGCGCACACCCATCATCAGCGACAGGAATTCGTGGGTGAGCGGCAGCCTGTCGAGCGCCACACGGTCATGCGCCATCAACAGCCAACGGGCCAGCCGCTGCGGCAGCGTGGCACGGGCGTTGGCGATGGCCGTGTGCGCCGTCTGCACCATGAAGGTCTGGACGTATCGCAGCAGCAACGCTCGCAACGAGTCGCTTGCCTGCATGGCATTGCGCAGATCGGCGGCGGCAATGCGCATGCCGCGTCCGGCGATCTGCACATAGGTCGCGTGCGGAGACCGCTCGTTGCCAAGGATGATCGCGGTACCGCTCATGCCTTCAGACCCGATCACGCCGACCTCGACCTGCGTGCGGTCGGCATTGATTGCCACCACGGACACGACGCCGGTGTCCGGAAAATAGATCTCGCGGATGGTTTTGTTGGGCCGCTCCACATCCCGCGGCACGCGCAGGACGACCGTCATGAGATGCGGCGCCAACAGCTCGATGTCGGACGACGAAAGCGACTGGAGAATCCGGTTACCCGGAGAAAAACGTGCGACCGTAGCCATGCTCGTGCCTCGCGAGGGGCAAGAGCGCTGCAGGGTCTCTCAACCGTCTGCGCCCGGATCAGCCGGCAGACGGTTTTTGCACCTTACGCCTTTTTGGCGGGGGACCCTAAGAAAATGAATAGTGTACGCAACCGTACAATCACTCCTGCGTTACCGAGAAGGCCCTTTGTGCGAAAGGAGCCGGTGCTAGGACACTTCTGCGTTATGCAACGGCTTCAACGTTCAGCCGGAACGGCACGGCGGCGACGACCGCGTCAGCAGCGCTTTGCCGAAAGTCTGCATCGGCGCGTAATTCATCGATCGTGCGTGGCTCGGGAAATTTGTCTCCGCTCAAATCCGACCAATCCTCTGCGGCGAATTCCAGTACTTCGCCAGCCTTGCGAATAGCTTCATCGATGGTGTCGCCTGCCGTGAACACCCCCGGCACATCGGGGAACGACACGCCGTAGCAGCTGTCGGTGTCCTTATGGATGAGAGCAATATAATGCGCCATGTTTCTTGCTCACTCAGTCCTTTTCCCAGCCCGCATCCCGATATATAGCGCGAACTGTTCCGATCGGAAGGTCGCGCTTTGGGTGTGGAACGATGACGCGTCGCCGCAGCACTTGATGAAAAAATTTGTGGTGCGAACCAGCAACTGACACAAGATCGTAACCCTCCCGCTGCAGTCGCCTAACAATATCACGACTGTCCTTTAGCAAACATCACCTCCGCCCGACCTACCGTCAACGCCCCAACTCCCGCATCGCCCCGTCCAGCCCCTCGATGGTCAGCGGATACATCCGCCCGCCCATGAGCTGGCGCATCAGGCGGATCGAGGCGGTGGTTTCCCATTCGCGTTCGGCGATCGGGTTGAGCCAGACGCAGGACGGATAAGTGGCGAGCACGCGCTGCATCCATACTTGCCCCGCTTCCTCGTTGAAGTGCTCGACCGAGCCGCCAGGAGCTACGATCTCGTAAGGCGACATCGAAGCATCGCCGACGAAGATCACCTTGTAGTCGTGCGGATAGGTGTGCAGCACGTCGAAGGTCGGCGTGGTCTCGGTCCAACGCCGCGCGTTCTGTTTCCACACCCGCTCGTACAGGCAATTGTGGAAGTACAGATGCACCATGTGCTTGAACTCGGTGCGCGCGGCGGAGAACAATTCCTCGGTCGCCTTGACGTGCCAGTCCATCGAGCCGCCGATGTCGAAGAACAGCAGCACCTTGATGGTGTTGTGCCGCTCCGGGCGCATGAGAATATCGAGATAGCCCTTGTGCGCGGTGCCCTTGATGGTGCCGTCGAGATCGAGCTCGTCGGGCGCGCCGGTGCGGGCGAATTTGCGCAAGCGCCGCAGCGCGATCTTGATGTTGCGGGTGCCGAGCTCGACGTCGCCATCGAGATCGCGGAATTCGCGCTTGTCCCAGACTTTGACGGCGCGGAAATTGCGGTTCTTGTCCTGGCCGATGCGCACGCCTTCGGGATTGTAGCCGTAGGCACCAAAGGGAGAGGTGCCCGCGGTGCCGATCCATTTCTTGCCGCCCTGGTGGCGGCCCTTCTGCTCGGCAAGCCGCTGGCGCAACGTCTCGAGCAGCTTTTCCAGGCCGCCTAGCGCCTCGATCTGTTTCTTCTCCTCGTCGGTGAGATATTTTTCGGTGAGTTTTTTCAGCCACTCGATCGGGATTTCCGCGGTGAGCGCCTCTTCGACCAGGTCGAGGCCTTTGAAGACGTGGCCGAACACGCGGTCGAACTTGTCGAGATTGCGCTCGTCCTTCACCAAAGCGGCGCGCGACAGGTAATAGAACGACTCGACCCGGCGGTCGGCCAGATCCATCTCCATCGCCTCGATCAGCGTGAGATATTCGCGCAGCGTCACCGGCAGGCCGGCGGCTTTCAGCTCATGGAAGAAGGTCGCGAACATTGCGGCAGTCTACCGCGAAATGCGTCCGCCCGGACCGCGCAAAAGCGGCGTAAATGGCTGGCCGACGGGTGAGCCCGCACGGCCGTGGCAATGCCTTCCAGGCATAGAATGGTAGTGGGCCAGCCAATTAGGGCAGCCTCAGAATAGGGCTTGTGGGCTGGCCGGGAAGCCCCATAGTCCGCCTGATGGGCGAGAATCCCCTTGGATATATTGTGAAGATCGAGCCGCGCGCCGCAGGCTCGAAGCCGTTCATCTGGACTATTATCGACCCCAAAGGCGCCTATCTGAAACGTTCAAAGGAAAGCTACAGGAGCCGTCGCGAGGCCCAGCAGGCCGGTCAGACGGTGCTGGAGCGATTGCTGAGCGATCCGAAATGACCAAGCACCCGAAACGCCCCCGCGACCTGAACCAATGGGCCAAGCATATCGTCGATTTGGCGACTGGCCAGGTCCAAGACCCCACGACGCCTGACAAGCCGGCCAAGGACCCCGCCGCAGTTAGTCGAGGGCGCTTAGGCGGCAAAAAGGGCGGCAAAGTTAGGGCCGCAACACTTTCCAAGGAACGCAGGACGGCGATTGCAAAGAAGGCCGCTAAAAGCCGCTGGAAAACCTCGGCGCATAGTGAGTAGCAGCCAATTCACTGATCTGCTGGCGCGTTACTAGCCGATACGCCAGCCCCTGCATAAGAATAAATGGTTGCATCATAGGTTCTGGAAAACGGTAGCGATATTTTCGCGGTGTGCCTGTTTGCTCAAGTATATTGCCACGATCATCCTCGCATAGCGCCTTGAGATGCTGACCATATAGCGAGACTGGCGCATCGTCACGGTTCAATAATCGCGCCAACGGCCTGCGCAAATCGACGGGCGCAAAGTAACCTAATTCATCGACTTGTGTGAGAGCCGCAGCGAGTAAAACTTGCTTGTAGATGTTTCCTGCACGCGGACTGATCGTGGCTTTATGATATTTTTCGCGAATCGTTTGAGCAGTCTCACTTATGCAGGCAGGAAGGGCCTTTTCTACGTGACCAATATCAATGGTAAGGGTTCGGTTTTGTAATGCCTGTTTTGCTGCCTGCTGCCCGAAAAGATGCGTGTAATGGGGCAGTCCGCGAGATAATCCAACTATAAAAGCCAGCGCTTCGGCGCGAATTTTCATCCCAAGCCGCGGCAACCTCTTTTCGATAATCTCTTTTAGTTCGTCGGCATTCATGCGGGGCATTGGAATCTGCCGTAAGCATCTTTCTATGGACTCGTGTTCGTCGATTAGATCGCTGACTGAATCGGCCACGCCGACAGCGACAATAGTAGCAAGGGCTGAGGCGTCAGAAAGATTCTTGATCGTATTCGCAATTGCGTTTCGCAATTCGCGCACTTTAAGAGAGTCAAATTCATCGAGTATGATGATAGCGGTTGTGTTTGTCGAAAAATTGGACAGTTCCACCACAACATCATCGGGAGTGATCGTTTCGGGATAACGATGGCTTAGGTTTTCGCCGTCCACTTCCAAACGTCTAAAAACCTTTCGCCAAACCGACGAAAAATCATCGGTCGGATGGCAATTGACTGAAATACAGGTGACAGACCTTGCCCCGCTCGCGATACGAGCCGCGAACGTATTTGCGAGCGATGATTTCCCCACCCCCCGTTCCCCGTAAAGAATTGCGTGCAGACCGCGCTGAAGCACGGTGTCGATGATTCGGCCTATCTGGGTTAGACGACCCGCAAACAGATCTGCCTCATCAATTGGGGCGCCAGGGCTAAATAGCTGAACTGCCTCGTAAATTCGGCTTTGCCAATCCTCAGGTGCCTGTGGCGTGGGGTCTGTGGGAACTTTCATCGCCGTGTAGCCTATGATACATTAAGGCCACAGTTAGCACACTAAGCGGCGGTTTACAACATTAGAGGCGTAAACCGTGTTGACACCGGCTTAGTTCTCAAGCATACTGGCCAGTATGAAACGCCTTAATTCAGACCTGCGGGCCAAAGTCCTCCATAGTCTCATGGAGGGGATGAGCATCCGCGCGACCGCGAGGCTGTTCGGCGTGAGCAAGACAACGATCCTCAAGCTGGTCGAAGATGCGGGCCAAGCCGCCGCCTGGTATCAGCGCCGCGTCCTGCTCAATCTCGATTGCTCTGACGTGCAGACCGATGAGATTTGGGGTTTTGTCGGCTCAAAGGCCGCAAATACGCCCCGTCAGAAGCAACACGTTCAGGGTGACGTTTGGGTGTGGATTGCAACATGCCGGACAACCAAGCTGGTCCCGTGCTGGTACGTGGGGCATCGCGACGGACACGCGGCACGTTCTTTCATGCACAACTTGGCTTCTCGCCTTAGCGGCCATGTGCAGATCAGTACGGATGCCTTCAGCGCCTATCCGCAGGCCATAGAGAGCGCGCTTCCTGACGCGGATTATGGGCAAGTCGTTAAGGTCTTTGGTGCGGTCCCTGACGTTCTAAAGGGCCGCTATAGTCCGCCTGCGTGCATTGGCGCTCGGAAGGTGGCGATTAGCGGCAATCCCGATCCTGCCAAGATTTCTACATCGCATAGCGAGCGCAACAATCTGAACGTCAGAATGCACAGCCGGCGCATGACGCGGCTCACAAACGCTTTCAGCAAAAAGGTCCAAAACCACGCCCACGCAATGGCGCTGCACTTCCTCTACTATAATTTCGTGAGGGTTCACCAAACCTTACGGGTCACGCCTGCTATGGCGGCAGGCGTGACAAAGCGGCTTTGGGAAATGACGGACGTAGTCACCATGATCGAAGCATGGGAGGCCGTTCAGGTCCGCAGAAATGCCAACGCCTTCTAATCCACAAAGATGTTGAAGAACGCCGCTTAACATATTGCGACGAACTGCCGAATCGGTGCTTGGTGAAATTTGGCCCGGAAACGAACGAGGCCGCTAAACGCTGTGCAGGCGTCGCGGCCTCTGAAGTTTCCGACCCGCGCTAACCCTGGCTGGGAGCGGGTCAGTAGAGTTCGTTGCGTGCTTATTACATTCCAGAATCAAAGCGTGGTCAACCCAGCCTATGCATAACTTGCATGAGGAACTAAACCAATGAGCCAGATAGCTCAGCAAATAATCCCAACGACCTTCTCTGACCCTAACAATGTCAGGGAGGTCTATGTGAACGGTCCGATCAACTTCAACATCATGGGGCCGTGTGCGACGCTCACCTTCACCGTGGCTCGCGGTGAGCTTGATCAGCTAATGAAAGGTCAGCAGTTGTCGAAGCTGAGCGCCACGGTCGTAAGTCGGGTGACAATGCCAGTCCAGTTAGCGGCTGAGCTGAGAAACCTGTTGAACAAGCTGATCCAAGATCAGCCAATTGCGCCGGGGTCGAACCTGACGCAATAACACCCGGCCGCCAGTACGTTGTTGCGTGAGTTGCCATTGCAAACTCCTTAGCCCGGCGGGTGGCGCTGGGCTTTTTTTCGACTCGACGGAATCGAGTCCGAATCTTCAGGGTCTGGCTGAATCGGGGATGGCCGGCAAGAATCCAGAGCGAGTCCTTGGCAACCCTGCGATTCTGGGTTGTAATTGGCCGCCTCAATTGCCTGGACCACTACCCATAGAATACCACCCCTCTTCGCATTAACTGACTGATATCATATGTCTTTTGCATTATAGAGACACATCGAAAGATATATCTTGCGTTATAGCTGCAAGCGAGCTATCTAAAGATATATCTTTTACCAAGGAGAACACCTACATGTTTCGACATTGCCATTCTCAGGAAGAGCGCTGGGCCGCGGGGCGGCATCATCGCCGCGGCCGCCATGGCGGTTTTGGCTTCGGCGGCCGCCATGGCGGCGGCATGAATCCGGACGACATGCGCGCGGGTCGGATGCTGGCGCAGGGCGACTTGCGCCTGATCGCGCTGTCCTTCATCGCGCAGGAGCCGCGACACGGCTACGAGATCATCAAGCTGGTCGAGGAGAAGACCGCGGACTGGTACTCGCCGAGCCCCGGCATCGTCTATCCGACGCTGACTTATCTGGAGGAAGCCGGCTACGTCACCGCTTCGACCGAAGGCGCCAAGAAGCTTTACGCCATCACGGGCGAAGGCCGCGGCTATCTCGAGGCCAACCGCGACGTGGTCGACGCCGTGCTCGACCGGCTTACCGCGCTCGGCGAGCGCATCAACCGCTGGCGCCGCAGCGAACGCGGCGAGCGCGGCAATCGCCGCAACCTGCCGCCGCTGGTCGAGGCCGCGTTCGATCATTTGCGCGAGACGGTTAGCAAGCGCCTGGAAGGCGACGCGGATGATGAATCGCGTTTGGTCGAAATCCTCGCCCGCGCGGCGGCAGAGCTGCAGCGCCGCTAATTCGTCATTGCGAGGAGCGAAGCGACGAAGCAATCCAGGCGGCGCTTCAGTACTGGATTGCTTCGCGTCGCTCGCAATGACGGCTTAAGGCGCCGCCTCCGGCGTGTGAATATGCTCGGGCCGAATGCCGACGCCGATCAGGCGCGCCGGGATGCGCTGCAGCACCGGAAAGATCTTGAGCAGCTTGAACACGAGCGGCGGCTTTGGCCGCCGTTCGCTTGTCAGGACGCGGCTGACGACCTGCTTCTGCACGGTCAGTTGCAGCCATTGGGTGAAGCGCACCGCCAGCATCCGCCGCTCCTGGACGGCGTTCAGATCGGCATCGCTCACCTGCCCGCGCTTGAGCGGCGCGGCGAGACGGTTGGCCGCGGCGACCGCGTCCTGAACGGCGATGTTGACGCCGACGCCGCCGATCGGCGACATCGCGTGCGCCGAGTCGCCGATGCATAAAAGTCCCGGCCGCCACCATTTGCGCAAACGATCGACCGCGACGCTCAAAAGCTTGATGTCGTCGAAGCTCTTGAGCTCGTCGATGCGGTCGGCGACAAACGGCGACATCCACACCACGTCCTTGCGGAAGGCGTCGAGCCCCCTCGCCTTCACCTGCTCGATGCCGCCCTTGGGAATGACGAAGGCGCACTGCCAGTAGTCGCCGCGGTCGAGCATCACCATCATCTTGCCGGCTTCGATGTGGCCGAAAGTCTCGGTGTCGTCGGTCGGCTTGCGCGACAGGCGGAACCACAGCACGTCCATCGGCGCGCCGTAGTCGTCGCCCTTCAGGCCGGCCTTTTCGCGCACCGTGGAATGCCGGCCGTCGGCGCCGACGACGAGATCGGCGCGGATCGTCAACATGCCGTCCGGCGCCTTGGCGCGCACGCCGACGATGCGGTCGCCGTCGGCGATCAGATCGACCGCTTCGGCGCGCATGCGCAGATCGAAAGTCTTGTAGCGCTTGCCGCGCTCGGCCAGAAAATTGAGGAAATCCCACTGCGGCATCAGCGCGACGAACTTGCAGCGGGTCGGCAGGTGGGTGAAGTCGGCCATCATGACGCGGGCGTCGCCGACCTGCCCGGTCAGCGTCTCGACCTTCTGGTGCGGCAGCTTGAGGAATTCGTCGAGCAGGCCGAGCTCGTGCATCAGCTCGAGCGTCGAGGGATGGATGGTGTCGCCGCGGAAGTCGCGGAAGAAGTCCGGATATTTTTCCAGCACCACGACGTCGACGCCGGCGCGCGCCAAGAGAAAGCCGAGCATCATGCCGGCCGGGCCGCCGCCGGCGATGGCGCAGGTGGTGGTGAGCGACGTGTCGGGCATGGCGAATACGCCTCCCCCTGCACCGTTTGTTGCGAGCAGGTTATCTCCCAAGGCCGAGAAAGCGGCCTTGATCGCATGAACAGCACTGTGTTCGTGGTGATGGTTTCGTCAAGGGCGGCGCGAAAGCGCCGCCGCCCATAGCGCGTCAAAGACGCGCGTAAACGCGCTGATGGGCGGTCGAGACCCTTGACGAAACCATCACCACGAACAAGCAGCATCCATGCGATCAAGGCCGCGATCCGCTCAGCGTGGAGGATTGGTGATCCCACCTTGCGGCATGGGTCGCGAAGGTTCAATCTGCTTGGCGCCTCGCAGCTGAACTCGCCGCCCATCGGGCGGTTCAAGATTCATCGCACGCGCCGCAGGAAGGCCCACGATGTTCTCCAAGATCAATCACGTCGCCATCGTCAGCGAAAACTATGCCAAGTCGGCGCTGTTCTATCAGGCCGTGTTCGGCATGCGCACCTCGGACAAGACGCGCGTGAGCCGCGCGCAGACCGTCGGCGACGGCTATGTCGGGCTCAACATCAATCCGCGGCGCGCCGGGCGTTCGGCCGGCCTCGATCATTTCGGCATCGAAGTCGAGGACGCCGAAACGGCGTTCGAGCGCATGCGCAGGAAATACCCGACCGTGAAATGGCTGCAGCGGCCGTCCAACCGGCCGTTCGCCGGCATCTCGACCCACGACCCCGACGGCAACATGTTCGACATTTCGCAAAAGAACATGACCAACCGCACCTCGGTCTATCGCGACCAGGAGGGCAACGGCGCCGTCAACCCGCGCCACATCGACCACGTGGCGCTGCGCACCATGCGGCCCGACGACATGGCGGAATTTTATCGCGACGTGTTCGAGCTCGTGCCGTCGAACAAAGGCCCCGGCGACCGCAACCATTATCTGAGCGACGGCCACGTGACGCTGGTCATCATGCCCTGGGACATCACCGACTATGACGGCACCGGCATCATCACCGCCGGCATGGACCATATCGGCTTCAAGGTCGAAAGCGTCGACAAGCTCAAGGAAGACGTCGAGCACATCGCCGCCAACAACCCGCTCTTGGCGCCCGCTCCGGTCGGCACCGGTCCCGAAGGTCAGAAATTGCTCGAATTGTTTCGCCGCTCCTGCCCGCTCGGCCAGCACCATTTGGCCGATTGCGACGGGGTTTTGATCGACGTGGCCGCCGACTGACGCGGGCGCCGCGTCATACGGCCGCCCCGGCGGCTCTCACATTTCTGCCGCAAGGCGGGTGCTACAAGGTTTTGGTGCGCCGCCGCCCAAAGACCATGCGTCTTCTCATCATCCTCGCCGTCCTGGTTGCGTTCTTGCCCGACGATGCGGCCTTTGCCCAGCTTTCGGGCACCGGCAACTTTCACATCGCCTGGGAGGTCAAGAACCGCTTCCGCCTGTTCCGCCGCGAGGCTGATTTCCTGCGCCAGGTCGCGTCGAGCCGCGGCGACGGCGTGCTCGCCGCCGAAGAGCGGCTCGAGCGCGACACCGGCGGGCTGGGCTGGGCCAAGGACGTCGTCGGCAATCTCTGCGTCGACAAGTTCGGCGTGTTGATGCAGACCTGCGAGCGCGACGGCGAAAAGGAGAACTATGTCGCGCCGCGCGATCACCGCATCGGCGTCGAGATTTCCGGCGACACGCCGCAAGGCGCGGTCTGCTCCTGGACCTTCGATGACGGCCAGGGACAATTGCGCCAGAACGAGGCGCCGTGCGAAGGCGAAGTCATCCTGCGCGTGCCGTACGGGCGCGTCACCGTCGCCACCGTCGATATCCCGCTCGGCGACGGCACCGCGCAACGCGTCGTCACCGAGATCGCGGTGCGCGACGTGCTGATCGCGGGCCTGGGCGATTCCATCGCCGCCGGCGAAGGCGATCCCGACAAGGCGGTGGAGCTCGAAGGCGGCTTTTGCTTCAAGCGCTTCCTGCGCGGCAGCGCCGGCGGCCAGTATTTCCGGCCGAGCCGCGCCGGCTATGGCGACGACCGCTCCTGCGAGAACGGGCCGTCGACGCCGGCGGCGACGAAAGACTGGGTGCGCCACGGCGCGCGCTGGATGAGCCCGGGCTGCCATCGCTCGCTCTACAGCTATCAGCTGCGCACCGCGCTGGCGCTCGCCGTCGAGCAGCCGCACCTGGCGGTAACGTTCCTGCCGCTGGCCTGCACCGGCGCGAGCATCGCCGCCGGCATGTTCGGCACTCAGGCCGCCGACGATTGTCCCTGGGTGGTCGGCATCGACAACTGCTCGGGCACCGCGCCGGCGCAATTCGGCGAGCTCAAGGATCTGTTGGCCGCGGCACGCAAGCAGAATCCGCTGCGCGCGCTCGACATGGTGTTGCTCACGGTCGGCGCCAACGACGTGAATTTCGCCGGCCTCGTCGCCAATGTCATCGTCGACGGCACCACCGAGCGGGTGTTGCTCCGCCAGGGCGGCTCCATCGCCAGCGCGCAAGACACGCAAAAGCTGCTCGACAGCGACTTGCCCGGCGAATTCGCGCAGCTGCGCACCGCGCTCAAGCCGCTGGTCGGCGGCAATCTGGCGCGCGTCGTGTTCGTCTCTTACGGCAATCCGGCGATGGCGGCGGTGAACCAGCCTTGCCCGGGCGGACGCGACGGGCTTGACGTGCATCCGGCCTTTGGCGCCGATGTGGAGCGGCTGCGCGCCGCGGCCGCTTTCGTCGACACCAAGTTCTTGCCGAAACTGAAAATGCTGGCGACTTGCGATGGCGACAGGAATTGCCGCGATCCATTGACCGACCGCATGACCTATATCGACGCCCATCAGGCGGCGTTCGCCCAGCACGGCATGTGCGCGCACGCCGCGAGCGATCCGGATTTTGACCGCGCCTGCTTTTCGCCGGCCGGCAACAGTTTTGAGGCCGACCTCGCCAAGGCGGCCGACGATCCGATGCTCTGCGGGCGGCCGGCCAGCGACTACCGGCCCTATGCGCCGCGGGCGCGCTGGATCAGGACCGCCAACGACAGCTATTTCACCGCCATGACCTATCCCGAAGGCATGCCGGCGATGTTGAAGCCGAGCGACATCCACGACGCGATCTGGGGCGTGCTCAGCGCCGTCTATGGCGGCGCCGTGCATCCGACCGCCGAAGGCTATGCGGCGATGGCGGACGCCGCGCTGCCCGCCGCCCGCGGCGTCTTGGGCTTGGCGGCGCCGCCGGTGGTGCGCGCCGAACCGTTGCCGCCGCCGACCGGTCCGGCGCCCGCCGCCGCGGCAGCGCCAGCGCCGGCGCACTGATCAGCGCGCCGGCGCCCGCGCCGGAGGCCGCGGCTGACTCATGACAGCCGCATTGACGCGAACTGGATGAAGGCCAGGAAGTTGGCCACCGCGACATGGCCCACATGCCGCTTGTCGTCGGCCCAGCGTCAGGTCCGCTTTCGAGGCGAAGCGGAAGTACACCGCCAGTCAAATCCGACCGAATTGATCAGGACTGGGCCCGAAGCATCACAGGCCAGCCCAGGGCACCCACAACCCTAGAACCGGCCAAACGATTGGATTAAGCTGGCGTAAAGCACGGGATTCAGTCGTGGCTTTTGACGTATTCATCAGCTACCCGCATCAGAACAAAGCGGTAGCAGACGCCGCGTGCGCGACACTTGAGGTGAAAGGCGTCCGGTGCTGGATCGCGCCACGAGATATTGCGCCCAGCGCCGAATGGGCCGCTTCCATCGTCGAAGCCATAGATCAGTGTCGCGTAATGGTTCTTATTTTCTCCGCGCACGCGAATGAATCGAAGCAGATCCATCGCGAGGTGCAACAGGCCTTTGACGGTGAAAAGCCTGTCATTCCATTCCGTATCGAGAACATCCACCCCGAGCAATCGCTCCGGTACTACATGGGATCGGTACATTGGCTCGACGCGTTGACGCCGCCGCTTGGGGCCCATCTCGAAAAACTGGTACTTGCCGTACAAGCCTTGTTATCGGCGACCGCGACAGAGGCCGTCTTTCGTGATGCAAGCCGCGATGACGCGAAGCGCGCGTCGTATCAGCCGCCTAACCGCAAAGCATTCGCGTGGCGAGCCGCGCTGGGCGCATGCGGTATAGTTGCTGTCGCCGCCGCAGCGTCAATCGGCTTTTGGTTCGCAAATTCCAGCCCCCCGAAAAGTGAACTGACAGCGCTGATGGCCGCCGCCCATCAGGGCGACCCAGCTGCGGAGAATACGTTAGGCATCAAATATGCCGCCGGCGAAGATGGTTTGCCTCGGGATGATGAGAAGGCTGTGACGCTCTACCGAGAAGCCGCTGCGCAAGGCTTTGCCAAGGCACAGAGCAACCTTGGCGATATGTACTTTTTTGGACGCGGAGGTCTTGAGCGGGACTATGCCCAAGCCAGAGCTTTGTATTCGAAAGCCGCGGAACAAGGCCTGGCCGCCGCGCAATATAGGCTCGGATTCATGTACTATTCTGGCTACGGCGTAGATCGCGATTACCGCGAAGCATTCGGCTGGTACGCCAAAGCCGCTGATCAGAAATATAGCGACGCACAATTTCGGCTTGGGTCCATGTACGAAACCGGGCAAGGGACAGAGCCAAATATTGAAAAAGCTATTGAATACTACAAGAGGGCGGCTCTAGACGGCAGTATCGGTGCACAACAGGCGCTGGATCGTCTGCATGCAGCCGGTCCCACCGTGCCGCATCCCACCGCGGCCAAACCGGCTGTCAGCGCGTCACCGGCAATCACCGTATTCGCATTATCCCCGGAACAGGAGCGCGCGCTCAAACCGAAGGCGACGTTCAGGGAGTGCGATCGTTGTCCCGAGATGATCGTGGTGCCAAGCGGCAATTTCACCATGGGCTCGCCCAATGGCGAGAAAGGTCGCGATGACGATGAAGGTCCTCGGCGCAAGGTGACATTCGCGAACGCCTTTGCGGTTGGAACTTTTGCCGTAACCTTCGAGGAATGGGACGCGTGCGTTGCCGATGGCGGCTGCAACGGCAACAAACCAGATGACGAGGGATGGGGCAGAGGACTCCGACCGGTGATCAACGTCTCGTGGGATGATGCGAGCGCGTATGTAAAATGGCTTTCGAATAAGGCCGGCAAGCCCTATCGCTTGCTCAGCGAAGCGGAGCGCGAATACGTCGCGCGAGCGGGCACAATAACGGCGTTCTGGTGGGGAAATTCGATTTCTACCAATCAAGCTAATTACAATGGCACCGCTTATGCAGGCGCAAGCGAAGGATACGACCGAAAGCGCACAGTCGACGTCAATTCGTTTGAGCCAAATCCCTGGGGGCTTTATCAAGTCCACGGCAATATCGATGAGTGGACTGAAGACTGCTACCACGATAGCTATAATCGCGCGCCGCTTGACGGCTCGCCCTGGACCACGGGCGATTGCGACGCTCATGTTATCCGGGGTGGCTCCTGGCGCGACGACCCAAAAGATTTACGTTCGGCGGCTCGCGCGGTTTTCCAAGCACCGCCCGCCAGGAGTTCTTATCGCGCCCGCCGCGGTGGATTTGTCCTTTCTGGACTTCTCCTGCAGTTTCAGTTTCCTTCACTGTTTCCCTTTGGCATCGGCGGGCGCCCTGAAAGGTCGAATGCCGTTGGCTTACGGGTTGCGCGGACGCTTTTATTACCTTGAAACTGTTCTTATGGAGGTCTGAAATTGGCTCATTCAACGCTGTCTGTGCGCGCCGACCGGGTGACGAGCCGCTTCGCCGAATGTCGGCTTTTGGCACATTGCGCCATTTCGTTGCCGCGCACCAATTCAATCGCCTCCGCGGCGAAGCGGACATTGCACCACGCTCACCGAGCGGATTTGTGAGTCAGTAGCGCAATCGCATCAGCCCGGCGCCGGCACACTGATCAGCGCGCCGGCGGCTACGCATTAGCGAGGCCGTGCTCTCAAATCCCGACGAGACGCCAAACTTGACGTGGCGTTCGTTAGCAAGCTCAACGCGCTAGGGTCGCCAACACGCGTTCAGCAGCTTTGAGGTCCGCCGTATCAAAACCTTCGGTGAATTGCGCAAAGACGGGCTGCAACAGCGCGCGAGCCTCATCGTTGCGCCCTTGGCCCGCCCACAACGCCGCCAGATCGGTTGCGGTCCGCAGCTCCCAGGCGCGCGCGCCTTGGCGCTTGCTCAGTTCGAGCGACGGCACGAAACAAGCCTCAGCAGCGTCGGAGTTGGGAGGCAGCATCGAGAGAAAAAGGCCACCCCTCACACGCAACGCTTCGGGCAAAAAGAGGACCTCTCCGTTCTCCTCTACTCGCTTGATCGTTTCGTTGATCAGCGCCATAGCTTCGCCGACTCGTCCGATAGCCGTAAGCCCCTGCGCGAGAGCGATCTCCAACTCAGTGTTGCGGACCTCGTAGCGCACCGCATGGAGGTGCTTCAGGCTGTCTTGAAGAGTTTGAACTCCGGCGTTTAGATTGCCGTTGCAAATGGCGAGGACGCCTTTGAAGGCGCGTCCAACGTTGAGATAGGGGCTGAGGGAATGGGATTCGGCGTGTGGGATCAACCAATCCACGTGCTCTTCGGCGCTGCGAAGATCGCCGACGCAAATGAATATGGTTGGAACGTAGCTCAAGGTGATGGCAAGCGACGCGGCATTGCTGCTCAGCTTGGCAAGGTCGACAGTCTGACGTGCCCGTTCGACGGCCTGTGCCGGGAAACCCTGCGCCCATAGAGTCCGCATCAGCCAGAGGCCATTCAATAGGCGCTCATCGACCCCCAGATCGGTCCGCTGAGTATACGGAGTGTTCGTCCAATGCCGGAATGCAGCCTCAAGCTCCAAGCGGGCGCCGCTGTAATCACCCACGTAGTGAAGTGCCATGCCGAGAGCCGATTGGGCTAGGGCGGCGGCGTCCGACGCCTCGATAGTTCCGGCAAGCGCTTGGCTGCGCCTGGCGTACTGCAATCCAATTTTGAAATTTGCCGCGCGAAGGTGATACATAGATAGCCCGCCAAGCAGTCCGACCTGGTAGGGAACATTGCCATGTGCCTCTGCAATCGCCAGGCTACGGTTCAAGGCCGCAAATGCCCCCTCGCTAGGTCCGTAGCGGAGCATCGATGCAACTCCGAAGCTTGTCTGCAGCTCCATCTCTTCCGCGCCGCCGCGCGTCGTCTCGTCGAGAGCCGCGATTGCACGTTGCGACCACCGATAACATTCAGGCAACAGTGACATCGCCAGAAAAACCGGAGCCACCGAGGCTGCAAGCTTGATGCCGAGCTCCGCGTCGCCGTGTTCACTAAAACACCATTCCAGCGCACTACGGGCATTGTTCAACGCGGCAAAGTGAGGGGAGCGCTCGACGCCGGTCGACAATTTCGGCCATTCGCTGCCGGACTGCTCAAGCAAGCGCCGATAGTACGTCGCGTGACGCGCCGCGAGCGCGGTCGCTTCGGCGTCATCGATCGCAATGTTGAGGACGTAGGCGCGTGTCGTGTCAAGAAGCCGATAGCGCATCATGGCGCCAACGGGACGCGTTGCGATCATCGATTTGCCAATCAGGCTTTCGACAGCGCCCAAAACTTGCGATTGATCGATGTCGCTGTCGGGGATGACCGCCAATGCGGCGTCCAGGGTAAAATGTCCGACGAACACACCGAGGCGACGCAGCACGACGCGTTCGGATTCGGAGAGAAGCTGATAGCTCCAGTCGAGTGTGGCCCGTAATGTCCTTTGGCGCGGCGTCGTGCTGCGGCGTCCAAGCAACAGCAGGGCAAGATGTCGATCGAGCAGAGTTTCGATCTGCTGGAGGCCGTAGGCCTCAACACGCCTGGCGGCAAGCTCAATCGCCAACGCCACGCCGTCAAGTTTGCGGCAGATACGAACAACGACCGCTGCATCAGCGCCGCTAAGGTCTAGGCGAGCGCCACTCGCCGTCGCGCGTTCAATAAAAAGACGCGGTGCCGGAAATGTCTGCGCAGCCGAGCTTAGAACCTCGGAATCCTCTGGCGGACAGCTGAGCGTATCGAGGCGATAGACATGCTCCCCTTCGACCTGAAGGATTTCGCGACTTGTCGCCAAAATGTAAACGTCCGGCGCCTTCGCGTAAATTTGCGATGTAAGCGCCGCAACGGCATCGATGAGATGTTCGCAGGTATCAAGAATAAGCAGCATTCGCCTGCTGCGAAGATAAACGATCAGGGCCGGCGTCACGTCCTCCGACTGAACCGATAGTCCTAACAGCGAAGCGATCGCCGTAGCCACCAAGCTAGGGTCGCTCAGCGTGCTCAGGTCGGCGATTAAAACCGCGCCCTTGAACGCCTCGTACAGGTGGTGCCCGACTGCTATGGCCACGGTGGTTTTGCCAACACCACCGCTGCCGACGATGCTGACAAGGCGGTCGGCAGTCAGATGGTTTGATATGCGTAGAATGTCCTCATCGCGTCCCACCATATGCATGAGGCGGCCAGGCAAGTTGGCATGCGAAAATCCAGACTCGACCGCTACGACCGCGGGACCTACCTCGCTTGAGCGCGAAACTGACGCTACAAAGCAGTAGCCGCGTCCGGCGAGCGTCGTGATGTACCGTGCGCCGTCTATGCCGTCGCTCAACGCCCTGCGCAGGCTCGCGATGTGAAAGCGCAAATTGCTTTCTTCGACGGTGGCGTCGGGCCAGGCCCGCGCCATCAGCTCCCGTTTGCCGATAGCCTCGTTGGGCCGCGATAGCAGCGCAATTAGAATATCAAGGGCGCGCGCACCTAACGGTACGGGCGCGCCGTCCTTGGTGAGCAATCTTTCGCTCGCGACCAGGCTGAAGGGACCGAACGAAATGGTCTCTCTGGTCCGCGGCGCCAGCGCACTCTTGGCGTGGCCTTGCATGGCCGCCTGACACCTGAATAATCGTCCTAGCTTAAGGATTTTCTCTGCAAAAACCTAGTGGTGCGCGACGGCGCCCAAAAGGCCGCGCCGCATTAATTCTCTTTCTATTTGGCAACGAACGCTTTCGTTGACAGCAGTTTCCAGGCTATTTTTGCAACTCAGGGTTCTGCCGGCCGTCATGGCACTTGCCGGTTCGGCGCCGGCACTTACGCTCGCAACAATTAACGGGACCTAACAACCGCAAACGAGCAATCTTTCGCGCTTTGCGCCAATGTCTCGGTGCACCAAGCGGAGAGCCGATCCGCCTTTTGGCATCGCAAACGAAAGGAGCACTGTCATGAATGAGGACCATCAGACCGACCGAGCCGAGGAAGCGCTGGTCGCCCCCGACGTCACCGACCTCGCGTTGGAGGCTGCGGCGAATTCGGGAATGGAACCGCGAGGCGCTTACACGATTTCCTTCTGCACCGGCTTGGACACTTGCCCCGCCTGAACGCGCGCTCTGGGACGTCGGGGTCGCTGCGGCGTCAGTGATCCCGATGTCGTCGGGCCTCGCGATTAACGCGTCGAGCATTTCAGGAGAAAGCCTCATGATCGACACATCAAAGCTCGCCATAATCGTCGCCGCCGCGGCGTTTGTCGTCGCCTCGCCGACGTTCGCGCAATCATTCGATCCCGAAGCGGGAACCGGCAATGTTGTGTCGGAGCCGGTCGACCAACAGGCGGACCCCGTCCAAACCGGGCCACGCGCCGCCCGCTTCAGCAGGCTCTACGCGTTCGTACCGGGTCGGGCCGGCCGCGTGATCGTGGCTGCCCCCCGTAGCGCGGTAACCGTCGACAGGAACGACCCGGCGCTCACCGGCGGCGGCAGCCTCGGCTACAACCAAACCGTCGAGCACGGCTCGTGAGCGCGCAGGCAGTGCCGCCGGCTCACAGCGTTCCGGCAGCTCCGCAAATCGATCTGAAGACTACGGCGAGCGAGTCATATGCGCCGTATCTCCGCACCAAGCAGCCACTCCAAAACGGGAGACACATCGTGGATACGCTCAGAACGATCGCAAACGTCGAGCACAGTCGCCGCCGCTTTCTCGGTGCCGCAGGGGTGACCGCCGTCGCTTCCCAGCTCGGCATGCTGCCTTCAGCAAACGCACAGCCGGCCACTACGAAGTTGCCCGAGATCAAGCCAGGGACGAACGTCTCGTTTGGCCCGCTGAAACAGATCGACGCCGGCGACCTGAACGTTGGTTACGCGGAAGCAGGTCCGGCCGACGGCCCGCCAGTCATTCTTCTGCACGGCTGGCCCTACGACATTTACAGCTTTGTCGATGTCGCACCTTTGCTCGCGTCCGCCGGCCACCGGGTCCTTGTTCCCTATCTGCGCGGCTACGGCACGACGCGCTTTCTGTCGAGCGACACCCCGCGCAGCGGCCAGCCGGCGGCCGCCGCCGTCGACGCCATCGCCTTCATGGACGCGCTCAAGATCCGGAAAGTCGTCATCGGCGGGTTCGACTGGGGCGCGCGCACCGCAAACATCATCGCCGCGCTGTGGCCGGAGCGCTGCAAGGCCATGGTGTCGGTGAGCGGCTACCTGATCGGCGGCCAGGAAGCCGGCAAGATGCCGTTGCCGCCGGCCGCCGAGCTGCAATGGTGGTATCAATTTTACTTCGCCACTGAACACGGCCGGGCCGGCTACGACAAGTACCGGCACGACTTTTCCAAGCTCATCTGGCAGTTGGCCTCGCCGAAATGGAATTTCGACGACGCCACGTACGATCGCAGCGCGGCGGCGTTCGACAACCCGGATCATGTCGCCGTCGTCATCCATAATTACCGCTGGCGGCTCGGTCTGGCGGACGGTGAGCCGAAATACGACGAGGTCGAAAAGCGGCTTGCTCCGGGCCCGGCAATCGGTGTGCCCACCATCACCATGGAAGGCGATGCCAACGGCGCCCCGCATCCAGAGCCCAGTGCCTATGCCAAGAAATTCACCGGCAAATACGAGCACCGGACCATCACCGGCGGCATCGGCCACAACCTGCCGCAGGAGGCGCCGCGGGCCTTCGCCGAAGCCATCATCGACGTTGCCGACGCCTGACGCCACCGATGCCTTGCGGACTAACAAAAGCGGTCCGCGGGGCATCAAGACCTAAGGAAGGTGTGCATCGTGAGCCAAACCGGAAAGGTCGTGTACACGGCCAAGACCCGCACCACCGGCGGGCGCGAAAATGGCGCATCGCGCAGCTCCGACGGGCGGCTGGACGTCAGGCTGTCGGTCCCCGGCTCGGCGCGCATTGGCACCAATCCGGAGCAATTGTTCGCCGCCGGCTGGTCGGCCTGCTTTGAAAGCGCGATCGCGCTCGCCGCCCGCAAACGAAAGATTGTTCTGCCGGCCGATGTGGTCATCGACGCCGAAATGGACCTCCATCTGGGTGATAGCGGCTATTTTCTGAGCGCGCGCCTCAACGTCAGCATGCCGGGTGTCGAGCGCGACGTCGCCCAGGCGCTCGCCAACGAAGCGGAACAAACTTGTCCCTACAGCAAGGCTACGCGCGGCGATATCAACGTCGCGATCAACTTGGTCTGAAGCAACGCACTTAGCAAGCGGATAGCGGCATCGGCCGTCGCTCCTCGTCGATCACGCTCGAAACGGAGCATAACCATGACCTCATCCTTGCTGCCTTCGCCTCGCGCACTGGTGGTTTCATTGATGATGGCGATCATCGCTACCGCCTTCGCGGCAGTGGTGGTGTCAGTTCGCTCTGGGAAGACGCAGTCGCTTGCCGACTACATAGCCGCGATCTGCGCGGCACCGCTTCGGTCTTCCTCCGTCGAAGAGGCGCCATATCTGTCCGAAAACGTCAGCGCGATGACGAAAATGATGATCGATATGGGCATCCGGCCGTCGGGGGATGTCGACAGCGATTTCGTCGCGATGATGACGCCACACCATGAGGGCGCCATCGCGATGGCGCAGGCCGAGCTGCGGTACGGACACAACGAGCGGCTCAGGCGCATGGCGCAGGAGATCATCGTGACCCAGCAACAGGAGATCGCGGCGATGCGACTGGCGCTTGGTCAACCGTTGCCGCCGTCGGTGCCCTCGCCCGACCAGGTGTCACCCGCAGGGCAAATCGACTCGGAATCCATCCATCCCACGAACCTGGCCAAGGAGCCGTGACATGAAACGCACTTCGATTTTGACTGCTTTGCTGGCCGCGACCGCCTTCGTCAATGTTCAAAGCTCCTGGGCCGGACAAGCGCCAGGTGCTGCAAATGCTCCGGACATCGTGATCAGTCACAAAGACCGGTTCTATACGTCGGATCAGTTCTCGAACACTATTTCCGTCGTCGATCCGGTGGACAATAAATTACTCGGCGTTCTTCGCCTCGGTGACGCAACGCCTGCCAATCTCAGCCCGCTCTACAAGGGGCAATTGCTGGTGCACGGCATGGGCTTTTCTCCGGACCATCGCACGCTCGCGGCAGTTTCAATCGGCTCCAACTCCGTGACATTTATCGATACCGCGACGAACGCGGTCAAGCATGTCACCTATGTCGGCCGCTCACCGCATGAAGCGTTCTTTACGCCGGACGGCAAGGAAGTATGGGTCACGGTGCGCGGCGAGGATTACGTCGCGGTGCTCGATGGCCACACGCTTGAAGAAAAGACGCGCATAAAAGTTCCGGCGGGCCCGGGCATGACGATCTTTTCGCCTGACGGCCAATACGGATATGTCTGCTCGAGCTTCAACCCCGAAACTGTCGTCATTGCCACCGCTTCGCATAAGGTCGTCGGGCATGTGACGCAGGTAAGCCCATTCTGTCCTGACATAGCCGCGACTCCAGACGGCAAACAGGTCTGGCTGACACTCAAGGACGTCGGCAAGACGATGGTGTTCAACGCTCGGCCGCCGTTCGACGTGCTTAAAGTGATCGATACCGGGCCCATCACCAATCACGTCAATATCGCCCGAAACGCCAATGGCCAATTTGCCTATGTGACGATCGGCGGGTTGAATGCGGTAAAAGTGTTCAAGACCGACACCTTTGAACAAGTGGCCACAATTCCGACCGGGGCTCTGCCGCATGGCATCTGGCCATCAGGCGACGGTACCCGCATGTATGTCGGCCTCGAAAATGCGGATGCGGCCGCCGCCATCGACACGCTGGCGAACAAAGTCATCGCAACGATTCCAATCGGACAAGCGCCGCAAGGTGTCGCATATGTTCCCAACGCAGTGCCGCAGGGCGATGGGATGCAGGATCTGCAGCAGCTTGGCGTCGCCGCAAAATCGGTTCAGCTGGTACTGGTCGGTCAGGACGCAAAGCCCGCGACGCAGGTCTCCTTATTCGACCAAGGCGTCATTCAAGTTCTCCAGGCCGCCGTTACCGGATTGGCGCCCAAACAGCCTTACGTCTTGGCGCTCTCCGACGATGCCAAAGGCGCCGGCCGTCTTGAGACGCTTGCCGGTTTCATGACCAACCCCGCCGGCGCGGCCATCGTCAATACAATCGGACCGATCCGTCAGGTGATACAGGGTGACGTAAATGCGCCTAAGCGCTATCTCGTCATCGCCCCCGGAACGCCGGCGCAACCTGGTCAACCGGTCCAGGTCCAGGCGCAGCCCTGAAGCGATCAAAAATAAGGGAATGGCATGTCGCCGCTTACGGCAGCGCTGAATGCACCGGCACCGGCGCGGGCGCCGTAACGCGCCGGTCAGCCCGGCGTCGGCACCACGCCGAGCTTCTTCTGCAGGCTCGACGACGACGTGGTGTACTGAAACACCAGCCGCTTGCCCGGATAGATGTAGTGATAGGCCTTCTGCGCCATCAGCGCGCCTTCGTGGAATCCGGACAGGATCAGCTTGATCTTGCCGGGATACCAGTTGATGTCGCCGATGGCGAAAATGCCCGGCACGCTGGTTTCGAAGGCTTCGGTATCGACCGGAATGTATTCGTTGTTCTTCAGCTGAAAACCCCAGTTGGAAACCGGGCCGAGCTTCATGGTCAAGCCGAAGAACGGCAGCATCACGTCGCATTCGACGTCGGCCATGGTGCCGTCGGTTTTCTTGACGACGGCTTTTTCGATTCTGCCGTCGGCGCCGGCGAGCGACGTCACCTGGCCGACCACCAGATCGATTTTGCCGTCGTTCACCAGCGCCATCATCTTGTTGACTGAGTCCGGCGCGGCGCGGAATTCGCTGCGGCGATGACACAGCGTCAGCTTTTTCGCCAGCGGCTGCAGATTGAGCGTCCAGTCCAGCGCGCTGTCGCCGCCGCCGACGATCAAGATGCGCTTGTCGCGAAAGTTCTCCATCTTGCGCACCGCGTAGTGCACGGTGTTGCCTTCGTAGGGCTCGATGCCGGGAATCGGCGGCCGCTTCGGCTGGAACGAGCCGCCGCCGGCGGCGATGACCACAACCTTGGCCTCGAACACCTTGCCCTGATCGGTGGTGACGCGAAACAACGGATCGCCGATCTTCTCGACCTTCTCCACCATTTCGCTCAAGTGGTATTGCGCGTTGAAGTTTTTGATCTGCAACAACAGCGCGTCGACCAGGCCTTGCGCACTGGTATAGGGGACGCCGGGAATGTCATAGATCGGCTTCTCCGGATAAAGCTCCGCGCACTGGCCGCCGATCTTGTCGAGAATGTCGATGAGGTGGCATTTCATGTCGAGCAGGCCGAGCTCGAAGACGGCGAACAGGCCGACGGGGCCCGCGCCGATAATGACAACGTCGGTTTTGATAGGTTCACTCATGTCGTATGCGTGCTCGTCTTCAATGGTTGTGTTTGCTGATGCGGGGAGTGTCTAGCGCGCGAAATGCGGCAGGGAAAGAGGATGGAAATGGCGTTGTTGCGTGCCTTTGCCGGATTTCGTTCTAGCAATGTCCGGATTCGTGCCAACTATGCGTTTTGTGAAAGCTAGGCTTGCCGCTCCGGCGTTCGCACGGTCAGCCCGTCGAGTTCCTCGCTGACCTTGATCTGACACGACAGCCGCGAGCTCGGCTGCACCTCGTAGGCGAAATCGAGCATGTCCTCTTCCATGGGCGACGGTTCGCCGACCTTCTCGCGCCAGGCGTCGTCGATATAGACGTGGCAGGTCGAGCAGGCGCAGGCGCCGCCGCATTCCGCCTCGATGCCGGGAACGCCGTTCTTGATCGCCGCCTCCATGACGGTCGAGCCGACTTCGCCTTCGACGGTGCGCGCCGTGCCGGCGGTATCGATGAACGTGATTTTGGCCATGGCGGAATGAGCGAAGGCGGGAAGCAGACTTGTTTAGAGCAGACTAGGATAGATGAAGCACGGGCCGGCGGCCCGCCTCTATCTATTGGTTTGCGCCGACCGGCGCCAGTGCAGACGAAAGGCGTGGCGTCAGGCTCTGCCGAGGTCAATGGTCGCGCAAGACGTCGCCCAGACGGGCGGCGATCGCGGCGCTGGCTTCCATGGTGGCGCTTTTAAGCTCCTCGACCGCCTCGTCGAGCGCCGCGGCGCCGGATTTGCCGCCGGCGACGCATTCCAGGTGTTCGGCGGCCCGCGCCACCCGCCAGGCGCCGATGCCGCGGGCCGACCCGGTGAGCGTATGGGCGGCCGCGGCGGCCAGCGCCGGCTCGGCGCCGGTGATGCGCTCGAGCATGATCACGGTCTGGCGGACGAAGATTTCCAGCACGTCGCGTTCGAGCCGGCGGTCGCCCAAGGTCATACGGCCGAGGTGATCCTCGTCGATAACGGCGCGCCGCCGGTCCGAGCCGGCCGCGCTCATGGCACTGGATGCGGGCATGGCAGTCATTGCGGCCTCCCCGTGGCCTGATATTTTCTCATTGCGCGCGATTCTGCACGCGAAACCACGAAATCGGAGTGAATCCGGGTACGCGTTTCGCGGTGCTGGTAAGCAATGTCTTACCTGGCCGGCGTCGGGCGGCGCGCAGCCCAGGCCCAAGGGCCTGGATTTGGATGATTTACCCACCATCGGCCCAAAGCCGGCCGCATTGTTGGCACCAGAATGCCAAGTCCGGTCGGGGTGGACCGCAAATTGCGGTCATGGTGATTAAACCGTTAACGATGATTAAAGGGACGTTACCGCTGACGGTTTTATTCGATCCGCCAGACCGATAGGATAGGCAATGGCACTATGACTTGAGGGCTGGGGAGCCCCAGAGTGCCCGATGAGGATCGACAAGATTCCGCGCTCGTGGCGCGGCCCGCGTTTTCCGGGCCGCCCTAGTCAGGCGTAACACGCGAGGCGACGACCGATGGCCAACTACCCGAAAAAGTTGATGGATCCGACGGAAGCTGCGCTCTCCGCGATCCAGGAAGCCCTCAACATCCGGGACGACGAGGAGCGGCAAACGGCACAGCCGGAGCCCAGCATGGTTCCGCCGGCGCCTGCCGCCGACGCCATGCCGCAGAGCGAGCCGGTCACGCCCGCTTTCGACGAAGCAAACGATCTCGACGACTTCGGCCCCCCGGCCCCTCCGGGCCCCCACGCCACCGAGCCGCCGCCGTTTCGCGCCGCCAACGACGACCAGCAATCGGTCGGCCGCATTCTCCAGGCGCTGCAAAACCGTCCGCCGCGCACCTCTTATTTCGTCGCCGCCATGTTTTCCGCCGCCTGGGTTGTCGGCTGCCTGGCCTTGTCGTGGGCCTATCTGGCCGATTTCAACGCGGCGCTCGGCCCCGGCCATTCGCCGGCCGCCGCCATGATCGGCCTCGGCGCCGCGGCGCTACTGCCCATCATCTTCTTCTTCGGCATCGCGCATATGGCGTGGCGCGCCCAGGAATTGCGTCTGATCACCCAATCGATGGCGCAGGTCGCGATGCGGCTTGCCGAGCCCGAGAGCGTGGCGCGGGATTCCATCGTCACCGTCGGCCAAGCGATCCGCCGCGAGGTCGCGGCCATGGGCGACGGCGTCGAGCGGGCGCTGGCGCGCGCCGGCGAGCTCGAAACTTTGGTGCAGAACGAAGTCGCCGCCCTCGAGCGCACCTATAGCGACAACGAAGTGCGCATCCGCGGCTTGCTGCAGGATCTCGCCAACCAGCGCGACACGCTGGTCGGGCAGGCCGAGCAGGTGCGCTCGGCCATCAACAATGTCCACATCGACCTGACGCAGGACCTCTCCACCATCAGCGATCTGGTCGGCCAGCAGGTCAACGAGGCGGCGCAGCGCATCACCCATTCGCTCGCCGAGAAGGGCGAGCACATTACCTTGGCGCTGGGTCAGGTCGGCGACAACATGATCCAGCAGCTCAGCGTGCGCGGCAACGATCTGTTGGTGCGGCTGGAATCCGCGAGCGAAGAGACCTCGCGCGCCATCTCGACCGCGAGCGACCAGCTCACCTCGAATTTGAATTTCAAGACCGACCACGTCGGCGAGGATTTCGCCGAGATCGTGACCGGGCTCGAGGACATGATGACGTCGCGGCTCGATCAGGTCGCGGAAAACTTCTCGGAAAAATCGCTGGCCATCGTCGATCTGATGATCGGCCGCTCCCAGGAGGTCGCCGACCTCGTCTCCGGACGCGCCCAGGAGCTGAGCGATGCCATCATCGACACGTCGAGCCAGCTCGCCGAGACGATCGCGACGCGCGCCGACGAGGTCAACGCGACGCTCAAGGCGTCCGGCGAATCGCTCATTCTCGACCTCAGCCTGCGCGGCGGCGACGTCGCGAAAAAACTCGAGCAGACCGGCGAGCGCATCACCGAGACGCTGATTTCGCGCAGCGCCAGCGTGAACGACACGCTGCGCGAAAGCGTCGAGCAATTCGTCGACACCGTCGCCACCCGCGGCGACGCCATGAAGGACATGCTGTCGACGCGGCTTGCCGCGTTCGAGGAGGTGTTCGGCCATTCCGGCGCCGAGCTCGGCGAAAAGATCTCGCGCGATTCCGCCACCCTCGGCAACCTCATCACCCGGCACCTCGCCGAGTTCGACCGCACCGTGAAGACCTATGGCTCGGAGCTCGTCGAGCGGCTCGGCGCGCGCACCCAGGACGTCTCCGAATCGATGCGCGGCTACGTCGAGAGTTTTGACGATCGCGTCACCACCAAGGCCAACGAGGTCACCAGCGCGCTCGACCAGCGGCTGGTGCGCTTCCAGGAGGCACTCGACGGCCGCACCCAGACGCTGACCGATGCATTGTCCGGCCGGGTCATGGACATCGCCAAGACCCTTGCCGAGGGCGGCAAGGAGGTGGTCACCGCGCTCGACCGGCGCATCACCGACGTCACCACCTTGATCGATACGCGCGCGGCGAACCTGACCGACGCGGTCGGCACGCGCATCGCCAATATCGACAAGACGCTCGGCAGCCGCGCCATCGAGGTCGCCAATACGCTCGACGGCCGCATCGGCCAGCTCGAGCATCTGCTCATCGGCCGCGCCGAAGCGGTCACCCAGCAGCTGGAAGTACGCAGCCGCGCCGCCGGCGATCTGCTCAGCACCCGCGTCAAGGAGCTGGCCGAAGCGATCAAGATCAATACCGGCAACGCCGAGCGGGCCCTGGTCCAACTTTCAACCAATACCACCGACGCGCTCGGCAAGAGCACGGCGGCAAGTCTCACCGCGGTGGAAAGCTTGAACCGCAGCGCCGTCACGCTGTCCGACACGATCGGCAAGAGCGCCGCGGCGGCCAACGAAACACTCGGCAAGAGCACGGCAACGGCAAGCGACGCCATCACCAAGAGCACCGCGGCGGTCAGTGCGGCCATCATCGGCAGCACGACTGCGGCCAGCGACGAGTTGACCCGCAAGGCCGCAGCCGTCAGCGCCGCCATCACCAGCAGCACGACCACGGCCAGCGACGAGCTCAGCAAGAAGGCGGCGGCAGTCAGCGCGGCGATCACCAGCAGCACGACCACGGCCAGCGACGAACTCACCAAGAAGGTCGCGGCGGCGAGCGCTGTGATCAGCGGCAGCACGACCACGGCCAGCGAAGAGCTTACCAAGAAGGCCGCGGCGGCCAGCGATGCGCTCAGCAGGAGCGCTGCGGCGGCCGGCGACGCACTCAGCAGGAGCGCCGCAGCGGCCAGTACCGCGATCGCCAAGAGCACCACGGCAGCCGACGAAGCCATCGGCAGGACCGCGGCGACCGCCAGCGAGACAATCGGCAAGACCACTGCGGCCGCCGACGAAGCCATCGGCAGGACTGCCGCGACTGCCAGCGAGACAATCGGCAAGACGACCGCCGCCGCAACCGATCTCATTGCCCAGACCGCCACCACCACGACCGAGTCGATCGGGCGGAGCGCCAGCGAGGCCGAGCGCCTCCTGGTCGGCGCCAGCACCGTGGTGTCGCGCGACATCATCGGCAAGGCCGACGAGTTCAACACCGCGGCCGCCGAGCGGCTCGGCGAGATGACCCGCCTGCTCGACGAGAAGTCGAATGGGCTGATTACGGCGCTGACCGGCAAGGGCCAGGAATTCGCCGGCGAGGTCAGCCGCGTCACCGATCATGCGGTGAAGTCGATCGAAGCCAAGAGCTTCGTCTTCACGCAGACGATGATGGACAACAGCGAGGAGATCGCCCGCCTCATCAACGAGGCGAGCCAGAACGCCACCGCGGCGATGACGCGCACGCTCGGCCAGCTGCAGGAAGGCGCCGAAGGCGTCACCGAGGGCGCCAAGACCTCGGTCGCGCGCACGCTCGCCGATCTGCACAGCGCCACCCGGGCGGCGGTCGAAGAATCCAAGCAGACGGCGGCGGCGACGGTCGCCGACATGCTGGAAACCCACGGCATGCTGCGCTCCGACTCCACCGCTTTGTTCGAGCGCCTGCGCGAAGCCAATATCCTGCTCCAGGAAGTCCTGAGCGGCGCGCACGAGAACATGAACTCGATCGAGCACACCATGGCGTCGCGGGTGTCCGAATTCGTCGGCGCCATGAACGAGCTCTCCAACAAGAGCGGCGCGACGACCGCCAAGGTCGAGCAGCATCTCGGCACCTTCAACACCGTGACCGCGCAAGTGCTGCGCGATCTCGGCGAGCTGTCGACCCAGTTCGCCACCCAGGGCCGCTCGCTCGCCGAAGCGGTCCAGCTCCTGGAAATGAGCAACCGCCGCTCGGAAGAGTCGGTCACCAGCCGCCAGGCCACCATCGAGACGCTGGTTTCGACGCTGGACGCGCGGTCCGACGACTTCGAACAGCGGTTGGCGCGCTTCTCCGGCCTGCTCGACGAATCGCTCGAAGCCGCGACGACGCGCACCCGCGAGATCGCGAGCCTGATCGCCGAGACCAGCAACGACAGCGTGCGCACGATCGAGCAGCAATACGACCTGGTGCGCAGCCAGGCCGAAGAAGAGCGCAAGCGCACCAGCGAGACGCTGAACGCGGTTTACGAAGAGGCCTCCACCGAGGCGCAGGCGCTGTTCGGCCAGTCCGCGGAGCGCTTCACCGCCATCATGCAGGGCATGAAGCAGATGGCCGCGGAAATGCAGCAGGAGCTCGAGACCACGCGCACCGAACTGCGCCGCGGCGTCCTCGAACTGCCGCAGGAGACTGCCGAGAGCACGGCGCAAATGCGCCGCGTCATCGTCGATCAGATCGAGGCGCTGGCCGAGCTCAATCGCATCGTCGCCCGCCACGGCCGTGCGCTCGATGCCGCCGAGCCGGTGCGGCGCGAGGCCGAAGCGGCCTATGCCGCGGGCGGCGGCCGCGCCCAGGTGCGGCCGATCCGGCCGGACATCAACCAGCCGCCGCAGGCCCCGGCGGCAGGCTTGCGCGACATTACCGGCGCTCCGGCGCGCCGGCCGGACCGGCCGGAGCGCGCTGAACGGCCCGAACGGGCTGAGCGCGCCGAGCCGCGCCAGCAGAACCCGGCTGGCGGCGGCCGCAACAACGGCGGCTGGCTCTCCGATCTATTGACGCGGGCGTCCCGCGACGATGAAGCGCCGGCCGGCAGCCCGCCGCCGTCGCGCGAACCGCCACGCGGCGAAGAGCGCGCGCCACGCGATGCGGTGGACTCGCTCGACACGCTGTCGGTCGACATCGCCCGCATGATCGACCACGAAGCCGCCGCCGAGCTGTGGGAACGCTACCGGCGCGGCGAACGCGGCATCTTCACGCGCCGCCTCTACACGCTGCAAGGCCAGAAGGCGTTCGACGAGATCCGCAACAAATATCGCACCGATCCGGAGTTCCGGCAGACCGTGGAGCACTACATCCACGAGTTCGAGCGGCTCTTGGACGACGCCTCGCGCGGCGACCGTGGGCCGGCCGTGGTGCGCAGCTACCTGACGTCGGATACCGGCAAGGTCTACACCATGCTGGCGCACGCCGCGGGCCGGTTCGATCAATAACGGCCTGCACATCCTGTGCGCAGGTCACGGCGCGAGGCTTGGAATTTCGCCGGTGCCCTTGCTCGTGACGCAATCGCGGCGTTACCGTTGGCCCTATGGACGTTCCGGCATCATTGCCTACCGCAGCCGACGTCGATGACGCGGCCCGCCGGCTTGCCGGCGTGGCTTTGCACACGCCGCTTCTGACCTCGGCCGCGCTCGATGCCCTGACCGGGGGGCGGGTTTTTCTCAAAGCCGAGACCCTGCAACGGACCGGATCGTTCAAGTTCCGCGGCGCCTATAACAAGCTCGCCGCCATCCCGCCGGAGCAGCGCGCGGGAGGGGTCGTTGCGTTCTCGTCCGGCAATCACGCCCAGGGCGTCGCCGCGGCGGCGGGGCTCCTCGGCATGCCCTGCGTCATCGTCATGCCGCACGACGCGCCGCGGGCCAAGCGCGAGCGCACCGCGGCGCTCGGCGCCGAGGTCGTGCTCTACGACCGCGCCCGCGACGATCGCGAAGCCATTGCCGCCGACATCGCCGCGCGCCGCGGCGCCGTCCTGGTGCCGCCCTACGACGACGCTTTGATCATCGCCGGCCAGGGCACCGCCGGCCGCGAGATCGTCGAAGATTTGGGCGCACTAGGGCTCGTTCCCGATGTCGTCGTGGTCACCGCTTCGGGCGGCGGACTGACCGCCGGAATTGCGCTCGCGGTCAAGGCACGCGTGCCGAAGGCTGTGGTCTACACCGCCGAGCCGCAGGATTTCGACGACCACGCCCGCTCGTTCCGCAGCGGCCAGCGCGAGCAGAATGCCGCCTTGACCGGCACCATCTGCGACGCGCTGATGGCGCGCACGCCCGGCAAGCTGACATTCGCGATCAATCGCGCGCTGGTCGGCGCCGGCGTCGTGGCGAGCGACCAGGAAGTCGCCGCCGCCGTCGCGTTTGCGTTTGCCGAATTGAAGCTCGTGGTCGAGCCGGGCGGCGCGGTGGCGCTTGCAGCCCTGATGACCGGCAAGATCGACGTGCGCAACAAAGTCGCCGTCGCTGTTTTATCCGGCGGCAACGTCGACCCTGACCTGTTCTCCCGGCTGGTCGCCTAGCCTTCAATTCTCAGACGCGCGGAAGCCGGAGCCGATCCTGCACAAATCAGAATCGGGCCCCTGCTCGTTGTTTGAGCAAGCCTACGCGCCCGAGCCCGGTATGAAGCAGCGGATCTGGGTCACGCCGTTGTTGTCCTGATACGGCCACACCACCGCCGGCCCGAACTTGTTGGGCTCGGTCACCAGCGCCGCATCGGGCACCACGACCCATTGGCCGTTGATGCGCACCCGATAGCTTGCGCCCTGGGTGTCCCAATCGACGTCCTCGACGCTGACGCCGTCGGCGAACGAGCAGCACAGCCCCTTGCCGCTGGCGAGCTTGTCGAACCAGGCTTTCAGCGGCGAATTGGCGTAGCGGCCGTCGTCGCGCGCGGCCAGGTTTTTCGGAACGAACACAAGCACGCACAACGCCACTACTGTCAGAAACCGACCAGTAAGTGTGTGCATCGTGGCCTCCAAAAGATCATTTTGAGCGGACCACTAACGAAAAGGTTCGCGCAGGACCTAAAGAGAGCAAGCACACTCAAGCGTCGTTGTTGATCCGTCTCACCCCGCTCAAGGAAAGCAACTTCCGTGCCGTCCACCGAATCGATACATTGAGGAGTGATTTGGTTAATAAAAAGTTAACAATGTGGACACAGTGGAATTTTCGACTTGTCGGGTCTTCGCGCCGACGGAACCCGATCACGTGAATGTATGAATCATCACGCGCGGTTAGCTGAACAGCGCGATCCGCTCTTCTTCGCTCAAGTCACGCACCGCGGCGAGCGGATCGCTGCCCGGCGGCCGCGGAATGGCCCGCATTGGCGGCGGTGGGACACGCGGTGATTCCGCAGGCAGCTCGGCCTGTTCGGTCGTATCGGCGTCGGCCGGCGCAGTCGCTTCGGCCGGCTGGTCCGGAACCGGCGGCGACTCGAACAGCTCGGCGGGATCTTCTTGCGGACCCGCCACCGGCTCGGCCGAAACGGTCTGGGCCGGCAGCACGGCCTCGCTCGGCGGCGGCTCGCTTGGCGGCTCCTCGCTTGGTGCCTGCCTGCTTTCGGCCTCTTCGCGCGCCGGCGCCTCATTCGAAAGATTCGGAAAATTCGCGCTGGCGAAAAAGTCGTCGGAAAATGCCTGGTTCAAAACCGCTTCGCTCAGCGAAACCTCGGCGGCCGCTTGTTGCGGCGGTGCCGCGACGTTGGCCGGGGTTTCAACCGCTATCTGCTGCGCCTCGTCGGCGGGCAATTGTGCAGCGTCGCTTGGCGCGATCTCGGCCGCGGGCGCTTGTGCGCCCTGCCCGCTGTCCGGCTCCGGCGCCGCTTCGGCGGGCTCGCTTGGCGCGCCGCCAAGCGTCGGCAACGACGCCGCAAGCTCCGCGACCGCTTGCGCGAAAGCTTCACCGTCGTTTGCTGCCGGCGCGAACAGAGCGGCGCTGGGCGGGGAATCCACTGCAATATTTTCGCCGGCCGGCTGATCCGCACCGTGCGCACCACTCGCGCGCGCGATCATCGCGCTGACGCGGCCGGCGAGCGCCTGTAAAAGCTCGGCCGCCTTACGCACGCCGTCCGCGGCGGATTCCGAGCGCGCACTGGTCTCGGATAGTTCGCGAATGGCGGCATCGAGCCCGTCGCACAGCGTCGCTTCGACCGGGCGCTCGTGCAGCATGAAGGCGATGTCGCAAAGGCGTTCGATCGCGGCGGAGACGTCGGGCGCGGGCGGCGCGCCGGCCGCGATCGCGATCGCGGCCTGGATGCGATCGACGACCGCGGCGATCTCCATGAGGTCGCCGGCGGCGGCGGCGCGCGGCGCGGCTTCGCCGTGAAGCGCGGCCTCGAGCCGGGCGATGGCGCCGACGATCATAGTGGTGTCGGCATGGCGATTGCGGTCGGCGTAGTCGGTCAGGAACCGGCGGCCGCGTTCCGTCGCCATGAGGGCTGCGTGGACGGCATCGTAGTCCGCCTCGTCCGGCAGACCGGCCAATATCGGCGCCAATGGGTCGTTGGGCATGGCTCTACCAAGCGGGACCGACTCAAGCGCACAACCGCAAACGACGCAATGCACCGCTCAGGCAACGGCCTTGAGATACCCACAGGCTAAGCGCGTGCGCTCAATCGATCCGGGCGCCGGCAAGTTTCACGATCGCGGCCCATTTCTGCATCTGATCGACCAGGAAGCTTTTGAAGTCCTCCGGCGTGCCGATCTTGGCGATGGCGGAGAATTTCGCCAGATTGGCCTGCGCGGCTTGCGACTTCAGGCCGTCGTTCACCGCGGCATTGAGCTGATCGACGATCGGCCGCGGCGTGCCGGCCGGCGCCACGATGCCGGTCCAGGCGTCGAGGACGAAATCCGGATAGCCGCTTTCAACGAGCGTCGGCACGTCGGGCAGCGCCGGCCAGCGCTCGCCGCGCGCGATGGCGAGCGCCCGCAGCTTGCCGGCCGCGATCAACGGATAGAGCGTCACCAGGCCGTCGATGGTGAATTGGGTCTGGCCGCCGAGCAGGTCGTTCACCGATTGCGCCGAGCCAGTATAGGGCACGTAGACGACGTCGATCTTGGCGTCGGTCTTGAACAAGGTGGAGAGCAGATGCGGCGGCGTGCCGAGGCCTGCGCCGTAATTGATCTTGCCCGGATTGGCCTTGGCATAAGCGACGAATTCGGCGATCGACTTTGCCGGCACGTCGTTGTTGACGACGAAAACGTGCGGCAAGAGCGCCACCGTCGCGATCGGAACGAACGCCTTGAGCGGATCGAGGCCGAGGCTCGAATAAAGCGCCGGCGCCACGGCAAGCGAGCCCGAGGAGCCGAACATCAGCGTGTAGCCGTCGGGCGCCGCAGCGGCGACGTCCTTGGTGCCGATGGTCGAGCCGCCGCCGGGGCGGTTCTCGACCACCACCTGGCCGACGCGGCCGGTCAATTCCTGCGCGGTCATCCGCGCCATGGTGTCGATCGGGCCGCCGGGCGGAAACGGCACGATCAGCTTGATCGGCCGGTCCGGATATTTTTGCTGCGCGCTAACCGGCAAGATGTTCGGCAATCCGATTGCGGCACCGGCAAGAGCCGAAAGAACGCTGCGCCTCGTCGCCATGACAATCCTCCCGGAAGCTTCCAAGCAGTTTTTATGCGCCGCCGCCCGGCCGAAACTTACACTAACCGGCCGCCGGCCCTTAGCCCCAAAGCGCCGCACCCGCCGGGTAGGCGAGGCTGCCGTCGTAGCGCAGGCCGTCGGCGCGATCCTTGGCGAGCAGCAGCGGGCCGTCGAGATCGACCACCTTGGCGCGCTGCGCGACCAGCATGGCCGGCGCCATGGCGAGCGACGTCGCCACCATGCAGCCGACCATGATGGTGAAGCCGCGCTGTTCCGCTGCCGCGGCGAGCGCAAGGGCCTCGGTCAGGCCGCCGGTCTTGTCGAGCTTGATGTTGACGGCGTCGTATTTGCCGGCGAGTGCGGCAAGCGAGGCGCGATCGTGCACGCTCTCGTCGGCGCAGACCGGGATGGCGCGCTTGATGCGCTCGAGCGCCGCGTCTTTTCCTTCCGGCAGCGGCTGCTCGATCAAGGTGACGCCGGCATCGGCGCAGGCGGCGAGGTTTTGCGCAAGATTGTCGCCGGTCCAGCCCTCGTTGGCGTCGACGATGAGCTCAGCCCGCGGCGCGGCGCGGCGCACCGCGGCTATTCGCATGCCATCGTCGTCCGAGCCGAGCTTGACCTTGAGCAGCGGCCGGTCCGCCGCGCGCTCGGCCGCTTCGGCCATGGCCGCCGGCGCGGCGAGCGAGATCGTATAGGCGGTAATCCGCGGCACCGGCGCCGCAAGGCCGGCCAATTCATGCACCGGGCGCGCGGCAGCCTTGGCGTCGATGTCCCAGTAAGCGCAATCGAGCGCATTACGCGCAGCGCCCGCGGGCATCGCGCTTTGCAGGTCGGCACGGCTGAGCCCGCGTCTTAGCGCCGGACCCAAAACTTCGATCGCCGCAACCACACCGTCCGGGGTTTCGCCGTAGCGCGCGTAGGGCACGGCTTCGCCGCGGCCGCGGTGGGTGCCGTCGCTCAATTCAGCCACCACCACCACGGCTTCGGTCTTGGTGCCGCGGCTGATGGTAAACGCGCCGGCCAGCGGCCAGCGCTCGATCCGTACGGATAGCTCCATGCCGGGACCGAGTATGACCGCAGCCGGGTGCGAGGCTCAAGGGCGGCTTACGCCGCGATCTCGGCATCCTCGTCGAACGGCAACTCGTCCTGGTCGTCGGGCAGCGGCCGCGATGCGCCGTCGTGATCGGACCAATGGATGATCTCGAAGCGGCCGTCCTCATGCTCGACCAGCGCGGTGCAGCTTTCCACCCAATCGCCGCAGTTCATGTAGCGGATGCCGAAGTCGTCGTGCATCACGGCGTGATGGATATGGCCGCAGATCACGCCGTCGACCTTGTGCCGATGCGCTTGCGCGGCCAGCGTCTGCTCGAAGGCGCCGATGTAATTGACCGCGTTCTTGACCTTGTGCTTGGCCCATTGCGACAGCGACCAGTAGCGAAAGCCGAGGCGGCGGCGCACGGCGTTGAAATAGCGGTTGACCAGGATGGCGAAGTCGTAAGCGGTGTCGCCTAAGAGCGCCAGCCAGCGCGCGTGCTTGACCACCATGTCGAACACGTCGCCGTGCACGACGAGATAGCGGCGGCCGTCGGCGGCGTCGTGGATCGCGGTCTCGACCACTTCGATGCCGCCGAAATGGGTGCCGTAATAATCGCGCAAGAATTCGTCGTGGTTGCCGGGCACGTAGACGACGCGCGCGCCCTTGCGCGCCTTGCGCAGCAGCTTCTGCACCACGTCGTTGTGATGCTGCGGCCAGTACCAGCCGGATTTCAATTGCCAGCCGTCGACGATATCGCCGACCAGATAAATCGTGCCGGCGTCGTGATAGCGCAGGAAATCGAGGAGCCGATCGGCCTGGCAGCCGCGGGCGCCGAGATGAACGTCGGAGATGAAGAGCGTACGGAACCCGATTGCGCCGTGCTCAAACGTCACGAATCATTGTCTCGCGGCTGTTCAATCTGCGGCACTCTTTAGGTTCTTTGCATTGCAGGAGGATGACAGAAAAATTTGAACAGCTAACCGGATGCTGGCGCTTGCCGTGCCGCGCGATCGGCGATGGCGTCGATGGCGGCGCGATCTTCGGGAAAATCTGCCTCGATCCAGGCCTGCTCGGCGGCGCGCAGCGCGGCGCCCATTTCCGGGCCTTTCGGCACGCCGCGGCTCAAAAAATCCGCCGCCTTGAGCGGAAAGCGCGGCGCGGTCCAGCGTTGCGGCAGGATCGCGAGGTCGTGCCAGCCGCGGTCGGCCGCGCCGGCGTCGGAGCGCGACCAGGCGATCAGCACGCGATCGGTGAACGATGTCGGCCCGAGCTGATAGAGCAACACGAGCGCGGCGTGCTCGCCGGCTGTAGGCGTCACGCGCCACCAATATTCCAGCGCCATCAGCCGCTCGAATTCGGCATTGGACAGCCGCAGCCGCTGCGACAGCCGCTCGGCGTCCTCCATCACGGCGACGCCGAGCGCGCCGAGGCGGCGCGCCGCATCGGGCGCGGCGCCGATCGCGGCTTCGGCCTTCGCGGTGTTCTCAAAGCTTGCGAGCAGCGGCACGCCGCCGAGCACGGTGCCGAGGATGCCGGTTTCCGCCATGATCGCGAGCGTCGGCGTCGCGTGCGGCGCCAGCAACAGTTTCAGCAATTCCATCCGCACCCGCTCGCGCGACAGCGTATCGAGGTTTTTGCGCGCGGCGATGCAGGCGTGCAATCCGGCCGCGTCCGGCGTGCCTTCGCCGTACCAGGCGTGAAAACGGAAAAAGCGCAGGATGCGCAGATAGTCTTCGGCGATGCGCGCGCTCGGATCGCCGATGAAGCGCACCCGGTGCGCGGCAATGTCGGCAAGCCCGCCGACATAGTCGTAAATCTCACCGTCAGCCGACACCGACAGCGCGTTGATGGTGAAGTCTCGGCGCTGCGCGTCCGCCTTCCAGTCGCGGCCGAACACCACCTTGGCTTTGCGGCCGAAGGTTTCGACGTCCTGGCGCAGCGTCGTCACCTCGAACGGCCGGCTATCGACGATGACGGTGACGGTGCCATGCTCGATGCCGGTCGGTTTTACTTTGAAGCCCGCCGCTTCGACGCGGCGCTCCACCTCCTGCGGCACCGCCGTGGTCGCGACGTCGATTTCGCCGACCGGCAGTTTCATCATCGCGTTGCGCACCGCGCCGCCGACGACGCGCGCTTCCTCGCCGTCGCGATCGAGCAGCGCCAGCAGGCGGGCGACCTCGCCGGCCTTGAGCCAATCGGCGTTCTCGAGATGGGTGCCGTCGGTCATCGCGTCGTGCCCGGCACGAACTTGCCGTCTTCGACGTGGGCCGGCACGTAGGTCGAGCCTGGCGGCGCGCCGGAGAACTGCGCCAGCAAGAGGAAGCTGCCGACCACGAGCATGAGCGAGACGATGACGAGGCCGGCGACGCGCCGCAGCGTCCATGCCGCGGGGTCGAGCACGCCGGTGCGGGTGGCGATCAGGAACGCCGCGTAGATCACGAACGGGATGAGGAACAGCCCGATCTCGGTGAAGATTGGCCTGATCATGCGCCGTAAATCCGCTCGTAGAGATTCCGCAAGATACCCGCGGTGATGCCCCAGATGTAGCGGTCGCCGAAAGGAATCGCGTAATAGTCCCGCGCAATGCCTTTCCAGTCGCGGGTCTTGCGCTGGTGATTGTCCGGCGTCATCAAGAATTCGAGCGGCACCTCGAAGGTCTCCTTGACCTCCCACGGATTGAGCGTGAGCGAGAAATCCGGCTTGACGCGCGCCACCGTCGGCAGAATGCGAAAACCGGAGAACGTCAGATAGAGATCGAGATAACCGATCGGCTCGATCAGCACCGGCGCCAGGCCGATCTCCTCTTTCGCTTCGCGCATTGCGGCCGCGACCGGACTCTCATCGGCCGGGTCGATCTTGCCGCCGGGAAAGGCGACCTGCCCGGCATGGCTGGCAAGCTCGGCGGTGCGTAACGTCAACAGCACCGTCGGCTCGCTGCGATCGACGATCGGAATCAGCACCGCGGCCGGCTTGGTGGCGGCGACGCCGGCGCGCTCCCATGAGACCGGATCGAGATCGAGATCGCCGCGGCGTACGCCCTGTGCCGCCGGATCGGTCAAAGCCGGCGGCACGTCGAGATTAAGCCGCGCCCGCGCCCGCTCGAAAAAATCCGCCGTCGCCGGATGTGCCGATGGTGCCGCTTGGTCGTTCACGCAAACTCCCTCACCTGGTCGGCCGGCGCCATGGCAAAGAACACGCCCATCGAGGCGACGCCGAACATCGCTTTGCCGTCGACCTCGCGCTCCTCGCCGATTTCGACAAGATCGAAGAACAGCGCGCGCGTCACCTTGGCCCACAAATCGCGGCGCACGTGCAGATAAGGCTTCAGCCCGCCGGTGCCGGCTTCCGGCTCGAAGCGCAGCGCATGTTGCGGTCCGCAAGCCACCCAATCGTCGACATTGGTGCGGAAGTGCAGCACGCGGCCTTCGGCGCCGTTCTCGACGTTGAGCTCGACGGCGAGGAACGGCGCGTCGTCGACCGTGATGCCGCACTTCTCCACCGGCGTAACCAGGAAATAACCGTCGCCCTCGCGCTTGAGCACGGAAGCGAACAATTTTACCAATGCCGGCCGTCCGATCGGCGTCTTCATGTAGAACCAGGTGCCGTCGGTGGCGATGCGCATATCGAGATCGCCGCAGAACGGCGGGTTCCAGCGCTCGACCGGCGGCGGCCCCTTGCCGGCGCGCGCTAGCGCGCCTGTGATCGCCTCGAGGCCGGGTTGCCCTTCCTTCGCCATGGTTTGCCTGGAACCTAACCCTCGGACATGAGTCCGGGGGCGAGATTATTCGAGGTTTTGCGATCGCCAAGCTGCATCGGGCCGCCGTTTTCCAAGTTGTGATCCCTGTGGATGAAGAATCGACGCAAGGTCTGCGTTGTCGCGGGCTGGCGTGTATATTGCATGATGTATGCCCAATAGCAGTGCAATGCAGCCTGCCGTAGATTCGCGCCTATGGCGCGGATCGTCGCTGGCGCAAGAATACGGCCAAATAACAAGGAGTTAGCCATGCCCGTTGCTGGCGGAGACGGTCTCGAAAAGCTCGAAGACATGATCGTGCGGACCGCCGAATCGACCGCGGCCCATGTCACCGCGGCCAAGGCGGCGATCGGCATGGTGATCTTCGGCCAGGACAAGGTGGTCGAGCAGGCGCTTGTCACCATCCTGTCCGGCGGCCATGCGCTGCTGCTCGGCGTGCCCGGCCTTGCCAAGACCAAGCTGGTCGAAACCTTAGGCATCGTCCTTGGCCTTGACGCGCGGCGCATCCAGTTCACGCCCGATTTGATGCCGTCGGATATTCTCGGCACCGAAGTGCTGGAAGAAAGCCAGACCGGCAAGCGCAGCTTCCGCTTCATCTCCGGTCCGGTGTTCGCACAGCTTCTGATGGCCGACGAGATCAACCGCGCCAGCCCGCGCACCCAGTCGGCGCTCTTGCAGGCGATGCAGGAGCAGCATGTCACCGTCGCCGGCACGCGGCATGATCTGCCAAAACCGTTCCACGTGCTGGCGACGCAAAATCCGCTGGAACAGGAAGGCACCTATCCGCTGCCGGAAGCACAGCTCGACCGCTTCCTGATGGAAATCGACGTCGGCTATCCCGACCGCGACGCCGAACGCAAAATTCTGTTCGAGACCACGGGCTCGGAAGAAACCCGCGCCAAGCCGGCGATGACCGCCGAGGAGCTGATGGCGGCGCAGCGGCTGGTGCGGCGGCTGCCGGTCGGCGAATCCGTGGTCGAAGCCATTCTCGCTTTGGTGCGCTCGGCGCGCCCGGGTCCCGAAGGCGGCGACGCCGCCAAGATGATCGCCTGGGGACCAAGTCCGCGCGCCAGCCAGGCGCTGATGCTCGCGGTGCGCGCCCGCGCCCTGCTCGACGGCCGGCTTGCGCCCTCGATCGACGACGTGCTCGATCTTGCCGAACCGGTGCTCAAGCACCGCATGGCGCTCACGTTTACCGCGCGCGCCGAGGGCGAGACCATCGAGGCCGTGGTCGGCCGCTTGAAGTCGCGGATCGGATAGCGGATGGCGGCCGAGCCCAAGCGCACCTTCCAGGACAGCGCGGCGGTCGGACGGGCAGTCGGCGCCGGCCGGACATTGGCCGCCAGCATGCCGCGGCTCATTCTCGAGGCGCGACGGGTGGCGGCGACCGTCATCCACGGCCTGCACGGCCGCCGCCGCGCCGGGCCGGGCGAGAATTTCTGGCAATACCGCCGCTTCATCTCCGGTGAGCCGGCATCGCGCGTCGACTGGCGGCGCTCGGCGCGCGACGATCATCTCTATGTGCGGGAGCTCGAATGGGAAGCCGCGCATACGGTGTGGATCTGGCCCGACCGCTCGCCGTCGATGAATTTCGCCTCACAGCTGGCTCGCGACACCAAACTATTCCGCACATTGGTCATGACGTTGGCGCTGGCCGAGGTTCTGGTCGAAGCCGGCGAGCGCGTCGGCATTCCCGGCCTGACGCGGCCGACCGGCAGCCGCAACGTCATCGAGCAGATGGCGCAGGCGATTGCGCACGATCGCGCCGAGCGGGCCAGCCTGCCGCCGAGCTTTGCACCCTCCCCGCTCGCCGAAGTCGTGCTGCTGTCCGACCTGTGGAGCGAAATCGCCGACGTGCGGCGCACCGTCACCCAGCTCTCCGGCAGCGGCGCCCGCGGCCATGTGGTGCAGATCGTCGATCCGGCCGAGGAGACGTTCCCGTATTGGGGCCGCATCGAATTCGTCGAGCCGGAAGGCGGCGGCCGCATCACCGCCGGCCGCGCCGAGACCTGGCGCGATAATTACACCGCGCGCGTTGCGCGCCACCGCGCCGAAATCCGCGCCGAGACCGATCGGCTCGGCTGGAGCTTCACCATTCACCGCACCGACCGGCCGGCGAGCGAGCTTTTGCTGGCGCTGCATGCCCGCATCGGCACCGCGGCGGCAGACAGCGAATTTCGGCCGCGGCCGGCGGCTCACGCAACGACCGATGCAACGGCCGAAGCAACGGTGACCGCATGATCGGCGGATTGCCCATCGGCTTTGCCCAGCCGCTCGTTCTGATCGGCCTGTTGACGCTGCCGGTGCTGTGGTGGCTGCTGCGGCTGATCCCACCGCGGCCGCGCCGCATCGATTTCCCGCCGACGCGGCTCTTGCTCGAAATCGCGCCCAAGGAAGAGACGCCGGCGCGTACGCCGTGGTGGCTCACGCTGATGCGGCTCGTGCTTGCCGCACTCGTCATCATCGCCGCCGCCGGCCCGCTGTGGCATCCGACGCTCGCGACGTCGACGTCGCGTGGCCCGATCGGGATCATGATCGACGACGGCTGGGCCGCCGCCGCCACCTGGGATGCCCGCGTGCGCACCGCCAACGACATCATCGCCCGCGCCGAGGACGATCGCCGCGCCGTGGCGATCATTCCGCTTTCCGAAGGCACCCGCGATATTTCGCTCGAGCCCGCGAGCTCGGCGCGCGTCCGTCTGAACCAGATGAAGCCGAAGCCGCATACCATCGATCGCTCGGAAGCGCTGCCGGCGATTTCCCAGTTCCTCGCCGCCGTGCACGACGTCGATCTGGTATGGCTGTCCGACGGCACCGACCTCGGCCGCGGCTCGGACTTCATCAAGGCGCTGGCGCAAGCCCTCGATAACCGTCCGATCACCATCATTGACGGCGGCATTGCCGGCGCCCGCGCGCTGGCCGCAGCGGACAATGCCGCAGGCGCCTTGAGCGTAAAGGTGTTGCGCGCCTCGACGGCGGCTGCGGAAACCGGCACGGTGCGCGCGCTCGATTTGAAGGGCCTGCCGCTCGGCGAAGCGGCCTTTACGTTCAAGGGCTCCGATCGCGAGACCGAGGCGCAGTTCGCGCTGCCGGTCGAGATCCGCAACGACATTTCCCGCATCGAGATTTCCGGCGAGCGCTCCGCCGGCACCGTGCAATTGCTCGACAAGCGCTGGCGCCGCCGCACCGTCGGTATCGCCTCGGGCGCCAGCGTCGAACTGGCGGAGCCGCTGTTGTCGTCGAGCTATTACATCGTGCGCGCGCTCAATCCCTTCGCCGACGTGCGGCTCGCCCAAGGCGAGGCGCCGGCGGACGCGGTGGCGCATTTCCTCGATCAGAATTTGCCGATGCTGATCCTCGCCGACGTCGGCAATGTCACCGGCGACGCCCACGATCGCCTGGCGCGCTGGGTCGAGGACGGCGGCGTGCTGGTGCGTTTCGCCGGCCCGCGGCTCGCCGCGTCCGACGACGATCTGGTGCCGGTAAAACTGCGGCGCGGCGGCCGCATCCTCGGCGGCAGCCTGAGCTGGGACAAGCCGCAGCCGCTGGCGGCATTTTCCCGCGAGAGCCCGTTCAACGGCATGGCAGTGCCGGGCGACGTCACCGTCACCCGCCAGGTGTTGGCGGAACCGGACGCCACGTTGAGCGACAATACCTGGGCGACGCTGGCCGACGGCACGCCGCTGGTTACCGCGGCGCGCCGCGGCAAGGGTTTGATCGTGCTGTTCCACGTCACCGGCGACACCCGCTGGTCCGATCTGCCGCTGTCGGGCGCTTTCGTCGAGATGCTCCGGCGCATCGTGGCGCTTGCCGGCACCACCAGCGTGACCGACGCCGCCAAGGCCGAGACCAAGACCGTGCACGAAGTCGTGCCGCCGAGTCGCGTCCTCGACGGTTTCGGCAATTTCATCGCGCCGCCGCCGACCGCGCGGCCGGTGCCGTCGGATTTTTCCGCAAGCGCCACGGCCGACCATCCGCCCGGCTTCTACGGCTCGGCCGAGGGTCTCATCGCCGTCAACACGCTGGCCCCCGCCGATCGCCTGGCGCCGCTCGACTTCACGCCGCTCGCCAATGCGCGCCATGAAATCTACCGCATCAGCGAGCCGCAGGATCTGCGCGGGCCGATCCTGCTCACGGCGCTTTTTCTGTTCCTGCTCGATAGCGCAGTGGTGCTGTTCCTCGGCGGCGGCATTCAGCGGCTCATTCCGGATTTCTTGCCGCGTTTCTTGCCGCGCTTCTCGCGTGCCACCGCCGGCATGGCGATTCTCATCGCGGTTCTCGCGCTGGCGCCAAACCAGGCGCGCGCCGAAGACATCCGGGTCGGCAATGTGCCGGCATCGGCGCTCGAAACCAAGCTCGCTTACGTGATCACCGGCAATGCCGAGGTCGACAATATCAGCAAAGCCGGCCTCGCCGGATTGACGCTGTTCCTGGCGCAGCGCACCGCGCTGGAGCCCGGCGACCCGATCGGGCTGGACATCGCGCGCGACGAGCTGGCGTTTTATCCGCTGATCTATTGGCCGATCGCGCCCGGCGCGGCGCGGCCGACCGAAGCCACCTTGAAGCGCATCGACACCTACATGAAGGACGGCGGCACCGTGCTGTTCGATACCCGCGATGCCGTGGTGGCGCCGCCCGGTCCGGGCGGCGAGACGCGCAGCCCGGGGATGCTGGAGCTGCGCAACATCCTGTCCTCGCTCGATCTGCCCGAGCTCGAGCCGGTGTCGCGTGATCACGTCTTGACCAAGACGTTCTATCTGCTGCGCGACTTCCCCGGCCGTTTCAACAGCGGCCAGCTCTGGGTCGAGGCGCTGCCGAACGCGGACGAAGACCGCGCCGGCCGTCCGGCGCGCGGCGGCGACGGCGTGTCCTCCATCATCATCACCTCGAACGATCTGGCCGGCGCCTGGGCGACGCGGTCCGACGGCCAATCCATGCTGCCGATGGTCGAGGGCGAGCCGGGCCAGCGCCAGCTTGCATTCCGCGCCGGCGTCAACATCGTCATGTACACGCTGACCGGCAACTACAAAGCCGATCAGGTGCACGTGCCGGCGCTGCTGGAACGGTTGGGGCAATAGGAGAGAGAGCTTGAATCTCGGTATTGCGTTCGCCCCGCTCGTCGCCGAACCCGTCTTGTGGGCGGCGCTGGCCGCGGCCGTCGTGCTGGCGCTGCTGCTGTTCGTGTCGCGCAGCCGCGGCGCCACGATCCGCGCCTTGGCGCTGGGGCTGGTCGTGCTGGCGCTCGCCAATCCGTCGCTCACCCGCGAGGACCGCGATCCGCTGTCTTCGGTCGCCGTCGTCGTGGTCGACAAGAGCCCGAGCCAGAATTTCGGCGACCGCACGCGGCAGACCGAAGCGGCGCGCGCCGCCGTGGTCGAACGGCTCAGCCATATTCCAGGCCTCGACGTGCGCGTCGTCGAAGCCGGCCAGTCCGACGGCGAAACCGACGGCACGCGGCTGTTCACCGCGCTCGGCACGACGCTCGCCGACGTGCCGGCCGACAGGGTCGCCGGCGTCATCATGATCACCGACGGCCGCGTCCACGACGTGCCGCAAGATACCGGCGCGCTCGGCTTCGCCGCGCCGATCCACGCGCTGATCACCGGCACCAAGGACGAGCGCGACCGCCGTGTGGCTTTGATTGCCGCGCCACGCTTCGGCATCGTCGGCCAATCGCAGACCATCACGTATAAGGTCGAGGACCAGGGCGCCAAGGAAACCAGCGCCGCGGTGACCGTGCGCCGCGACGGCGACATCATCGAAACCCGCAACGTTCCGGTCGGCACGCCGCAGAATGTCGATATTGCGATCCCGCACGGCGGCCAGAACATCGTCGAGATCGAAGCGGCGCCGCTGCCCGGCGAGCTCACCACGGTCAATAACCGCGCCGTGGTCACCATCGACGGCGTGCGCGACAAGCTGCGCGTGCTCCTGGTCTCCGGCGAGCCGCACGCCGGCGAACGCACCTGGCGCAACCTGCTGAAATCCGACGCTTCCGTCGATCTCGTGCATTTCACCATTCTCCGCCCGCCGGAAAAGCAGGACGGCACGCCGATCAACGAATTATCGCTGATCGCATTCCCGACCCGCGAACTGTTCCAGCAGAAGATCGGCGAGTTCCAGCTCATCATCTTCGACCGCTATGCGCGGCAAGGCGTGCTGCCGATCATCTATTTCGACAACATCACCCGCTATGTGCGCGACGGCGGCGCGGTGCTGGTCGCGGCCGGGCCCGATTACGCGAGCCAAACCAGCCTGTGGCGCACGCCGCTCGACGCCATCCTGCCGGCGGAGCCGGACGGCAACGTCACCGACCAGGCATTCCGACCGAGCCTCACCGAGCTTGGCCGGCGTCATCCGGTGACGCGCGGCCTCGACGGCGCCAACGCCAATCCGCCGAACTGGAGCGAATGGTTCCGCGTCGTCGACACCCGCAACACCACCGGCACGGCGGTGATGCAGGGGCCGGACCAAAAACCGCTCCTGGTGCTGTCGCGCGAAGGCGAAGGCCGCGTGGCGCTCTTGCTGTCCGACCACATCTGGCTGTGGGCGCGCGGTTTTGAAGGCGGCGGCCCGCATCTCGATCTGCTGCGCCGGCTGTCGCATTGGCTGATGAAGGAGCCCGACCTCGAAGAAGAGGCGCTGCGGCTGAAAATGAGCGGCCGCAATCTCGTGGTGCAGCGGCAGACCATGGCCGACGGCGTCGCCGACGTGACGCTGACCTCGCCGTCGGGCACCTCGCGCACGCTCAAGCTCGAGCCGACCGAACCGGGGGTGTGGGAAAAGAGCATCGTCGCCGATGAGCTCGGGCTGTGGCGCGCCACCGACGGCAAGCTCAATGCGCTCACCAATATCGGCCCGGCCAATCCGCGCGAATTCGCCGAAGTCACATCCACGCTGGAAGTTCTGGCGCCGATCGCCAACGCCACCGGCGGCGCGGCGCGCCGGCTCGACGACGGCTCTGGCTTAAGCGTGCCGCGCATCCTCGCCGTGCGCTCCGGCGGCACTTTTAGCGGCGACGACTGGATCGGCCTGAAAATGCGCGACGCCAGCGTGGTGCGCGGCATCGGCGTGCTGCCGGTGTTCGCCGGCCTGCTCGGGCTGTTGCTCTTGATCGGCAGTCTCGCCGGCACCTGGGCGCGCGAAGGCCGATAATCTGTACAATGGCGGCATGCGCCAGGCCTTGCTGCGCCAAACTTTATGCCTTCACCCGGACTCGCATTGCGCCGCCGCGACAGGCATCGCAGTGGACGTGGCGCTGCCGCGCCCGGGCAGTTTGATCCTGTCCTATGTCGTGAGCGGCAAGATCAGCGAGCTGCGCATGCCGCCCGTCGTTGCGGCTGGGCGCAGCGATGAGCTGTGGCGGCACACCTGCTTCGAGGCGTTCGTCCGGACTTCGCCCGGTCGCGAATATTACGAATTCAACTTTTCACCCTCGACGCAATGGGCGGCATATCGATTCGACAACTATCGCAGCGGAATGCGTGTCGCGAGCGAGATCGGCGCGCCGCGGATCGAGGTGCGATCGACTGCCGAGTCTTATACATTGCAGGCCGCGCTGGAGTTCGATGGGTTATCGTCTCCCTTCAATCTCGGGCTGTCGGCGGTGCTTGAAGAAGCAAACGGCCGCAAATCCTATTGGGCCCTGACGCATGCGCCCGGCAAGCCGGACTTTCATCATGCCGATTGCTTTGCGCTTGAATTGTCCTAAACCGTAACGCCATGAAATTCGGCATCGATCGCCTTATCGCCGAACCCGCGTTGCGCGCGCCGCTTCACGGCAGGCGGGTTGCCTTGCTGGCGCATCCCGCTTCGGTCACGGCCGAGCTTACGCATTCGCTCGATGCGCTGGCCGCGTGCGGCGACGTCAAGATCGCGGCCGCCTTCGGCCCGCAACATGGCCTGCGCGGCGACAAGCAGGACAACATGGTCGAGTCGCAAGACTTCAATGATCCGGCGCATGGCATCCCGGTGTTCAGCCTGTATGGCGAAGTGCGCAAGCCGACGGACGCGATGCTGGAGACATGCGACGTCATCCTCGTCGATTTGCAGGATTTGGGCTGCCGCATCTACACGTTCATCACCACGCTGCGCTACGTGCTCGAAGCGGCGGCGCAGCGCGGCAAAGCGGTGTGGGTGTTGGATCGGCCGAATCCGGTCGGCCGGCCGGTCGAAGGTTTGACCTTGCGCGCCGGCTGGCAAAGTTTTGTCGGCGCCGGGCCGTTGCCGATGCGCCATGGGCTCACGCTGGGCGAATTGGGTTCGTGGTTCGTCAACACGCTCGAGCTCGACGTCGAGTATCGCGTCATCGAGATGCAAGGCTGGCAGCCCGAAGCCGCGCCGGGATTCGGCTGGCTGCTTGGCGAACGCAGCTGGATCAATCCCAGCCCCAACGCGCCGAATTTATCGATGGCGCGCGCCTATGCGGGCACCGTGATGGTCGAGGGCACGACGCTCTCGGAAGGGCGTGGCACCACGCGGCCGCTCGAACTGTTCGGCGCGCCCGATATCGATGCGCGGCGCGTCATCAAGGACATGCACGCGCTTTCGCCGCAGTGGCTGCGCGGCTGCGTCTTGCGCGATTGCTGGTTCGAACCGACGTTCCACAAGCACGTCGGCAAGCTTTGCCACGGCGTGCAGATCCACACCGAAGGTCGCAGCTACGATCACCACGCCTTCAAGCCCTGGCGCATCCAGGCGCTCGCGTTCAAGGCGATCCGCCGTTTGTATCCGGACTATCCGCTTTGGCGCGATTTTGCTTACGAGTATGTGCACGGCAAGCTCGCCATCGACGTCATCAATGGCGGCCCTTTGCTGCGCGAATGGGTGGATGATGCGCGCGCGACGCCGCAAGATTTGGAAGCGCTGGCCATTGCGGACGAAGAGGCTTGGCTGAGCGAGCGGCAAGGACTACTGCGGTACTGACGTAGCCCGGGTTGAGCGCAGCGAAACCCGGGGATGCTGATTCCTGGATTTCGCGGCGCTCAATCCAGGCTACGAAGCTTCCCACTCCGGCCGCACCGGACCTGACACGCCCTCAAAGGCGCCATCGACAAGCTCGGCGACCAGAAGCCGCGCCGGGTCGACCGGGCCGGGCATGACGGCGCGCCCCGGCGTCACGCGCTTGAAGCCGGATTTGCCGTAATACGGCTCGTCGCCGACCAGGAGCACGAGCTTGTGGCCCTTGGCGGCTGCTTCTTTCAGCGCCCGTTCGATCAAGGCCTGGCCGACGCCGCGCTCGCGGAATGCCGGCTCGACGGTCAGCGGGCCGAGCAGGAGCGCTTTGGTGTCGCCGATGCGAATCGGCGACAGCCGCACCGAGCCGACCAACAGCGTGCCGGTACGCGCCGTGAACGACACGTCGAGCCGATGCGCCACCTGCTCGCGCAGCCGGTAGGCGGTCTTGGCGTAGCGGCCGGGGCCGAAAGTGCGCTCGTTGAGGCGGTCGATCGCCGGCGCGTCGCCCGCGGTCTCGGGCAGGATGGTGAGCGAGAGATCGTTCATCGCGCCGCGCCTAGCATCTCGGTTGTCCGCGGTCCAGTCGGAGCGCGACCGCCGTCGCGTTGCGCTGCCCTATCGCCGGGCGGCGGAATGATTAGATTTAAGCCCTGAAACAGTGGAGATGACGATGGGCCTCCTCGTCGACGGCGTCTGGCAAGAGGACGTTTCGCGCACCAGCAACGGCCGCTTCATCCGGCCCGGCACCGTCTACCATAATTTCGTCACCCCTGACGGCAGCCCGGGCCCGAGCGGCCAGGGCGGATTTGCCGCCGAAGCCGGCCGCTATCATCTCTATATTTCGCTGGCCTGCCCGTGGGCGCACCGCACCCTGATCTTCCGTTCGCTGAAAGCCCTCGACAACGTCATCTCGGTTTCGCTGACCGCGCCGCTCTACGGCAAGACCGGCTGGGAATTCGGCACCGCGCGCGGCGGCACGCCCGATACCGCCAACGGCAAAGACACGCTCGCCGAGGTCTATCTGCTCGCCGATCCGCAATATACCGGCCGCGTCTCGGTGCCGGTGCTGTGGGACAAGAAGCGCCGCACCATCGTCAACAATGAATCGTCGGAAATCATCCGCATGCTCAATTCGGCGTTCGAGGCTTTCACCAACGTGCACACCGACTATTATCCGGCCGAGCTGCGCGGCGAGATCGACCGCATCAACGACATCGTCTACCCGACCGTCAACAACGGCGTCTACCGCGCCGGCTTCGCCACCAGCCAGGACGCCTACGAGGAAGCGGCGCGCGGGATTTTTGCCACCTTCGATCAGCTTGAAGAGCGGCTGTCACGCCAGCGCTATCTGGCCGGCGGGCAGATCACCGAAGCCGACTGGCGGCTCTTCACCACGCTCGTGCGCTTCGACGCGGTCTATTACAGCCACTTCAAATGCAACCTGCGGCGCGTCGCCGATTATCCCAACCTGTCGAATTATCTGCGCGACCTTTATCAGGTGCCGGGCGTCGCCGAGACCGTGAGCCTTGAGCAGATCAAGCGGCACTATTACGGCAGCCAGCGCCAGGTCAATCCGACCGGCATCGTGCCGATCGGGCCGCTCCTCGATTTCACGCTGCCGCACGACCGCGGACGATTTGCATGAAAAGACGCGCCGCCTGCACGGGCGGCGCGCCAGGTGTTGCCTCAGTTCGGTCGTTTATCCGCGATCGTTATTCGCAGATGTCGACCAAACGCCAGCGTAAGCCATACGGCGTCGGCACCAGCTGCCGCTGCCAGCAGCTGTCGTAGCTATCATCATAGGCGTAGTAGTCCGGCCCGCCGAAGGCAAAGAGGCCGACGCCGCCGCGGAAGTGGCGGAAATGGCGGTCACGGTCGTGGTCGCGAGCAAATCCGTTGGCGGCGAAATTGCCTCGCCCGGCGAAATTGCCTCGCCCGGCGAAATTGCCTCGCGCCGCGAAGTTGCCTTGCGTTCCGCTAAAGGTGCCGCGGGTGCCGGCGAAATTGCTCGGGCCGCTCGGCCGCGCAAAGGTCGCGCCGCCACCGCCGCCAAAGCCGGCATTGCCGTGCGCCATCGCGGCGCCGCCGCCGCCCATGCCGCCACCGCCCATGTGGACGCCGCCACCGCCACCGCCACCACCGCCGCCAAATCCAGCGCCGCCGCCATGGTGCTGCGCCATTGCCGCCGTCGAAACCGTGCCCAGAGCCAATGCGGCCGCAAGGGCAATCATGTGTTTGCGCATGACTTATAACTCCCTGTCACCAGAGTTGGTTGTCCTGAAAGGAACAACGTTTCGGACAGGAGATGGTTGCAAGTTGCGGCGCACCCAAGATCAGATGAACCAAATGACAGGGAACCAGTGCGTCGGCGTTTTTACGGCGGAACTGCTACCAAATCGTCGCCGGAACACGCCCATCCAGCACTTCGGCGATGCGTTCCCGGGTGGCGCGGGTCGTTTCCGCCGGCAGCGCGTCGAGCGCGAAGAAGCCGTGCGCCACGATCTCGTGGTTCGGTTGCGGCGGCGCGCTCTGGCGGAACGAGCGCACGACATAAAGCGCAACATGATCGCGCCGCGAGACGCGGCGATTGAAATAGACGCCGAACAGCGGCGGCGGCTCGGCCAGTTCGATATTGCCCTCTTCGCGCAGCTCGCGCGCCAGCGCCACGGCGGCGGTCTCGCCGATCTCGACGCCACCGCCCGGCAGATGCCAGCCGGGGACGTAGCTGTGCATGACCAGAAACACCTTGCCGCTGCCGTCGATGACGACGGCGCGCACGCCGAGCGTCACGCCGCGGGAAAAGCGCCAATAGAAATGCAGCACCCGCCGGGTGACGGGCTCGAAGCGGCGGCGCAGCCAATCGAAATTCATGGACAAATCCACCCTGGGCAATAGATTAGAAGCATTCCAACGTGAACAACTGTCGGCTGCGGCCACAACGCGGTCCGAAAGCATGAGGTGTCGCCCGTGAAAAGCTTTGCCGAACTGAGCGAGCAGGAGGTGCTGGCGCTCGCCGTCTCCAACGAAGACGAAGACAGCCGCATCTACCGCTCCTTCGCCGACGCGCTACGCCAATCCTATCCCGACACGGCGGAAATGTACGACAAGATGGCGCAGGAGGAGATCGGCCATCATGACATGCTGCTCGATCTCTACCGCAAGAAATTCGGCGATTTTTTGCCGCTGATCCGAAGGCAAAACGTCAAAGGCTTTGTCGAGCGCCGGCCGATCTGGCTCAACCGGCCGCTGGCGATCGATGCCACGCGCAAATTCGCCGAGGAGATGGAGCTCGAGACCGCGCGGTTTTATCGCCGCGCCGCGGAGACGACGAAAGATGAAGCGATCCGCACGCTGTTGACCAAGCTCGCCGCCGCCGAGGACAAGCACGAGGAGCTGGCGCAGGAGCTCGGCAACAGGATTTCGCCGAAAGCGCGCGCCTCCGAGGACGAGACCGCAAAGCGCCTGTTCATGTTGCAATATGTCCAGCCGGGCCTGGCCGGCCTGATGGACGGCTCGGTCTCGACGCTGGCGCCGCTGTTCGCCGCGGCGTTTGCCACCCACAATACCTGGTCGACGTTTCTGGTCGGGCTTGCGGCTGCGATCGGCGCCGGCATTTCGATGGCGTTCGCGGAAGCCTTGTCCGACGACGGCTCGCTTACCGGCCGCGGCGCGCCGGTGGTGCGCGGCGCGGTGACCGGCTCGATGACGGCGATCGGCGGGCTCGGCCATGCGCTGCCCTATCTCATTCCCAATTTCTTTGTCGCCACCTCGCTCGCCTTCGTCGTGGTCGCGATCGAGCTTGCGGTGATTTCGTGGATCCGCATGCGCTACATGGATACGCCGTTCCTGCAGGCGGCCTTCCAGGTGGTAGTCGGCGGCGTGCTGGTGTTTGCCGCCGGCATCCTGATCGGCAGCTCGTGACGCAGCTGCACGTTTTCTTAATGATTTCACGTGGCATGATGCGGCCATGTTGACGCTCGCCCAGCTGTCCGATTGGCACCTTGCGTCGCGGCCGGCGCCGTCGGAGCTGATCGGCAAGCGCGGGCTCGGCTATATCAACTGGCATCGCCGCCGCAAGAAAGTCCATCGCCCGGACGTTCTCGACGCGACGATCCGCGATCTGAAAGCTGCCGCGTCCGACCACATCGCCGTGACCGGCGATCTGGTCAATCTGTCGCTGCCGGACGAATACAATCGCGCCCGCGGCTGGCTGCAGACGCTCGGGTCGCCGCGCGACGTCACCTTGGTTCCCGGCAATCACGACATTTACGTCCGCAGCGTCCAGCAGGCGCCGGCAAAATACTGGGCCGATTACATGCGCGGCGACGACGGCCTCGACCGCTTTCCGTATCTGCGCCGGCGCGGCAATGTCGCGCTGATCGGGCTGTCGACGGCGCTGCCGACGGCACCATTGCTGGCGACCGGCCGGCTCGGCAAGCGGCAGCTGGCGCGGCTCTTGGAGGTGCTCGACCAGACCCGCGGGCTGTTCCGCGTCGTGCTCATCCATCACCCGCCGGTGACGCCGCGGCAACGTTACCTGCGGCGCCTGGTCGATGCCGCCGACCTGCGCGGCGTGCTGGCCGATCAAGGCGCCGAGCTTTTGCTGCACGGTCACGATCACCACCGCGCGGTGATCTGGCTCGACGGGCCGCAGAAAAAAATTCCCGCAGTCGGCGTGCCGTCGGCGTCTGCCTATCGCAAGCATGGCGATGAGAACGCCGCCGGCTACAATTTATTCCGCATCGACGGCACGCTGGCCAAATGGAGCTGCGAAATGATCGCGCGCGAGCGCGATGCCGACGGCGCCATGCGCGAGGTAGAGCGACAGACGCTGCTTTAGGATTTGCGCTGCTTTAGAGCATGATCCCGAAAAGTGGATACCGGTTTTCGGAAAAGATCATGCTCCACTAAGATCTGCTGGCGAAGATCAGCGCCACCGCGATCAGCGTCACGATGCCGACCAGGAAGCCGAGCACCAGCGTGCCAAATGTGCGCCAGCGCCGGCGGCGCAGCGTGCGGCCGGCTTCGCCGCGGCTGACCCGGGTGATGAATTCCGGATCCTCGTCCAGCGCGCGCTGGCGTTCCACCAGGCGGCGCGCAACGTAAGATGTCACCGCTTGCACGATGTCGGCGATTTCGTGGGACTCGGCGAGCACGCGGCGGCCGATGCGGGTGTCGTGCAGGAAGCGGTAGACGCGCTTGTCGCGTCCCATGGCGATATGGGCGACCGAATCGATCCACAGCCGCGGCGTGTCGCCCCGGCTCACGCCGCGGTCGAACAGCTCGACCTCCGGCGCAATCTCGACAAACAGCGGGTTGAGCGCCTCGTTGAGAAGCTCGAGCCGGGCGAGCTCGGCGTCGCGCAGGTCGACCACGACGCTGGTGCGCTCGGCCGCCTCGACGCGCGCCTGATGCATCGCTTGCGTCAGCGGCGAAGGCGGCTCGGCGGCAGGCGCCGGCGCGTCGGACTTGCGCTTTCTACCCCACATCAAAAATCCGTCCGTTCCCTTGAGCCGATCATACACCAGCGGCTAGGCTCGCCGGAAGCAGTGGCGCGGCACGCAGCGCTAGTTTTCCGTTATCCTGAGGCGCGAGCGAAGCGAGCCTCGAAGGATGCCGGCCGAGGCGCCTCGGCCGTCGCCCTTCGAGGGCCGCTTCGCGGCCGCCTCAGGGTGACGGATAATGTTTACACGCACCGTCCACCATCCACTTCGACAATATTCCCGGTCAAAAACTCCGCATCCTTCGACGCCAGGAACAAAGCCGCGTTGGCAATGTCCTGCACCAGCGCCAGACGGCCGAGCGGCACGCTGGCGACGAATTTTTCGCGCTGGCCCGGCTTTGGGCCCAAAAAGCTCGGCAATAGCGGCGTCTCGGTGGCGACCGGCGCGATGGCGCAGACGCGGATTTTGTCTTCGGCCAATTCGCCGGCAAGGCCCTTGGTGATGGTGTGCACGGCGCCCTTGGTGCCGGCATAGGCCGAGGTGCCGGGCCGCGGCCGGATCGCCGCCGTCGAGCCGATATTGATGATGACGCCGCCGCCTGATTTGCGGAACACCGGCACCACCGCCTGGCAGCCCAAAAACACGCCTTTGACGTTGACGGCAAAAGTCCGGTCGAACTCCTCCTCGCCGATCTCCAGCATCGGCTTGTTGATGTGGGTCGTGCCGGCATTATTCACCAGAATGTCCAGCCCGCCGAACGCCGACAGCGTCTCGGCCACGGCGGCGGCGAAATCGGCTTTTTTGGTCACGTCGCAGCCGATCGCGATCGCGTTGTTGCCGATGGCACGGGCGGCGGCCTTCGCCGCATCGACATTGATGTCGGCGAGCGCCACGCGCGCGCCTTCGCGTGCAAAAGTTTCCGCGATGCATTTGCCGATGCCGGATCCGGCGCCGGTGACCAAGGCGGTCTTACCTTCCAGCCGCATTTTTCAACTCCCTTTCGGCACCACCCTGTAGGGTGGGTAAAATCGTCTGCTCTCATGTCACCGCGTGGGCATCGCGCAGCGACGATTTTGCCCACGCGGACGCGCATTCCCGGCGCGATGCCCACCCTACTTCGGCACGACGCCGTATTTTTTCGCCCAGCCGAGCCCGTCCTCGGTGCGCCTGCGCGGCTTGTATTCGCAGCCGATCCAGCCGGCGTAACCGGAGCGGTCGATCGCGTCGAACACGGCGGGATAATTGATCTCGCCTTCGTCGGGCTCGCCGCGGGTCGGCACGGCGGCGATCTGGACGTGGCCGATGACGGGGAAGAATTTTTCGAAGCGCTTGAGCAGATCGCCGCTCACGATCTGCACGTGATAGAAATCGAACTGGATGCGCACATTGGGCGCGCCGACCTTGGCGATGACATCGGCGGCGTGCTCGACGCGGCTCAAGAAATAGCCCGGCCGGTCGCGCGGATTGATCGGCTCGATCAACAGCGTGATGTCGGCCTTGGCGGCGTCTGCCGCGGCGCGCTCGAGGTTCTTGACGAAAACGGTCTCCGCCGCCGGCCGCTGTTCCGGCGGCACGGTGCCGGTCATGCAATGGATGGCGCGGCCGCCGATCGCCACCACATAATCGAGCGCGCGCTTGAACGCTGCGTCCCAATCGCGCTCGCGCCCCGGCAGCGCGGCAAGGCCGAATTCCGGGCATTGCGGCGTATTGACGCCGAGCTGGGTGAGGCCGTGGCGCTTGAGCTCGGCCGTCACCGCCGACGGCGCGATGTCATAAGGAAATTGCAGCTCGACCGCGGCAAAGCCCGCGGCGGCAGCGGCGCCGAAGCGCTCGATCAACGGGCGCTCGGTGAACAGATGGCCGAGATTGGCGGCAAAGCGCGGCATGGCGTTTCCTTGGGTGTCGATGAAAGGTAGCGCCTCATCCTGCCCCGCGATAGCGGCCACTCCATCCGCCCCCGCGAAGCGGGGGAGGGGGACCACCCGAGCACGCGCGCAGCGCGCGGAGGGTGGTGGAGGGGGCGCGGGACTCAACGCGCCGCAAGAATTTTTGTGATGTGCAAACATCTTCGCTCGCGCGCTTCTTCTGCGACGAGAGATCTTCGGCAACGACAACGAAGCTTAGAGTCCGGCGCCCCCTCCACCGCGCTTCGCGCGGTCCCCCTCCCCCGCTAGCGCGGGGGCGGATGGTGCGAGCGCTCGCGTTCTCGCGAAGCGCCCGCATCGGAGTGACGTGCCGGGCGAGGCGCGAAGCGGGAAAAGTCCGCTTCGCTATCCACTACTCGCCGCTTGCTTTTTTCTTCCCTTCACAAAATAAGAAGGGGAGGCAGAACGCCGACAGACGCAGATAAAACCGCCGCGCTTGCACGCGGCGCGCGCTCAGCGGAGCGCGCACGCCTGTCGGCGTTCCACCGCGGCTCTCACCTCAGGGAGTCTTTCATCCCAAAGGCTCGGCTTCAGGCCAGGCTTCCTGGGACGCGGTCTGAACGGGCGTTACCCGCCTTCGCCTGTCCCAGTCCAGGGAAGCACCTCCCACCCCGGTCGTCATGCCGGGAGACATGATGCCCAAGCCGCCCGGGAGCAGGCTGCAAACCCGCCCGCGGGCACCGCACCCGCTCCACCCTTCGGCTTGCCTCCGGAAGGCGTCCCTTAAGTGAGCAGGGTTTTTGTCTCGTAACCGATATAGAGACGCCTGTCAAGCGCTAGTCGCTTTCGTATTGACAGCATAGGATGATAAGCCTATAAATAACAATTAATGGGACAAAATGATGCACAAAGTCTGGCGTCTCAGTGAAACCAGTGGCGATGACAATCTCGGCCTCGTCTGCACCGAGCAAGGCTTGCTGCTCGGCCGCACGGCGCTGATCGAGCGGCGCGACGGGCGGTTTGTCGTGCGCGAGCGCATCGAACTCGAACGCCTGCTCAGCCGCGCCTACAGACGAGCGTTGGCGGTAAACCGGCTGATGCCCGGACTAGCGACCGTGGCATCCGCTCTGAACGCGAACGATCAAGGCCTGGCACGGATCGCTGCGGTGCATTTGCGGATTTCTGATTTGCCTGACCACGCCGCGCGCAACGAGATGGAGGCGGAGGACGTCCTCATCAAATCCGTGCGCCAGCGTGAATTAACCCTCGAAATTCGCAAAGCAAGCCCTGACGATCCGAAGCATCCCGGTTGGCCGGCCGGCACGGAAGGCGGACGTGGCGGACAATTTCGTCCGAAGGACGGGTCGGAAGCGGTCATCGCGCAGGACGTCATAGACCGCATCCGGCGCATCAAAGCACGACGTGCGCTGCGGACCGAAGCGCTTGCGGTGCTGCGCCTGGCTGCCGAGCTTTTGGTAGATGCAGTACCGGGTATCGGGCTTGTGGCCGAAGCGGCAACGCTGATCGATATGGCGAACACGATTGCCGAACTCAAAAAGCTCAAAATCGATGCCGACGCCGCTATCGAATTTGTCAAGCACGGCCCATATAGCCTCGAAGAACTACAAGTGAGTAGCAATTATGAGGAATTTTCGAGCTACGGCGATTTTATCAAGGACGCAGCGTATATTGCATTCCTGGTGAAGCGATTTGGCGGTGCGGGCAGCGGCAATCAGTATCATCACATCGTCACGCAAGGCGGCGCGAACAATAAAATCCCGGCGGAGCGCCTGCAAAATACCGACAATGTCATCCCGCTCCCGACCCTGTTGCATGAGGCCGTCAATGGGGATTATTCCCGTTTTGATAAGGACAAAGGCATGACAAAATACCAATGGCTGCAAACTCAACCCTACGAAGTCCAACGCGAGGAGGGACTAAAGATTCTGCGGGAATTGCATATCCTGAAGTAGACATTCGGGCGCATAGGTCGGTGGGGTGTTGCCATGGAAATCGATGACGCGATCGTCCAATTGGGAGCGAAGCTCGACGCGTGGCTGGACGGCAATCTCGCGACCATTTCAACGATGGACCGTGTGGCACAGTTCAAGGCGCTGCTCGCCGGAATAGAGATATCTAATGAACTCGATCGCCTTAAGGTCAAGGGATTGGCGGCCATCACCGCGCTGCTGAATCGTCAGGATGCTGTGACCGAAGACGAACGTGTCGCAACGCTGGTGCGCGGCTTTGAATTCGGCTCAAAATTGGCATGTACGCTCCATGACGAATTACTGGACGTGAGCGGCGAGACCAAGGTTTTACGGCTGGTAAAAGCTATCGTCGATAGATTGGATACGGTCGGCTCAGGCCGGGCAGCCCTCGTCGTGCTTCTCGACCATCCCGACGCCACAGTGCGTGCTCACGCGGGAGCGTCTCTGCTGCGCTTGATGCCCGACCGCGTCGTCCCGATTCTTCGGGACATCGAGGAAAAGGAGCGCGGCAACAGCGCCCATTTCACCGCGTACAACGCAATCCTCTATTGGCAACACGAGGGCAAGCCCGGAACAAGCTAGGTAGTTCGAAGGCGGCCAGGCGCTTCTGGATCACCCGGATTTCACTTCGTTCAATCCGGGCTACGCTTGCTACGACGTGCAACGCGAGGAAGGCCTCAAGATTCTGCGGGAATTGCATATCCTGAAGTAGATATGCGGACATAAGGATCATCGGTCGGAGGTTGCCATGGAGATTGATGACGCCATCGTCCAATTGGGAGCGAAGCTGGACGCGTGGCTGGATGGCAATCTGGCGACCATTTCGTCGATGGACCGAGTGGCACAGTTTAAGGCCCTGCTCGCCGGCATCGAAATAACCAAGGAACTCGATCTCCTCAAGGCGAAGGGATTGGCGGCGATCACTGCGCTGCTCGATCGCCAGGATGCGGCGACGGAAGACGAACGTGTCGCGTCGCTGATCCGTGGATTTGAATTCGCCGCCAAATTGGCCGACACGCTTCACGACGAACTGCTGGACGTGAACGGCGAGACTGCGGTTTTACGCCTCAAAGGAGCAATCGTCGATAAATTGGATACGCTCGGCTCCGGTCGAGCAGCTCTCGCTGTGCTTCTCGACCATGCTGATGCCGGAGTGCGTGCCCAGGCGGGCGCTTCCCTGCTGCGTTTGATGCCCGAACGAGTGCTCCCGATCTTGCGTGAGATCGAGGAGGAGGGGGATTGGGAGAGTGCCGGCTTCAGGGCGCATTGGGCGATCGTCGGCTGGGAGCGCGAAGGGATGCACAACAAAAAGTCAGAGCCACCAACGTGACATCGTGCTTGGCAAGGCGGATCGGTCGGAGGTTGCCATGGAGATTGATGACGCCATCGTCCAATTGGGAGGGAAGCTGGACGCGTGGCTGGATGGCAATGTCGCGACCATTTCGTCGATGGACCGAGTGGCACAGTTTAGGGCCCTGCTCGCCGGCATCGAAATAACCAAGGAACTCGATCTCCTGAAGGCGAAGGGATTGGCGGCGATTACTGCGCTGCTAGATCGCCAGGATGGAATTGCTGAAGACGAACGCGTCGCGTCGCTGGTCCGCACCTTTGAATTCGCTGCCAAGCTGGCAGCTACTCTTAGTGACGAATTGATGGACACGAACGGCTACAACGAAGTAACTGGCCTCATGATAGCGATCGCCAATGCATTGGATGCGACCGGCTCTGGCCGGGCCGCCCTCGCCGTGCTTCTCGACCACGCCGACAACAGGGTGCGTGCTTTCGCGGGGGTCTATCTGATGGATTCGATGCCCGATCGCGTGCTCCCGATCCTTCGCGACATCGAGGCGAAGGAGCACGGCAACAATGCCCATTTCAACGCGCATTGTGGCGTCCTTAGCTGGGAGCACGAAGGGAAATACAAAAAGTCAGAGCCACCAACGTGACATCGTGCTTGGCAAGGCGGATCGGATAGGAGGTGGCCATGGAAATCGATGACGCCATCGTCCAATTGGGAGCGAAGCTGGACGCGTGGCTGGATGGCAATCTCGCGACCATTTCATCGATGGATCGTGCGGCGCAGTTTAAGGCGCTGCTCGCCGGCATCGAAATAACCAAGGAACTCGACCTCCTGAAGGCGAAGGGAATGGCGGCGATCACCGCATTGCTCAAGCGCCAGGGCACGGTGACTGACGAGGAACGCGCCGCCTCACTGATCAAGGCCTTTGAATTTGCAGCCAAGCTGGAGGGCGCCCTTAAGGACGAATTGCAGGACATCGACGGCGCGAACAACTTAGTGACTCTCATGGATGAAATCACCAAAGCACTAGATACGACCGGTCCCGGCCGGGCCGCCCTCGCCGGGTTTCTCGATCACCCTGACGATAGGGTACGGTCTTCGGCAGGAGCATACTTGTTGAGCGTAGGCTTGATGCCGGAGCGGGTGCTGCCGGTCCTCCATGAGATCGAAAACAAAGGGCTTGGCGACTGTGCCGACTTTACGGCGCATTGGGCGATCGTCCACTGGGAGCGCGAGGGGAAATATGGCGTGAAGCCTGAATAATTCGGCGATCGCGGCGCGGTCAAACCAAAGACGTGGATGGCCGGAACAAGTCCGGCCATGACGATGGGCAGCGAGCGTAGCCCGGATGGAGCGGAGCGTAATCCGGGATTGCCGCGAGGCGTCGATGCCGCCCCAGATTTCGCTCCGCTCCATCCGGGCTACGCTCGCTATAGATCGTGTGTTCGCGAGTTGTTTTGCGACAAGCGCTCTATCACGACACTGCTTTTCGACGGCGGGACAGTTCCGACGGCGACATAAAAAACGGGCGTTCCTAAAAACGCGAATAGGCGAATAGTTGCGACAATGAACATTCGACGTCCAAACGGATACAGCCCTAGGCCTAATTGATGCAACCATGGCGCAGCTCGATGGACTGATGTATCTCCGCCAACAAAATAATCGCGGATGTCAAGATTATCTATATTACTCGGCGCGGTCTTAAGGTCGATAAACTCAGTAACGAGAGAATCAAAATTCTCGGGTAGAATTTCTGCCGCGGCAAACGCATAGCCAATTTTTGCGAGAAGCCTCGCGAACAATAGGCTATCTAAAACTGGCGTTGAGAATTGGGATATTCTCAGCTTCTTAATGGAAGATGTTTCGGCATTGATATTTATCAAGCACGCGCCAGCGATGCCGTGAAGTGATCGCGGTCTTCCGGTCAATATCCCAGGAGGACCAAAATACGGGAGAAATAACACTGTGGGATGGTCCTTAATCGGCATCGGAAATGCGAAGTCCTGGCCATCTACCGTCCTAAAAATTTTAAAATTGCCTTTTAGTATTGGCTTACGGCCTTTGGCTCTAATGTCCTTGTGCTTCCTCGTTGCGTCGAACAACTCGGAAACAATTTTTGTCTCGATGCCCGATGTGATTCGCTCATGGTTATGGCAACTGGCTTTTGGAATAATTAATGCGGCGCCCAGTGAGCCTGGAATTATGTGTTCTTCTCCTAGATCGCGATCTAGCGCGTCGGAATATTTTGTTACGCCGCAATAAATACATTTTGTCGCTGGCGCATATTCCAAAGTCTCCGCATTCGGGGGGATGCCTATACGTTTGGATTCAATAAATGGCTGTGCAAACGGGTACCCCAGTGCTGGCGTTAGAGGTACGTTTAGACCCGACAATGGAACGTAATTCACAGAGTTTAATGGTGGCGCAGCACCACCGCTGATGTTAACCCACAAATAGCGCGCTTCGAATCCGACGGAGGCGCTTACACCTGGGCGGTTTGGGTCTGACATGAGCAAAGCTAGTGTTCAGCGATACAACAAGGACGAAACACAGCAAGCGCAGTCCGGATGGAGCGGAGCGAAATCCGGATCGGCGGTCTCGTCCTAAACAGCGGCCCCGGGCTGGCGATGGCGAGCAGGCCGTCAGTCGATTTCAGTGGCTAATTGACGGCGGCACGTCACAACCAGCCAGACGGCAACGGAATAGTGATCTTCGTGCGTGTCGGGGTATGTTCAATGGCAATGCCGCATCGCCGAATATCAAAACCGCTGCTGAACCCGTTGCTAAACGCGCCGCCTTTGCAGTCGCGACTGATATGAACCTGAGTTGAGGTCGAGGCCAAGGCGCCGACAAAGGCGACGATTAGCGCCGCCCAGACCGCCCAACGAAGCCACGCGTTCGGCGGCCACAAGAATCGACCAGCCGGAACGGCAACAGATTCAAACGCCCGCTTTAGCCGTCGCATTGCTAATCGTCCTTTTCCGTCATATGGGCGCACCAGCCGCACATTCCGGTTTCAAAATAGGTCGTTATCTCTTCCGCTAATGGTTTTTCTCCGCAGCGGTCACAAGCCCAACGCTGTCGCCGCTCCGCGTAGCTGTTCCGGTCCAGCTTTAAAGTTTTCGTTGCCATATCTGCTTGCCCGATTCTCGTTGCGTTCTGGGACAAGTAAGGCAAGGGGGTTCGGGCTTGGCAAGAGGCCAAGCGGATTGCCTAAATTAAGTCACTTTCCAGCGTCCCAACATCCCCTCCACCACGTCACGACGGTTCTGTCGCTTCGACAGCGCCAAGCTTCAACATCGGCGCCAAAGCCTTCAATCAACGCGGGCTCGGTGAACCGACGGCCGCGTTTGGCCGCCGCGGGTTGGCGTCGCCCACTTGAAAGTGGGCAATTACCCACTATCTCGCCCACTGTTGCGGTGGGCAAATTTGTGGTTGACCCCCTGCCCCACCCTTGGTTCGCTCAAGCACAGCCAGCCGCGCGTCATAACAACAAAGTCCGAAAACACCGGCGCGCGGCATCGAGGCGGAAACGTCAGGGACGCGTGCCATGAACGCGCAACAGCTGCTTGCCGAAATTTCCGACTATTGCCGGCGCACGGGCTTAGCCGAATCCACCTTCGGCCGCCGCGCGGTCAATGACGGCAAGCTTGCGGCGCGGCTGCGCAATGGCGGCCGCATCACCACCGACACGCTCGATCGCATTCACGGCTTTATGCAGTCGAACCCGGCCTTGGAACAGGGCGCGGGGGCGCGCCCGGCGATCATCGAGCGCGCCCACGCGCCGCGCCCCGCTGCCGCGGCGACCGCGCCCGCTGTATCGCTAAGGCCCGACGATCCGCAGCGCAATTTCCGCTTCTTCGACAACCGGCAAAAATATCTCCTGTTCGTCAACACCTGCAGCGAGAAGTGGGAGGTGGCGCACCGGGTTTCGGAAGAACTCGTGCACATCCATCCGCGGCCGCCTGCCGTGCGGGTGTTCGACGCCGGCGTCGGCGACGGCTCGGTGCTGGTGCGGGTGATGCGCGCCATGCACGACCGCTTTCCGACCATGCCGTTCTATACCGTCGGCAAGGAGATCAGCCTCGAAGACGTGCGGCTGACCTTGCAGAAAATGTCGGACCGCTTCTTCGAGCATCCGGCGACGGTACTGGTGCTGACCAATCTCGCCTATGCCGACGCGCCGTGGCTGCAGGTGAAATCGCTCAATGCGGCGTCGAGCCTGGTGTGGCACGAGCTGCCGCTCATCGGCAATTCGGCGCACCGCTTCGAGCAGCAGATCATCGATCTGGAGCCGTTCCTGGCGCAGAACTGGAAAGCCGGCGTCAGCGCCCGCACCGGCAATCCGGTCTACGAGCGGCCGGTGGTGCTGGTGATCTATCGCGACGACCACCGCTTCCTGCTCGACCCGATCATTCCAAAACCGGGCGGCACCGTCGCCAATTACGATCTGGTCATCGCCTCGCAGCCTTATCGCGCTAGGGCTTCGCTCGATTTCAAGGCCAAGCGGGTGATCGGGCCGCTGGCCAAGGCGCTCGGCTCCGGCGGCCGGCTGATCGCGATCCAATCCCACGGCCACGATCCCGGCATGGAAATCATCCGCCGCGTCTGGCCCGACGACAATCCGTTCATCCACGACCGGCATCAGATCTTGAAAGCGGTGAAGCACGAGCTGGGCCCGGCCGGGCGCGAGCTGAATTTCAACGCCTATGCGGATAACCGCTCGCTGTTCCGCTACGAGATGCACACGCTGCCGTCGGAAATCTCCGAATCGATCGGCACCTCGACGCTGTTCGCCGCCTGGAACGCGGCGATCTATGTGGCGCAGGTGGAGGACGACCGGCTCGGCGAAGTGGTCGCCGACGGCCGCTATATCGACGCCACCCGCACCGTGCTGCGCGAGCGCGGCGGCCTGTGGTTCTTCGACGAATCCTACGTGATCTCGCGCCGGCGCGCGTGATCGTTCTTTCCTCCCCCGCTTGCGGGGGAGGTGGCGAGCGAAGCTCGCCGGTAGGGGGGAGTGATGGACAGCGCGGAGCAAGCGTTCATGCCGCAGGCCCCCTCCACCACCCTTCGGGTGGTCCCCCTCCCCCGCTCCGCTGCGCTACGCGGTGGCGGATAAAATGGCCGCGCTCGCACCCGCACCGGCCGCAAAATTTCCCGCCGCGGTGGCGCGCATTGCGGCCTTCATGCAAAACTTCTCCGTCGAGGCGACGCGGCCGTCGGATGCCGACATCGCGGCGCTGGCCGTACTGCCGCGCGGCGCTCGCGTCTATATCAGCGCCGTGCCGCACCGGGCGGCGGAGGAATCCATCGGCGCCGCGATCCGGCTGCGCGCCGCCGGCCTCGAACCGGTGCCTCACGTCGCGGTGCGCAATTTTGGCAGCGCCGACGCGCTCGATGATGTCCTGGCGCGCTTGAACGGCGAGGCCGAGGTGCGGCGCGCACTGGTCATTGCCGGCGACCGCGGCGAGCACGGGCCGTTCCGCAGCGCCGCCGACGCCATCGATTCCGGCCTGTTCCGCCGCCGCGGTTTTCACGCCATCGGCATCGCCGGCTATCCGGAAGGTCATCCGAAGATCGGCAACGATGCGCTGTTGCGGGCGCTTGCGGAAAAAGTCGCGGCGGCCGAGGCGACCGGGCTCGCGGTCGAGATCGTCACCCAATTCTGCTTCGATGCCCGCGCCATCCTCGACTATGCGGCGCGGCTGCGCGGCTTCGGCTTCGAACAGCCGCTGCGCATCGGGCTGGTCGGCCCGACCAGCCTTGCGGCGCTGCTGCGTTACGCCGCCCGCTGCGGCGTCCGCGCCTCGGCGCAGGCGCTGGCCCACCGCTCCGGACTGTTGCGGCAGATGTTCGCCCTGACCGTGCCCGACGACCTGGTGCGCGCGCTGGCGGAAGCCGCGCCGTCACGGGTGAGCGTGCATTTCTTCTCGTTCGGCGGGTTGCCCGCCACCGCGCGCTGGGCGCAGGCCGTCGCCGACGGCCGAATCGCGCTGGATGGGGGCGGCGGATTCACAGTCGCGCCGCCGCCATAAGGCTCGTTTCCCGGGCGCAGCGCAGCACCATAAGCGCGTTCACGCGCGTCTGGCGCGCGCTATGGTGATGCGCTGCAGACCCGGGATCGTTACGAGCGCTGAGCCCAGAGCGATCCCGGATCAGCGGTGCACCACTTCGTGCTGCACCGCATCCGGGAAACGTGTAATATCGCCTCACAACAGCGGAGGCGAGGATGCCGGTAGAAAACATTCGCGGCGTGAATATCGTTTACGAGATCGTGGGCGACCGTGGCCCCTGGGTGGTGCTGATCACGGGCGGCCGGCGCGCGCACGACGAGTTCGTGCCGCTGGCGCAGAAGATCGCGGCCGGCGGTTTTCGCGTGCTGCTGCACGACCGGCGCAACACCGGCACCTCGGACATCCGCATCGAAGGCACCGCGGCCGAGGAAGAGATCTGGACCGACGACCTGCACGAGCTGTTGTCGCGGCACGGCGCGCTGCCGGTGTTCGTCGGCGGCTCGTCGTCGGGCGCGCGCACCTCGATCCTGTTCGCGCTGCGCCATCCGCAGGCGGTGCGCGGCTTGCTCCTGTTCCGCGTCACCGGCGGCGCCTTTGCCGCGGGCCGTCTGCCGGAGCAGTATTACGGCCAATATATCCGCGCCGCCCAACAGGGCGGCATGGCCGCGGTCTGCGACACCGAGCAATATCGCGAGCGCATCGCCGCCAATGCGAAGAACCGCGACGTGCTGATGGCCATGGACCCGAAGCGCTACATCGCGGTGATGGAGCATTGGCACAAGCTGTTCTTGGCCGGCGCCAACTTCACCATCATGGGCGTGACCGATGAGCAATTGCGCTCGATCAAGGCGCCGACCGTCGTCATCCCCGGCAACGACAACACCCACAATTCGGCGAGCGGCCGCGCCGCGCAGAAGCTGATCCCCGGCAGCAAGCTGCATCAGCTGCCGATCGAGGACAAGGACGTGCCGCTTATTTCCTTCGAGGAATGGGCGCCGTACGAGGCGGAGATCGCGCAAACGTTCGTCGACTTCATGCGCGGCGTCGCCGGCTCCATGGCTGCCTGAAATAATGGCCGCCTGAACAAAAGGTGCGCGCAGTGCTATTCGTGGTCCACGCGCTCGACAAGAAGGATTTTTTGCCGACGCGGGCCAAGCATTACCGCGACCACCGCATCCATCTCGACAAATCCGGCGATCACGGCGTCGACGTGGTGACCGCCGGCACGCTCCTTGCCGACGACGGCGAGACGCCGGTCGGCAGCATTTTCGTGATCGACGCCAAAGACCGCGCCGCGGTCGACGCCTTCACCCGCAGCGACCCCTATCACCTCAACGGCGTGTGGGAGCGCGTCGCCATCCATCGCTACAACAAAAAACGCGGCACGCCGATCGCGAGCCGGAGGTAGTTCTTCCCCTCCCCCTTGTGGGGAGGGGCAGGGGTGGGGGTCGGGAGGTCACGCGCAAGCGTGGACGATGTGTGCAGCCGTCTTCGCTGACCATCACCTCCCGACCCCCCACCCTACCCTCCCCCACAAGGGGGGAGGGAAGAGGCGGTGGCGGATTTTCACTTCATCTTATTCACGTCCGGCACGTCGATGCCGAGCGCGGTCGCCAGATCGATCTGGTGATCCTGCTCCTGGGCCAAAATCTTGCGGATCTGCTCGGCCATGGCGTATTCGCCGAGCGCCTCGCATTGCCGGATGCGGTCGCGGTAATTGCGGATGGTGACGTTCTCATTGTCGAGATCGAAGCGCAGCATGTCCTCGGCTTTTTCCGAGGTTTTGACCGGCTGCGGCGTCACCGTGGGCATGGCGCCGAGATAGTCGATCTGCCGGGAAATCATCAGCGCGTGATCGAGCTCCTGCTTGGCGTGGATCTCGAGCTGATCGGCGATGTCCATATAGGCGGCGCCCTTGAGCACCTGGGAATAGACCACATAGGCGATGATCGCCTGATATTCGCGGGACAGGTCCTCGTTGAGCAATTCGGCGAGGCGTTCGCGGGTGATCGTCGCTGCGGCGGATGGGGATTGGGCCATTGCTACCTCCTGGAAACCGCAAAACAACGCGCCATCGGCGCGAATGTTCTACGGAATTTTACGGAAGGCGGCCGTGACGCGGCTTTGCCGGCGGTTCAGGATTTCGGCTTCTCGCGGATGCCCATCCGCTCCAGCCGCCCGATCACCTCGTCGCAGAAATACGGCAGCTCGTTGGCATAGTTGACCAGCGAAATGCCGATGCCGGTGAGCCCGGCCTTGCTGAGATCGGCAAGCGTCGCGGCGACGTAATCGGGATCGCCGACGATCGGCAGGCCGCCCATGCCTTGGGCGTACTGGCTGCGCTTGGTCAGATAGTCCTGCATCGGCACCGTCTGCGGCGAGATGTTTTTCAGCGCCAAAATGCCGTCGACCGCCGACCAGTCGGCGTGCTCGACGATGCAGTGGTGGAAATACTCCTCGGCTTCCTTCTTGGTCGGCCGGCAGGTCACCACGCCGACGCTGTAGCAGCCGATGTCGCGGCCTTGCGCGCGGGCTGCGTCCTGCGCCGCGCGCACCTTGCCTTGCGTCTCCGCAAGCGAGGTGCGCGAGGCCTGCAGGAAGAAGGCGTCGCAGTTGCGGATCGCAAAGGCCTGGCCGGTCGGCGAGGCGCCGGCATTCATGATCAGCGGCCGCGTATTGCCGTACGGTTTCGGCTTGCCGCGCACGCCTTTCATGTCGAGAAATTTGCCCTTGAAGTCGAAGTTCTCCTTGTCCGACCAGATCATCTTGATGACGTCGATCCATTCCTGGGCATAATCGTAGCGGTCGCCGTGCTGGCCGGCGTCGACGCCGAACATGTCGAACTCGCCCTCGTTCCAGCCGACCACGATATTGAGCCCGAAACGGCCCTCGCCGATGTGATCGGCGGTGACCATCTCCTTGGCCGCCACCACCGGATTGAAGATCAGCGCATGCACGGTGCCGAACACGGTGATGCGTTTGGTGCAGCCGAGCAGCCCGGTGGCCCAGGTGATGGTTTCGAGCGTGGTGCCCTGATAGTCGGTGTCGCCGCCATAGCCCTTCCAGCGGCCGATCGGCAGCATGAAGTCGATGCCGGCTTCGTCTGCCATCTGCGCCAGGCGCTTGCAGTCCGGCCAGCTGCCCGACCAGCGTTCCGGCACCATGGTCACGGCGCGGCCGGACGAGCAGTTGGCGCCGAACAGGCCGATCTGCAGCTTGTTGCCGGCGTACATGGCGCGGCGCGATTGCAGCGAAGCTTGCGGGGCGTGCACGACTTCACCTCGACTGACTGATCCCACATCATTCATAGCATGCGCGCCCGGAATTGTTATTGCCCCGCCAGACCCATGCAGCGGCCCTGCCCCCGCCATATCCTCCCTAACGCGCGCCAAATCAAGCGGCCAGGCTGAAGCCAATAACCCGGCATAGCCGTTGCCCGCGAACGGCTGACGATGGACAATTCCGTCGCGTGACCCTTTCGGACCGGAACGATGCAGATCGAATACTTTCGCAGCCCGACGCCGCACGCTTACATTTCGAACCTCGTCGCGCCGGAGTTTTACGCCCAGATGCGTTTCCCTGATATTCCGGTTCGTCCGATGGGACGCATCGGGCGGGACATCTATTACGGCGAGCCGGAATGGCCGCAGGTCATGACGCAGCCGGGCTGGGCGGAGTTCTCGTCGAGCTTCATGAGCGAAGCTTTCATGCGCCGCATGATTGATTTGTTCGCCGACGACATTCGCGCCCACGGCTGCGGCATCGACCCCGACAAAGTGTACCTCGAGCAGCGCTCGGAAAGCCGCGCCGAGACTGAATCCCAGAAATTGTCCGAAACCGACGATCCCCATGCGCTGTTCATTCGTTTTGACCTGCAGGCGATCGGCGCGACCTATGATAAAAAAGTCCATTGCGACCATCTGCGGCGGGTGATCGGCGGCGTTCTGTTCATGACCAGCGCCGCGGACGAGGCGCTCGAAGGCGGCGAATTCGCGCTTTATTCCGATCTGGCTTTCAACAACGACCGCAAATGCCATCAGCCGCGGGTGGAAAAGCTGTTTCCCTTCCGGCACAATCACGGTGTGGTGTTTTTGAACAGCAATACGGGTTTCCACGGCCCGTCGCCGATCCGGCGCATCGGCGGGCTGCGCAAGTGGATTTATTATTCGATCTCCAGCCGCCGCAATGTTTGGCAGCCCGCGCCGCACCGCCTATAGCGGGTCCCACCGGAACGGTTCCGCCGGCAACGCGCTCGACGGCGCGATTGGCCCGAGCGGAGGCGGCGGCGCAATGTGCCATCGTGCCGCCATTTCGTAGAAGCGGTCGAGAATCTCAAGCTTTACTCTGCTGACGTCGACGGCTGCCGGATTCCAGTTGACGCTGTCGATCTCCGAAAACGAATAAACGCGTACCAGCCGCTCGAGCGATGAAAATCTTTCTCGATCCGAGGCATGCGCCTTCTCATTATTCAGCGGATAGAACACTACGACCGGAATACCCATCGCGATGGCCGGCAGCGCACAATGCAGCATTGTCGTGACGATGAGTTTTGCCCGCGAACGATAGGTTTCCAGCAACTCTTCGGCCCAGGCCATATTCGCCGCAAAATCGGTCGATCCGGAATAGTGACAGACGAAGGTATAGGGTTGGATCGAAGACGGCAGCCGGTCTTTAATGCGCTCATCGCGCGACACCACGAATATTTCGGTCTGCGTCGCCGGATTTTCGATCCGTCGCGGCAGCGTCAATGAAAGGCAATGGCTGGTGAAGGCGTCGAGGCCTTTGGAGCGCAACAGCGCCTCGGTATACGGGTCCCGGCATCCCAGCGGCTGGTGTTGGCGGAAAAAGTCGATCGAGGCCGGGGAGACCAGCTCGGGACAATGGGTCGGGCGGGCGTGAAAACTGAATATCAGCGGCGCAAGCTTCGGATGCGGCGGCCACTCATTGCGATTGTCCTTGAACCAGCCGTTGAGCAGAATGCCGACCGGACCGTCCGCTTCGTCGAGCCCCGGCACGGACCGGATTTCATGGTCGCGATCGATGAATCGCCCGGGTGTCACGCCGAGCCGCGCCAGCATGCGCAAGCCACAAATGATCTGAATATGGTCGCCAAGGTTTTCCGTCGAGACTTTGAGCGACGCGAAGCTCCGTGGACTGGCGCTGCTCGCGGCTTCCGCTCGCGCCGACACCGCTGGCGCGTCGTCATCCTCGTGGAGCCGTAAGAGATAGTCGAGCAATGACGCCGGCTGCAAAACGCCCTCCGGCAAGCGATGCGTCAGCTTGAAGACGGCCGTCGTCCAATCGACCTTGTCGCGAACCTCCTCGGCCGGACGATACATCAGCCCGCCGATTTGCAGCGCATGAGGTTTCTCGGCGCCCAATTTCGGAATGCGCGACCAGGCCTCCGCCACACGGGAATCCGCCTTGCACGCGTCGCGGAAGAGATGATGAAACCAGAAGTAATCGTCGGTATCGCGGCGGCTCGACCAGTATTCGACCGTATTTCGGCACCACGTCGCGGCGAGGTCATGGCCCGGCGCCGCGCACAAAAACCACGATGATATGACGCGCGCCGGATTAAGCGCCGTGAAGGCAAAGAATCCCTCACGCGCCGCTTCGGGCAGCCATTCATCCAGCGGCCGATTGCAGAACACGGTGGCGTCGACCCAGACACCGCCGAATTCGTGCAGCAACAGAATACGCACGACATCGGACAACGAAGCCGCCGTCAGAGATTGGGTGGGCAAATCGAGGTGCTGTGTTACGGAAATGTACTGTTCGATGTTGGTCGCATCCAGGCAACGCAATTCCCAGTCCGGATTGAGCTGCTCCCAGCTGAGCAGGCACGTCTTGACCAGTGGCGGGGCGTTTTCGCGCCCCTGAAACCAGCAGGTCCAGATGATCTTCGGGATGTCCGGCCGCAGACGGCTGCCAAGGCGCGCTTGCGGCACGGCGCTTTTCCCGGTTTGCCGCCGAAGCCGGGCCTTGAGCGCAGCAAACAGTTTTGACACCGGGCTCATCGGATTTCCACGCCGGAAACTGCAAACTGCGCCTGCCGCTGCGCGATTCCATGGCGGTAAGTTGCACCAGGCGACACGCTCATCGCGTCAAATTCAAAACCTGCCTGATGTCGGCAGTCATGGCGTCCCACAGTTTCGCCGCCGTCGCCTCACCGACCTCCGACCGCCACGCCTCGTCGTCGCCCCTGACGAAATGGACCCGAATTTCCTCGACAGCGCCGCATTCGGCATAACGCGCCATTGCCGGATATTCCTCCTGCAGCGTGCGCGCGATTTTTCGCACAGTTCCCGTCAAGTCGCGGACCGCGTCCGCGAACTTTATCAGGTGTATGCGGAAGGGCAGCGTCCGGTCCTGCGCACAATGGATCCAGCTCTGCAGCCACGGAATGAAGCCGTTCAAACATTCCCGCTCGATGCGCTGCTCCAATGGACCCGAACCGCGATAGCCCAAAGCCGAACGCATGTGGACGTGCGAGCTCGCGGCGGCACGCGGATCTCGGATCGTAACAAAAATGTCGCGGCGTCCCCTTGCGCTCAATACGCCGCGATTAAAGTCGTTGAGAGTGAAATGATCCTGGGTCACGGCACCGCCCTCGAGGAACATGTCCAACCATGAGGGGACGACGAAGTAATTATCGGGAAATTCTCCGAGACATATATGCTCGATCGGCGCGTCGAGGAGCTTGGCAAGCGAATGCGTCAGCGTGGCGCTGCCCGAGCGCGGCATGCACGCGAACACTATGGCCGGGATTGCCCTGGCAATGGCGCGCCGCTGATGGTCGCGCGTCGCCTGCGAGATCATGACGTGATCGGAATAAAGACATTGGTCTTCCGGGCCCGGCATGGTGCGCGACAGTTGAATATGCCTCGCCATCGACTCCGGCCGTCCCGCGCACGCTTCCAAGGCACCGAGCTGGAAATTCAGCGCCTCGGTGAAATAGGCCGCATCGCGCTCCGGCGGCATTTCAAATCCGATCTGGCGCACCAGGTAGTCCACCGCAGCAAGACTGCCGGCCTCCGTTTCGATGGCTTTGGCCTTGCGAACGACACCGCCAAGTTCGTCCGCCGAATGCTGCTCGGCGAATTTGCGCGTCATCAGCCGCAGCATCGTCGTCGGAACTTTGCAGCTCAAATCAATCACTCTCGGTTGCGTTCGGTCGGCGGCACGCGCGCGCCGGTCATGGCCGGCCACCTGCCGGACCACGCTCGCGGTCGGCCTCGTGATGTTGTCATACCATCGGCATTTAGCACAGGCGATCGTGCCGCGATGTTTGGATGCTCCGCTTTCGCGGAGCATCACATAGCGGCGGCGCTCACGGCTGATTGAGCGCCGCGCGCACCCGCGCCACCACCTCAGGCGGCGTTTTGGCGAGCGCCGCCACCGCTGCTTGCACCTGCTCTCCGGTCAGCGGATCGACTTCGAAGCCGATCTTGACGGCGTCCGCGATAAAGCCGTCGTCCTTCATCGTCGCATCGAAGGCGCGGCGCAGCGCCTCGACCCGCTCGGCCGGCACGCCGGGCGGCAGGAAATAGGGCCGGCCGTATTCGGTGCGGCCGAACAGCAGCAGCAGCGCCTTGCGGTCGGCGTCCGATTTGGCGAGGTCGAGCATCAGCGGCACGTTTGGCAGCAGGCGATGCCGCGCCGTGCCGAACTGGGCGATCACCGTGATCTTTTTCTCCGGGACCCATTGCGGCACCTGGGCGTTGAGCGCGAACCAGCCGAAGCCGGCGACGCCCTCGACCTCGCCGCGCTCGAGCGCCTCGTTCATTTGCGGCGTCGAGGCATAGCCCGGCACGATCTTGAATTTGGTGCCGAGCACGGTGTTGGTCAGCTGCGGGAAATCGTTCATGGTGGTGCCCGGCGTGGTGGCGCCGACCACGAGTTGTTTGCTCATCACATCGGCGAGGTTTTGCGCCGGCGCGGTGTGCCAGACATAGGCGACGTAGGGCTCGCTGTGGGTCGAGCCGAGCCAAATGAGCTTCGACGCGTCGAAATGCGCCGCCGCGGGCTGCAACAGCGGCGCCGCCGGAATGCCGTTGAGCGGCACGCCGACCGCGGTGCCGTCGTTCGGCCCGAGCGCGTAGAGCTGGTTGACCATGAGGATGCCGCCGGCGGTCGGCTGGTTCTGCACGATGATCGACGGATTGCCCGGGATATGCGCCGGCATGTGGCGCGCCACGATGCGGGCAAGCAGGTCATAGGTGCCGCCCGCCGCCGAGCCGACGATGAAGCGGATCTGCTTGCCGCGATAAAAGCTCGCGACGTCCTCGGCGGCGTGTGCGGGCGCGACGGCAAGGAGCCACGTCATTGCGAGGAGCGCAGCGACGAAGCAATCTAAGCGGCGCTTCAGCACTGGATTGCTTCGCTTCGCTCGCAATGACGAGACACTGGAATGACGAGTCATTTCCACAGCATCTTGGTCGCCAAGTCCGCGCCCTGACGCAGCGCTTTGAATTTTTCCCACACCACGGTGGGATGCACCTCGGTGCGATACAGCGCCTGCGAGGAGAAGCCGCAGTCGGCAGCGGCGATGACGTTGTCGCGGCCGACCAGCTTGGCGAAGCGGACGATGCGCTCGGCGATCAATTCCGGATGCTCGACGATGTTGCTGGCATGCGTGATCATGCCCGGGCAGATCACCTTGCCGTCGGCAAGTTTTATACGCTCGAACAGATGGTACTCGTGCTCGTGGCGCGGATTGGCGGCTTCGAAACTGTAGGAGCCGGCATCGATCTTCAAAACATATGCGATGATATCGGCGAGCGTCGCTTCGTAAATCCGCGGGCCTTCGTTGATGCCATAGCAGGTGTGGAAGCGCACCTTCTCCGGTGCAATGCCTGTGAGCGCGCTGTTGGTCGCCTCGACATAGATTTCGGCGCGGCGGCGCATCTGCGCGCGATCGAGATCGGGCTCGAAGAAAATATCCGGCAGGAACGGATCGTCGATCTGCACCAGAATGCCGGCGTCGGCGATGGCGCGGTATTCCTTGCCGAGCTCGCCAGCGAGCGCGTGAAAATACTCCTCGTCGGATTTGTAATATTCGTTGCTGCCGACGCCCGACGGCGCGGTCGCCGGCAGAAAAACGTGATGGTCCGGCACCCCGGCGGCGGCCGCCGCCTTTTTGACGTTGTCGATGTCGGTCTGCACCAATTTCTCGCCGCGATATTTCACCGGCGCGACGCACACCACCGGCGCCAGGGCGACGACGGCGCCGCCCATCATCGCGTGCTTGAAATACTCGGCGTAATATTCCGGAAACGCCGCGACCTCCTGCTGGAACAGTTTCATCTTCTGGCCGGGGCGGCGCTCAAAGCCTTCGAGGCGCTCCTGGACATAGGTGAAGAAGCCGGGCTTTGAGAATTCGCCGTCGGTGACGATGTCGATGCCGCATTCGGCCTGCTTGCGCACGGTATCCTTGACCGCGTCCGCCAGCATCGCCGCGTAGGCCGCTTGATCGTAGGGCTGGCCGGAATATTTCGCCTTCATCAGATCGAGCAGCGCATGCGGCCGCGGCAGGCTGCCGATATGAGTGGTCTGGATGCGGTCGGTGTTTTGCTGCAAGGTCATGGTTCGCTCATGCGGGTACGCGGGCGGCGGCCGAATTCTTGGCGGCAAGACTGTCGAACAGACGGCCGCGGCAATTGCGCCGGTCGGTGATGCCGAGGAGCGACAGCGCGTCCCAGATCACCGCCTGATTGCTGGTCACCACCGGGCGGTCGAGCTTTTGCTCGATCTCCTCGATGACCGGGAACACCGAAATGTTGGCGCAGCTCAGAAAATACGCGTCGGCATCGGGCCGCGCCGCTTCCAGCGCGCGGTCGCGCCAGAAATGCGGCGGCGTCGCGCAATATTCGTCACTGCCTTTCATGGCAAAGCCGCGGGCGTGCACCACGTCGTAGCCGGCCTCGCGCAAAAAGCCTGCTTCCTCCTCGGTGACGTGCGCGCTGTAAGGCGTCAGCAGCACGGTGCGGCGGGCGCCCAGCACGTCGAAGGCATGGCGGATGGCGCTCGCCGTCGTCGTCACATGCGTTGCGCCGGCGTCGCGCAGCGCGCCGAGGAGTTTTGTTTCGCCGGCCACGCCCTCCGAGGTCGAGTTCGCGGTGCAGTGGAAGGCGACGACGTCGCAGCGGGCGTCGGTGAGTGTGCCCGCCATCTCCTTGACCTGCGGCAAGAGCGCGTCGAGCGTGACGCGATGGGCGCCGGTCATGCGCAGCCGCGCCACATGCGCGGTGACGCCGGGCGGCAGGTGGCGCACCATCTCCTCTTCCACCATGCGGTTCGAGGACGGGATGATCAATCCGATGCGCGCCGTCATGCCGCTGACCTCGACGTTGGCAAAAGTGTCGCAACTTCGGATTCCAGCCTAGCATGGCGCCGCAGCCACCGGGAGCACGCCATGACGCATCGGTCGTATTGCTTGCATGCATTGGCTTGGCTGTGCGCTGACGCCGTTCGCGCCTGAGGCGCTCGCCTGTGCGCCTCGGCACGGCGGCTTTAAGTCGTTCTCAAAACCTCTTCCGCAGGATGGCGCGCAAGATGTCGGAATAGTCGTCGGTCCACTCGGCGACGCCGGGCGTTGGATCGAGCTTGCGCCAGCCGCGCCACGACGGCAGGTCGCCGAGGTCGGCGGCGGTGCGCGCGAGCACGACCACCTCGGCATTGGCACGGTAATTTTCGGTGAAATCGCCGGCCTGGTCGTCCTGCTTGTCGTAGGCCGCGAGCCCCTCGGCCGTGCCGAAGGCCGCGACCACGCTGGCAAGCTCCATGTTCCGGTTCGACACGTGAAAGACGATGACCCCGTGCGGGGTAAGGCGCTGCATATACATGGCGAGCGCTTCGCGGGTGAGCAGATGAACCGGAATGGCATCGGAGGAAAACGCATCGAGCACGATGAGATCGTAACGCTGCGAAGCAGCGGACAAGGTCAGACGGGCGTCACCGAGCACGATCGGTTCGCGCGGCGCGCAGGCCGACAGGAAATGGAAGTTTTGCGGGTCGCGCGCGATGCGAATGACTTCGGGATCGATCTCGAAGAAGGTCCAATGCTCGCCCTCGAGCCGGTGACAGGCCAGGCTGCCGGTGCCGAGCCCGACGATCGCGACCTGGTCGAGCCGGCGCTGCGCGCCACGCGCGGCCGCGACGGCCTGCGATATCGGACCGCCCACATAGTAATAGGTCAGCGGCTCGGGTCGCACCGGCAGGACTTGCCCGGCTCCGGCGCGGATGCGCTCGGCGCCGTGGATCGTGGTGCCGTGGAACAGCAAGCGGTGCGTGCCGTCGGCAGTGTCGACCACCTGATGCACGCCGAAGAAGCTGCGAAAGGTTTTGACCCGGCCCAATCCGGGCTGCCACAGCCCGGTCAGCAGGAATGCAAAGACGACAAGGCCTGCGAACCGCGCCGGACGTTTTGCCTGGAACAGCATCAGCGCCGCAAGCACCACCAGCGCCACCTGCATCGGCGTCTCGGCCGAAAGCGGCAGCCGCGCGCCGATCAGGAGCCACAACGCGAGCACGACAGCAGAGGCGATCAGCCCGGGAGCCACCTCGCCGATGAAGCGCCGCGCGCCGCCGGCGAACAGGCCCGGCAGCACCACCAGCGCGGCAACGATCAGGATGGGATATTCGTAGGTGTAGTTGAACAGATGCGGCGCGGCGATGCCGGCGAACACGCCGCCGAGCACGCCGCCGAAGGACGTCCACAGATAGAACTCGGTCAATCTGCTCGCTGCCGGCCGCAGGCGATAGGCCTCGCCATGGCAAGCCAGCGCGATCAATGTGAACGCGGTGAGATTCAAGAGGACATCGGCAAACCAGTAGGTCTTGCCGCTGCCGAACACGCTGATCGCCAGCGGCGCCAGCACGTAAGGCAACAGGCGCAGCACCAGCGCTTGCGAAATCCATGGCCGGTCGCGAAACACCGCGACGAAGGTCAAGAGATAGAGCGCCAGCGGCACCACCCACAAAAACGGCGCCGCCGCGAGATCGGTGGCGATGAAGGAGGTCACCGCGATGCACAGGCCCGCCGGAATGGCGGTCAACAACGGCCACGCCGCGCGCCGTCGCCATGTCGGGCGCTCGCCTTCCGCCGCCGCGTGGATGAATGCCGTTCCCGTGGCGGCGAGGCAGGCGGCGGCGCCGATGCAAAGCGCGAGCAGCGAAAAGCCGAGCGACCACAGCAAGGTCTGCGTGCGGAGCGTGAAAATCGGCTCGATCGCCAACGGATAGGCGAGCAGCGCGCAGAACGAGCCCAGATTGGATGCGGCATAGAGCACGTAGGGGTTTTTCGCCTGCGGGTGGCCGGTGGCGACGAACCAGTGCTGCAGCAGCGGCGCGGTCGCCGACAGCGCGACGAAGGGAACGCCGATGGAAAACGCGAACAGCCCGACAAGCCAGAGCATCACGTGATCGTCCGGCGGTACGGCAAAGCCCGAGGCAATGCCCAGCGGCAGCGTCAACGCGACCAGCGCGAGGAAAGCGAGATGCAGCACCGCGGCTTGGGCCGGCTTGAGAAACCGGGCGACCAGGTGCGCATAGGCGTATCCGGCGAACAGGAAAGTCTGGAACGCCACCATGGCGACCGACCAGACCGAAGGCGAGCCGCCGAGCCGCGGCAGCACCATCTTGGTAAACATCGGCTGAACGGCGAACAGCAGCAGCGCCGAGACGAACAGCGTTGCGGCATAAAGCGCCGGCGCGGCGCGCCGGCTCAGCCGCGGGCCCTGTGCGGCGGCCAGCGCGGATGCCGCGTCGAGTGAAGTCATGGCTGACGGTCCCTCTCGGGCTTTGCCGAGGGATTACCGGAGCCGCGTTAAGTCCTGATTACCGCCGGAGCTCGCCAGGCCGCATCCGGGCCGATCACATCGCGCTGAGCGTGCCGAGAACATCCGCGCGCTCGAGCGTTGCCCGCAGCGCCTCGTCGGAGACGTGGGTGTAAATCTCCGTGGTCGCAATGCTTGAATGGCCCAAAAGCCGTTGCACGAAGCGGATGTCGACGCCGGTCTCGATCAGGAGCGTCGCCGCGGTGTGTCGCAACATGTGCGGCGTGACGCGGCGAGCCAGGCCGGCGGCGTTCGCAAGCCGGCGCAACTTGGAGCGTACCGATTGCGGCCGCATTGGGGAGCCGTAACGATTGACGAAAAGCGCGCCCGCGCTGATTTGCGATTTTCGGCGATGGGCAATGAGCCGGTGCAAATCCTTCCGTAAGCTCGGGTCGGTGACATAGGCGACGCGATCCCGCGCGCCCTTGCCTTGGATGCGCACGGTCGAGCAATCCGGCGACAGATCTTCCAGCTTGAGCTTGCACAATTCGCCGACCCGCATTCCGGTGGCGACCATCAGCCGGACGATGGTCCGAAAAACCTGCTCTCCATCATCGGCCCGTTCGATATCCGTGCTCCGCGACGACAACAGGAAGGCGGCTTCGCCCCGCGACAACGTACGCGGCAGCCGCTTGCGGCGCGGCAATAGCGGACGCCAATTCGCGAACGGGTCGGGTAAAGCGTGTTTCTCGCAGGCACGCCGAAAGAACGCGCGCAGGCAGGCGAACCTTCGCCGAACGGTTGCGACGGTCAGCTTGCGCGAACCGACCATGTCCTCGAGGTATTCCTTCAATGCGGCGAGTGAAACATCGCCAATGGCGACGTCTGATTTGAGCCATTTCCGGAAATCCCTCAGATCGGCCGCATAGGCCTGCACGCTATGCCCCGAAAGCTGCCGCTCAAGGGCACAGAACCGTAAGAACTCACCGACCGCTACGCCGAACTGCATTTCGCTCTCCATTTGCTGGATTTGCGAAATGTGCAGCGAATGAGTTCGCGAGGCCATAGGCGGCAACGCAACCGCAAATAGACACTTCGGTCGCGCCGACGCGTCTCTCGTTCTCGCCAACTGGACGGTAAATAACTCCGAATTATGGGCGACAGTATTCGGCAAAGAATTCCAACTGGGCCCGCCTACAGATATCCGTCGAGGCTGTCGGAGCGTTTGATTTCAACGCTTTTTGCGACGAGCGTGAAGAATGGCGTTCTAGGTCTTCAATTTAGAGATAAGATCGTCGAAATCGGTTCTGGCAAGTATGTTTGCACAATTGCGCCTCCGTCCTCCTGCCGTCTTTTTAGATTACTGTTGAGGCCAGACTATCGTGTCCCAAGTTATTTCACGAAAGGGTTTTGGTGTTGTGAAAGAGAGAAACTCTACGACTTCCTAGAGCTTCTTGTAACCCAAAAAAGTTCGCTGCTTCATAGTTGGTTCCGGCTCTTCAAAAGAAATCCGGTGCGGGATAATATTGTTTATCGATTATTTCCACTTAAGGTGAAGGAAAGCATTGCGACACACTACAACACGTCGCCGGACTTTATGAAGTTAATTTTGGGGGAGAAACTCGAATACACATGTGCTTTTTTTGACAAAAATCACGCCAGCTTAGAAGCGGCTCAAGATAATAAGATTAATACGATCATCGACAGGCTAAGCATATCAAGCGAACACAATGTTTTAGATATGGGCTGCGGTTGGGGACAGATTGCCGAGACAGTCGCGCGAACGGTCGGCGCACGAGTTACGGGCATCAATCTATCTGAGAAACAGATAGAATTCGCCAAACGCAAGCAGTCATCTGATCTGTTAGAGTTCGTTCTGACTGACTACGATAATTTTCAGCCGAATCACAAGTTTGATCGAATTTATTCAATTGGGATGGTGGAACATATTGGGCGCGGCCTGCTAGACGGCTACTTTACAAAAATTCGGGAGTTGATGGCGCCAAACGGTCGCGCCCTTATTCATTGTATTGTTCGGAGGCATCGAGGCTCCACAAATAGGTGGATTGATAAAGAAGTGTTTCCTGGAGCCTACATTCCTCAACTCTCGGACGTTATCGAGCACATCGATCAGTCCGAGCTTCGCATTGAACAGGTTTTCACGCACAACGAAAGCAATTACTTTAAAACACTCATGGCTTGGACCCATAATTTTTATGAGAACGAACTCAAGCTGAAGAGTATTTTGTCAGGTGTCGTCGCAGTAGAAGATGTAGAGCCCATCTTGAGGATTTGGGAGTTTTATTTGAACGGAAGTCGATTGGTTTTTAGCGCCAGCGGGGGCTACTGTTATAACGTTCAAATTCTACAGCGACACTAAAAGATTCGGGCCACAATCGCTCCAGCCATACTTGCAAGAGAAAAATTAAGCAACGCCAGGAAGGCAAGGTTGCAATAGCCAAAACTTTTGACCTTCCTAGACGGTTCGAAGATACCGACCAACTGAACCCGCAAAATGAGTCGGCAAAAACGATCCAGTTTGTGAGATAGCAGCACGGTTTTGATGGTCTCTGTCACCTTCAGGAACAAGGAGAATACAATGAAAAGCAGCACAAGGGTTATTGTTGGGATGAAGACAGTTCCGGTGATCAGCAGTTGGCCAGGAAACAAATCGGAGATGATTTGACTTGAGCCTTGCCCGGTAACAAACGCGTACGGCCACAATGCGACCTCTAGAATGTTGTGAAAAGCATTCTGACTAAACGTGGGAAAACTTGGATCTTGACGCTTGTATATCCAGAAAACGCACGAAACGATTTGTGAGATCAAGAACAAAGCAACTGCTACCATCGCGTTCTGCGTAAAGAGAGACACGTATTTTTTTGTCTCGATCGCGCGCATGACGAAAGAAAAAGTAGATTTGAGAGAAAAATAATCGAACAACAAATTGCAAGAGACATAACCTATAAACAGAGCAAATAGCTCGTGAAGGTTTGTCGAATAATTGAAAACGTGGTATCCGTTTCCGTCGAAATATACCGGTCTCGTTAAAACAACGAGAGTTAATATGTAAAGGCCGTATATCGGTGCGAGTCTCAAAATTATAGCCGATCTATTCCGAACGACCCAATTGATGTCTACCTCGCTGAATGGCGTCTTTTCTCGGTCTTCGCCTTTGTAACCGAATATCCAAAGGATAGCGCGCTTCACAATCAGCAGCGTTTGCGACCGGATATCCGTCGCAGGACCTCCAGCCAAAGAGGAGTCCTGCTGTTGAAGGCTTTTGTACAGTTGGATCGAAAGTAATCCCAGAAAGGCGATCGTGACTACGAGATAGAGCAATATCACTCGTTCTAATCCTCTCGTAATGTCGTAACTGCTGAAAGGACCCATAATTCGGAGTTATTTACCGTCCAGTTGGCGAGAACGAGAGACGCGTCGGCGCGACCGAAGTGTCTATTTGCGGTTGCGTTGCCGCCTATGGCCTCGCGAACTCATTCGCTGCACATTTCGCA